>ERZ1292625.53-Hain-H41-01um-R1-53-length-191952-cov-13_pt1 | contig 191952 bp, 253 predicted proteins | sample MGYA00564400_ERZ1292625 | MGnify/ENA primary metagenome ERZ1292625 (study PRJEB36523, sample SAMEA6512639) | groundwater metagenome | collected 2019-01-08 | study: AquaDiva: Metagenomics assemblies of 32 groundwater samples | reverse complement strand
GAAAAGGTCTATGCTGATAAAGCTCGTCAGAATATGCTTCTAACTCTACTTGATGGAGTATTTAGCTCTGAGTGTTTATTCTTTGTCATCTGTAATGAGTCTTATCTCCTTACTGAAGCTTTAAATAATAGACCTTCAAGACTCTTTTACGGCTTTGAATATAAGGGCTTAGAGACCGAGTTCATAAAGGATTACTGTGCCGATAAGCTTAAGAATCAAGCTCATACTACTTCAGTATTAACTGTTACTGCTTTCTTTACGAACTTCAACTTCGACATGCTTCAAGGTCTTGTCGAGGAAATGAATCGTTATGGAGAATCTGCAGATAAAGCTGTTAAGTTTCTAAACATCAAAGCAGAAATGCTAAGAAGTTATGAAGTCTATGATATTACCGTTACTTATAACGGCAAGAATGTACCTCTTCGCAAGGGCCAAACTCAGCACAAGGGTCATCCTTTGAGCAAGACGAGTATTCATATACCCGTAACTCCTACTCCTGCAATGATGAAGGGGTTCCTAAAAGGTGTCGATACATATCTCTATGTACAACAAGACCATATCACTGAACTTGATCAAGAAAATGATCGTATAGTTTATTGCTATAATGGTTTTGAGATTACCTTTACTAAAGGAGAAAGTGCTACCTGGAATCTTCATGGGCCGTCGGGCCCGAGAAGAGAAGTTGCTGGAGCTATCTCAGACTTTTAAACCGTTCGTGGGGAGAAATCCCCACTTACTCATGGAATTATAATGCGTACAATACTATCTTCCGAGCCATCATTAGGGAGTACAAAAGTTACTAAAGAATTTGCTTGGTTCCCAATTATCATTACTGAAGGTAATACCAAGATAAAAATTTGGCTTGAGACCTATAATCAATATTGGGAATATTGCGAGTTTCTCGACCAAGGATATTATGGTAATACTTACAACCGCCGATGGGTAGAAACAGGAACATCTCTTGTGTAATGGAACAGTAATCTATAGTCCTCGGATCATGGCTTCAGGAAAAACCAAGCGCGCTATTATCCGACGCCATGCTCATGATATCTTCATTGAAATCATTAGGTACTTGCCGCTCCTCAGCGGCAAGCCACTGAAATCAATTAAAACCTTCATAACCGCTTACCAGAATAATCCTTACTATTGGCTTTCTCGGGGTAACTCTGCTGTTAGCGAAGACGAACTTGATGAACTAATGAAGTTGTCTCGTATCTGTGAGGATATAGCAAATCCCGAAGAGCTAGTAAGTAAGAACCTACTGGCCCAAAGACTTCAGGCTCTTGAGCAAGATTTGATTATCCCGTCAAAGACTGATGGTCAAAATTGGGTAATCCTTAAAGTAGATCTTCGCACTGTCGAGGAACAACTTAAATCACTACGAGCAGCTGGTGTGAATATCTCAGGTTCCGCCTGGGGTCCTCATATTAGCCTTGTACGTGGAGAACAAGTAGATTTTACTCTATGGTCGACTCAACCATCTGCTGGAGCTAAAATAGATTTTGAGCTAGGCAAGTTCCGGCACAACAAACAAGGTTACTACTGGTACGATATCGAGTGTATTAATCTAGAAGCTATCCGTATTAGTCTTGGACTTAGTCCTCGTCCATCTCCTAGTTTCCATCTTACTTTAGGAAAAACATGTTAAAGAAAACATTTGAAGAAACTGAAATAGTCTATAATGATATTAAGACTATTCTATGGCGAGTATTCGACATGAGAAATGCTGATCCCGAAGGTGATCAAACTCTCGATGAAGCTATTACTCATTGGGGTAATATCTTTACAAATCGTACTGGCTGGACTCAAGAAGAATTTGAAACAGAAATGAATAAGCGAGGTAGACCCTGATCTTTTTTACTTCAGATATTCACGTCGGTCATAAGAGCATCATAAAATTTTCTAAACGTCCATACGAAACAGTAGAGGAAATGGATGAGGCAATTATCAAGAATTGGAACTCTCGCATTAGCCCTAAAGATACTGTTTACAATCTTGGTGATGTAACTTTCTACCGAAAGGAACATGATCAAGAACGAGTATTGGGCCGTTTAAACGGCCACATTAAGCTTATACTTGGTAACCATGACGATAATCTAGTATACTTTAAGAATACTGAGATTCTAGATCAGATCCATGTCTTGAATGTAGATCATAGAATGTTTGTTCTTTGTCATTATCCACTCTTAGAATGGGATGGGGCCTTTCGGGGCAGCATCCACCTACATGGTCATTCTCATAATCTCTGGCCACAAACTCCATATAGACGTCTTGACATTGGAGTTGACGGTCATAATATGATGCCATGGAGTCTAGAAGAAATTGTCGAATGGGCAAAGGATAGACCTATCTTTACTCCAGAAGTCTTTACAAAGACTGCTCCTTAGCGGCACTGACGTGCCGCTAATCACTGGCAATATAATGATTTAGCGTCATTTGAGTCAAAACGTCTTAAGGTGAATATATCGGTCAAGCAAAAGCTTTCGAGCAAGTAGCGCCACGCCGCGAGGTTCAGCAAACAGGCTAGTCATTGGTTATGAGCAAATGCAGACGAAAAATCCAGTAACTCTTTGTGCGCTTACACATAAACAAAGTTATCTCTCCTTATGGATACAAATCATAGGGTTCTTTGCCCTTTTAGGTAAACGGTATACTGCTACTTTTGTAATGTTGAGTTGGGGGTTCGATTCCCTCAGGGGGCACCAATATAATTCGGAAACCAAACAGTTTCCTCATGTGACATAACTCGACCCGCGAACAGAGGATTGCCTGTGACGCAATTTAGATGGATGCAACTTCCATATGTCACCCCAAATGGCTTTGTAGCTGAGTTGGTTCAAGCTCTGCGCTGAAGACGCGGGTAATTTACGCTAGTTCGATTCTAGCCAAAGCCACCAATAAAATAGGAATATTATGAAACAGCTAATTTTACGCGATATCACCAATCTCAGTCTCTTTCCTCATACTTGTACTAAAGATACAGGGCCGTCTACTCACAAGCAGGGCATTATTTATGCTCTAATTGAGAATGACAGTACAGGTTTTTCCCTACTTTCTGATGGTGTATATGTTTTACGTAATGCCTCAATGTACAGGTGTCTAGACGTATGTCTGGTTACAGGTTTTGAAGCATTAAATCTTACTAAGTAAAATAAGGGAGCTTAGTGAAATTGGATATCACCCGGGACTTCTAAGCCCGTTTTATGGGATCGTACCCCATAGCTCCTACCACTTACTTGCAACTTATTCAAATACGTGTTTACAATCAATTAAGTCACGGAGGCTTAATGAGAATCATTACTGCTATACCAAAGGTACTGAAGCCCTGGTCAAAGCGTGTAAAGTGTGGACCGTTAGAAAATGGTCCACCTGTCGAAGGATGTGGCTCTGAAGTAGAAGTAACAGGCAGCGATATCTTTCATCGTACCGTTCAAACATCAGAAATGACTGGCCGATCATTTCATTGGCGTTGTCCTATCTGTAATGTCACTAACTTCATTTCTTTTAATGACGTACCTACTCATGAATGCCAAAGCAACTTAGATTATCTTCTACATCTCCGCAAAGAGACTATGATTGATATTGCTAAATTGTATCCAATTGAAGAACGACTAGGCATTATAGAAACTTTAGGTAACGAACATCTATTAGATGATGACCTAATGGAAGTGATTCTAAAGACAGAGACACTGTTTCAGTGAATTCGCATCGTGATCTTTGTGTAATGGTTGGCTGTTGGTTTCTCGAACAGTCAAACATTAGCCTTATAGGCTGGGAATTCAAATACAATCGAGGTTTCATCGATGTACTTGGACTCTCACTCAGTGATCGCGGAATTCAGAAGATATGTGTTGCGGAGGTCAAGCGCACTCGCGCTGACCTCTTACAAGATTTAAAGAAACACAAGTTACTTAAATACGAATATGGCAGTACTCACTGTTATCTAGCTGCTACTACAGAAGCATTAAGACTAGATAAACAGACTGAGAAACAAGCAGTTGAAGAACTTCACAAGCTTGGTCTACCTAAAACATGGGGTGTACTTGTGATCGAACAAGTAGTTCGATCAATACACTCCGCACAACAAATCAATAAACCTAACTCACTTCGGATCAGAGGCCTAATAAAAAAGGTTGCTCGCTCGAATATGTGGAGAGCGCTTAAAGCAAATGGAATTAGAGAACCTGTATCAGATACTGAAGAAGAATATTGAATTATTAGATCTTAGTAAGATTGGTCAAATACAAGATCTCATCTATACGGATGAATATTATCTCGCTATGCGACAATATTTAGGTAATTGTCTGCAGGATGAATGGATTTCTCGCATACGTAACGTACGCTTGATGGAATCACAGATTGCTAAAATGGTTAGCGATCAATTAATGGCTAAACTGAGGATCTAATGAAACTCCCTGATTTTAAACTGGACTTTGATGTCCAGGCGGCCACGATTTTGCTCGTGGCCAGCGGTTCCCATGCCTACGGAACTGCAACTCCTACATCTGACCGTGACTTTAAAGGTATTTTCATTCCACCAATGGATTACTATTTGAGTCCTTTCCGATCAATCGATATGGTTGGCTGGAAGGTCAAAGATGGAGTAACTCATATTGGTAAGCATGTCACTGATATCAGTGGTGCTGAGGAAGAAGGTTAAATCTTCTCGCTTAGTAAATTCATGCCGCTTGCAGCAGCCTGTAACCCTAACGTAATTGAGATGCTCTACGTAGCTCCCGAGAGTGTCTTGGACCAATCTCTAACAGGTGGCTTACTCTGGCTCAATCGACATCTCTTCCTGAGCCAGCGGGCCCGTAAGGCCCTTACTGGCTATGCTCTAAATAGCAAGGACAGGTATCGTTTGAAGAATAACGAAGGTAAAGCTCTTATGCATTACATTCGTTCTTTACGAGTATGTCTTGAATTATTTCTGACTGGCGAGCTCAACATTCTTCGTCAAGATCGAGAAGAGCTTCTAGCTATTAGGAATGGAAAGATTAGTCTCGAAGAAGTAGATAAGATGGGTGCCGATCTCTTAGAAAAGATCGCAGCAACCTCTACTACTCTCCCTCCAGAACCTGATTATCAAAAGCTTGAAAAGCTGAACAAAGAACTTATAGAGCTTTACAATGAATAACGTAATACCCGGCCGCCAACATCTTTACAATGAAGATGGATCTTTGACTGATAACGGAGCTGTTTTTATTCATAGCGTACGCAAGTCAATCCAGGACCTTTATTCCCTTCTAGAAGAGTTCTGTCCTCATGAGATTCAGAACATAATTACTGAAGTAAATATTCGTACTGTAGCCGAACCAAAGATCAAGATGCATTCGAGTCACTTTACTCGTCAAGATCGCCCATCACAAGGAATACTCTAATGGCTTATAAAGCTATCATAACAACTATAGCTATTCGTCCTCATCCAGGAGCAGATCGTCTTGAGCTCGCTGTAATCGATACAGGTGAACAAGTAGTCGTCGGAAAAGGTAATTACAAAGACGGAGATCGCGTAATTTACTGTGCCGAGGGCGGGCAATTGTCTCCTGAGTACTGTTACAACAATAACGAGTACCGGGAAAACCATGGTATCAATAAAGATCCTGGTAAGTTCGGCTTCTTCGATGAGAAATGTCGCGTCAAGATCATTAAGCTTCGTGGAGAAATCTCTAACGGTTACTTAATTCCATTTAGCGCCTTTGATTGGCTAGGCCCTAACGACCTAGCCCAACTCTCTGTAGGAACTGAGCTGGATACCATTAATGATCATCAGTTCTGCGAGAAGTACTTTACTCGTGCTACTCGTGAACGTATGGCTGGTAAGCCAGGAGAACAGAAGACTCGCTGTAAGATTGAAGGCTTTGAGAAGCACTTCGATACCTCGCAGCTAGCTCGTCATTACAAGAATCTACCTGATAATGCAATTTACTACATTAGCGAGAAGATTCATGCAACCTCCGGGCGTACAGGCTATCTTACTTGCAAGTACAATAAGCCACTTGAGACCAAGTGGGAAAAGCTACAAGCCTGGTTCATGAACTTGATCGGTCAACGTCAGACTACCGAGACTACGGGGAATTTCCTTGTAACTGGTACTCGAAATACTGATCAGAATCCATTAGTTCCAGTTTATGGAGATGGATACCGTCAACGAGCAACCGAACTCTTCAAAGATAAGCTTCGTCTCGGAGAAACAGTATTCTACGAACTTTGCTATACTAACAAGAATGGTGGCGCAGTTCAAAAGACTGGCGTCAATAAGAATGAAGAGTATGGGAAAGAAGTCGCTAAGGCTTATGGTCAACATATTGAATTCACTTATGGTGTTCCTAAAGATCAAGTAACTATATTCATTTATAGAATGACCCAGCAGATTGAAGGCAGAGAAATAGAACTCTCTTGGAATCAGATTCTACGTCGTATTCGAGAAATCGGTCATCCTGACGTTCGACCTGTACCATACAGTGAGCCTTTCTGCTCTAAATCTGAGATTCATCAACGTATTCAAGAATTCATCGGAAGCGGTAAATCTACCTTGGATAATCATCCAATGGAAGGCATCTGTCTTCGCATAGAACATTCTCAAGTACCTAAGAATATGAGTGTCTTAAAATTTAAGACAGATCTATTCTGTTGGCTCGAAGGAATCGCTAAAAACGATGATAATTTCGTAGACGAAGAGGAGATTTCATAATGTCTGAAGATACAGAAGATCTGATTTTTATATTCATAGTAGCCCTTATACTTATATTAGGACTTAGCGTAATGAACAGTAAAGGGCCTACCACGGATGAGATCTGTGATACTGGTTATAATGACGCTGCTTAACAGCAGCGTCATGCTCTAGGAGGCGCTTATGATTAAAATCGCATGTATAGGCACTGCAGGTCGCAATGAGGATGGCAATAAGCTGACAACTACGGTCTATAACCAGATGTATGGCCAGTTAATTTCTGATCTTCAGATATGGGATGGGGCAGAAATCATGCTAGTCTCAGGCGGAGCAGCTTATGCTGACGCTCTAGCAGTTAGGGCATATCTTGATCATTTTGTACCCAACCTCACTCTTCATCTACCAGCTGAATTCAAGAACAGTAAGTATATTGAGACTGGAGATAAAATGTCTCCTGGGCGTATAGCAAACTGGTATCACTTCAAGTTCCAGCAAAAAACTGGAGTAGCGGGTTTAATCCAGATTCAGAAAGCTATTGATGAAGATGCTATTGTTACAGTATCATCAGGATTTCACGCTCGAAATACTCTTGTTGCTGATGTAGATGTAGTTATTGCTTGGACCTTTGGAACTCATAGTTCTTTAAATATCCAAGATGCCAGTGAAGCCGGCCTTAAAGACGGCGGCACATTAGACACTTGGAATAAATCAAAAGCACCAATCAAAATACATCACAATTTACATGAGCTACTATGATTAAAGAAAGATATAACCTATTTATGGCTATTCACAGCCATCTACATGCTGGTGTTAACAACATCAAAATCGAAAATCAGGATATTCCTATCCAGACTAATAACCGATCACAAACAGCTTGTATAAAATACGGTTCTAAAGTCTTTCTTCGTCAAGGCCCTACTAATACTGTTTATGGCCGAATGGTCAAAGCAGGACATGAAGTAACTTGTATTATTCGCGTTGGCAAGAAATGGGGTTATATTATCGATCAAGATATTCATGATCCTTTAGATGGAGAATAGAATGATAGGTGAGCCACATTTTACCGACTTCAGAATATTCAGTATGCGCCGAGAAAACGATACTTCGGGAGTCTCGGGTACTGGATATGTACTTCATGGAATAATCTTTCCTGATGGAAAGTGTTGCGTTCAGTGGGTTTGTCCTCCAAACCCAGGTGATATGCAAGTTCGAGAGTCTTTTGATAAGTTTTTATTGATCCATGTAATCTCTCATCCTGACAATAATACAATTATTGAGTTTCAGAATGGTGAAAAGTGGTTATATAAGTAAAAGTTATCCTCAGGGGTTAGTCATAAAAGACACATACTCCTGATTCAGCGCCCTTCGCCAAGTCTGGTTCAAGGCGTCAGCCTTCCAAGCTGACATATGTCGTCGGTTCGAATCCGACAGGGCGCTCCACAACAGTAGGTAGAGAGGATTAAAAGCGTCCAAGGGTCTAAACTCCCTATTCGAAGATCTAAGTTATCCCTGTGTAAGTAAAGTACTTTATTTACAGATCATATTTCGAATTCTTTAAAGCGTGAAACGAGAATATTAGTCATACAGGAAACGCTTCGGTAGTACTTGTTTAATCAAGCCTGTTCTAATATTTGATTCTTTAGCCCAACCAGCACGCCTACTTATTAGGCTCTTTAGCTCAACAGCGGAGCAAGACTCTTACAAAGTCGAGGTTACTGGTGCAAATCCAGTAAGAGCCACCACTAGAAAATCCCCACGCGCGCGAGCAAATGTGTCTTATCATATATGCGCCTATTTAGGGTTTTCCAATTCCAGAAATCTTAGGAAACGAGTTCCTGATTTCTTTCGAGGATTTAATGTCTATACGTATGTTTAAAGTAGGCGGAGCTGTACGCGACGGGCTGCTAGGTATCAAAAGTAAAGATATCGACTTTGCCGTAGAAGCACCATCGTTTGAAGCAATGCAAGAACATGTGACTAAAACCTGCAAGCAAGTCTTTCTAATCAAGCCAGAATTTCTAACCATCAGAGCGCTACATAAAGAACTAGGCGCTGTTGACTTTGTCATGTGCCGTAAGGATGGTATCTACAGTGATGGTCGTAGGCCTGATTCTGTAGAACCAGGGACTATTCTTGATGATCTCAAGCGTAGAGACTTCACGGTCAACGCTATGGCTATTGACGAGGAGGACAACCTACTAGATCCTTTCAATGGCCAAGAAGATCTGAAGAACAAGCTTATTCGTTGCGTAGGTTCTGCTGAAGAGCGATTTAACGAAGATAGTTTACGCATTCTTCGTGCTATACGTTTTAGTATCACTAAAGGTTTTGGCTTAGATGATGAAATCTGGGATATCTTGTTCTCACCAAAGATTTGGGTGCCAAAGCTAGAAAGTATTTCTCAGGAACGAATTCAACAAGAAATACATAAGTGTTTAGCTCATGATACAGTTCAGACATTAGACTTCTTACGTTCAATCTCAAGACTATGGACAACTGCTATCTTCTCGCAGGGCTTATGGCTAAAGCCAACCAAGGAACAAGTATGAGTAAGAAATTCATAATGCATTGGTTCTGGACAGCTATGACGATCTTAGCATCAGTAACTGTACTAATAGCTCTAGTAGCAGCTCTTGCAATGTGGCCGGCGATAGGCATTGGGCTCGTAGCTCTTATTCTATTTGCAGGCTGGTCGTTCTTGATAGCATGCGATACTTGGGAGGAATAATGACATTTGAACAATACTGGCTTAAGACTATGGCTATAACAGCATTAGCCATTCTTGGATTAGGTTTGTTAATACTCTTGACAAGCTTGTACCAACTTGTAGGTGCAATAGTCCTAGCGTTAATAGCTTTTCTAAGTTTTACCTATATATACGCTAAGGTAGAATATTACCGATAATAAGGGCCCTAACGGGCCCTACTCCCTGGAGGCTTTATGCTACGTCAACACTTGAAGAATCTGAAGAAATCAATTTCGGATGAAGTTGATGTAATAGTAAGAGCAAAAATAGATAACGAAATGGTTTTCGTTACAATGACCTGTCAAGAAAAGCTAGATGACTATACCTTGACTGAAGAAGAAAAGTTAGCATTAGTTGCTAGTCTTGAGAACGGCCACTACAAAGAAGTAATCCTCGAAGTATCTAAATCCTTTCGGAATAGACTTTATGAAGGTACTTTAAAGCCAATGCTTAAACGCATTCATCACCTACGATGGTTGGCTTTGACAATGAACGTTACTGATTACAATAACTTCATAGTAAAAGTTAGTGATCTTTACACTAACTTCGGCCAAGGTTCTTCACTTATGGCTGCTGATTTAATTCAAGAAGTAATAAATCAATCAGTTGCTTCAAAGAAAGAAATAGCTGAAGCCTATACAGAATTTAAGATCACGAGTAAGCCAATAGAGGAATAAGATGGGACGTACATTCGTTATAGGCGATGTCCACGGTTGCCTGGACGAACTAAGAGCTCTTATTACTGAGTTCAAAATCACTGAAGATGATCATGTCATTTCAGTTGGAGATTTAATTCATAAAGGTCCTGACTCTGTTGGTGTGATAGATTACTTTCTAACGTTACAAGACTTCTGTAAAGTAACTGTTGTAACTGGCAATCATGAAGACAAACAGATTCGCTGGGCTCGTAACGAAGCTAAAGCTAAAGCCACCGGCAAACTTAACCCCATGAAGCATGTCGAAGAATATGCTGGGATCTGGGAACGTCTTACTCCTGATGCTATTTCTCTTTTAGAGAATTCTAGACTCTATGCTGAAGCTGAAGGATTTTTAATTCTTCATGGCGGATTAGCTCCGGAAGCTCATCTAGAAGATATTCCTATTAAAGACATAGCACTTCTTACACCTAGCGTTCGTGAAAAAGCCAAGTGGATTCTGTTTACACGCTTCGTAAATCCTAAAGGTTATCCTGTATCACTTGGTCAAGAGACTAAGGATGATGTTTACTGGGCAGAAACCTATGATGGGTGGGCGGGACATATCCTATTTGGCCATCAGCCATTCATGGATATTAGAGCAAAAACATTTCCGCACGCAACAGGACTAGATCTTGGATGCGTATATGGAAATCTTCTTTGTGGCGTAGAAATAAAGAGCGGAGCAATAGTACAGCGTTACTATGTCCGCGCACAAAAGCAATATGCTGAACCATATTTTGAGGAATAAAATGGAAATTGAAACTGTCACTAAGCCTTCTCCGGAAGGTACTGCTTTTGCTCACCCCCGAGCTGATGTTCTTTACACTTCTACGAAGGGACTCGTAAATGTTAAGACCAGGGCTACTATCGCCTTCCAGACAAATGGAGACAGCATTGAATATGCTGTGGCATTCTGTTCTCCTAAGGATAACTTTTCACGTACCATCGGACGATCAATTGCCGAAGGACGACTGAAGAAGAATCCTATCAAGATCACTCCGTTGAATCTTGAAGACCCTTTGAAGTCTGTGCTTGGCGATGTCACGGCCAACCACCTTCCCACTTACTGGGCAAGCGCGAACTTGATTTTTGGTTAAAGCAAGGGGCTTTATGCCCCTTCAACCTCAAGGAATATAATGCCTGTAATTGAAATTCATGGCAATCTATTAGAATCAAACGCCAATACAATCTTTCATGGTTGTAATTGTTTCTGGACCTGGGGAGCAGGCGTAGCTAAAGCTATTAAAGAACGTTATCCAGAAGCTTATAAAGCTGACGTTCATGGCTCTAAGCACGGTGACGCAGAGAAACTTGGTACCTTTACTAAATACTTTGATCAAAAAGATCAGCGTCAGATTTTCAATTTATACACTCAGTACAATTTTGGAACTCATCGCCGTCAACTCGATTATGAAGCTTTAGCTAAGTCTCTCGAAGCCCTTAAAGCTCAGCTTAAGCCTGATGATGTTTGCGCCGGGCCCCGAATTGGATGTGGCCTTGCCGGCGGAGATTGGTCTGTCGTCCGTGCCTTTATCGAATACACTTTCCCTGATAGAGATATTCAGATCTACTATCTATGAGATTTAATTGAGTCAATCATTCAAACCAGATAACAAAGCTCCTCGCGTTCAACTCATTCTTACAAAGAAGCAAGAATATGATCGAGGATTACGTCGTTCTCCTAAGACAGAAAAAGATCTAGATGAGATTGAAGATCTCTCTGATCTTGATGACGACGAAAACGAAGAGAGCCCGGACTAGCCGGGCTCTCTTACACCAATTAATATTACGCGAAGACTACTTCAAGCAATCCAGCAGTACCAAGAGTATTCACGGGCTCTACAACTAAAAAGATAGAACCAGAGAACGAACCAGATACATCTGTAATTGTTATAATAGCTGCTCCTGCCGCATCAGTTGTAATAACTAACGTAGGCTTAGCCGTTGCTGTTACTTCAGCACCAACACCAGTTTCTGCCAAGCGCCAAGCACCAATAAGACCAGTTAAGCCATTAGAATCCTTGACATAACAGATACAATCTACAGCACGAGCAACTGCCGTACCATCAGGATCTTTCATCTGAATTGTAACTGAGATAGCATTACCTGTTTCTACAGCTGCTGTAAAATCAGGAATAACGGGTGCTACTGTTAATTTCTTGGTACTTATAATACCACTTCCTACCATACGATCTTTAAACCATGCCATGATTACCTCCATAACTTACGTTATCTGTCTCGCTACCTAACGGTAGCGTCCTCCCCGAGGATTGACAGCCAAGGTAATAATAACCTCTCTGGCAAATAGAATCAAGTCCATAACTTTAGGAGAATAAATGAACCGTCAACTTTTTACTGCTCCCGCTGTCGCTGTCGCTAATACCACTAACGAAGCACACGGCCGCGCTTATACAATGACTAACGATATGGCTGTACTTCAACTAGCTGTAACTGGTACCTTCAATGATACCTATTACACAGAAGCTAAGACTCAGCTTGATGAAATGAAGAAGCTAGTAGATGCATGTTCTACTGAATGGTTGGCTCGAGTAGCTATCTACAGTCGTCAGCATGGCTTCATGAAGGATATGCCCGCATATCTTACGGCTTATCTGTCTACTCGTCCCGAGAAGGACATCTTCAACTATACCTTTGATCGAGTAATCGACAACGTTGGTATGGCTCGTACGTTTGTCCAGATGCTTCGCTCAGGAACAGTAGGTCGAAAGTCCATGGGCACCAGCCCTAAGAATGCAGTAAGCCGTCTACTCAATCGTCTTGGCGGTGACAAGGTCTTCTTCCAGTGCGCTGGTACCGAGCCTTCTATCAAAGACGTGCTACGTCTTACTCACCCTAAGCCCGCTAACGCAGAAATGGATGCTCTCTTTGGTTATCTTCTAGAAAAGGATCACCAGTTCGAAGCACTCCCTTCTACTGTACGCGCCTTTGAGGACTTTAAGGCTAGCCGTATCACTGAGGTACCTCATGTTGATTTCAGGCGCCTAACAGCACTGACTCTAACCCCAGAGCAGTGGATTGGCGTTGGTCGCCAGATGACCTGGAACCAGCTACGTATGAACCTGAACACTCTTGCACGCCATGGCTGCTTCAGTGACCAGGAGTTCGTTAAGTATGCTGATTCTCGCATTCGAGATGTAGAAGCTGTTAAGCGTCAGAAGGTTCTACCTTTTGCACTTTACAGTGCCATCCAGAATGCTGATGCAGGCGTTCCAAACTCTATCAAGGAAGCACTTGGTTTCTGTCTTGATCAAAGCCTTCTGAATGCTCCCGAGCTTGCAGAAAATACCTTGATCCTTACCGATTCAAGTGGCTCTATGAGTTCTCCTGTAACGGGATACCGCCCAGGCCAGACGTCTATGACTTGCGTAACTGCTGCTTCATACTTCGCTGCTAGTCTTCTAAAGCGTAATCCTAATCGTGTAACTGTAATTCCCTTTGACACTGCAGTGCATCCTGTGCCGTTGAATCCTCGCGATAGCGTTGAATCAATCACCAGGGCCTTGGCTCGAGGTGGTGGCGGAACTGATGTTGCTTGCGGCATCATGTACGCTCTAACCCAGGGTGCTAAGTGGAAGAACATTCTTATTATTTCAGATAATGAGAGTTGGTTCGACGGTACTGCACGTGGTACCTACGCTTACCGTAATGGTAGCACAGGTACTGCTGGAGCTTGGGACAACTACAAGAAGGCACACAAGGGAGCCAAGCTGGTCTGCTGGGATATTGCGCCTACTATGACTACTCAGGTAAAGAACGATCGTTCCGTGCTTAACATTGGCGGCTTCACCGAATCCGCTTATGATCTAGTTGGTAACTGGTTCAGTACTAATACCGAAGATAGCTGGCGTAAGCTAGTGAACGAAATTCCGGTGCGGAATACATGAGTAAGGGCCTTCGGGCCCTCTCATAATAAACCTCACAACATCAATATTCCAAACATTAAATGGAACAATTATCATATGCACGAAGACAATTTCATAGATGACATATACATCTACGCTCTACCCAATCTATTAGCTTTACAAGATCAGAACTTAATTCCTAGAGAACTAATGCCAGCTTATGGAGGAGAATCTGCTGGCCTTGATCTCTATAATGCTGGACCTGATCTAAATGTCGCTCCACTAACGACCTTTGATACATCAGTTGATACCTGCACAAACTGGGAAGAATCACCAGAGTGGTATAGGAAACTAGGTTATAAGACTTTAATGCCTACTGGTATCAAAGTAGCTATACCTAAAGGTTATGTTGGGCTTATACTAGAGCGCGGATCAGTCACTAAGACTCCTTTAAAAGTAAGAGCCGGCGTGATTGACAGCGGCTATACAGGCCAAGTATTCGTGAACATGATAAACATATCACCTATACCTTATAAGATTGCCTCTGGAGAAAAGAGCGCATTCCAGTTAGTGATTGTACCCATCAAGAATCAATTCCATCTTTGTACTAATGAAGAGTACGAGAAACAGACAAGCAACTCAGCTAGACAATCAGGAAAGATTGGTAGCTCGGATAAGTAAATGTATACAAAAGAAGAAGCATTAGAAGCTACCTTAAAATACTTCAATGGTAATGATTTAGCTGCAGACGTATGTGTTACTAAGTACCTTCGCAGAAATAAAAAAGGCGCATGGCTCGAGCTAACACCCGACGCTATGCATCATCGTTTAGCTAAAGAGTTTGCTCGAATAGAAGCTAACTATGCTAATCCTTTATCAGAAGAACGAATCTATGAACTCTTTAAGAACTTTGAATATATAATTCCTCAAGGTTCTCCTATGAGTGCTATAGGGAACACCGATTTTCTTGAGACTACAAGCAGCTGCTTCGTTATAGACTCACCAGCTGACTCCTACGGTGGCATCTGCTTAACAGATCAAGAAGGCGCTCAGTTAATGAAGCGCCGTGGTGGAGTTGGCTCTGCCATTGATACACTTAGACCTAAAGGTTTAAGCACAGACAACGCCGCTAAGACTACTGATGGCATAACTGTATTCATGGAGCGCTTCTCTAATACAACAAGAGAAGTAGCACAGAGCGGACGTCGAGGAGCAAGAATGATTACTTGCTCAGTCAAACATCCCGAAGCAGAAACATTTGCTACCATCAAACGTGATCGTAAAAAGATTACTGGTGCCAATATATCTCTAGGTCTTACTGATGATTTTATGAGTGCTGTCCTTTCGGACAGCATGTTCATGCAACAATTTCCAATCAATAGCATTAATCCAATAGTAGCTAATGAGATTGCAGCCAGTCCGCTATGGAAAACTATTATTTATAGTGCATGGCTTTGTGCTGAGCCTGGTCTACAGTTTACTGATACTATCCGGCGCAACACTCCTTCAGATGCTTATGAAGATTACATAAGTATAAGTTCTAATCCTTGCTCAGAAATATCTATGTGCGCAGACGACTCATGTCGTTTGCTATTACTAAACCTTTTTGGCTATGTACGAAATCCATTTACTAAAGATGCTTACTTTGACTTTGCTCTCTTTAGAGAACATGCAGTCATAGCTCAGCGTCTTATGGACGACATGGTTGACATAGAGATTGAACATATAGATAGAATTCTTGCTAAGATAGAATCAGATCCAGAAACTCCTGAGACTAAAGCTATTGAGTTTAATCTATGGAAAAAGATCCGAGCTACAGCTGTAGCTATTAGACGCACTGGCACAGGCATTACCGCTTTAGGCGATACACTTGCAGCTCTAGGTTATGTTTACGGTAGTCATGATTCTATTAGAATGACTGAGTGTATATATAAAGTACTTGAACATTCTTGTTATGTCAGCACAATAGTTATGGCCCAAGAGCGTGGCTCATTCCCCGTCTTTAATTTTGAGACAGAGATGAAGAATGAATTTCTACAGAAGCTTTGGCATGAGTTTAAAGACGGTGCTACTGAAATAGCATGGGCTACTACTGGTCGGCGCAACATAGCTTTGACTACTACAGCTCCTGTAGGATCTGTATCTCTTGTAGCTAAGATTGGTCCCTACTTTGGTACCACTTCTGGTATTGAACCTAACTTCAAAGCTAAATATAAACGTCGTCGAAAGCTAACTGGCGGTGAAGCTCAAGTAGATTTTATCGATGCTATGGGTGATAAGTGGCAAGAGTACGATGTCTATCATAATGGTTATAGACTCTATCTCGATGTCACTGGTGATACATCAGAAGATAGTATCTACTTTAAGTCCGAAGCTAATAAAATAGATTGGGAAGCTCGTGTAGATCTTCAAGCTGCTGCTCAACAATGGGTTGACCATGCTATTAGTTCAACTATCAATCTTCCAGAAGATGTAAAGGAAGAAGTAGTAGCGGCCGTATACATGCGTGCATGGGAGAAAGGCTGCAAGGGGCTAACTGTTTATAGAGATAAGTGTCGTGATGGTGTCCTCTATACTGAAAGAGAAATAGCGCTTCAACAAATCGAAGCACCTAAACGTCCTGAAGTATTAGATACTAAAGCTTATCGTGTTAAGTCTAGAGAAGATGCAACTTCTGGATGGATACTTGTAAGTACTTTGGATAAGAAACCATTCGAAGTATTCATGATTGGTAATCATGAAATAGAAACACCAGATAACCTTAAGGTTAAGAAGCACAAGTTCAAAGTGAATGCGCGCTACTCTCTTCTAAATGCTAATGGAACTCTAATCAAAGACCTATCACTAGAATCAGATCCTTCTTTAGGAGCTATAACTAGACTAGTATCTTTAAATCTACGTCATGGTACACCAATACAATACGTAGTAGAACAATTAGAAAAAGCTAAGACAACTTACTTCAGTTCATTCTCGGCACAGTTAGCTAGAATACTTAAGACTTATATTCCTGATGGAACCAAGAGTGGAACTTGTCCCTCTTGTAACTCAGATCAATTACGCTATCAAGAAGGATGTTTACTCTGCCCTGATTGCGGTTATTCAAAGTGTTAACCACTAAGAAATTGTGTCTATATTTGATATATGAACACAACCTGCAAGCTTTGCAATAGCTCTTTCACCAACAATCTTGGTGGACAATTAACTAATCATCTTAAAGATATTCATAATCTTTCTATGGAAGACTATATAATACTAACAGAATTTAATAATTGTCATCTGGGAATCAGATAGTTTAGAACAAAAGAAACTAGAAATATTACAATTATTAAATGAGTAACAAATGACAGTAAAACCAAGACCAGGATATCTATCCTGTAGTTTAGTAGAGCTTACAGATCAAAGTAAGTCAGGACTCTTTATACCAACGAAGGCTAACGCCTTCAAAGTTCTAGAATCTAATGTAGAAGGTATAGTTACTGGGGAGATCTTAATGCTCTCGGCGGAGACTAAGCTTAATAAATTAAGCATACCTTCTGGAGAATTCTTTGTCGTACCAGCTGCAGCTGTAATAGCGACAATAAATCAGGACGCCTAACGGCGTCCTTCTCCAGGATAAGTGGACAACCGTATGTCAAAAATGAAAACATTGAAAAAATATACGAAAGATACGAGTAGTCCTACGGTTCGGTTGTTGTCATCTCAACCTATTTAAAACTTGACGAACGTTAACTCTGGTCATAAGATCAGAGTTAACTCATATGGGGACGTAGTTCATCTGAGTAGAACACTAGCCTTGCACGCTTGAAAACCGAGTTTGATCCTCGGTGTCTCCACCATTATTTGAAAACCATTCGGGCAATAGCCCTCATTGCGGAAGAGAGAAACGGCATTACTCGTTAGTCTCATAAGCTAAAGACATCAGGTTCAACCCCTGCTTTCCGCAACCATATCTACCTCCGGGTATCTATTATGGTAACCCAACTCTCTCGCAGTAATCCTCGTCAGGCAAAGAGGAACCCGTAAGCTTAGAATCCATGCGAATGGAGGAGTTTCTTACGGCTCAGTCATAACATAAAGTTATGATTAAGAGTAAGCAGATGGTTCGAATCCATCTATTGCGACCATTGTGTTTGGAGTACAGTACATGCAAGTCGACTACGACGTGTACGCTAGGCTGCCAAACACATCACGAACTTAAATGAAATGAAGATTACATCTAGCATATTAAAACGTATCTTCATAACAACTTGTTAAGTTCTCACAGTACTTGATTTAACAGACACAGTTCTTCTTTATGGTTGATCCTTGTTTAAAGTGTTACTTTGCCGGAGTGTCCGCGGCCAAACTTCAAGTACTTTACGTTCTAAATGCTTACTATGATTACATCTAGGTTTTGTATAAGTCATAGTTATTTTTTTGTTAGAACTCACGTTATATAGTTAAAACTACCAAGGCATGTTGAGGTTTGGTCACCTCGGGCTAGCGTGCTCATGCCGCTGTTCGCTAGCACTATATAACTCATACCTGTCTGATATCCAAGAATAAACTCATAAAGAATCAGCACCAGTAGGTAAAAGTCCTATTGATAACAGTAGAGTAGTCTACAAGTGGTCAGTTTATCGAAGTTCGGGTTCTAGACCCTTCAGATCCTACTACGTACAAACAAGGATCTTTACGCTGAAATGCTTTAATGAATACATCTTTCCATAATCAAGAACGGCCGGGTTCGACTCCCACGAAGGCACAAGGGCGGTCCCTCTCATTATACTTTTGTTCAGCTCATGATCTCTTCGTCTAATAAGGACACCCTAACATTCAGATTGGGAAACAGTAGTTTATATCTACTAGGGATCACCATTATAGCCGCTTCAAAGCGGCTATAAAACTACAGGGGTGTAGTGTAAAAGTAGCACACGAGCCTCCAAAACTCTTAGCCTCGGGGCAGTACCGAGCACCCCTGCCATTCAATCAAAGGTTTACCAATGACAGATATATTTTCCCTATTAGTCATCATTGGATTCATCATCTTAATTGTATGGATCTGTGAACAAAGAGATAAGGAACCACCTGCTGGCTATACAGTACCTGGATTATTAGCAACTGTACCAGGATCTAGAGTCTGGAGACCTATTAAAAAATAATACTGTTGGGGATTAGCATAATTGGTAGTGCCATAGGCCTTGAACCTATAAAGTCTCCGTCCGAATCGGAGGTCCCCAGCCACTTAGGAATATTATGAAGAATTATAATGCTCGTAATTTACGTCGCAAACAAGTAGAAGAAGATGAGGTCGGCGGCCGTCAATCCTTTGAGACTGCTGATCGTGACTACAGTGGCCATCGTGGTCCAGTAGTACTTCCTGTTAAAAGATATCTTCAATCTCAGATAGGTCAGCCTTGGGATGATATCTATTCTAAACTCTGTAAGACTTATCCTAAGGAATCTGGACAAGGTCAGATCATCTTTAGATGGTTGAAGTGGTTAGTTGAAAAAGATATTGTAATAATAGAGAACTGGCCGCATAGCCTTAATGGTTGGTCGTCTCAAGGTTATAGTCCACTTAGAAAAGATAGTTTCTATATTGACCCTCAAGGTATCTTACGTAAGGTAATGACTGATAAGCCTGAGCCTCCCATTGCTTATCGCTACTTAGTCTATGAAATTGATAAGACTTCCTTTGCTGTTCAGAATCGTAAAGGTATCTGGTTCTTATTCAAGTACAGTGATCGTATGAAGTATGAAGAGAAAGTCTTGAAAGTGGTTCTTAAGTATGAGGTAGATGAAAAGGGCTTCCACAAGAAAGACGAAGCGGGAAACTATATCTGTACCTCAATCAAAAAGCCTTACATAGAATCTTTACCTTACTTCAAAGAAGTTTACATAGATTCTAAAGACTTTGAATTATTACCTGGTCTACATAAGAAGAACTATCCTTATGGTTCTTATACCTCTTATAGTCCATTCGATCATTGGGGGAATTCTAAAGGTAAGCAACAGTGGTACTATCTAGTCTCAGTTAAGACTATGAATCATCGCGAAAAGAAACAGCTAGGTATAGTCTAGCTTCCTGGGGATTAGCCAAGTTGGTAAGGCACGGGTCTCTGAAGCCTGCATCGGTGGTTTGAATCCACCATCCCCAACCATTAAGGAAGAATATGGAACAAAAGATATTTGTTACTAAATGTGGGCTTTGCCCCATGATTCAAGAGCATGAAGGCGGAGGATTTATCTCCAGAGGAGTTAGCTGTCGATTAGGTTTCAAGCTCGACACTAAGATTATCCGTGGTCCAGTTGCCAACCTAGATATTATCTCATCCCACTGCAAACTTCATAAAGAGAAAATCACTATAGAACTAACTGCTCTTACTAGCGCTGACTGTTATTAATGGAAACTCAAGTATCTGAAGTAACAATTATCACTCGTTTACTTGACGGTGCTTACTACTTTATATGTATGTGTGGCCGCATACATCGCGGCCACCTTGAGGAATATTGTCCTAAGTGCGGTAGATCTTTTCAAAACGCTGAACAATCAGACGAGCAAACTTATCTAGAATCACGTAAAGTAACTCCTGAAGAGCTCAGGAGCATCAGAGAGAGCCAACCTGCTCGGATTGAAGAAGAAGCTTATGCCCAAATGGAACGGGCAAGAGGAATTTCATGATACCTATTACTCTCTATTACTCCGTTCGTAATCACGGAGATGGCTCTGCTTATCCTCATTGGTTTTTAACCCAAGAAGGAGCCCAAGCCGATCAAGATCTTCAAGATGAGGGCTGGGGCGAAAGCTGTACTGGTTCTTTAGAATCTTATGAAAGATCTACCACGCATATAGAAGCCATTGACAATGAAAAGATGGTTACATTCCGACAGACTTTAACTGAAGGACCAGCTATTCTTAATGGAATGTCTGGAAAGATTCTTGATATAGAATCATACGGAATAACCTTTCTTGAAGAAGGTCATGAAGATATTGATGAGCAATACTTAACTTGGGAAGAGGTTGTTACCGCGCAATGCATTGGGTAATACAAGAAAATATATTCAATGAGTATGGTTATAATCAGCTCATTGAAACACTAATACGTTTTGATATATCTCATAGCATAGTCAAAGTAGTTCCATTCGATTGCAGAACTGAACCTGATATTAATTTAGAAGGTCCAGTAATAGTCATGGGCGCTTATACAATGTGGCGGGTGGCTCATGTTAAAGGCTGGATACCTGGCTCATTTATCAATGACAACTTCGACTATCAAGTTCAACTATCTCATTGGGGGCAGCGAATGTTTAACTATGGCTGTAAAGTCTATAGATTCGCTGACGTTCCAAAACAGAAAGAAGCATTCTTCATCAGACCAATACACGATACTAAATCTTTTACTGGACAAGTAATAGAGTGGGCTGAGTTTGCAGACTGGCGTAGCAAGATAATGGATATTCAAACATCTTACTGTACAATTACTGCTGACACCTTGGTTCAAGTTGGTCGTTGGCAGGAAATCTTTGCTGAGTATCGTCTCTGGATTGTAGATAACAGGATAGTTACTAGCTCTCTATATAAGAGAGGCGGGAAAGCATTTAGCTCTGAAGAAGTTGATCCTGAAATCATAGCTTACGGCCAAGACTGTATTAAGTATTGGACTCCAGCAAGAGCTTTCTGTCTTGATATCTTTGTCGGGCCCGAAGGTCCTGCTATTGGCGAGATCAATAACATTAACGCTGCCGGGTTCTACAAAGCAGACATTCAGAAGCTAGTCCTAGCCTTAAACGAGATGAAGTATGAGACAACGTAAACTTATAACGGGCGAGACCGTTGAAGACTCAGAGACGATGAAGAGCATCAACATTGGAACCTATTGCCCAAGCAAATGGTTACGTGTTGATCTCGAGCGCGGCGCGGTCTATGACTTCACCGATGAATATATCGGCAAAGCTATTTCAGGTGCCCCCGGCACTGTACTTCTTCTACTAGATGCTAAAACTAATTGGAATTATTTCCAAGATAAAGGATAACTAATGGCTCGTAAATGTAAAGCCTACTGTCAATGTCAGCTATCAAGAGCTGACACTCCTGACGTCATAACTCAAGTAAGCTGGATACCAGATATCTATGCTATACCTGGCAAGACTATTGCTATTGAAAATCCAGATAAGACCTGGAACGATTGGTTAGTTGGTTCAGCTGGTGCGCCAGTAGCTGCTGACTATGTTGAGAAGCATGAACGCGATTATATACATCAGCGTGAAGGCTCAGATATCTAACTGTACACTAAGTGCGCCGAGTGGCCCAAGGCAATCGATTGCAAATCGATAATTGATCGTGGGTTCAAATCCCATCTTAGTGTCACCTGGCCTGACGGCCAGGCCCTTCGCGGTATAGCTTAGTTAGTAAAGCATCGGACTCATATCCCGAAGATCACTGGTGCAACTCCAGTTACCGCGACCATAAGATAATAACCGGGAGTAGCTCAGTTGGTTAGAGCGCTCGTCTGATACGCGAGAGGTCGAAAGAATCCGGAGGTTCGAGTCCTCCCTCCCGGACCACAAAGGAATAAAATGTATCAATTTGAAGCACGTAACTATAGTTACAACGAGTTAATGCACATCTTAGATGAGTTAACTAAACTTAAGCAAAACGGTACCACCTGGACTTGTTTACTTCGTAACCATAAAGATCCTGCTGATTGCTTTTATAGCCAGTCTCATGGCGAGCTAAGACTTAGTATCAAAGGTACCAAGCAAGATTATGTAGTAACTTTGATCATCCATTCTATTGACGATGGAGCTATAGTTCTGCTAGGTCCAATTGAATCAGAAGATAAAGCTCTTAGACGTTCTTGCTATCTGCGAGATCAGATAAAAGAATGGGGTGGTTGGATTCCTAATACAGATCAAGTTGAAACTGCAGCAAGACTCACCGGCTGTTATTGGAATAGATAATGAAAGGCTTTGCACCATCGAAGACCCAAAAAGAAATAGATACCTTCTGGAAAGGAAGACAACAGATGAAAAATGTAAACCCGTTAAGAAAGATATGCAACGATTGGATCTATGCCGGCAAAGGTAATCTAGTAATCTCAGTAGATGCTCATAGCTCAGAGCCAACTACAGTCATGGGCACTAGCCTTCAACAGATTAATCCTTATGGATTTACCTGTGCTGAATCTGAATTTGAGATTCCTTGGCATAGAGTATTAACAATCAACAACCTCATAGATGGAGAATGCCATGTCCTCTATACAAAGATACAAGTATCCTAGGACATTTCATTTCCACAACTCTCCTAACCTTCAGAATGATGATCGCAAGGTAGAATCCTATGATGGATTCTACTCAGATACATATGAACCTAAGCAAGTGATCGCTACTCTGAAGATGGATGGCGAGAACACTACAATGTATCGAGATCATATACATGCTCGGTCATTAGATTCAGCTCATCATGTATCACGTACCATGGTTAAACAGATTCACGGTCAGATTAAACATCTCATTCCGGAAAACATGAGAATCTGTGGCGAGAATCTACAGGCCTGTCATAGTATCTACTATACTGGCTTGCCTAGCTTCTTTACAGTATTCAATATCTGGGAAGGAGACAGATGCTTAAGTCATGAAGAGACTGTCATGTGGGTTGACGAATTCCGTGCTCAAGCCGGACCTGTTCTTAGCTATGTTCCTCTATTCTATATTGGTCCATTCGATATCAATGAGATAACTAAAGCTTTCTATAGTTGGTATGCCGACCATGAAGGTTTTGTAGTACGAGTAATCGATAGCTTTGATGCTCTTGACTTTTCAACTCATACCGCTAAATTAGTAAGGAAAGGGCACGTTCAGTCTACCAATCACTGGATGACTGAGACTATGCTTCCTAACAAGCTAAGGATAGATCAAAATGAAGCGATCAGATGTTGGGCCCGAAGTGCTGGCCTTGAAGGAACTACTAAAGAATCTTAATTACGCAGTCACCTCTAGTAATGAGTTTGACTACGTGACTGAAGCTACTATTAGGTACTTCCAAGAGAAGAACAAGCTTACCAAGGATGGAATTGTCGGACCACGGACGATAGCTGCCCTAAAGGCAGCTCTTCCTGAAACCCAGCTTACTAATATATTACAATGGGTCGCCAACACTCCTTATCTTTCTCAAAGAGATAATGAAAATGTTCCTGGCGGAACATGTAATATAACATCACTAGCAATGGTAATGTCCTTTCATGGATTCAAAGCTAAAGACGATCCTGTTGACGCTAAGCCAGAACAGTTAGAAGATGAACTATTCCTTCGTCTTGAAAGTCCTGACGGACAAACAGAGTTCAAAAAGAATTATCCTACTTTAGTTAAGCAAGGTTACCATGCTAGAAACATACACGGTATGCTCGGTTGGTTAGCTAAACAGTATGGATTAACCTGGAAGTATTCTGAAGGAACCAGCTGGAAAGACATGGCTGACTTCGGTAAGTTAATGGGTCCAATGATTATATCTGGAGCCTTTACAGGTTCCGGTCACATAGTCTGTCTTACTGGTATGACTATCAATGGCGATCTAATTGTCCATGATCCGTATGGTGATTGGAATCAGAAGTATAAAGTACAAGATGGTTCTTTCCGTGTCTACAATCGTGAAGACATGGAACAGATACTAGCAGGTACAAGCAAGTCTCTCAAACGTACACATAGAATCGGACACAAGTGACGGAAAAAGAAAATCTACTCATAAGAAAAGTAGTAGAGAAACAAGGACTAAAATATCGATTACTAGCCATATCATATTTAATGTGGCTCATCGAAAAGATATGGCCTTATAAAGTAAGTTTTAACTTAACCTTCGGCCCAGAATAATTGGACACAAATGACAACAGAAACGTAGAATCTTAAACTCTATATAGTTCTTGATAAGAACTTAACCCCTGGTCAACAAATAGCTCAATGCGCTCATGCAGTAGCAGATTTTAGTAAAGAACATCCAGATATATTTAATCAGTGGCACACTGAATCAAATTACATCTGCTGTTTAATAGGAGAGCCGCCCGCCCTTCTTCCTTCTCTAAAAGATCTACCTCATACCTTAGTGCATGAACCTGATTTAAATAATCAATTAACAGCTATAGCAATTGCTCCATCACAACTAGCTAAGCGTATCGTTCGAACGTTAAAACTAGCACCAGGTTAGCCCTGGCAAAACTTGTAAGAATATATGTAGTGTTACTTCCTCCGCCATTCATGGAGGAATAGCTTAGCGGTAGAGCGCCTGTCTGAACAACAGGAGACGCGGGTTCGAATCCCGTTCATAAATACCACTACAAACTCTTTGTCTTACATCTGCCTTCTTCGTATAGCGGTCAGTACAGTGGGCTCTAACCCCACCAACACAGGTTCGAATCCTGTAGTCGGCACCATTAACCCCAGGTTATTATGAATCAGAATTTAGTAGAAATAGTAGCGGTCATTGACCGCTCAGGAAGCACAAAGAATATTACTGGAAGTCTTGTAGAAGGCTTCAAGGAATTCATTAGCTCTCAATTAGTAGCTCCAGGTGACGCAAACGTAAGCGTCTATACTTTTGACGATTACGTTGAGCCAAGACTTATAAGCCTTGATCTTAAAAACGTTAAGACCTTAATAGATAATAGTCTTGATCAGTGGTTCGCTCCTCGCGGTATGACTGCACTCTATGATGCTATCGGTCATGCTATTGATGAGACTGGTAAACGTCTTGCAGCTATGCCAGAAAAGGATCGCCCAGCCAAGGTAGTTGTTATTACTATGACTGATGGACAGGAGAATATGTCCAGGAAATATTCCCTAGCTCGTCTTCGTGAGATGATACAGACTCAGACTAAGCAATTTAGTTGGGACTTTGTGTTCGTCGGCGCCAACCAAGACGCCGTCCTAACAGCTGAAGCTATGGGAATGAGTAAAATGTCAGCAGTAACTTTCGATGCTAATGACGTTCATACTCGATCAGTAATGTCTTCAGTAGCTAACTATACAACCAGAGCTCGAGCCTATGCTTGTACATCTGGTGTAGATATTGCAGCAGAACTTAACGCCTTCACTGAATTAGAACGTGATGCTGCCGTAAGCTCCACTCCCTGAATTAGGTGGGGCTAACGCCCCACCTCTTCCTGGAACAGGAACCTCCAAGACCAGCTTGCCAAGGTCTTTAAATACAAGCACTTAATCTTTTTTGTGAGCCCATAAGCCATCTTTCGAAAGATAATGCTCTTCCATATGACAGTTAGGGCAGAGAATCTCAAGATTATCTAACTCATTATTAGATCTGTTACGATCTTTATGATGAACTTGAAGAATATTTGAAAGCTTATCATAACTGCACCGGCTACAAGAAATCTTTTGATGCTTTTTAGACTTTGCTTTAAATGCATTCTGTCTATATTTACTGTCATGTCCATCTTTGTAATTTGGATTATTAGATCCTGAGCGGAAATAAGTATTAGAACAAGCATAAGAGCAAGTGAACGTTTCCCTTGGGTGACCTTCCTGTGTCTGAAAGTCTTTAGAACAAACAGGGCATTGCTTTGTAATGGGTAACCATTTGTATGGAGGTCTATATTTAAGTTTAGGAATATCTATTCCAAACTTTAGAAGAAGCTGATCTAACTTCTTCCTATTATGACCATTCTCAGTCCATCCTAGTTGCCTAAGCATCTCAGATCGAGTGCTACAGTTTCTAATTATTTCTTCATCAGACATATAAACCTCTGGGTATAATTCAATGGTAGAATGCTGCGTTTGGGACGCAGTTGTTGGGAGTTCAAGTCTCTCTACTCAGACCATAGTACATGATTTGAATTCAAATCACAAGTATTAGACATCTTGGAATGGTCCTACTATTCCGACCAGTACAGCTTCCCTAAAAGCTTAATTCAATAGGTAAAGAGAATTTATATTCCTGCATCGTACGTAAGCAGGTAATTTGTAAAATACAAATTCTTAGTCACAAGGTACAACTACTCGTGACACATCTTTAACAAAGCGAATCCCACAAGGAGTTCTTATGGCTGGTAAAACAGCGCGCTCTAATGAAAAGCGCAAAGCACGCTTCAAGTCCCACCCCCTGCACCTCCCGGCCAATAGAGCCCGGGTACGTCAGACCCACATCAATGCATGTCTCAAGAAGCTTCGTAAGTTTGCACGCTACGTCGAAGCTGGCAAGATGACTGCAGCAGCATTCGAAAAGGCTCGCGAGCGCATCCAGAAGGAAATTGATCTAACCTCAGGTAAGATCCCTCGTCCATCTCAGGAAGCTCGTCGCAAACGAAAGGTAAGCAATGACAACGAATGAAGATTTTATCCGTGCTTGGATGGCAAGCAAGTCTATTCCTGAAGTCGAAACCAAGACTGGTATGACTAAGGTTAATATCTCAGCCAAGGCTACCTATCTTCGTAAGCGTGGAGTGCTCCTCCCTAAGTTTACGCGATCAGGTACTCAACTAGATGCAGGCGCTCTCAACAAGATTGTTGCTGAGTTTCTGGACTAATACTCGGGACATATGTCCCTCATTGTAGAATGCTCGTATGATTACATCTAACTTTTAACTAGAACTCAGCAGTCATACAATATTTTGTCTACATCAATCGGACCTTAGCTCAGTTGGATTAGAGCGTTCGGCTACGAACTGAAAGGTCGAAAGTTCAAGTCTTTCAGGTTCGACCACTATAATTAAGGAGTAGATAGATAATGGAACCTTATAGGTCATCTAAACGTGTCATCGCTGAAGCCGCTACTAAGGTTGAAGAAGCCAAGGAAGTGAAGATTGAAACTAAGACTGTAGAAATTGCCAACAACTCAACAATAGTTGAAGTTAAACCAGTCGTAGAAGCTCCTAAGGTTTCGCGCGCACCACTCTCTCAAGCAGACTTGTTTAAGAGAGCTTTCGAAGCGCGAAAACTCCACGCTGAGTACTTCTAATGTTTCTGCTATTAGCTATACCAGCTATTCATTTCGTAGGAGACTTTCTACTACAGACTGAATGGATGGTTAACGGTAAGAGTACTGCCTGGCAGCCCCTGCTTGCTCATGCAGCCGTCTATACTCTGACGCTACTATTCTTCTCGTCATTAGTTATGCCCTTCCCGCTAGCGATAGCCTGGAGCTTCCTAAACGGTGCTTGTCATTTAACAGTAGATTTCTTTACCTCAAAACTAATGAAGTCAGCTAGAGAAAATGGAAATACTTCTTTGTTCTTCAAGATACTAGGTCTTGATCAATTGCTTCATGCCTGGTGCTTACTAGGTATCTTAGGATGGTTAATACTATGAGCTTAGAAAATGAACTTGAGACGTTCTTCTACGGTAAGGCTAAACCTCGAACTAATAAGCCTATAGAAAATACAGGATATACTCCTTCTAGCAGAAAAGAAGTTGTCGAGAAGAAGGAGGAGACTTATATTCCTCCTGGGTTCAAGTTCCCACGGCTACCAAAGACTTGAGATCGTGAGGCATGTCCTCACTCACGCAGGAATAACGGGTGCAACGACCGTTAGGGTGTGGCAACTAGCCCTTAGTTTAAGAGCAAAACTCTGCGACACAGTGAAATGTGATTATGATTACATCTAAATAAAACAGTAGAATGCAGGTTCGAGTCCTGCTATGACAACCGCGAGGAAGTCATATGGTGAAACTGGTAAACACAACCGTCTCGAAAATGTCATAGTTAATTTTGTTCACTTCATTCCGGTCTATCGTATGTACTGACTTTAAATGTTTATACTAGTAAAGCTTCTCACTAAGAGATGAAGTCTCGGAGATAACCGTGAAACAAATCCAATAGGCTAGTAACCTAAAGATCCCTGGATAAGATCTTGAACTACTATGGAGAGATAGTTTAACTGGTAAAACATCTTGTGCTAAACGAGAAGATTGCTGATTCGAATTCAGCTCTCTCCGCCATTAATGTAGATAAGATAGGTAGTAGAAAGTAATTACAGACAATGCTTTAATCAAAAGTACTGCTAGAGGAGCTTCTATTGATACGAACCTTTAGCCTTCTACAAACTACGTTAAAACGAAACATGCTAATCGATTAGCATGTTTCTCATGGCCACCGGAAGTAAGGTTTGTCCTGCGGAAAGAGTCAATGGCGGGCCGATTAGATACCGGCCTTGAGATGGTAGATAGTTAGCTTGACATCTAACAGAAGCCACAGAATATCTTGTTCTAAATGACGCCTGGTATGGGCGAAAGAGATGACTGTGGAGGACCGTTATAAGCATTATCGCTTTTCAAGTCCAGCGAAACAGAGCATATCAATACCAACACGATTGAATGTCCAGTAGATTACATCTTACCAAGAAGGGGGTCGCGAGTGTAAATCTCGTCAGCTGTTATGCAGCTGTAGCTCAGTATTAGAGCACCTTAAATTTTCTACTAAACCCTTTGTCAATCACACGACTAAATGTATATATGATTACATCTTTATAGTTCTGGCCTTTGGCTTGATCCCAATGACGTCATATAGCTTCTTGTTAGTCTCATTCGATATGCTGGTAGAGGGCGCCTTATGGCGCCCTACTCCTTGATAGGAGTTATCACATGAATTGTTGGTCAGGTATTGGTAATATAGGTGCAGATCCCGTTCTTCGTCAGACTGCAAGCGGTCGTAGCGTCTTAAACTTTAACATTGCAGTTGATCGTCTCATACGAGTAGATACTGCTGAGGGAATGATCACTCAGAAAACTCCTGACTGGATTCCAGTCGTGTGTTTCGGAGATGCAGCAGATCATCAAGCTCGTTATCTTCAGAGGGGAACCAAGGTTGCTATCACCGGCGCTCTACGTCCTCGCTCTTATGCTGATAAGGAAGGAAAGACTCACTTTACGTTCGAGATCCATGCCGATTTAATCGACTGGCTTGCGAATGTACGATCAGCTCGAGTTGAAGAAGCTGCAGCAGTGGTCTAGAATAGAGAGGGCTTCGTCCCTCTCTATTAAGGAGCTACATGAGACATTTCATTCATCCTCTATATATGGCTTATACAAAAGCTTTAGAGATAATTGTATCTAGAAAATTCCTATTAGTTTTAATGTCTGCTTATCTTTTAAGCCACGGCCTTCTAACAGGTACAGAATTTTTACCTATAGTATTAGCTGGTCTAGGAATACAGGGCTTTTTAGATACAAAAACAACAGCAAAAACATTTCACGAACAAGATTCATCTGAGACATCCACAGGCGCTACTGTAGGATAATTCTTACGCTGATAGAATCTAATATTAAATAGCGCGGGCTCACACCCGCGCTTTCCGAGGTTTTATGCTTAAGATTTTACCAGCATATGAAGTATATTCAAGCACGGTGGGCCACTATGGCTTCTACTATCCAGACCTTGAGACAAGACGATTCGCTAAAGACGAGATATCAATTAATGCAACAGCATTACAATATCTCTGTCCGACAAGGCCATCTCTAAGAGCCTATAAGATAGATGAAGCACTAGCTCAAGCTTGGGATACCAATACAGTAATTTGGATTGAGTTCAAATGAATTTCCTATCAATAGTAGGGGCTCTTACCATCTCTTGGATAATGTATGAAGCATTAAAGTTTCTTTACATTTACTTCAAGACGGGAAAGACGCCAGTCACTCTTCAGCTAATAGCTCAAGAGGCAAAAGACGAAGCACTCTGTTCAAAATACGAATCACGTATAGCATTCGAAGGTAGACGATTTCTATCAACGATAGCACAGTTAGAAGCTTCAAAAATATATCTTGAGAAACGTACTAAAGATTTAGAAGCAGACATAACAGATCTTCGAAAAGCTAGAGACAACGTTGAAGACGCATTTGTAACATTTTTGACATCACTAAAGAGGGATTAATATGGCACGATTTAATGTAAGTGGATTCGCAACTCGCTGGGTACAGCAGACTGTCGAATTTGAAATGGATATCACAGCAGGTGGTTTTGCAGGCGTTGACGCTGCAGTCCGTGCTGGGCTTGCTTCTGGCAATTTTGACGAAGTAGAAGTCGAAGACACGACTACTCAGACTCTCGTCCTGAAGAGCATTGACAATGTCAGCGCTGAAGCTGAGCCGGTCTGCGTTGCTCCTACGCCAGCCTACGTTGCTCCTACGACCTACGCTCGTGTAGGTACACCAGCTGCAGCCGCAGGCTTTGCCGTTGCTAACGTTGAAGCTCGTGCAGGTGGCTATGTCCCGACTCGTGTCGCTCACCGAGCAGCTCGATAAGTAAATATGGTGGCCCTTCGGGGCCACCATTCTATTCAGAGGAAGTGGATGAAATTACCCGTACACATACTAGATCAAGACGATACGGTGCCACTACCTGGGGGCATCTTCCTTCTCGATCTTCCTACAGATCAAGAGAGTAAGCTCAAACTAGTTGATGTCCAAACAAGCAATCATACTATAGAAAAGAGAGCTCTGTTCTTAATACCTAAGAAACAATTCTCATCTCAAGATATTCCTTCTTCTATTTTAGAAGCCGTCCATTCAATAGGATCTGTAGGAGTATTTCAAGAGAGAGAACCAGCAGATACTTTTATACTTTTAAGTTTTAATATTCAAGATCGTTTTAGAATCGAATCTATTGAGATGGATGAAGATGGTGTGCCTTGGGCCCATGGACATAATCTAATAGAAGAATTTTCTCCTTCAGAACAGGAGCTTCCAGACTTAATGTCTGGAGTCTATAACAATCTACTAGAACATAAGCATCTTCTAGAGCCCAATGTTATCAGAGCGCTTGGCAGTACTGGACTTCTATTAAGAAAGATGGACGTCCTCGGCAACTACTTACTAACCGAACGCCATGAGCGTATCGGCTATCTTCAAGAGCACGACAATCTTGATCGATGGAACCAAGTAGTACAAGCTCTTCGAGTGCATATTAAATCAGGGAAGACAGCTAAGCCTAAAAAGGTTAAAGAACTTTTCCGGAAGTCAGAGACGACTAAGCCTATTGAAATGCCTATGACACTTCAAGAAAGAGTACAGTCTCTTAAACTTGTAGGTGAAGTAAAGTCTTCGGTTGATCGTGAACTCGAGAAACTAGAACGAACAAATAAAGGTAGTACTGAATATAGTATGGTCGCCGATTACTTAACCTGGGTTGCTGATCTTCCATGGGGCCGGGCTACCTCTCAGGACTTTGAATTGCTAGATCTAAAATCAAGATTAGATGAAAGCCATTACGGTCTAGCAGATGTTAAAGAATATATTCTAGAACATTTCTGCATGGAGCGTATAACTAGTACTACTTCTGGATCAGTACTATGTCTAACAGGACCACCTGGAACAGGAAAGACAACCATAGCTAAGCAAATTGCATTAGTATCTGGTAGACCTCTAGTTCGAATTGCATTAGGTGGGCTTTCTGATGAGGCAGAAATAAAGGGTTAAGTAAATGGCCCTGCGTATTAGTAATGATACGAAAAATAAATTTTATTAATTGCTGGGACACCCTATTCTTAGGGCAATCAGCAGCTTGAATAACTGGTCACAATACTTTATAATATCTTCATAACCTTGGAGTTATGTATGATGTACTCAAAGTATAAATCTGGTGATCAGATAGGTAAATTACAATTACTAAGTTTTAAAGATAATAAATGGACAGTATTGTGTCTTTCTTGTAATCAGATATGGTCTACAAGAACCCACAGATTACAAGGAAGAGAGAACTGTCCAGACTGTACTCCTGTTATAAAGTTTAAACACTATAAAGTAGGAGATATCATTAATGGAAATACTCTTTTAGAAAGATTACCTTCCAAAAAATGGCGCATACGGTGTCATTGTGGAGAAATTAAAATTGGTTCTCCAGGTGATTTAAAAAAATATAAAACTTGTAAAGCTTGCAATCGTCCAGAAGAGGACGGCATAGCTAAACGTTTACCAGGCAATGTAGCTCTCTACAGAAGGCGATTAGCTTTCTACATTAGAGGTGCAAAAGAAAGAGATTTAGCTTGGCAACTATCAGAAGAACAATTCATCGATATTATAGAATCATCTTGCCACTATTGTGGCGAGCGCGGATCGATGAAAGATATAAAGAAAGATAGAACTATCTCTATTAATGGTATTGATAGAGTAGATAATACAAAAGGTTATACAGTAGAGAACATTGTTCCATGTTGTAATTTTTGTAATCATGCCAAGAAAGATTATTCTTACGATTATTTTATCAATAAGATAAAGTTTATTGCAGAATATTTAAGTTCAACGACTATCCCTTCGGGGAGTACAGCCAAGTGGCTGGAAACATAAGACATCCTTCTAGGATGAAGATATAGTCTGATCTATATAGTAATATATAGCTGGATAAATTCCGGATTAAGCTTAACGAACTTAGTCGAACAAAATGCATCGACGTACATATTTAGCGTCGCGCCCAGGCAGGTTTATAGTAGGTTTAAAGGAAGCAAAAAGCTGTACGCCTTTATACCTATTAGATGAAATCGATAAGGTAGGCTCGGGTCATGGTGATCCTATGAGTTCGCTATTAGAAGTCTTAGACCCAGAACAGAATACTCATTTCATAGACCGCTATTTAGAATTTCCTGTTGATCTTAGTAAAGCAATGTTCATTTGTACTGCTAATGATCCAGATAAAATTCATGAAGCTCTAAAAGATCGTATGGAACTCATAGAGTTCCGTGAATATACAGAACCAGAACGAGAGATTATAACTCGTCAATATATAATTCCAAAGATTATAAAAGAATATAAATTAGAAAACTTTCCTATTGAATTAAGGGAAGAAGTAATTGATAGATTAATAAAGACTAAATATATTCGACAGATTGAAAAGAAACTTCGAAGATTATATCGTATGGCTGCGGTACAGATCTTCGTTTTAAAGAAAGACCAGCAAGTAATAGATATAAAGTTCGCTGGCACTATACTAAATACAGCAAAAGAATCCTCTATAGGATTCGGGAGATAAAATATGCAAGTAACAGAATACTTTTCAGACCTATGGTACGTACACACCAATAATGGTGCTCAGTTTGATACTATGTGGACTAAGCGTTCAGAAGCACGAGATCGTAAGAAGAATCTTCGTGCTAATGGGGAGACAGCAGTCGTTAGCCGAGTAGCATTAAGCTACGGACAGCTTACACGAGATACACACTCTTGATGTATCGGGGCGCCTAACGGCGCCCCCCTCTTAATGGAGGTCTTTATGAATAAATGGATCTGGGAGCCTGAAGATTCCATGTGGATTTTCGTTAGCTCATCTAATGCCGTTTTTATAAAGCTACTAGGTAACGATAGTTATATACAATGGGTAGATAAAGCTAATGGCGAAAATATCTACTACAACAAGGGACATACTGGGGAGCTATCAGCAATGCTTAGGTATCCACCATGGTCTTAATAGCTATCTGTCTTAATCGAGAGTTCTGTAATTGGTCTTGTGAATTAGACCAAGAAGCCTATGAGAAGTTTGAGCATCAATGCCCTGACTGCTATGGCCCTGCAGTAACTTATAACAGCAAATCTCAACTTAAAGAAGAGGAGGATGAAATCTTTGGATTTCTACTGCCGCTTATTGTTGGAGAAGCTGGATATTCCGAAGAATCAATGGAATAAGTATTTAAGAACAGCACAAACTATAAACATCCAGATAGACCCTGGCTGCAAATACGCAGCCTTCCTCGGCGTACCAGCACCTATGCACGAGGGAACTTTTCTATCTGTAAACCTTCTTCACCAATTGACTGCTCTCGAACTCAGGCCTCAAGCTCAAGCATATTCTTGTGGAATGATATGTCTTAAAACAGAAGACAATCAGCACGTAGATATAATTGAAATAGACGCATACATACATACTAGAATCGAGCAGATAATCGAAGATCAAGTGTCAACCGACTGGATTGCCCAGTTGATTCTTGCAGCGAAACTAATCCAGCTGCTACTACACGAGCATCTATACTTACAAAACCAGATGATTAACCTGGAACTGCTAATCAAAGAACAAGACCGGCTATTAGCCCAAGTTGCTTGTTTCTTCTTACCACCTTCGTTCTTAAAAGATATTCGGAATCCCGTTAACTTTTTAGAACAAATAGCACCAAAGCTTGGACGCTATACTATCCACGAGTATAAGGAATCAATATGAATAATAAAAATGTAGTTTGGATTTCGACTATCCGTGCCGAACGCATGATAACTGTTCCAGCTGAACTTAAAGATGTTGTTATGAATAACTGGTGCTCCGTAGCTAATGTCAATGATCCAAACTACGGTGAACGGAACAATGGCGTCTTCAGGACATATGGTCTTTACGAGACTGCTAATGCTCCTGAGAAGAAATTAGACATTCCAGTTAAGTTCCTTGCTGCTTATACTTCTACTACGAGCTTAAAGAAAGAAGCCCAGGATAGCTTAGTAACTTTTGCTAATAAGACTCCTATGATACTTCTTCCTAATATCAAGTCATATAAGGTTGGCGATAAGACTTATGCAACCCAGCTAGATCCTGAATTCATTAAGTTCATGGGTGATATTCTAGATATGGAAAGCATTCTGGGAAATGAGATCACTTGTGGAACCCATCTCGATGGATTTGATTTCAAGTCAGGTTCAAATATTGATATCACCAAAGCAGTCTTCAATGAAGATAGAGCTTGGACTGATGCTGTTGGAACTATAGCTATACTATCAGATGATCTTGCTGACGCTTTTAAGACTAAATTCGGTACAACTGATATAAATGTTCTTAAGACAGCTTCTCTGTATAAGGGAGCTACTCCTTACTTCAGTCTTGACCAGCAGTCAATACAGAACATTGCTTCAGGCGGGCGGTTCTTCCTCTACAGTACCAATATCAAGACTTATGATAATCTTACCGATGCTCAAGTCCTTACTCCTTTCATCGGTCTAGCCGTTTTCGGCGCTGACAAGATGATCAAGTACAAGAATGCTTTAACCATTCTTGAGCGCCTACAAGGCTTCACTGATAACCTTAAGACTCAGGCAATACTAAATCCTGAACGCTATAAGGAAATCGTTAAGCAGATGGTGGCACCTGTTGCCGAGTATTGGCCGGGACTTGCTACTATTCTTGGTAAGGCGGGAGATGAAGGAAAAGGGTTAACGCTTCTCGATACTAATACTATCAAGGGAGATGATCCTAATAAGTTCAAAGCCTTCTTCATCAATACTACGCTGCAACGTACGCCAGAAGCTTCACGCTATCTAGCTATGAAGGGAAAAGCGGCAGCTATTGAGAAGCAAAACAAAGAGTTGAAAGTCAAACTCGAGATGCTTCAGAAGACAATTGAAGATCGTAGAGCTAAGATTCTAGCTAACATCGAAGAAGTAAGATTACTTGAAGCAAGCATTCGCGAAAGCAAAGAGACTCTTGAGCAATCTTCTGTAGAAATAATTACCGTAACACCTCAGGTGGAACGTGCATCTAATGCAGTTGTCGAGATAGCATCTCAGCTTCAACCATTAGAAACAGATTACAATACAGCTATTGGTAAATACTGGGAACAAGAAGCCGATCTCGAAGTCCTCAAAGCCTGGGAATCCGAAGGATTTTTGATCAAAGATATACAGCTTACGAATATAAGTACTGGTACCCATCTCACATCTCCAGCAGATATTAGAAAAGCAATGACTACTGGTTCGCCAAAGAACCTGCGCATTTCTTCAATGAGCGTTTGGACTACTCAGCCAAGCGTCATCCTCAAAGATGCACATCGTAAAGAAATTGGTTTCGAGAAAGCTACTCGTTATGCCGGTGGTCCTTATCAGTTAAAGATAATCTTTGATGGTTACTCCTGTAGCATGAGCGCACGACTTCTAGATGATCGTTCTTTAAGGGCAACTTGGTCTGATAATGGTTATCGTTACTTCTCTATGCATCCACATATTGAAAAATGGTACGTCAGAGATGGAGACTTTACTGCTAATAAGGCTGGTCAATGGGCAGTGTCTACACAAAAGTGGCAGAACTGTTGCCTCGGGGAACTAGCTCCTATTCTTCAGAAAGGAATGACAGATCTTAATCTTCAGTCTATGGTCTATGGCTTAAAGGCATGGCTTACTACTGCTGATTCTAATGATGCTTGGGGCGCTACTGTAACTAAGTTCCCTCTTGAAAAAGATGTAACTATTACAAAGTTTGTATCTACCAAGGTACAAGAATCCCGTAGCATCGAAGAAGTTACTCCTGTTTATGGTCGTCAGTTAACTTTCTTGAAGAAAGATAATGATATATATCTTGCAAAGATTTATCTTACTGAAGATACAAAGATCATTTCTCATATTGCGGCTGGTGAAGTAAAGGATGGTAACATCACACTTCTTGTTGCAGAGAAGTCTACCTTGTTCTTCATGACTAACGCTCAGAAAGAAACAGCTATGGCTGAGAATAAGACCAAGCTTGAAGAAGATGGATACTTCTTGTACGCAGAGTCAAAGAGCATAAACGAAATAAAGCTTAGTTATACTTATACTGACGGTAAGGCTCTTCCGGTGGAAGATTACAAACCTTCCGCTAAGCGTATAACAGAGCAGATTATCGCAGAACTCCAAGCTCTCGTAGAAGGTAGGACTCCGGCAGCTCGCTGAGGTTGTTGATGAGTGGCGCTTATGCGCCACTCACTTCAAGGAGGTTGTATGAAGAAAGCAGGTGAATTCAAGAACCTCGTTGTTGTAAAGCCAATAATTATCATGTCGTATGAACTACGTGCTAATATTATGGCCTTCGTCAACGGGACGAACGCTTCTGAATGTCAGTGGTTCCACACCATCGAACGCACGATAACTCAGAAGGGTGACAAGGCTATTTATAAGCTCGATAATATGTTGATTCCAGAGCAAGAAGTTACTGGAGCAACTGTTGAGAGCCCAGGAAAGGGTCAATTAGCTCTATACAATGAGCTTAAAGTTGCTTACCGAAAGGAAGTTACTAATGCAGAAGGCGAAGTTACTGACGTTCCTGATATGGAATGTATCAACAACATCCTCTCCCACATGCACGCCTGGTGTCATAGTCATGTAAACATGCAAGCCAGTCCTTCTGGTACGGATGAGACTACTTTCCGCGAATGGATTGAAGGTAATAACAATCAAGGAATAACTTCACCAGTTATTATGATGATTGTTAACAAGCGCGAAGAGGTTTACATCAAGCTATACGATCCCGAGATCGGTATCTACTGCGAGAATCCTGACTTAGAAGTCATCATGCCATCTGTTAATACAGATTACGTCACCGAGGCCATAAAGTCTAAGGTGAAATCTAAAAGTTTCCAGTACTCGGGCAATCACTCGTGGACGGGAGCAGGTTACAGAGGTGGGATTCCGGCGACAGAACCGAGAGTCCTTACGGGTCCATCGTCACGGACGGAGGAACTAGGAGCGGGAAAACAGATAGCACTCAGCGAAGTCCATACTCTAGTGAGAGCTGGCCGGGGGCTACTGAGTGCTGGGATTGATAGTACCTTCGATCACTTTCTAACTACGATTGCTTTAACTTCAAAGAACGAACGTGAGACCGAACAAGTCTTAGCAGCAGTAATGAAAAGTCTAGGTGACCAGTCTGAACTCTACGTCTTGTCGGAATTGCTTAGAGGCGATCTCGAACCTGTACGGAAGCTAGTAAAAGAGTCGAAAACTCTAATGCCTAAGGTAGAAATACTACAAGCAGAAATCTATGCTCTCCTTTCAGAAAGTTGGGCCGAGCATCCTGATGTTTTCTATGCTGTAGCAGCATGTGCCGCTCGTATTCCTGGGATAACAGGTAAGCCGATACGTCGTGAAGCTCAACTAGAACTTTGGTTAGGTGAATTAGCTAACGTAGTTGCTTCTTATGAAGAACGTAAACCAGCCTTAGTCCAGGCTCAAAAAGAGAAGACACTATGAGTAGAGTTTCATTTCTCCGTCACGCCGGTTGGGTAAGCCCAGAAGATCTAACGCTACCTCTCCATATCGTAGGATGTGGAGCAGTTGGATCTCACGTAGCGCTTTGTGCTGCAAAGATGGGCTTCAGTAATTTCATCCTTTGGGATGCGGATGCTGTCGAAGAACACAATCTTCCTAACCAAACCTACGAGCCTGAGCATGTAGGTCTACAAAAGGTAGAAGCTTTAACTTTGGTATTGAAGAGATTCAATCCAGAAGTACAAGTCGAAGCAAACAATGGATTCTTCACCGAGGCTAACGCCCCGGCGCTGCGAGGATTCGTTGTAATTGCTACTGACAATATGGCATCACGAAAACTCTTAATCGAGAAGACTGCTTTCAATACATCCATTGATGGATTGTTTGAAGCTAGACTTGGTTTTGATTATGGTGAAGTCAATATAGTCGATCCGTTGAATATAGGCGACTGTGATAATTTCACTAATGGTCTTAAAGATGATAAAGACATACCAGAAGGTCCTTGCAATCTCCGGATCTGCACCACCCTAGTTGGTATGACCACATCATACTTAGTACATCAGATGTGTGCCGCTATTGTAGCTAAGAAGCAGAGCCAGGAATGGCAGTACAAACGTAAGAATATTTTCAGTCTTTCCCCCACGTTAACACACGTAAGTTTCTAGGAGCTCAAATGCTTATTTCTCTTCTTATTCTCCCCGGTTCAGGTCAGCAGGACGTCACTCTCCCAGAGGGTTCCACGATTCGTTCGCTCGTCCAGAGCAAGAATCTTCATGGTCGTCAGATCATCCTGAACGGCGTGACCGTTCCTGAGACCGATTTCGGTCGTGGACTTCGCAGCGGCGATGAAGTTGCTGCTACTGCGTCAGTCAAGGGCGCGTGAGTTAATGTGCGGGCTTCGGCCCGCACAACTTATTATGAAAAAAGTCCAGGTAATAGGGTTACCTGGTTCTGGCAAGACGACAGGAATAGAAATCTATAATGATAGGGCTTTCGCCCTATCTATATTAGATATTCGTAATTTCATAGGAAGATACCGAGAAGCCAAATTCATAGAAGCGATTAGAAGTCAAGATACAAATGTGATAGCAGAGAGTGCTTGCGGCGTAGACGCCGCAGGCACTTATATTATAAAACTAGAGATACCGAGATGTCAGCTATTAGAAAATCTAGCTAAACGACAGGATCGAATAGATCCCGAGTACCTTAGATTACTAATGGATCAGACATTACCTGCTAATTATACTGTGAGTTCATCACAGGATTTAACAGAATTATTGACAACTATATTTAAGAGGTACTAATGCAGAATCTGCCATCAGGGATCAAAGAATTTTTGGTTCCAGAAGAACTTGTAGACGCAATCTATGCTCAAAATAAACTTGAGCTTCCTGATCTCGATGCCTCCGGACAGGAAATCCGCCACTGTGTTAATGGCTATGCTCTCTTTCAAGATCAATATGATACAAAACACGCAGCTTTAGCTCGTTGCCTAGGCGGTAACCGTTGGGTTCCTATTACTAAGAAGAAGAGTTTAAAACTTGAATCTATTGTCCCGAAGGATGCTCGCCAAGCTGTCTTCATGGACAGCTTGATCCAAAATGAAATTCTATTATCAGTAGCTATAGGGTCAGCAGGTACCGGCAAGACAACTATTGCTTTAGCTTATGCTCTAAATCAATGGCTTAATGAACGTAAATCTATTTTCCTTACTAAGCCTACAACAACTGTAGGTGAAGGCAAAGCCTTCGGCCCAGTCCCAGGTGACATTGGTCAAAAATACGCTCCGTACTTGACTTCTTATGAGATCGTGCTTAAAAAGATAGGTGGCGCTAATGGCGCTCAGCTCTTTGAAGCTATGAAAGAAAAAGAACAATTACAGTTCTTTCCAATAGAACTCGCACGCGGATGCACGTTCGAAAACTGTACACTCATTCTTGACGAGGCTCAGAACCTCTCATGGCATGAGATGAATACAATGATTTCTCGCATGGGTGAGAACTCAAAGATGATTATATTGGGGGACTTAAATCAGATCGACACTGGCATGTACTATAAAAAGACAGGACTATATAATATGTTGTCCGCTCCTCCATTCCAAGATAGTCAGATCGCTAGCTCGATTGAGCTACTGACACAGTATCGATCGCCGATCACACAACTTGTAACAGAAGTAAATAAATGGGTATCAGCCCAATGATAGATGTTGAAGGCAAAGTTTTTGGAATACAATCTAAACTTAAAGGACTAGAGTTACACGAAGTAACAGAAGTCCTAGCCAACGTCTTGATCTCTGAAGGTATGAGCCATATGGACATATCGGGGGAGATCTCTGAAATCACTCCGGAAAACGTAGTAGATATAGTAATGAAAGACAAAAGCAAAAATGGTGAAACGCTTCATAACGCGCTAGCCCATCAAGGACTAGTGATGCTTATGTGGCTTAGACAAAGGAAAAGTGAAAATGCGTAGTGGTAATTATCCAATCTACAAGTCAATAGGTGCTGCTCAGTTCAGTCTGATGCCACCTAAGCCTAATGACAAAGGCTTTCTAGAACGTAATGGAGCTATCCTCCTTGAGGTAGCTCCTGGTGATGGAAATAAAAATGACCCTAAGTGGGATTGGAGTAAGAAAATAAAGTTTGCTATCGGTCTACCCGATATCGCTATTCTTTTAGATCAGACTAAAGAACAAATTCGTGTAGTCCACGATAATAAGGGTGTCTTAAAGACACTTGAAATCTTACCGGGCAAGGATAAGTTCGAAGGAACCTTCCAGCTTATACTTACGGAAGGATCTCAAGAAAACAGAAAGAAGATTATGGTACCACTCTCTAATGGAGAGTATCAGGTACTCATGAGGCTTCTAGTTTCTGCTGCACCCTTGTTAATAAATTGGACTCCGCAGATACAGGCTTTCGATGTTCAGGATCCAGAGTAAAGACGAAGTTGTTAATCTAACCGAGAAACAACTTTTACAAACTCTTATAGAAAAAGTCACAGAAAATAGAAAGAAAGACCACGAATTTCTAGCGAAGGCAATTGCCAATCATCTAGAACTTATAGGGGCCTTAAAAACTTCTAGTATTACCCAGCTCATAGCATTAGCTTTTAGTGCTGGATACTATTATAAAGTCTTCTTGTCTAAAAATAATGTGACTGTGGAGATACCTGATGATACAAGCAATAGCAGTAAAGATAGCAACTAATCCAGCTGTGCTGGAAACTCTCGAAGCGCTGGCTGTCGGTGGAATACTAATGGGGGCAAAAACTCTCATGGAAAATTACATTGACAACGTAGCTCGTTCAAGAGCAGAGACAATTGTAAGACAAATGAATAATAGGAGATAAATATGGGATTAACACTCTCTGCCAAGGTAAATGTTTTGAAGGATCCTAAGGGTTCCATGCGCGCCTATGCTACTCTCATAGTGGATGGCCTAATTGAGATCAATGGGTTCCGCGTTATCGAAGGGTCAAAGGGACTCTTCGCCGCAGCTCCCCAGACTAAGGGCAGTAAGCCTGATGAGAATGGGAAGGATCAATACTTCGATGATGTACGCTATAGCGATGCTGATGAGAAGGGATTCAGTGACACTAAGAATCAGGTGCAGTCATGCATCCTAGAAGCTTATGGCGCTGCTCTAGGTGAAGGTACTCGTGCAAATACAGCAACGGCTCGTACTAACGATCCTACCCCTACCGGTAAGCGTCCAGGAATGGCACGAACGGCTCAGTGGTAATAACCTCGGCCGGGCCTTCGGGCCCGGCCTATAGGCATCTATGGAAAACATTCAGGCTATAACGCCAGAAAATCTTCTAGAAAAGATTCTGCCAGGATTTGATGACTACCAGATATTAGCTGATCTCCTAATGGATAGAATAAAGTTCTACGATAGAACTTTAACCGAATGGATAGATCACTTGGCCATAGATATTCCTCGTGATATAACTCCTCAAGACTTGAGAGGACTCTTCGCTCAAGTAGCCAAGAACATTCAACAAGCTTCTTATTTCTATTCAGTCTGTAGTGCTTATAATGGAACACTCAGTTCAAAAGCTGATGGAGAAAAAGCTAATGTTGTCGCCAAAATCATTCGAGATTATGCCGACAAGAATGCTAAGCGTCCTGCCGCTCCGTTAATTGATTCTATAGCAGAAACATATTTTAATGACGTCAGTCTTCAACTCGTAATCTCTAGAGTTCTTAAAGAATTCTGGCGTGAACGAAGAGATACGCTCATTGAAGTACGAAAATGCTTAGAGCAAATTACAATGAGTCAGAACATGGAAATGAAGTATCACGAAATAACCTAAGGTGTAGTATGAATACAGTCTTGTCATCTATGCTTCTTAAAATTGCTTTAATAAAGCAAGAGAAGCAAATCAAAAAGCTAAAATTGAATAGAGTTCGTTGGGCTACATGTAGCTTAGCAACGGACATAGCTAATGCTTAGCGGTATCTTTCTAGGAATATTAACTTATATTTCTATGGTGATGACCTTCTGGAAGTGGCCAGACTCGTTAAAGCGATTAGCACTTAAGCATGAATTGCTTACGGATATACTCGCAGGCTTTACTATCTGGGCCATCTTAGGTCTCATTTCAAAAACATTAGCAGCAGTAGCAGGAGCCGTAGTCGGAGAAATCTTACTAGCTTTAACGTTACATTATTACAAAGGTCAGTATGATGCAGGAAAAGTTTTACAGAGACATACTAAAGGATCCTGAATATATTGATGGTTTTGTCCATCAAGTAACAGGTGACATGCTAGAACAGAGTGAGTTCTGGGCAGACGATAGCGAGGAATTTCTAGAGAAATTTCAAGCTTGTGCGCGAACAAAGACTGGGAAAGATTTTATTCTCTTTCTTGTCGGTCATGAGAAAATGGTTACATATTTAGGGACGGTAGCCGAAGAAATTGGTATCACCGAACCTGCAGATGAGGAAGATGAACTTTGATCCTGTTGAGGCACAAGACTTAACGAAGCTAGCTGTACAGGTCTTCCGGCAAGCGCTGGAAGACTATGTACATCTTCAGCATCCTGCTACTAGAACTAAGAAGTATGTGCACGAAGCATTCTTATCAGCAGTAGACTTATTCTGGGATCCAGAATACCGTATCGATGTCTTTAAAGGTGACAAGGACGAGTCTCTTAATCTTGAGGACTTCCTAAAATTAGCAGCTGATAGATCTAATTTAGATTTAGAAGTCTTTAGTACATTTCTTCAAGATCAATCAAAATCATACTGGAAAGACAAACTTATGACTACAATTACTGTTCCAGAAATCATGATGGTCTGCGAAGTTCCCTACGATATACGGCATCATGCAGAGACCTATAGAGTAGACTATGACAATAGAATAGTCTTCTTAAACAAGAAACCTGCTGAAGATAATTATCAAGAATTCTTTGCTGCATTAGTTGAGATCATTTGTTATCATAAAGATCTCAAAGTTTCTAAAAGCAATATACGAATTCTAGGTGCAGCTCTTTATGATATAATGAAGATCAATAATAGTTTTAAAGAGCCAAAGGCTCAAAAACAAATGGCTCAAGAGCAGGAACGATCTGAGAACTGTCATGAATCTTCCTAGCATTATGGATAATCAATGATGTACCCGTCGCTTCTAACGCATCCGCTTCTGCTAAAGCTTTGCCTTCATAATCAGGTCCTCGAACAAAATATTTGGGCCGTAGCCTCAATATTAAGTCAGATGGGTTACTTTCATTAAAGAACACTACCTCGTCTACATAACGACAAGATCGAAGTACATACGCTCTATTCAGTAGAGGTATCGCATTCTTACCATATTTTTTCTGTAGGTATTCATCACCATTAATACCTACAGTAACTCGTCCATACTGAGCTGCGAACTCTAAGAGTTCGCAATGGCCAGCATGAAGAACATTAAAACATCCAGATACAAGCACATCTATTTCAGGTGTGTCCATCCTAGGTAACAATGGTCTATTTCTTATTAGTAACATGCCTAATCCTCTTAGGGTTATGGTTGTATGCTCTTCGTCAATTAAAATCAAATAGCTTGTTCATAAAAAATCAGAACGAGCTTATTCATAGCTATTATAGTTCTATTTCAAACAAAGATCAACATTGGTCTCAAATCTTAAAGAGTACTATAAACTCTTATGAAGCTTCTTTCGATAAGCTTCAAGAAGCACATGCTTCATCTCTTCAAGATGTTGAAGAACGTATGGCTGCTACTTTCAGAGTCAGGGAAACATCAATACGCAAAGATGCTATTGAGAAAGCAAAATCCATAACAAAAGGTTTCGATGGTGAAACTTTTAGTCCATTCTTAATTGGTAAGTGGAATCCTCGAGATTACAAACATATGGGCGATCCAATAGATTATCTTATTCTAGATGGTGCCGAGAATGTACGATCTGGATTGCAAGAAGAGATAGATTCTATAACGTTATTAGAAATTAAAACAGGTAGCTCTGATATGAATACAGTGCAACGACGCATTCGAGATGCTGTCGTCGCCAACCGAGTTCAATTCGCTATCTATAATCCAGACACAAAGATTACACGTATCTGGTCTCCTTCAAATCCTAAAGGCAAAGACAATGAACTTGGACAGAGCACAGTTACAGAACCTAGCACTCTATAAAGATGGTAAGACCATTAAAGAAGAAACTACTTCCACTATCAGAAATGATGGTGGAAAACTTCGAGTAGATCTCATACCCGTTAAGCCTTTAGAACGTGTGGCGGAAGTACTTACTGTCGCATTAGAAAAATATCCAGCAAACAACTGGCTCCCTGGTATGCATTGGAGTCGATGCTATGCAAGTGCCTTACGGCACTTGTACTCCTGGTGGGCTGGAGAAGATAAAGATCCTCAAACAGGACTTAGTCATCTAGCTCATTGTGCATGCAACATATTATTTCTCCTCGAATACGAGGAGCGCAAAAGAGGTACTGATGATAGGCCCAAATATTGATATACTAGGTAATCAAATTAATGATTATGACTTGGTATGGCTGGCAGGCGAACGGGGACTCTCGTTGGCTTGTGTTAAAAAAGTAAGAGTGTCTTTTAGAAGAGTTAATCCTGCTTACAACAGGCGCGGCTGGTGCCGGCTCAACGGCATTTGGGTCCAAGACCCGGCACAAGCTCAAATACCAAGACATATTTCAGGCATTGAAGACAAATATCTCTGTGTCAGTACGGGTATTGTTAAAGGAAATCTCACTGAGCTTCCAGCTTATATCAGCAAATATAGAATTGATAGCATTGAACTCGCTACTTTAAAAGTAGAAGATCCATTTGTATTGAATAGCGATATAGCTAATCATTTAATTACTGAAGCAAGGAAGATAAAGAAATGAAATTTGATTCAGCAGGACAAGAAGTGCGCGAAGGTGATTGGATTTATATCATCGTCGCAGGTGGCTCTTCTCTTCATACAAGAATAGGGCAAGTTATAGGGATAGATAATACTGGCCTTCACTGTATCTCCGAAATCTATGGCACGATAAAGAAAGGCAAAGTTCCTAATACTTTTATTCGTATAGAAGAGACTAAGCTTACTATGAGACTAAAACAACCATTTAAAGATTTCTATCAGAATTGGTTAAAGACACATAAGGAGTCTAGATAATGGCGACAAAGAATTTCAATCCACTTACTGATGCTATGCAAGCACTTCAATTCTTAATGATTAATTCTCCTAGAGAGACAATGCAGCAAAGCCTTCGAGCTATGGCTGTAGTTAAAAATAAGCTTGAACTATATACCAAGGTAGCTTCTGAGTTAGCAGTACTGCGCGATCAGAATACAATTTTACAAGAACAGATCTCTACTCTAAGAGCAGAGATATCAGCGTATCAGTTTAGAGATACATTCGTAGAACCAATACTCGAGAAAGAGAATGCTGCACCTCCTCTTATAGAGGGAGTGGGCTTAGAACAAAAAAGAAAAGGACGCCCTCGTGGATCCTGATTCATTTGATTCAATGACGGGCCGAGGATATAAGATTTGGTTTTATCATCCTGAGCGTACGCCCGTCGATCTTAACGAGATCAAACACGCATCTACTAATATTTGCAGATTCAACGGCCATTTTACATGGAAGTTAATCCAGCATCTAGCTTTATGTACAATGCTTGCTGAGTACCATACAGAGAACGGTTACGTTCCATATAAAACTGGCGCAGGCCCTAATGGACCTCTAACGACAACAATCATTAGTGACTCCGCGTCATACCTAATAGCTCAATGCGCAGCACATGATTTCCATGAGATCTATGTAGGTGATGTTATCACTGGACTCAAGAAGTATCTAAATGAATATAAAGTCATTGAGAAGCTTTGGGAGACCTGGGTATTAAAGAACTTTGATCTAGATTACCCAGAAGGTAATACCAAATGGTTCGTTAAATATATTGATCTCCGCGCTCTAACTTTAGAGATGATTGGCAACGGTCATATGAAAGCTAATACAGTCATAGAACTTTATGGTCAGCCCGACGAGCATGAGCTACGTATATACGAGCAGATTAGCAAGTCTACTCCAGACCAGTGCTGGAATATAATTACAAAAGCAATAGAAAAATACAGAGAGGAACTATGGCAAAAGGAGAAATCAGCAATCCAACTGGCTTAGCTGAGATAGATTGTATTCTTGAGAAGCTCACTAAAGACTTCGGCGAGGATATGAGTGGAGAAGACTACGGCAATGTATCCTTCACAACTACAGGTAGTGCTAAGTTTGATTGTGCATTAGGGCGTGGTGGTGTTCCTAATGGTCGTATCATAGAGATTATTGGTAACACCGGATCTCTAAAGACATCACTTGCACTCAGCCTTATGGCTCGTAGACAAGAATGGCGTAAGGCCCATGGCGTTACGAACAAAAGAGATTTGATTCTAGATATCGAACACTCATTAGAGCGCTCCTTCATTGAAGGCCTAGGCGTGGATATGAGTCAAGTTATCTGGAAGCGATTTGAAACAGCGGAGGAAGCTCTTCAGTTTCTAATCGATCTAATCAAATCAGATCTAATAGATTATATCGTAGTAGATTCTGTAGATGCTATGCAGGGAGAGAATCAGCTACGGCGCAAGGTAGGCGAGAACGATGTTGGTGGCATTAGTAAGATAATGAACTTCGCTGTCAGGCAACTGTCTAAGTTAGTTCCTCGTCACAACGCAACGCTGTTCTTTATTAATCAAATCAAGCTTAATCCTGGACAAATGTTTGGTTCACCAGAAACAACGACTGGTGGTCTAGCAATAGGTTACTATGCAAGACTTCGTATCAAGATGCTTCCTCGTAAAGACGGACATCCTGAAGTTCCGGGTGCAGCAGTTATGCGCTGCCGAATCTTTAAGAATTCTTTTGGTCCACCATTAGATGAAGATATCGAACTAGCATTCTTGTACGGTAAGGGTTTCGATCCTGTGTATGACATAGAGTCGTTAGCCAAGGAGCTAGGCATACTACGTCATAGCGCAGGCCAGACGAAGGTACAGTGGACTTCAGATGGCGAAGCCATACCCCTACTGCCCGACATTGAGAAGGGCAAGGAAGCAGGTCGGAAGGCCCTTAGAAGCGATCCTAAACTACTTGAGAGACTGCGTCATGCATGTCTCCGTATAGCTAAAGTACCAGAGGCAAAGGCAGACAGTGAATTCATCTGAAATAGACAAAGATAGGAAACAACTTCGCCAAGAAGAGATAGATGTTTTAACGGAACGTCTATCTCTTATAAGCCGACGTTTTGGTCTATTTGATTATGAGTATGGATATCAAGACCTTCCTGATTGGAATTATTTAGTTAAACAAGAAATAGAAAAATGGATGAAGGAGTTACCGTGGATCGTCAGTTAGAATTGCCATTTATGACTCAGCTGAAGCTTAAGCAAGTCAATGACTGCACTGCTTTTAATGAGCAAGATATCATAGCTATTTATCAAGGAGCTGATCTAGCTTGGGCTGGACTGATCTTTATGGATTCTTGGTATGAGATCCAGAATCCTCGAAATGATTCAGTTACCGTCGTCCTTATCTTTAAAGATAAAGACACTGGCTTATGCTATCGTGCGGAGATCCTCCAGCATGATGAATCTCAGATAGTCAACGACGTAGATCGTTACGATATAGAAGCCGATAGCCAGGACTATGAAGATCAGACGATGGTAATTTTACCATTAGTTAGTCTTGAAAGTGGAGCCTGGATCTACAATTGAGACGCGCGGAGGCGCGTCTCCCATAACAATCAAGCCCGGAGAATCCGTGCGACTACAGACAATTGAAAGAAATATAGAAACAAATGGCGTACTATCTGAGGGAGACTTCGGTATCTCCTCAGGAGACCAGGCACATATCTTAACTATTCTACGAGATAAGCTTTACTCGGATAAGTTTGCTGCCATCGTAAGAGAATATAGTACTAATGCATGGGATGCACACATTGAAGCAGGCATACCAGATAGACCTATTAAGGTTACTATTCCTACACGTTGGGAACCAACACTCTCTATTAGAGATTATGGTTTCGGTTTAACACGAGAGCAGGTTTACAATGTCTACGCCAAGTATGGGCGAAGCACTAAGAGAAACTCTAATGACGTTATAGGTCAATTAGGGCTAGGTTGCAAATCAGGTTTTGCTTACAGCAATACGTTTACAATCATTAGTTACTGCCAGGGTTCTAAAACTACTTACGTAGCTTATATCGATGAAAGTAATGTTGGCAAGATTAGTGAATTAGAATCAGTAGCTTCTAACGAGACAGGAGTTGAGATACAAATTCCTATTCGTGCTACAGATGTTGAAGTTATAAAGGAGCGCGGACTACGTTTATTCCCTTACTTCAATCCAGTTCCTGAATGTAACGTTACAATACCAAAGCCAGAATATTCCGTAACAGGAAACTTTTGGGCTATTAGAACAGTTTTTGCTCCAGGTCCTATGGCTATCATGGGAAACGTTCCTTATCCTATTGATATACAGAGACTCCCTGAGCTTAATGTTAGCGGTAAAGAAATTCTTGAATGCGGTATTGATATCAAGTTTAATATTGGAGAGCTAAGTATCTCAGCTTCTAGAGAAGCTCTAGAGTATACAGATGCAGGGCGCCAAGCCATCTATAAGAAGTTAGCTATCATTCGCAATGAAGTCCTCGCCGCCTTAAAGGCAGAATTTGATGCTTGCCAGAATATCTGGGAAGCTAGAATGTTCTATCAAAGAACCCAGAATACAGGAGTCAATACTAACTACCGCTACGGCTATAATCAGAGAAACATAGTAGCTTCTTTAGCTGCTACTACTTTCAAGACCTGGCACGGTAAGAGTATTGAATCTCCAAGTATCAACTTTGATAAGTATACGGGAGACTCATTAGAAGTTCGAGGTATGGCTTCTGGCGCTCAGAGAGCTACAGATGCTGGTACTCCTGATTGGCGAAAGACAGCACAAGCTACTAAGGATCTTGTTGTTATCAAGAATGACGTTAAGTCTTCATGGCTCAAAAGAACTTTGCATTGGCGAACTACCGAAGCAGGAACCAGTACTAGTGCGCTCGTCATAGACTTCAAAGGCGAAGTAGATGATCCTAATTTCGATATAGAAATAAATAAATATCTAGAAGCTCAAGGTCTTACAGGAATTCCTATTCATAATGTTTCAACATTCCCAATACCTGAGAATACAATTATAGCTCCTAATGGTACTCTAACCAGAGTTCCAGATGCTAAAGCTAAAGCCAAGGTCTTCCAAATTATTCAGACGTACGACTCAGCAGCCTATCCAGCTTCTAAAAACTGGACACCGGCCGAAGTTGATCTTGAAGAAGATGCTGGAGTCTATACAGTTATTCATGGCTATCAGCCTTTAGATGACACAAAGGTTTTGCTGTTAAAGCTTCTATTTGCTTTGGGTTATGATACGAGTACAGCTCCTATCTATGGTATTAGAGCTAGCGAAAAAGATAAGTTAGGACCTAATTGGATAGAACTGGGGACTTGGGGAACTGCTAAGGCAAAAGAACTTCTTGCAATCAGTCCACTTCGAGAGCCATTAATCAATTATTACATCAATACTAATTACAGTCTTGGTCGCAATACTACAATGAATAATGGCTACGAGCAGTTGATAGAGCTCTCTTCAGACAAGCGTGTCAGTCAAGCGATAAAGACAATTCGAGATGCACATACAGCTATGTCTTCTACGGATTGGAAATTACGAAACAGATATCAGACTATACTAGGTGAGTTACAGAATGATATAATGGCTGATATCTCAACTTCTATCAAAGCTATTGAAGATGTAGAGAAGGAATATCCGTTGCTAAAAGACCTAGATTTGTTTCATGGCGGTGGCTATTTTAGAACTGATACTTGGCCAGCAACTCTTGCTAAGTATATTGAATTAATAATGAAAAATTGAGGTAAAATGTTTCCATCTATTATAACCGATACATCGATTACAGTTCTTTTTCCATCAGGACCTAAGACCGTTGTTGCTTCCCATCTGAATTTTAAACAAATCAGAGAAGCAATTGCTACTAGAGCCGCTGGTTTAGAAGAACTCTTTGATGTGAAGACAGCCATTACTCGTTGGACTAATGGCCTATATACTATTACAGATGACGGAGTCTTTTGTAATAGTGAGCAACTTCCAGATTGTATTGAACGTCGTGTCATGCAGTTTATGGAAGAGGGACTTCCATTCGAGCCCCTGCTTAAGTTCCATGAACGTCTACGAGCTAACCCCTCGAGACGCGCAGTCCAAGAGCTGTACAAGTTCCTTGAGAACAAGAATATTCCAATTGGCGCTGACGGATTCTTCTATGGCTATAAGTCAGTAAGACTAGATTGGACTGATTGCTATACTGGTAAGTTCGTAAATACCATTGGTAGCACTCTCTCAATGGCCAGGAATCAAGTTAATGACGATTGCTCTAGAACTTGTTCTTACGGATTCCATGTTGGAGCCCTAGAATACGTAGCGTCGTTCGGCGGTTCAAGAGACCAGAAGCATATGATCATCGTTAAAGTTGATCCTGCTGATGTAGTCTCTGTACCTCTAGACTATAATGGTCAGAAGATGCGTGTTTGTAAGTACACTGTAGTAGCCGAATATACTGGTCCACTTCCAGAGACTTACTATGAGGTACCTGAAGATAGTCCCGAAGAGCCTTGGGAAGTAGAAGATGAAGACAACTTCTGCTCTGTTTGTGAAACAGAACTTGAAGAAGATTGGGTCGTTTGTCCGTACTGCGGAACTTGATTCAAGAGGGCGCCTTAAGGCGCCCTCACTTCAAGGAGGTCACATGATTACGAAACCTATGTTGGCTTCGCCCTGGGAGGGCGAGCCCCTGAAATTCCCTGTCTACGCTACACCTAAACTAGACGGTATTCGCGCACTAACCATCGACGGTCAACTTGTCTCAAGAACCTTTAAGCCTATTAAGAACAAGTCTATCGTAGAAGCTCTCTCTGATTTACCTAGTGGGTTAGATGGAGAACTTCTTGCAGGTAACTTCCAAGAAACTACTCATCGAGTAATGAAGGAAGAAGAAACAGAAGGCGAATGGGCTTATTACATCTTTGACTATGTTAAAGATAATCTGACTACTGACTATGTTACTCGTATTGGTGAGCTTATGAAGCTCGCTGGTATGTCTGCCTGGAAGTCTGCAAACAATATCGTACTTTTGACTCCTAAGCAGATTGGTTCTTTCGAAGAACTGATGGCTTATGAGAAAGAATGTTTAGATAAAGGTTATGAAGGTCTTATCATTAGATCTGGATCTGGTCCTTACAAGTGTGGCCGATCTTCAGTTAAAGAAGGTTACATGCTTAAGGTCAAACGCTTTAGCGATTCCGAAGCTAAGGTAATAGGCTTTGTAGAATTCGAACACAATCAGAATGAAGCCGAGAAGGATAACTTCGGTCGCACTAAGCGTAGCGATAAGAAAGAAGGTAAGGTTCTTGGCAATATGCTTGGCAAGTTCATTCTTGAAACTCCTGAAGGTCTCACATTTGGTTGTGGCACTGGCCTCAGTATGGAACAACGAAAGGAAATCTGGGAAAACCAGGATAAGTATCTAGGACGTTTAGTTAAGTATAAGTACTTCGAAGTAGGCGTTAAAGACAAACCTCGTCACCCTGTATTTTTGGGCTTTAGAGACCCGGAGGATTTATGAATTACTATGACGCCTTCGGCGCTCCACTCTCTGTAGGAGATTACGCTGTCTATGGAGCTTCTGGCTATCAACGTCTAGCTAAAGTCCTAGATATCAAACAGCTTCAGACAACTGGCACATATACCGATCATCAGATCTTTCTTATGACTGCTAGTGGTAACGGTACCTTCCGTAGAGATAGTACTCAATATTCAACCAGGCAAGGAAGTTGTAATTTCTTCGTACTAGCAAAGGTAGAAGATCTTCAGAATGTTCAAGACCTGGTAGACCGTATTGAGAAGAGACTAGCGAGAAAGAAATGAACATTACTGAGGAAAAGGGCAGGTTCGTCCACCTTCATTTGCACGACGAGATGAGTATACTTGATGGGATCAATCGTATTGAAAAGATCCCTAAGCATGTAAAGTCTATGGGCCAGCTAGCTGTCGCTGAAACTAATCATGGCAACATGTCTGGCTCTTACAAGTTCTATAAGGAATGTAAGAAGGAAAACATTAAGCCTATCCTCGGGATAGAAGCTTACTACTGTATCAATGATCGTTCCGCTCGTGAAGTAGATGTTGATGGCGAGAAATACTACCATCTCATTCTACTAGCTCAGAACAACACTGGATTAAAGAATCTCTTTAAACTAACCTCTGAAGCTTATACAACAGGTATGTATAGTAAGCCTCGCTGTGACGATAAACTTTTAATCGATCACTCTGAAGGTGTTATAGCTACCAGCGCTTGCCTTGGATCTAGAGCTTCTCAATTGATCTTAAAAGGTAGGGTGGATGAGGCCGAACGCCTCATCACACACCATGCTCAAATCTTCAAGGATAGATTCTTTATCGAGATTCAATTACATCAAGATCGTTCTCAACAGATAGTTAATGCCGAGTTAATTCGTATTGCGGATAAGTATAACTTACCGTTGATACTAACAAACGATTGTCATTACATGCACGAAGACGACAAGATGCTGCACGAGCAAGCTCTATGTATGCAGACTAATGATGTCATGACTTCAGAGAAGCGCTTTAGCTTCGGAGAGATTGACGTACATGTAGCCTCTCATGACTGGATGTGGGAACGCGCGAAGGCTCAAGGTATACCTTATGAAGCTATTAAGAATACAATTCATGTAGCAGATATGATTGATAGCAATACCTACTTCAATGATACCTGGAATAAATACCCTCACTACCAGAAGCTTCCCGAAGGAATGACATCTTTCGAAGCTCTAGCTAATCTTTCAAAAGCAGAACTTACTAAGAAGTTCAACGGCCTACCTCCTAAAGAATATAGAGAACGTCTGAATACAGAACTGTTAACTATTAAGAAGATGGGCTTTAGCGACTATCTATTAATCGTTCAAGATTTTATAGATAATGCTAGAGAGAAAGATATATATGTAGGGCCCGGAAGAGGTTCAGGTGCAGGTAGCCTAGTAGTTTACTCATTAGGTATTACTCAATTAGATCCTATAAAGTATGGATTACTATTTGATCGTTTCCTAAATTATGGACGAGCAGCAACGCCACTCATCTTTAGTCCTGAAATGAAGGAAGCCCTCAAATAGGGCTTCCTTTTACAATCCTACAGGGAAGAGAGTGATGACAAGACCGTCGGTTCCAGTAACACCGTTTCCACCGCCGCCTCCACCAAAACCAGCAAGACCTCCAGAAGCTTGAATCGTACCAGTAGCAATTACAATACTTGCTAGGACAAATACCCAACCCCCAGCACCGCCGCCCCCTCCACCACAAACACTGTCACCAGTGATACCAGAAGCATTACCACCCACACCGCCATTAGCAGATATAGTCCCTGTATTATTAAGAGTAATACAAGAAATAACTACTCCACCAGCAGCTGATCCGCCGCCTCCGGTTGCACCAGCACCTCCACCAATCGTAGCCCCGCCAGATCCTCCACCATTAGATCCATTGGCCGCCTGATTGCCTATCAGTCGGCAACGAGCTAAGAATCCAATATCTCTTATAGAACCCATAGCAGCTGTAGCTACAGTCGTCGTACCGCCAGTGCCTCCGCCATTAGGACCTGCCGCCCCGCCCGAACCACCTGAAGAACCAGCAATATTCCCTGAAGTTGCTGTTCCACCAGGCTGGCCAACACCACCAGAAGTGATACCATTAGCTCCAGCTCCAGATGTTATACCAAGAGTACCAGCATTAACATAACCTGCTCCACCAGTATTATTTACTGCATTAGATCCGTTACAACTAATAGTACCAGCATTAGCTAGTGTACCTCTACAGAAAATTCTAAAACCACCAGTTCTAATAGTAATACCAGAATTTACTGTTAAATTAGTAGCATAAATATCTCTAGTTAAAGTATATCTATTTGCATTAGGAGCCATGCCTAAAATCGTAGCAACTCCGTCATAAACTAAAGCTCCATCAGATCCATCACCAACTAGAGTATGACCTACAAGAGCAAGACCAGGTAGATTCGCTTGCGCAACTCTACTATCAGAACCAAGACCAGCGTAACCCGACGCGGCACCCTTATTAGCTGTAGCTTCTTTAGCCGCTAGTGCAGTTACAGTAGCAGAAGAAACTGGTTTATCGGCATCAGCAGTATTATCTACACTTTCTAATCCAACATCACCCTTTGCTAATGTAACTGTTCCCGTTCGTCCAGCTACTGAAGCGACACTATCAGTATTATCAATCTTCTGCCAACCAATAGAAGAATTATAAATAGCCCAATCTTTAATTCCCCAAGACGTAATACTATTCAAACTTGTTGATCCAGCTACAGAGACTATATAATAATCTCCATTCTCTGGAGTTAATAAACCTAGATTAGGGATATTAGTTGTAGCATTCCATGTGCCACGGAATACCATTGCGCCGAGAACAGGAGATAATTGATTAGCAACATCTTGAGCAGTAACAGTTATCTTACTTATCATTTTAGGTTACCGAAATAGAAATGATAGCGCCAGAAGGATCAGCTAAAGTCAAACTCATAATTTCAAGAGAAGAGATACTTAGACCTTCTGCAGTCTCAAGCATCGAAGATCCTGTACCACTAAAAGTATCTCCACGAGACCAAAAATCTACACGAGCTTTTCCAAATTGCCCAAAGACTTGATCAACTGTAGACAAGCTTTCTTCAGGCGTCCTGGATGCACGAAGTCTTCGCAGGTGATTAAGTTTATACTCAACAACATCTGCTGCATCAGTCATCTGAAAGATTACCTTACGTGCTGGTCTACCCAGCACGTCCTCTAAATCAATACGATCGCCCGCTGCAACATTTGTAATGAGAGCAACTCGCTCTTGGCTGGGAATAGATCTTGAAACTTTAGTATAAGTAGCCATATAATGGACTCCAAGGACGAGGTAGTAATGCGTAGTAGAAAAGTAGTTTCGATTAATGCTACAACTGATTGGGTAGAAGCCCAAGTTGAGATGCCTGCTAAGACTATTATTAAACGGATTAGGGCCGAAGCGCAAGCACCAGGAACGTCTGTAGCTGTCTCTCTAAGGGAAAAGACAGCGCCCGAATCTATTCTAGATATACCATTAGAATATTCATTAGATACATCTCCGTTAGACAGCGAAGAAGATACTTACATTCAACTCGAAAAATTAATATCTTCTTCTCGTGGAACTATGGGAACACTTTATCTCGCAGCTAAATCAAATACAAGCTGTGTTGTTAAAGTTTTAATAGAGTTTGAAGTATGAAGCGACAAAAAGTTTCTCTTTCGAGAACATCTCCACCATATAAGAACAGCCTTCATGAATATAAAAAGATAGGCTCAGATGAAGAAGGCTTTTTAGCTTTCGATTCTGAAGGCTTGCCTTATATTACTGAGGGCGGGGGAGGTGCAACAGGACCAGCAGGACCCCAGGGGGATCCTGGCCCAACAGGAGCAACCGGTGCTACTGGACCACAAGGTCCTACCGGTCTTACCGGCGCTACAGGCGCAGCAGGAAGTAACGGCCTTAATGGTGCTACAGGTGCTACGGGGGCAACAGGTGCCACTGGTCCGCAAGGTATTCAGGGCATACAAGGAATAGATGGCCCAACTGGTCCAACCGGTGCTACTGGCGCAACTGGAACCAGCGGTGCAGATGGTGCCGATGGAGCAGATGGGAAGACTGTCCTCAATGGAACTATTGATCCTGCTGGAGGCGATGGTGTCGATGGAGATTTCTGGATAAATACAACCAGTGACTATATTTTTGGACCTAAAGCCTCAGGTGTTTGGCCAGCAGGAGTATCTTTAATAGGACCAACAGGCGCTGCTGGTGCTACAGGAGCGCAGGGAATTCAAGGAGACCCTGGGCCAACCGGGGCAACAGGAGCTCAAGGAATCCAGGGAGATACGGGTCTGACTGGTGCTACCGGTGCAGACGGAGCGCAGGGGATCCAAGGCATCCAAGGGCTTACAGGTGACACTGGAGCAACTGGAGCGACAGGTGCAGCAGGCCCCTCAAATCTCATTACCGAATCTTCTGGCCCGACCAACCTAACAGTAGGAGCTATAGCAGATGGTTCTGTTATTCAGCGAGTTGGCACCACAGCTATAGGGCTAGCTTTAGGAGGAGCAGCATTACTTAATATAGGTACTGCCCCGGGTACAGTAGCAGCAGGGGACCACACCCATACAGCTTCGGCAGTAGGAGCAATCGCCCTTACCGATCTAGATACAGACGGTACTTTAGCTGCTAACTCTGATACTAAAGTTGCTTCTCAAAAAGCAACCAAGACATATGCTGATACTAAGATTGCTAAATCTGTACTAACTGCTAATGAAGATCTTATGATTAGACGTAGCGGAGTGCCAACAGCTCTTCCAATAGGTCCAGAAAGTTCTGTACTTAAAGTAATTGGTGGTATTATAGTATGGACTGTGATAGCCCTTGCTACTATAACAGCAAATAGCGGAGACGTAGATTCCGAATTCGCCATCATTCCAAATCAACATCCAATTACAGCCGTAGGTAATCCAGTATGAGTTTAACAGCACTAGCACACCGTAAAGGGGTAGGCGTTGTGCCTGCCTCAAACTCACCATTTCATATTCTAGACGCCGTCTATACTGCTCTTACAGCAGCCAATGATTACAATGGAGTAGCTTTCCCCGCTCCATTAGTAGGCGTAACGAAATTTACAGCTGGTGGTCCAGTAACAGAAGAAGCTATCTATGGGACATTTACTACTTCGGCCAAGACCTACAAGTTCTTAATCGCTGCAGCAAGTGTAGCTAAAAATCCCCTTATGGCCGGGAGCCATACCTGGCTAGCAAACTGTATCCTATCTGGTGGATGTATTAATGCTGGCGCATTTGCGACCTGGGATCACGCAACACAGCCCTTTACTTCAGGCGGACCTACTGGCCTGATGCGTACACTAGACACAGCAACAACGACATGTGTAAAAGTTTACGCTATTATTACTGCCGAAACCCTACATATTTATTATGAGACTAATACAGGAACCATTCTTGGCACAGCCTTTGGCGCACTCATCGATCCTGAGAGCACAAGTGGTAATAGCGCCGAGAGTGATGGGCGAGTGTACGGCACTTGGGTCGGTGGTTCTGCCGGCGCTATGTCAGCAACGCAAAACGCAATATCGGCGACATCAGGATCAATGTTTGAGTATACTGCAGGTAACGGACGAGAACATTTCTTTGTTCACAACATCGGAGCTTCGACAACAAGACGTGGCAATCGCAATGACGGCCTAGTTTCATCAACAACAACATCATTAGCATCACCAGACAACGAGCCGTATGCATTTCCTTCATATGTCTACGACCCTTTAGGTGGACAAGGGCTTGGCCGCCTCCGGGAAATATGTGTGACAAGGGACGCAAAATATGGATTCCGAGCACAGATATCAGGCGTTGATAAATGGTTTTATATCTCAGGTTCAACCGGAGTAGATCAGGACGCAATGGCTTTACTGTGTTGATAACTTAACGACTTATAAAGAAGCGCCTTCGGACGCTTCTGCTTTTTCCGGGAGACCGAGTATATCTATGACAAGACAAGAACTGATTACAGAAATAAGAAACCATTACAATAGAAATAGATTAAAAGAGATTGATCGAGACTATTTAGCTTTCGAAGAAGAGATGGCCACTATAGAAGATTTAGAATTAATCCTAAAGCTAACAGATCAAAACGCTATACTCTCTAACGATCACAACTCTTGCTTACTCTACGCTACTGGCCTTACGGCACAGTTTGATTTTAAGAAGGAACGCTGTGATACTGTAGGCGGTAGCCCTCCGGATAAATACTTGACACACTAGGAATCTGTATCTATACTAGAAGAATAGTATGGAGTGTCAAGATGGATATCAAAGAACTTTATTTGTCAGGACTATCTTCAATAAAGATAGCAGAAATGACAGGTTTAAAAATATATCAAGTATTATACAAGTTAAAGAAACTAGGTATAACACTACGAACAAATAAAGTTAATTCTAAAAAATATAAATACAATGAATCATATTTTGATTCTATTGACACAGAAGAGCAAGCATATTGGCTTGGGTTTATTTTTGCAGACGGTTATGTCTCAAGTGTAAATTCAAAAATACTCGGTATTACTTTATGCTATCTTGATAAGGAACACTTAGAAAAGTTTTCCAAAGCAATAGAATCAGATAGACCTCTGAAAACATATAACGATAAAAATTCTAAATCGAAACCATATACCAAATTAATAATTTGCTCTGATCATTTATACGATCAGGTTATTAGTTTGGGAGTTGTTGAACACAAATCACTCATATTGCAACCACCAAAATTAAAAGAAATTTTAATACCTCATTTCATAAGAGGATATTTTGATGGTGATGGGTGTTGGGCTAAAGACAAGAAAACAAAAATTGGTTTTAATTTTAAACTCTGCGGAACAGCTGAAATATTAGATTGGGTTGCTAGTCAACTAGATCTAAAAAAATACAAACTGTACAAAAGAAAAAAAGATAATAAGAACAACTATTATCTTTCTATTTCTGGCGAAAGAGTAAGAAATATAATGAAAAAGTTATATGAAAACAGTACTATATATTTAGAACGAAAATATAAAAGATATCTTCAGTCCCTGCAGTCTGAAAAGACTGCATGCAAACTTTGTTAATTGCTGGAAACCCCTTAGAGCCTTTGGTACGCTTAGCGTGACAATTCAAAGGATTGGACAATCAGCAGCGAAGCCTCTTTTTAGAGGAACGTTCAACGACTATCCCTTCGGGGAGTAGGTCAATAGCTTGACCGAAAGACAAAGCACCCCTTAGAGGGTGATGATATAGTCTGATCTTACAGGAGACTGTAAGCTGTTTAACAGATACAATTTTAGCGAAATTGTATGAACATAATGATCGATACAGATTTCGAAGCTCTAGGTAGAGATGGAGCTGTTCAGCTTGTAGTAGATGAATGGGGCCGCGAGAATGTGGCAAACATTATTACTCACGGTACCTTAAAGCCTAAGAGTCTTGCACGTAGATACTTCAAGCTCAGTATGCCTGAAGATTATCAAGAGCAGATTAAATACAGTGTTTTAATGAAGGATGTTCTAGATAGAATTCCAGAATCTCTCTTTGGTAAAGAAGCAACTCTAAAGGAAGTTCTCGAAGGCGCTAAAGATAAAGGCTATAAGCCACATCCAGAATTAGCTACCGAACCGAGATATAAAGACTTCTATAAGTTTGCTAGCAACCTAGAAGATATGGTCGCAAACTTTGGTATCCATGCCGCAGGCATTGTTATATCTGAATTTCCTATCGTAGAACAGATACCACTCTGGTCTAATGCGAAGGCTGAAAGAATTACTCAATTCGATATGAAAGAGACAGAGACATTAGGTTTGATTAAATTCGACTTCTTAGTTATCAACAATCTTGATATCTTAAAAGAATGCGTACGACTTATTAAAGCGAGTACTGGTAAAGAATATAATATCTATAATATCCCTGATGGAAACAAGAAGGCTTATGACCTTTTAAACTCTGGATTCGTACAAGGTATCTTTCAATTCGAAACAAGTAAGTCTGCTAAAGAATTATTAATATCAGCCAAGCCTCAAACTATTGAAGAGCTAAGCGATTTGAGCTCTCTCAATCGTCCAGGTCCATTACAATTTGCTAAGCAATATATCGAAAACAAGAAAGCTGGCGTAGCCCCTGAAGGACTACCTCCTATCATTGCAGATATAATCAAAGACACTGGGTGGATTCTGATATATCAAGAGCAAGTTATGCGCATCTGCTCAGAAATAGCAGGATACACATTACGAGAAGCTGATGATATCCGACGCGCTATGGGTAAACTATAAAACTTGACAAATACCTAGTGCATGTATAACATAGTCTCAGTGGAGACAACATGCTTAGGAAATCTAAAATAACTAAAGAAGAAATTATCAATTTGTATAATCAAGGAGCGACTGCGCAAACAATAGCAGTTACTGCCGAAGTCTCTGACTCGGCGATCCTTGGAATTTTAAGACGGAACAATGTCACTCGACGTCAAGCTAAAAGACAAGGATACAGTTCTAAAATTAAAGAAAATATCTTTAATGCGGACTATACAAAAGCTCATGCTTATTTTCTTGGACTAATAGCAGCAGACGGTTGCGCATTTGAAAGAAATGGACGTTATGTTTTTACTCTAGAGCTCAGTACTAAAGATATTGAACTACTAGAAAGATTTGCAGACTTCATAGAATTAGAAAGATCTGCAATTAAAACATATTCAAGAGAAGGAAAAAATCCTACATCTCGTATAACTATATACTCTAAAACGCTCGTAGAATCTCTTTTCAATCTAAATATAAAGGTTGGAAAAAGTAAATCTATGAATTTGTTACTACAAAGTTTTAAAGCGTATAGTCCACAACATCTAATAAGATATTGGTACGCAGGTTTTTTTGATGGTGATGGAACAGCTAATTCAAAAGTTCTTTCGCTAACAGCAGAATCAAAATCTTTTCTGGAATCAGTAAAGATAGAACTAAGCAGTCTCCTTCATTTAAATCCAGATAGTCTTAAAATTTATCAAACAGGACCGAATACATATCAACTCTCTTTCAATAGAAAGTTAGAACGTATCAAAACAGGTGCCTGGCTATACAAAAATAATTCTTTGGCTTTGTCAAGAAAAGCCCACTTCTATCGTGAGATAGAAGTAAACATCCCGGAATTAAACTGGAACCCTGGAATGGGAATCAGAACCGAAGGTTCTTCACAAGAAGACCAGGGGCAACGCATAGAAGCTGAAAAGATATAATGCTTCCACGAGGCCGGGACATCTCATTGGAGATGAAAAGATATGCTGAGCTATAGGGAATAACAACCTATAGAACTAAGAGATAAAAAACTCTTAGGTTAACAACACTGAAAAAGAAAATAGAAATTCTAAAACCTTATAGAGAATCATTTATATCTGGTTGTATGAAGTCAGGCATATCGGAAGATTATGCTAGTAATTACTGGGATAAAACACTTATACCCTTCGCAGACTATTCTTTCAATAAGAGTCATGCCTGCGCATATAGTCTATTGACTTATGTATGCGCGTACTTCAAGGCTAACTACCCAACAGAATTCTTCTGTGCACTTATGACAACACGATCACAAGTCATGCCTCCAAAAGACTGGGCAGAAAAAGCTCCTGAGTATATTCAAGAAGCTAAAGCTCTCGGAGTAAATATCCATAGTCCTTCAGTTCAAACAAGTGAGACAGGATTTACAATTGTAGATAAAGATATCTACTTTGGACTTTCCGGTATCAGGGGGCTAGGAGCAGGAGCATGCAAAGCACTTCTACGTTCAAGGCAAGGTGGAAGATTCAAAGACATATGGGACTTTATAGGTCGTTGTGATCAGCGAGTAGTAAATACCAAAGTCTTAGAAGCTCTTATTATCTCTGGTGCTTTTGATACCATGGGATACCATCGTCAGGAGCTCAGAGAAAAGCTACAAGAATTAGCTGGATATCTTCCAGCACTTCAAGAATATCTAGAACATACCCAAGCTCGTAAAATCAGAGATATAGAAAATGAACGTATAGAACTCTTGAGAGCAGAGCTTGATGAGAAAGTGAAGGAAGCTAAAAAGCTTGCTAAGGAATCTAAGAAGACAGGCGCGCTAGTTCCAGAAGAGCTTAAACCTTATCTAAACATCAAAGAAACCTTTGAGCTAATAGCTTCTGCTTTAGCTAGAGAGAATGTTGATCCGATGGATCTTGGTATCTCAACAGAGCTTATAGACCTGTATACAAAGTATGGTTCTCTCCGAAAGCTTCCAGCTCTAAAAGAAAAGGAAGAGCCCGTGAAACCCGAATTAACTCGTAGCAGAGAGGTATATATTTCAGTAGAAGAACTGATGGAACAGGCAGAATATATTGGCTGCTTCCTTGGAGAACATCCAGCGAGGATTATCTTCCCTCATTCACTTCCAATAGCTCGTCTAATAGAAGAATGGCAAGAGACCTCTGGACAAGTAACGAGTTTGAAAATAATTAAGACAAGAAAGACAGGCGAAGAGATGGCATTCCTTCAACTTAATGATGGAACTGCCTCAGCCGAAGTAGTCGTGTTTGCAAAAATTTATGCTAAGCTTGTATCTAAGAACTCATTCCCAGTCATTGGAGATATAGTTCAGATCTCAGGTCACGTAGAAAATATTGAACCCGTGATTAAGATGAAGGCTGACAATTTAATTCTACATAGGAGAAATAATGGCAACATGTAAGTGGACTCCACAAGAGGAGCACCTCTGTAAGTTACTATTACCAACAAATTCTTGCCGCGAAATAGCCGAAGAGCTTACTCGTAGACAGAACAAAGGACTCGCGGGATTCCCAGCAGAACGTTCAGAAGACGCAATAAGGCGTAAGTGTGAACGAGAAGGCTGGAGCTCTGAGATGGAAATAGAAGAAGAAATAGAAGTGTCCGATCCAATAGAAGACCAGTGGGAAACCATTCATTCTATTGTAAAGAAGCACAGAGAAGCATCTGTTAACAATACTCGAGGTGTTATACCAATAGACAAGATCACAACAAAGATCTTATCTTTATCGGATATACATTTCCCCTTAGCTAATGTACCTCATCTAGAAAGAGCTCTTGCCGAACACAATGATGCGGATATAGTTGTACTCAATGGAGATATCCTAGAAGGATATATCTTTAGTACCTTTGAGAAATCAAAGACTATTGCTGCTCTAGATGAATACCGTGCCGCGTTCTCATTTGTAGAAATGCTCTCAAAGCATTTCCCTAGGGTAATCTTAGTTGACGGTAACCACGATGTTCGTGCTAGTAGAGCAGTAAAGATGGCGGGACTTCCCAAGGAAGCATCTCAAGTACTTCGACCCAACCTAATAGCTAGAATAGCTAATGGAGAAAAGTTAGACAGTCAAGGTATGCTAGTTGAGAAACTTCCATTTGCTAACGTTCTGTATCAAGACAGTGAGTCTTGGTATGTACGCATAGGGAAAGCTCTCTTCATCCATCCTCATGGATTTGGTTCGGGTGGGCCCGGCGGTACTGTGCGCAAGCACGCTATCCGTTTCAACACCAGATACAATGCTTCAGAAATTGATTGTATTGTCTCTGGCCATACTCATCAGATATATAAAGGTATCATTAACAACCAACTCTTAATCGAGCAGGGATGTTTAACCGGGTTCCTTAAGTATAGCTGGACTCCAAAAGCAGAGTTTCTAACTAATGCTCAGAACGGTTACGCAGTCATCTATCAGGATGCAGAAGGGAACACTGATTTTAATATGTCAGGGCCAATCTATCTTGGAGAAGTACTGCCTCCGAAGAAAAGCATTATATGAATAATGATAGTAACAAATAAAATTCACGATTTAGTAAAAGGATAAAGGTAATATGTCATCATTATTTGACGCCAACGGCCAACCGATTCGTAAGGTTTCGGACGAACAGCTCATCATGGCAATGAATACAATCAGCCGTAGAAATCAATCACAACAGATTCAGCTCATGCAGCTAGGGATCCTTGTTGAGTTTCTTATTGAGAAGCTCGGGAAGGTAACACTTGCTGATGGCAATCCAGTCTTCTCTGTTGAAGAGAAGGAGTTCGAAGATTTCTCGAGGAAGCGCTATGAAGAGATCAAGGTTGAAGCAGCTGAGTTCAATCGTCTCATTCAAGAAAGAGAAAACGGCGGAAGCCCAGCAGTAAACTTACAGGAGTAATAATGACAGCTCAATGGGCATTCATTGAGCACGTCACTGATTCTTTGGGTCGCTCTAGACCGGGCGACCCAAAGCCTCCAACTCTCTGGCCTTCTGAGGCTTCTGCTATTATAGAAAAGAATGGCAAGAAGAAAGTCGTAGGGAAGTGCCGCAGGGCAACCTTCTTCCGATTCCTTCTTGAGAACTATTCTTTCTATGACAAGTATAAGATCTGGAAACCACTAGTCGAAGACATTCAGTGTAATGCTCTCCCAGTAGATAGATATCTACTTTGGATTTGGAGACAGGGGGAACTCTACGAAGAGTTCCTAATCGAACAAGCAAAAATATCTGGCGTGTTTGTTAGCTCACAAGCAACCGTATTCATTCCTGAATACAATGTTAGCGGAAAGAAAGATATAGAAATAGTTAATCCAGAAACACATAAACTGTCAATCGTAGAAAGTAAGTCAGTATATGGACACGGTGGCAATGCGGTTCTTGGTACTCCAAGTGCTCGACGTCAAGGCGCCTTGGGTACTCCTCGTGATAGTAATCTAATGCAGTTGGCTATCTATCATTGGTGGCATGCTTCAGAAGACAGCGCTTATGAAGAGTCTCGATTAGTTTACGGTTCTAGAGATACAGGGCGTTACGGCGAGTATCTTGTTAAAACGGAAACTAATGAAGAAGGTACAATAGAAATTCTCTACAAACCCCATGCACCTAAATCAGGTCCATGGGTTACTAGCGCAATTACTATTAATTCTATCCTTGAAGAATATAAAAATATACAACTCTGGATAGATAGCGGAATCATTCCAGCTAGAGATTTTGACGTGCTCTTCGATGAAGAGCAACTTGCCGAAATCTATCTAGCCGGAGAGATGACAAAGACTGATCGCGAACAATATGAAAAAGTTATTGCTCGTCGTGAAGAGAATGTTATCTTAGAACGTGCAGGCGAGAAGGTGAAGAAAGAGTTAAAGCAAATTGAGAAAGGCGCTTTCAACTGTGGTTATTGTAATTTCAAAAACGTTTGCTATAACAGCGAGAATCAACCCAGGACTCTATAATGGAAACATTATTTTTAATCTGTGTACTAAAGAATAAAGGATCTAACAAGGTCCTTTATTCTTGTGGACCATATCTATCTTTAGACGATGCTTTAATTATTATGAGTGATCATCTGCCTCTTATTCTCAAAGCAGAGAATATAGACAAATCACATTATATTGTCGAGCTTAGAGAAGTTCTCCCTGGAGATAACAACTGGATACTAATAGACACAAAGATTACAGCAAATGAAAACTTCTATCTTGAGAGTATAGATGAATCAATTATTAGATAATCAGCTTTTATCAGCTGATGATGTTCTATTAGAACCACAGTTAGGTATACTAAGATCTCGATCAGAAGCAATACTGCAATCATTTATTTACAGTGCTCCTATGGATACTGTAACTGGATATACCTTAGCAAAAGCTCTACTGAAAGAGAATGAAATTCCTATTATCTGTAGGGAGATACCAGATGAAGAATACTGTGCGTGCCTTCGTGACTTCCATAACACTTCTGCTTTCTTCGCTATTGGCGCAACAGAAGCAGAATTACGTAGATTTATTGAACGAATGGGAAAAACGGTATCGTCACTCTCTGACGATACAAGACTAAACGTAGCAATCGATATAGCTCATGGCGACTCTATTGTCGCCTATAGTGCTATTAAGTTCTTACGTGAATATCCATTCATTAATTCTATTATGTCTGGTTCTATCTGCACGCCTGCTGCAGCTTTAAGATCTGTTAAAGCTGGTTGCACTCATCTCCGAGTAGGAGTTGGGCCAGGTTCAGTTTGTACTACAAGGATAATGACAGGCGTTGGAGTGCCTCAGTTAAGTGCAGTTTATCTTATACATAGAGAGCTCGCGAAAGAGAATCTACGCGAAGATATAGAAATCATTTCTGACGGTGGTATCCGTTATCCTGGTGACGCAGTAAAGTACTTAGCAGCAGGAGCAGATGCCGTTATGATGGGATCTGTTTTCAGCAAAGCACTTGAAGCTAAAGGCTGGATACAACTTGCGCCAGAAATGCCTGCACCCAATGTTGTTTTAAGCTTTCCTCTACCAGAGCCAGAACTAAGATTAGTAAAGTCATATAGAGGCCATGCCTCTGCAGACTTCCAGAACGCTCACAGAGGGCAGTCCAACCGCTGTCCAGAAGGTACCAGTACTAGCCAATTTAAATGGACTGGGGATACCGTAGAATCCATCTGTGAGAAGTATAGAGGCGGACTAGCCTCAGCTATTAGTTACCTAGGTATAAAAGATATGAAAGATCTAGATCCTAGTACTATAAAGTTCATGAAGATTACTACTAGTACATTTATGGAATCAATGCCACACAACCAAGAGGTTAATGATGTTAGAAATATCTAAGCTCTTAGTTGCAGGCGATGCCCTGGAGGATATTTACCTCCAGGGCTCCTGGTCCATAAAGAACGGAATTAAACGCTTTAAACCTGAAATAGAATTAAAGTATAAAGGTGGCGCTGCGAATACCTTCGCTAACGCTCAGGCTATTCTCGGCGACAAAGCAGAAGTCTTATCTTTAATGAATACTAATCCTCTAAAACTTTATAGATTCGTTTCAGAAGAACCAACTATTGAAGCCTACTTAGAAGAAGCTACTGATACATCAGTGAGTTTACTTGCAACTGAAGGTAAAAGAGTAGATGGTATTATCATTTCTGATTACAACAAAGGAACTGTTAACAACTGGAAAGTCCAACCTTACATTGCAGATTGGATCCTTGTAGACAGTAGATATCGTTCAGTTCATTCTAATTGGCTGCAAATGGCTAAGACTAAGATCTGGCGATGTACTGGAGATGAGTACGACGCCGAGTGGGCTAAGCAGTTTGACTACATAGTCCATACGGACGGTGGTAGAAAAATTAGTATCTGTAATGGAGAAGGAATAATCTTAAAAGATTTTGCAGTTCCTCAGATCGAACCTATAGATACTTGTGGCGCCGGAGATACCTTCACGGCCATGCTAGGAGCTCAACTCCTTTTTAGAGAACCAGCACCAATATACTGGATGAGTAAAGAGCCAATACCGCCAGAATTCTTAATGAGAGTTTATTCAGCCATGCCACTCTGCATTCAAGCAGCTCAAGATGTGTGTATGAAACCTCGAACAGCTATTACAGACATAAGGTTATGAAACAGAAAATACAAAAACCATTATACTTACACTTACGAGGCCAGACGTACAGCTTCTTAAGTTTTGACGATACAGATTCTGTATGGACCGGGCCTGGTCACACATATGCTACAACTAAAGGTACCCTTGTAGATAATAGAGTTTATCAATATAGATTAGAATTTATATCTGTAAGCAGTTCTTATAATGCAGTATTGGCAAAAATTATAGACGGACCTGACGCTAACTTGATTGGCTTTAACATCCATCTTGATGGACATGTCTTTGACGATCTCTTAAGAACTGGACAGATACATTGTACGGGCTCATCTACCGAGTTAGTAGAAAACTTATACTTTAAGACCAAAGGCGTTATCAAACTATGTCGACCTTGAAACATATTGCTATTCAAAGTTTTCAATATAATAACGGCATAATAGATCGTTTTGTCAATCATAGTCCCTGGTCTCACAGCAATAGCTTAACGGGCCCTTCGGGCCCAACAATTCCTAATATCAAACGTAGACTCCAGATTGAGTATCTACTTCTAGATGATAAAACCTTCAAAGCTTTGATCGTCAAGGGAGCACCTGAGGTGCTTGGAGTCAAGACCAATGTAGACTGGAACGTACTACACAAAGCAGTACTAGAAGGATATGGTGTAGTAAGTTTAGCGCCCTTGGTGATCGAGGGCGATTTCATCTGGAAGAATAAAGGCTCAGTAAAGCTTTGTTACGTATGAGGTAATTAATGTATATCAGCAACGTAGAAGAATTAGTCGAGGCGCTACGCCCTCGACTGAAAGACTATCTATTATCTAAAATCGGTCAAGAAGCAGCAGCCAAATCTTTTAAGTGCTACGTGCATAAAGACGATACTCCTTCAATGGCTTTTAATCCAAAGACAGGCAATACAACTGTTCATTGTTTTGGTTGTGGAGCAACTCAAGACATCTTTAGCGCCGCAGCCCACTTCGATAATCTACCAGCAACAGGACCAGAATGGGTAACTCAAACCCTCCCCGCCTTGGCTGATTATTTTAATCTTCAATTGAAATTAGGAGAAGCTTCACCTACCGACAAAGAGCGTTCTAGACTTTACAAGCTAATGAACGATGTCAGTAATGCGCTAGCTGTTTCAAAGAATGAAGATGTAGATAAGTATCTAGATAAAAGAGGATGGTCTGACGAGAAGATAATCTTCGGACAGATAACTCCTCAAGATCTTGTTGGTAAGCTTACTCAAGTTGGATGGGACGTTACTCAGTTATATGGAACGCTACTCTTAAATGCTAAAGATCCTCTCTTTGGAGAAGATCGAATAACTCTTGTTATTAAAGATTACAGAGGGCGCCCTGTTGGTTTCACCTGCAGGAATCTTGGCACTCAAGGTGCCAAGTATGTTAACTCTCCAGAAAGTCTTATCTATGAAAAGAACAAACATCTTCTTGGTATTAATATTGCTCTTACAGATGGAAAGAAATCTGGAGTCTATGTAGTAGAAGGGCCGGGAGACTTAGCAGCACTTCATCGCGTCGGCATCTATAATGCTGTTGCTACTTGTGGTACAGCTTTTACAGCAGACCATCTTTCTCTTTTAAAGATGCTTGGTATCCGTCAAGTTTACTTTGCTCTAGACTGGGATGAAGCTGGTATCAAAGGTACAAGAAGAATCCTGAAGGAAGAGCTAAAGTTTACAACCGGTGTTAGCTGCTTTGTCATCGAAGCGCCCAAGTCTGAGGCTACAGACGTAAGTGAGCTATTAGAGAATGAGACAGACTATCAAGTTTTTACTCAACTCAAGAAAGTTCCTGCTTTCGAATGGGTTCTTACACAAGCAGTAAATAGCACTCCAGAAGATTTATGTTCTGAAATGGTACCTATTGTTGCTAGTGAGCAGACAGCAGTGCGCCGCGAGATGCTTATTAAAGTCTTATCTGATAAGACTAATATTAGCATGGAGTCTATTAGAGAAGACGTAATGTCTATTCGAGATAGTAAGGCAAAAGCTCGTAACGAAAGACTATCAGCTGCAGCAGAAAAGTATAAACGACATGTGGATGAAAATCCTTCCAATGCTCAAAGTCTATTAACTCAACATCAAGATGATATAGAATTTATAGAGAAAGAGTTCTCTCGTAGAATCGCAGGACCTGATTATCAATTAAGTCGTTACGATGCTCTCCAAGAAACTAAGTTTGGCGGAGAAGTTTCTGCCGATAAGACTGAGTTTAAGATGGGATGGTTTACTCTATTCGGTCAAGCTTTCTCTGGAGGAATGTCCTGGACAGAAGGAGCTCTAATCTATGTGGGTGGCCGCGCCAACTCTGGTAAGACTGCAACTTGTATCGCTATAGCAACTGATGTTGCTTTACACGATCCTGATGCTATGGTCATCATGCATTTCACTGATGACAGCTATGCTCAAGTAGAACCTCGTATCAAGACTAATATAGCTACTATGATTAAGGAAGACAAAGAGTCTAAGTTAACTATAGGCATGTCAGCTAATCCAAGAAGAAACATTATAAATCAAGATGGCTGGTCTGTGTATAACAGAGCAGATAAGATTTTCCGTGAGCTAATCGCTAACGAGAAACTTACCATTCTCGATCAAGAAGATGGTTCGACTCTCTCTGTTCTTGAGAAAACCATACGCCAAATAAGAAATAGGTTCCCAGATAAAAAGTTATTAGTTATGTGCGATAATACACACAACTATATGGACTATCTGAATCTAGATCAAACTATGCGCATGACTCGTATTGCTGATGCTCAGAAGAATCTAACAGGCAAGTATAAACTTTGCATGATAGCAACTGCTGAATATCGAAAGAATATGCCCCTAGACAATACCAAGATGAAGCTTCCTGTGGATGATGATCTAGCTGATGCCAGAGCGCTCATGTACAGACCTAACGCAATCATCCATGTCTATAACGATCTTCATGATCGTAAAGAGAATGCAACTATCTATTGGTCGTCGAAAGACGATCCTCAAACTCTTCTACCTCGCCTATGTCTGATTGTTACAAAGAACAAGCTTACAGATTTCAAAGACAAGTTAATTTTTGATCTTGATCCTAAGACTGTTGCTATGCATCAAACAGATACGGACGTAGCTCGCTTCGAATCCCATATGGCTGAGAAGCGACTACGTCGTAAGAATGGCGAAGACGATGACGATGACGAACCAGAACCTCCTAAATCATATGGCGGCATAACAGTTCAAGCAGATTATTGAAGAAGAGAACCTTTTAGCGCATCTCTTATTACATCTACAGGAATATATAAACCCATATGCAAAACAGGAATAGGAGTGATTCCTATCATTCCTTCTGGACCCCAAGTAGGAGTAGGGAAAGCACTAACTGCAGTAAGAAGGCCGGCAATCCGTCCATTCTTATTAAAGAGCGCACTTCCAGTCTGACCGGGAACAGTACCTCCTGTATAACTATCAAGTCTTATTGATCGTCCTGAGCAAGTTTTGCGTTCTGCTTCCAGGGCTCCGATGGAACCTTCATTCCATTTGAGTCCTCCACCAAGAGGATTACCTACTGTCGTTACACGATCTCCAGGCTTACTCTTAAACCAAGCGAGATGACTAGTAGGAACTTCCTGTTCTAAAGTTGTAGAAATTAAAGCAACTTCAGAACAAGGATCCCATTTAACTACTCGATATGAGTGAACAGGTCCTTGAGTTCCAACTCGACCTAGAATAGGGAATATCTGTAAAGTAATAGCCATTCTAGTTTCGGGACTGTCATGAATAATAGTTAAAACAGTCGTATTCCAGCCATAGATCCCCTGTGTTTGATCAACAACAACTCCGGTCCAAGTAGATTGTAGTATAGGATTCATTAGTTCTACACTATTTTCTATCTGACGCTCAGATACACTACTAGCTAAGGCTTTAAACGGCGCACAAGCAGTTAAAAGACAAAGCAGAAAAACAGTTACTAGCTTCCCTAACATGCACACCTCATTGTAAATAGAGCAACGCTCTATACTGAGCATAAGCAGATGTTTAAATTAGACGCTAGTACTTAAAGGAATATTAATGGCACTTGTACAATTAGGTACTAATACTAAATTAGGAGACGGCATCGGTGCCGTCTCCCTACCTCCGCTAACGACTTGTCCTGGTAAAACAGAATACTGCTCCAAAGTATGTTATGCAACCAAAGGCTTCTTCCGTATGTCTAACGTACAGAAGAGTCTTGCTGCTAATTATGCAACAACAGAATCAGATGACTTTATCAATCAGGTCAACGCACAGATCAAAAAGCAGAAACTTAAAGCTCTTCGCATACATCCAGCAGGAGACTTATACTCTAATGAGTATATTGATAAATGGATTACCATAGTAAAGGACAACCCTAATGTTCGATTCTGGGTCTATACTAGAAGTTGGCGCCTGGCGTCTCTCACTAAAAAGTTACAGCAATTACAAAGCTTACCTAATATTGAAGTCTTTGCTTCCACAGACGATACCACAGCCGAGACTCCTCCTAACTGGTTACGAGTTGCCGCTGTCTCTCCATCTTGGGATGGTTACGACCAAAGCTACGTGAAGTGTCCTAACCAGAAGAATAAGACAATCACTTGTGAGAAGTGTACTTATTGTTTCAAACCAAGTGGTCAGAAGACTAACGTAGTCTTTAAGGAACACTAATGATACACGCCAGAATCTATTATGAGCTTTTAGGTAAATATATGGAAGAAGCAACTAGTATCCTAAATACATGGGATGGTTATTGTGGCGATGAAGAGCGAGCGCTAGTTGCTATTCGCTGCCAACTTCACAGTCTCCATAAAAAATACTTATATCAATATGAACATATGCCCTTTCTCTTTTGTCAGATGACTCGTGACAAAGAGGTCTTTTTAATGATATGGCCTGGCGCATGAAGTACCTCTTCATTGATCGTGATGGAACTATCATTAAAGATATTCCTTACAACGCTGATCCTACTCTGATTGAATTTATGCCCGAGGCCATTGAGGGCCTTCGGGCATTCCAAACTAATGGTTATGAAATTATTATCATAACCAATCAAGCTGGTATCGCTTTAGGTAAGTTTACTTACTCAGAATACTATGAAATGGAATTCGCTCTTGAAGCTCTCTTAGCTGCTAAAGGTATAAGAGTACTCTGTACTCTTCATTGTCCTCATCATCCAGAAGGAATAAACGTCTATGGCAAAATCTGTAAGTGCAGAAAGCCTGGGGCCGGAATGATTGAGATGTATCCAGAACGTATAGATAGCTACATGATTGGCGATCGCGATACTGACATCGAGGCAGGGAAAGCCGCCGGGTGTACATCATTCAAAGTAACAACAAGAACTTCAATACTAGATATAGCAAACAAAATATTTACTCCAAAGGAACAAGATGTCATTAAACGAAAGCCTGGCCGCCCTAGAAAATCCTAATATCAATGCATTGCAATGCTTCATCTATATTCTTCTCCGAGATCATCTACCTTCAGGCGTAGTGCATGGAATATTAATAGATCACACTAGTAAGAGTACTGAGTCAATTTATTCAAATCCATTTCTAGCTGAAGAGTCTCGAGTAATAGCAGAAGCTATTCTCAGACACTCAACCTTCGAAGAGATATTAAACGAAGAATCATTCGATGCAGCTCGAGAAATCATTGAAGATATACGTCGCATGGAACAGATAGAGAAGCGAGGAGATTGGAGAAACCTTGAATCTACAATGGATTTAGATATGAAATCAGTAACTCCAGTTTATGAATTAGATTCAGATGGTGTTCCCCGCGAGACTACTAAGTTTCCCAACAACGATCCTATGGATTGGTAATGAAAACATATCAAATAGAATACGCCGTATACAAACAAACAAAATATATAGAAATTTATACCGTTGAAGCTGAGTCAGAAGACGAAGCTCAACAGTATTTTCTATCCGACGGTAAGCTCATTGAGACAACATCTGATGAACCTGAAGTAGAGATTGATTCGGATATCCTTTCTATCGTAGAGATATCATGAACAAGCATGAATTATTTGATAAGTTTGAAGAGCCTATTAAAGTTGGGCATCTAGGATTCGTTAAACTTATCGACGTCATGGGTAACGATGCCGCGATCACGCAAGCAGCAAGGGTCTCCTATGGTGCTGGTACTAAGTCTATATCAGAAGATAAAGCTCTAATCAGATATCTGATGCGTCATAGACACACATCTCCTTTAGAGATGTGTGAGATTAAGATCCATATCAAAGCACCAATCCACGTTTTCCGTCAGATGTTCCGTCACAGAGCTGCAAGTATTAATGAGGTATCAACTAGATATTCTGAAGTACAAGATGAGTTTGAGCTTTTCGAAGCTGATAAGATCAGAGTCCAAAGCAAAGATAACAAGCAAGGATCCTCTGGCTATCTAAAAGACGAATCAGATAAACCTTACTCTTTCACTGACAGTAAAGGCGTCAAACATGAAGGCTTTGCAACTGCAGAGAATAGAGTTCACAGATGTGAGTTTTTAGCTAACGATGCTATCGACTGTAGCTTCTCTAGCTATCGAGAACTTATCCAAGACGGCATTGCTCGCGAACAGGCCCGCAATGTACTCCCATTAGCTACCTACTCAGAAGCTTATTGGAAGATAGACTTACACAATCTATTTCACTTTCTAAAGCTACGATTAGATTCTCACGCTCAACTAGAGATCAGAGAGTTCGCTGAAGCAATAGCATCTATCGTTAAAGAATGGGTACCAGTTGCTTACGAAGCTTTCGTTGACTACCAGCTAGAAGGAGCTTACTTTAGTAAACAAGAATTGCTGTATGTTGCAGCAATGTTAGCAGCTCAAGGAGATATCAAATATCATCAGAGCCAGCTGACGGATGTATCTAAAAGGGAGCAGAAAGAATTCTTGGAAAAGCTAGGCTTTATAAATGAGTGATGGGCATAACGACAGATCATGGAATCGGAAGACTCCTGATATTAAAGATGCCGCAGGGCACGATGTATACATTAATGATGCAGTATGGTTTGCAGCAGAAGACGGGCAATTGCTTAAAGCAAACGTCCTAGAGGTTTTCCCTCAGGGATATATTACTTTAATGACGAAGTCTAACTCTATTATTGAGATTACGTTCAAACCAAAGAACAGTATTCCTACCTGCAATTGCATACTCAAGGATTAAAATGATTATTCCATTAGAACAATCATGGGGTGATAGCGATCCTCATGTCGCCGCTGCTCAGCAAATAGCAGGAGACATCGCCGGCCAGGCGATGCCCAAGCGAGTTAACAAGAACTGGGGCTATGAACTTCATTACCGTAATGATGATCGTTACTGTATGAAATGGTTACACTTCGACGGGCCCAAAGAAGAGAATAGATTATGTCCTCGCATCAACGATGTGAACAACAGCACCTCTATGCACTTCCATGTTATAAAGCATGAAACACTTTTAGTTATTAGCGGTACTCTTACATTAGAACTTATCGTTAACAAACAACAAATTCTCCATAGATTAGATCCTGGTATGGCCTGGGTTGTATGCCCAGGCCATGTGCATCGCTTAAGTGCTGTCGACGGTCCTGTCGATTTAATAGAAGCAAGTACAAAGGATTACGAAGATGATTCAGTCCGCGTCAATTGAGGTCGTTATGAAAAAGCCATCAGAAATTAAAGGTATCTTGGTACATGAGTCCAAGACTTTCTACTACCTTGAGACAGGAAAGCTTAAAGTAAGCAATCCATTAGATCGTATTCAAAAGGTACTCCTTGCAAAAGACATCCTTACATACACTGGTAGTCGCGAGGACGTCACTGAAGAGAAGATTAAAAGTATTACTCTCTTAGAAGCTAGAGAAAAAGGCTATAAGATAGAAGTACTTTATCTAAACAATCACATAAAAGCAACAAGCGAGTCCCCTTCTCAAGAAGTACAGAGTATCAAATGGGGTTCAAAGCGTGACAAAGTTTCTTAAGTATATACCTTATATAGTTATTGTTATCCTCGGCCTAATGCTTGGCTCTATGTGGATAAGAACTAATAAGCTAAATCATGATCTAAGTGCTTTGAGCTCTCTTCATGAGAGCTCTCTTAAAGAACTAGATACAGAAAAAGTAAAGCATCAAAGTACTATAAGCTTACTAGAAGAAAAGAATAGCTATTCAAGTTTACTAGAGCAACAGATATCTGATCTAAAGGTTCGTCCAGAAAAGATTAAGTATATCGTTCGTACAGAAACAATTCTTGAATCTTCACCAACAATAACCGTTAAAGAGATTCCACCAAGCTACACCTTCCGATTAAAGAATGGTCTAGCTGTTGCAGGAATAGAAAATAAGATAGATCATTACGATCTACTTACCTATGACCTTATCCTTAAAGGCCAAGTTGCTATTACTGATGGCAAAGCAAATGCTACCGTCCACGCTAGTTCCTCAGAAGATCCTACAAAAGAAATAGAAGTACCCGTAGAGCTCACTGTTATCAACACAGAGCCACGTATGACAATAGAGCCACACATAGGTGTGGCTCTAACTGCAGGCTACCCCTGGAACGTCTCTGGCGCTATCTGGAGTACCTTCGTTCATTTCCCTAATAGTCTTGATGTGGGTGGTGTAGCTCTTATGGCTAATGATCAAAACCTTAGCGCTGGTCTTATACCAGTAGCCTACAATATAGGTACTCCAATGCCTGTCCTTACGAACGTATGGGTTGCTCCTTTAGCAACCATTAATATCCTTGGACAACCAGGAGCAGCTATACTCCTTGGAGGTAAACTTTAATGTTTATCACTTTTGATTACAAATGTTTAAATGAAGAATGCTCCATGCACAATAAAAGACTAGAACGCTTCCATAAAAAGGACGAAGTACAGTTATGCAAAGAGTGCAAAACAGCTATGTTAAAGATGCCTTGTGCTCCTAAGCAGCCCCATATTAGTTGGAGTACTTGGAGGATGATGTAATGTATTTATCACAAGCATATATGCGAGACAAAACTACTGGTCAGAAAGCATGCTTATATCTTCTATCTTTGATGGATGCTTATCGGAATAATGATTCTGATCTATCTACTACAGTTGGCGCTTTAAGAAATCAACTAGTAAATATTAATACCACTTGGCCAGAGTCTACAGAAAAAGCAAGCTTTAAGCATCTATTTGAAATAGATAATTCTGAAGAACTAATGGTTAAACCAGAACATTTAGGGGATCTATGTCTCGACCTTATGAGACGGAACGACTAACAGAAGACGATCTCCGATCATTCACCATGTGCCCCCGCTTCCACTCGTTCGGGGGCACAAACATTTATCCCATAACTACTCAGTTATTAAAGCTCTCAACCGAGAAAGCTTTAACTGAATGCATCCGCAACGATCGACTTGATCCTTCTATGAAGTATATGAAAGCCCTCTTACGTTCTTCAAAAGAACTTGAACTTTCAAAGTACTACATGGATGGCCAAGTACTGACAATGCATAATGCAGTAGGCATGGCTTTAGGAGAAGTCTTTGGCGCTTTTAACGCCAATGACTTTCTACCTGTCTTCGGTCCAGCTCCTTGGAGTATTAAAGTAAGTAAGTCTGCCATTCAGATTACTGTATCTGGAATCTTGAAGACAAAGACTAGAACGCTTCACATCATTGACTTCTCTCCTTATCAAGATATGCATGGGATTAAAAATGATCCTATCATCTATCTGAAGGCACAGACTATAAGTCAGTTCGTAAAGCCATGGTTTAACTGCTCTCAATGCGTTATCCATGTCTTCAGCTTAAGTACAGCAAATACACTTCTGTACCATAAACTAGAATCTGCAGAGATGGATCACTTAGCTCTTACTCGTATTCAAAGAATAGTAAAAGCAATAGAGATGAAAGTTGACTTTCCGGTCTTACCTTGTAAAAGAGACTGTCCCTTCAAATCCAAATGTTACCTAGAGACCATATGAATTTTATTATTGTTAACGATATTCGTCAGCCAATGGATGAAAAATCTATGGGCTCTAATCCAGCAGGCCCCTCACGCTGGACTCATCACGCTACAATAAAGCGTGGATTTAAAGAGTACATTATCTTCAGGCATAATCCTACAGGGAAGATTTACTTAGAAGAAGTAGAAACTCACAGAGCTACACTAATTCTAAAGTTAATAGAAGATGAACAGGAATGGCAAGATCTTCATCAGTTCGCTAAGTCAGCAGGTCTTCTTGCTGTGATAGGGACAGAGACAAAGACATCTAATGGCCAGATCTAATCCAAAAATGAAGTGGGCAGATCAGTTCTGTTCACTACCAAATCAAAGTAATTTTCACGAAATGATTCGTGAAATATTATGTGAAGATAAGTTCTTCTCCAATTTGCGCTGCTACCAAGAAGTATCAGTGCAAGAATTGATTCCTGAATACCATACAAACCAGCATAGGTTTGATTGGTATATCCAAGAATTAAATACAATTCTAGAACTTCACGGACAGCAACATTATAAAGCAACAAGCTTTGGCGCCCAGAGTTATGAAAAAACTCAGCGCTCATTTTCTGAAGGCCAAGCTAGAGACAATTTAAAGATGACAGCTGCGATAGATGCCGGCTATAAATATAGAGTTATCTCCTTCAAGGAGATAACCAAACTTGATAGCAATTACTTAAAAACGATTTTACTCAAGAGGGAATGATGAAAATACATAACCGATTTCGCAATGATGAAGAAGAGGAAGAGGAAGACAACGATATCCTCATTAAAGCAGCTGGTGATTCTTGGGGCCCAGATACACTCACGTTCTTCGGTAAAGATAGCCGAGCGATATTAATCTCAGGCGAGATTACACAAGCATTAGCCAATTGCGTTATCTCTCAATTATTAGAACTAGCTGCAGAGTCTGATGAACCTATTCATGTTTACATCAATACAGATGGTGGAGAATGCACGTCAGGGTTAGCAATCTACGACATGATGCGCATTATCCCTGCACCTGTAGTTACTGTCGTTATAGGTGCTTGTCACTCTGCAGGTCTCTTCATCCTACAAGGTGGGGATCGCCGTGGGGCTATTCCCCACGCCAGCTTCTTCTACCATGAACCAATCAGTTCTTATCAAGTAGCAACAGAAGATGCGGCAGCGACTTATACCAATCACTACAAAACACTCAGAGAAGCTATCGATAAAATTCTAATCTCACGTAGTAAGATTAGTAAGGCTATATGGAAGAAAGACTTTGCAGGAAAGACAGCCTTCTTCTTTACTACAGAAGAAGCTATTGCTTATAAGCTAGTAGATGAGGTTGTAGAGTATGCAAAGCCGAAACCACTATCACTCAAAGCTATCAAGGCAAAACTAAATGGCGAGTAGAGGCGCAGGAGCTCGACAGAAAGGAGCTCAGTTCGAAAGAGATATGGCAAACTATCTCTCTGAACATACTGGTATTGAATTTAAACGAGGCCTTGCTCAATCTCGGGGAGGCGGTGGGGAGGTAGCCGATGTAACCACATCGGCTACCCTGCCAAAACCTCTTCACTTTGAACTTAAGAGACAGAAGCGCTGTAACATAAAAGGCGCTTATCATCAAGCACAAGATGACAGTATCAAAGAAGCTATACGTGTTATAGTTACTAAGGAAGATAGAGAAGACACTTTAGTAACTATGGAATTAGAACAATGGCTTGAGTTTTTCAAGTGCTGGTTGGCTAAGTCCTAGGAGACAGTATGGTTCTAGTAAAACTCTTCCCAACAGAAATCAGGGCACTTCATCTAAGAATTCCTTCAGAAGAATTTATGATCGAATGGAAAGAATGCGTTGATAATAAGAAGAGAGATCTTACCAAGATTCTTACAATGCTAGAACCATATGTCGAACATTGGTTTAATCTACTTACTGATGAAGAGTATCCAAGAGACATCCAGCTTGCCACGCTGTATCAACGACTAGTAGAGCGAGACGGGCTAGACTTCTATCTAGTCCGTCTCTGGGCAGCATCTATAGATTTAAAGAATGAGCTCAGATACATAGCAATCGAGACTCTTCGATCAACAGCTTACTATCCATCTTACGCCAGACCACAAGGAGCAGAGTATGTCTTTGCCTTCTTGTACAAGGATATCTTAAGGCGCCAGATAAAAAGACAGCTACACCTGGAAGAAGTTGTCTTTACAGATGACGAGACTATATTAGATTCAGAAAGTATAGAGCCAACGGAGCCAGACTCCATGCTTTGGCAACAGCTTCCAACAGACAGATGGAATAAATATCTTCTCTATCTGATCATTAATGGTTTCACAACGCTAGAAATAGCAAATATAATACATCTCCCTAGAGAGACGTTCTATTATGAGGATAAAGATTTATGGGAACAGATAAAGACACTTTGGCAGCTGGAGGCGCAGTAAGCGACCAGCAGGCATTAGTCAACTTAATGATAGGAAAGACTGTCAATAAGCCTATCAAACATATGATTCCAGGCGGTAAGCATATGTTTAAGGAAGGGCACGAGATGAATATTAAGCAGCTCGAAGCTGCTATTTACACATGGTTACGTCGAGTACGGGTCTTCGATGAATGCACCCTGTGCTTCTCTTCTACGCCGACGAAGTATGCGACAAAGACCATCCGCACTATAGACTTCCCAACAGATACAACAGCACCAGTATGGCTCTTACCTGCTAAGGGAAAGAGCTACTTGGCTAGAGTAATGGCAGAACAAGTCTCGAAAGGTGGACTCGTTAGCATAACTGTGAAGAAGGATGGGCTTTACGTTGCCCAAGAACCTAAGGGAGAACTTACTCCAGAGAGTTCAGATTGGGAACCTTATGTAGAATTCGTTCGCGGTAAGCGACAAGAATATTCAATCTACTAATAATAAGAAAGGGCCCTCAGGGGCCCTTTCACTTAACCGTTAAGTGGTTCCTCTTCTATCGCTTCCACTCGTAACTCTAGTGCATCAACATCACTATTGACGCTAGCTAAATCAGCCTGAACGATTGCTAGCAACTGCTGCACTTGTCCGACAGATACGAGCCGCTGTATTGCTACAGCCATATCATTGAAACCATTCTCGAGCTTATTAAGACGCGCTAGAAGTCCTTCGTATTGTTCTGTAGAAATAGCCACTGCCTCACCTCATTTAACTAGATTTGTAATGATCTCAATAAGCCCAGCAATCACCGCTCCAGATCCGGCACCAGCTCCTACGAGCTTCCACAAAGTCATATGTCCCGCTTCCACGACTTTCTCAAGCTTAGTAATCTTCTCATCATATACTTTACACACGAAATCAACTCGTTGCTTAACAAGCTCAACTTCACTTTTGTTCTCAACCTGAGAAGTAAGAAGATGCTGAAGTTTTTCATTAATAGAACGTATTTCGTTCATCATGTTACCCCAGTCTCTTTCCCAGAAACCTTTCATTGTATGTGATGAGACTTCTACTTGTTGCTCTATACGGACAACACGAGTTTCCAACTCTTCAGAATCTTTCGCCAATTTGCTGACTACAGCTTCAGTATTACTAGTGGTATTAGCTATACGATTTAGCTGAATACTAATCTCAGATGTGTCCATGGCATTACCCCTAAACAGATAGTTATAAGCTCAGCCCCTATGGCTGAGCTTATAGTAACATCTAATACTAGCTCAGTCGAGTTTCTTACTTTAGCTTCTTAAAGAAAAGCATTAACTCTCAATCCTTAGGAAGAAGCTTTCTGTTGCAAGCTACGATATTGAAGAGATCTGCTGGCTGATATGTATCTCTTGCAACGAGCTCTGGGCAAATGAAGTGTTTCAGAATCTTCTGTCGAATCTTTTCATACGTTGCAGGAGAATGAGCTAGGGCACCGCAATGAATTTCAGCAACAAGATAATCAACCTTGCTAAGCTGCTTGTCTGTCATAGCTTCAAGAATGGACCATTCAGATCCTTCGCAATCTAACTTCAAAAGATCAACCTTGTCGAAAGCAGGAAGAATATCCTTCAAGTAATAAAATCTTTCTATATTCTCGAAGGCTTCTCCAAGACCAGGAGTATATGCTTCATCAGCATAGATAATACCCCAGCCACCTGTAACTCTATCAGCCTCAAGAGCATTGATAACAAGCCGCTTATTTACAGGCTCAGTTCCAACAAGCGCGCCTTTGAAAAGACTAACCTTCTCGCGAATATCAGAAATATTAGCTTCAAGGACATCCCAATTTCTTGGATTAGCTTCAAAAGAATAGATACGACCATGTGGCCACTTCCAGGCACAGAGCTTCGTGAAGCCACCAATATGTGCGCCAACATCTATAATATTAGGAGACTCTCGTAGCACGATCTGGTTTAGCTTATAGCAGTCACCAGTAATAACTTCATCGAGAACATTGACATCTACTGTGCCCGCTCTCACAGAAAAAGGGATACCACTTTTGATAACTGGTAAATAATTCATAAGTTTACTCCGCAAAAAATACTTTGCATTTTGATCTTTAATCCAAAAGGTAGCAGGGTGAGTTAAAGAAAACTCAGACAGTACTGCTTTAAGATATTCCTCTTGATACGTAATTATAGACTCATAAGAGACAGTAGTCCATAAGCATTGAACAGTTTCTAGATATTTCCAAGCATTTGTATACCATTTATATATTTTACTTCTAGCTGTGAGGAAATCTGTCTCAAATCCTCGCTGTACTTGCCCGCTCGCCAATGCATACGGATCACGTAACAGAAGAAGAACAACTGGAACGTAGCCCGCTGCTGTCGCTTCCGCTACACAGAAAGCGATCTGTTTAGTTGCATCATCACCTATTATGTTATGCGTCTTCCAGACAATAGATTGACTCGGGCGAGGAAGTAACTTATCAAATGGTTGGTTAAAACCAGCATCACCTAAGCATCCTGCTTCTATAAAATAACGAGTAAGCATTCTACTGCCACTATTAGATGGCGCCAGAATGATATAAGCATTCATCTTTGAATTATCTCTGGGCCGTACTTCATAGGAGCATCCGCAGGAATGATCTTCTTTTTAGAAGTATTATCTTTAGGAGGATGCTTAGGACGCTTTTGTATACGCCTTACTTCTTCTCCAGCATTACCAATCTTACGAACTGGTTCTGAGTTACGCCTAGACATCAATCTTCTTCCTCATCTTATTGTATACTAATAAAGAATCTAAATCCCTCATACATTTTACATTATAAGGACAGGCTTTATACCAGCAACCTATACACGCCAGGGTGTCCATTCGAACACTCTCGTGCGTAGGGTAATAATTGATGCGGGCTTCTGGAGGAATAGAACCAAAAGTGACTATACTCTTAGTACCTACGGCTCCAGCTAAATGCATAGGCCCACTATCTGGGCCTATAAAGAAATCAGCAAGCTCTATAAGAGCAGTCATTTGACGCACACTAGTAAAGCTTGCATTCACACAATTGCTATACTGTTTCCAATTATCAAACTTGTTATTAAAATCTATAATAACAAATTTAACAGGAAGCTGATCTTTGAGGGCTTGCTCTACAATTTGTATGTATTTCTCTATAGGCCAGCAGCGCTTCCCTTCCATAGATGCTGTATGTAATACAACAATCTTCTCATCTTTAATATACTGCTTTAGCCACTTAAAGCCCCACTGCCTTTCTGCCTCTTCAACATGATACCAACAAGTCTTATATTCAACTTTAGGTAGACCGCACGCTCGAGAAAAGATATCAACTCTATTAAGAGTTGGTAATCCAGAATGTTCATAACGAATACAGACAGAAGATATGTCTACAACAGAATCATATTTATCATGCTGTATATAACGAGCATCGATAATCTTATCAATGAAAGGCGCATTCTTAACCAGCTCGTGATAAACATTACCATTAGTACTGTGCATATCTATAGCAAAAGTTAATTCTACATCTGGAAAGTCAAGCTTGATCTGACGTAATGCCGGAGTACACATTAGTACATCGCCAATGCCTCCAAGCTTACGAGCGACACAAACCTTTCCTTTACCCTTCTGTTGCAGAAGAATACTATAAAGATTTCCCGCAGAATTCTTTGCACTATGAGCGGCGCCAGCGACGCCTCTCAACTCAAATGAACTAGGACCTTTCTTTATTAAAGAATGGCGAACTACTGACTTAATCATGCGTAGATAATACTCACCATTTTGACATGAGCAATCCAACGTAAGGTTACATTAGCAATACCTGTAACAACTACGTTAAGACCTCCTGTTGCGGGATCAGCAACTAAAGTAGCATCTGCGCCTGCTTGGTCTTCGGCAATAACACGAGTAGTTAAAGCACCAACTTGGACTACCGTTCCAGCGCCGACACCACGCTTAAACGTTCCTTCGATGATGTAGTGATTAGTATTTCCAGTGTTATCTCTAGACATTATTTGAGCAGTAATACCATAACTTGTATTGTCCGCAAAGAGTATCCTTAAAGTAGCAGCAACACCATCAAGGAAGAGCTCAGCAGGCCCAACACCAGTCAATTCATTTCGTAGAATATTCTCTGTGAATTGGCAATCACCATCTGCTGCGAAACGTCCATTAGCGTAGGCCTTCTCTCCTTGACGCGTAGCAAAAGCTCTCGAGCCTTCTGCACTAGACCAATTCGCAGCAGCTGTTGTACGATCTCCAGAAGCCTTAGAAGACTGTCCGCTCGCAAGAGTATTGTAACCAGTCGTAAAAGCCTGGGCGCCCGAAGCAGTAGTAGTACTACCGAGAGCTACAGCAGATGTATTCGAAGCTGTATTGCTTGTCCCACCAGCTACAGATTCTGTTCCACTGGCTCTATTATTAGCCCCGCCAAGAATAGAAGCTCTTGCTCCAGAAGCTACCTGCCCAGGATCGAGACGACTAACTTGTAGGTCCGAGGCATCAACGCCTCGGGCATTCCCGCCTCGAGAAATGACTCCACCTGAATGCTGGATAATACCTCTGAAGTCACCTACTTGTTCAGGCGTATCAGTTCCAACACCAAAGAAACCAGTAGCTTCATCAAATGAAAGAGCTGTCCCGTAATCAGGACTCGTAGTACCATCTCCATAGAGAACAGCCTTTGCTGTAAAAGCAGGTAAAAGAAGCGCCACAGCAGCCAAGGCCGCATCAAGCTTCCAGGCTGTCAGCTCTAAGCTATCACCATCTGAGATATAAGTTATTGCTCCGTGAGCACTAAAGTCAGGAGTACTATCTAGAGCACTATCCATACCGATAAAAGTTCGAATAGCTGCAATGTTAGGAACAAGTCCAGCAACGATTGTAGGAGGTATTGTTGTATCAAGTGTAATGTTACTTAACAATATCGACAAAGATAAAGTTGGATATGTCGTTGTATATGTATTCCCTGTACCAGGAAAGCCTACGAAGAAGGCCCCAATAGCATCAAGCGCTTGGGCTAAGCTATTTGAAAGATTAGCGACACCATCTCCGTCTAGTTGATAAACAGGGCCCATTGTGTCCTTAGCAAGCTGCTGAAGGTCAAGAGTCAAGTCATCTATATCTGATTGAAGTGCACTATCATCAAAAGTTGAAGCTTCTACTTCATTAACGAGTCCTTCTAATCTAGTGATTTCTGCCAATAAGACATCTATTGTTTCTTTAATAGTTCTTGCGCGAGCAAGAGAGTTATTCCAATAAGCACTAGCAGAAGCAAGATCTGCAGTAACATGAGTCTTAATAACATTACCACTCAGCCCATAATCTAACGCATTCAGCGTTTGCTCGGACATCAAGGTAGCCATTAAAGGATAATAGACCGTATTAAGTTGATTCAACACTGATGCAAAATCATCTCTAACGTTATTAGAAAAAGCTGCTCGTTCATCTTCTGAACGAAGCTTCCCTGTATTAGTAGACGTTCTTTGAACAAGATTTTTCAGAACTTGATTTAACTGATTAGCCATTAGACAACCCTTACTTTAAATGACTCTATTGTAGGAGTCAGCGTGGAATCATTTGTACTCAGAACTGCTCTAACATAGAGCTCATTTGTTTCAGTGCTTTGTACTACAAAATCTAAATCAAAAGCCTCGTTCTTCCAAGTACTACTTTGCTTATCAACTTTAACTTTAAAAAAGAGTTTATCATCCACTTCTTCAATAGTAAACACTCGATATCTTAAGATAGTATCTTCTAGAGCTTCGAACTCCTCAGGAGAAATATAATGAAGATCAAGGCCGAAGTAAACATCAACTCCAGAGTATAATTTTTGGCCAGTAAAGGTTCCTGGGTAATCATAACCTTCTATTAGATATTTATGATTGTAAGGGTATAGCGAATCCTCAGCTTTTAGGGCCGTCTCGGTAGTCATGTCTTCAGACAAAGTTAACCAGTTCGAGACATCCGTCGAGAAAGAGTTATTTCCTTGCTTTAACCATACTTCACCAGTAACAGCCAACCCGTTGAGAATAGCACCTTTGGGCCCAAGATCAATGTAACGCCCTTCAGGATTATCAATATAAGCAATCGTGCTATACGTACTCTCATTAAGAATCCAACCAGGAGAGGTCCCCAGAACCTCTCCTTCGCTAATAGAAAGATTGCGTCTGATAGTAACATTTCTTGCAGGAACAAGATCAGAATATTCTGTCGTTACATAAGAATTAAGATATGCTTCGCTTGAACTGTCAAACTCTTCTGTAAGATTTAACTTCTCAACCAAAGCATATTGAGACAATAAGTCATCTACAAAGCCTATCGCCTGGTCTGGAGTGTGGTCTCCAAAAGAAACGAATGCGCTACTCTTCCCTGTATGATCTACAGAATACCAAGTAGCGCCATCATTTGAAATGTAGAAAGCAACACTCGTACCTTTAGGCTCAATCGTACAAGCTCTTAGTGTAGCCTTAGAAAAATAAACAGGATTCCCCGAAGTATCTATCACGCTATAAGCATTTGTTTGCAATAGACTTCTATCAGCTTGTTCGTAACTTACTTGTTCGAATGAGATCTTATCTAGAAGAAAACTATATTCATATTCATTTATATCGGTATGAGAAATATCAGCAGCTTCTTTAGATAGTAAAAGCTGTATCTTCTTTATCCCACTAGTGGCAATAGGAATAATCATAGAAGGAGTAAGTCTTTGCTCTGCTGGAAGCACTGGTGTGAAAGCGCTACCATTTGTAGAATAGAATAAAGTAGATGTCATTATCTTGTTAACTTCAACAGGAAGACAAGAAATCTTAGCTATACTTATATCAGCTGGCGAAGGGAAAACAATCTCTAAGAGAAGAGATACTCGGCCTAGCTGATACGTAGTTTTAACTTTTGCCTGCCATATATTACCGTCATCTTCCTTTAAAGAATCTACAGAGCTATTAGCTTCGAAAGATATGAAGCCTTTGTCAGAAATAGGAGTAACCTTGATCTTAGCTTTACTAAGATCAATAACATCTAATCTGCGTTTTCCTATCGTAGCATTAGCAGGTTCTACAGAAGCTGTAGTATTAGTACGGTCAATATACAACTGATGCGAGAAGGTCTCTTCTATACCATGTAAGAATAGATCATCTTTACCATAGATCAAAAGTAAATTATCAAGTCTTTCTAATAACTCATCAAGAGTTTTATTAGCTCTATTTATAGTATTACTCGCGCCTCTAAAAGCTTCTTCTTCTATATTAATAAGACGATCTAACTTCTGATTCAATGTCATAAAATCGCAATAGAGTGCCTGTCGGTTCTTATTCTCTATGACAACAGAAGAGCCGCCTCTAAATGTCGGCTTTATTATATCAAAACCAGAAATGCCTATATCGTCTACAGCATAATATGTCTTCTCTACATCAACGATTAATTGAATTAATTCTGCATCGCTAGGGCTACGATGATTGGCTGTCACGAAATTTTTAACAGCTAGTTCTCGTAGCGCAAGACTATATTCTGAAGAGATAGTCATTAGGTGAACCTCATACCGAGTAACGATATAATTGGAGTAAAGTAGTTAGTCATATCTGTAAGCGTAGCTCCTTCATCGCTATGAAGCCAAATGATTTTAACTAAACTATTCACCCTGTGTAACCCTTCTGTGCGAATATCTACAGAATTATTATTCTTACTATAAGTATAAGAATCAATACTCCTAGCTACATCATATGCAACTTTGTAATTCGCTGCCTTGTACGTGATAGTACCTGCATTCAAAGTGCTAGCAGCGTAAAGTATTCCCCGGCGATAATCAACAGAAAACTTATTCGTAGAATCAAACGAAGGACTCTTGTAATAATAAGATATCTCTATGCCTGTGGGAAGCGTTCCACCGCTTCCCACATAGACAGTAACCATACCATCAGCAGCTATATAGTATTCACCACTTACATTTACAGCTGCTACGCTGGCCTGCAAGGATCCAAAGTAAGTAGTATTACTAAAGTGAACACCTAAATCACCATACCATAGGCTTCCAGCTGATAGTCTAAATTCTACTGTAGTACCTGTAGCAGTAATAGAGGTTGTCTTCTCGTCTTCAATATGAAGCAAGCCATAAAATTCTGCTTGGCCATCAATGAATTCTATTTCTTCTGGCTTCTGAGTTGTACCGAGAAGGTCATCGGATACAGCAACAGTTCCTTTAATCACACGATCATAAGTAAGAGTCTTAGCATTCATCTCAGAAGTTATTCCAGAAGAACGTTCAGAGTATACTCCAGTTCGAACATCGATGATCTTGCTAATTCCAATTCCAATAGTATCAGTTTGATTAATTGCTATAAAGTACTCAGAAGGAATTCGAACGCCCCAAGGTGTCACACCGTTTTCAGAATAAACAATCTCAAATGTATCTTTAGACACAGGTAAACCATTCATATGATTAAAAGAGAATCTTACAACATCATCGTCCATCTCTGAATTCAACCAAACCAGACCGTTTGGATAATCGATATAATAAGAATCAGCGGTAGACTGAACAAGTGCCCTTGTTCCTACTTCTACGTAAGTGTTACCATTCTTTGAAGTGATTTGCAAAGAATCATCTAATATGTTCTTGTAACCAAGATTGATAAGCTTCTTATCCCTTGGAAGAATAAAAGATCCTTTGGCCGGAGCATGAGGAAGACTTTCTATATCAATAGAATTCTTATCGGGATCAAACAGCAGTTCCATTCTATGATAGTAGCCATCCGCCCTAAGCTCAAACTCCATGATCTCTTCATCAAGAATGAGCTCTACTTTCGAATCTGCTAGGAGATCAGAACTAAATTCCAGCTCCGTAAAATCATCAGAGAAAGACCATTCTCCAGCACCTAAGATTGAGTTGTCTGGATTGTTCGCGAACTCCCTACCATTCACAAAGACATGTACTTCGTCAACATCTAAACCAGAAGAGGCTATATCTAGTGGCAAAGATAAAGACGTCTCAGTACCGCTACCAGTTCCTACTAACAATCTTTTGTGTCGAGTGCCTCTTCGAGTAACTTTACTCTGGAGAGCAAACACATTACCTTTGTAAGGTTTCTCTGGAAGAGAAATAGTATAAGGAGAATGAGTAGTACTAACAGCTCTTAAGAGCGTCTTTGTTTCTCGCGGACCTACCGTATCTGGGAGGAAGCTTGTTACTTGAGCTATCGCCTGATCGTTTCTAACCATGTTGATGCGCCACAACAGTATTGCTTCTTCGCCATCAAGCAAGAAGCTTTTAGCTATCCCAGTATCTATTGTATCTAGGCTGACCCAAGTGTCGCCGCTATCTACAGAAATATCTATAACAATATCAAACAGCTCTGGCTTTTCTGGATAAACATCAGCAAAAGGTATACCAGTGTAGAGTCCACTGGGAATCTCTAATCCAGTAGAGTTAATAGCACCTTCAGTAGCATACGTAATCTTATTAACACCTACAGATTTTAGACCAATTGCCCAGCGATCGCGTTCTTTCAACGCGACACCTGTAGATACAGGGATACGATAACTTTGATCCTGCTTTAACTTGAGTACAATGATCTTTGCTCGTGTAGGAACAAAGCTGATAGACCAACCGCTACCAAGAGTAGATTTAACTTCCCATGAAGTAGCTTCAAGATTTTTTGAAACAAGATCTTTGATAGAGACAGTAGCTTTACCGTCAGTAGAAAATAGAATGTCATCTACTAAACAGCTTAAAGAAGTACCAAGATTAATAGGTACTAACTTGATATTGTTGACAATATCCTCTTGAGATAACTCGAGAGTTACGTTTAACATCAGTGGCCCAGCATCTAATCTTTCATATTCAAACCAGAAATTAGGATCACTCTTAATGATGTTCCCAACATCTATATTATTCGTCGTTACTTCTACATCTGAATTTCCCGGCACACCATTCGAGCCTTGGGAGATACCAGCTTTAAAAACATTGAGGCTCTTTTGAGTACGAACCGGAAGCGTAAGGATACCTTCAACAGTATTAATACCAAGAGAAGCTTTTGATATCTTGTCATTAGCAAGATTATCGAAATTCACAAAAGATTCCGATAAGATATATTTAGCCTCAGCCGAGGACCACAACTTTAGCGCGCTCTTCTTCTGACGAGCGCGAGCCAGCTTCCCACTAAGAGCTAGTAATTGAGTTTTATTAATATCATAATGCTGAAGGAAAAGCTCAGTAAGCTTTCGCAACTTAATCAAAGCAACAGTCAGTAAAGTTTCTAACTGACTGTAAGCTCCGAATACTTCTTGAGAAGAAGGATAGTCTAATACCTTAACCGAAGTCAGCTTAAACTCAAGATCTAGAAGCTTCTCTAAAAGAACAACAGCCTCAGCTTCTAAGAGAAGTCTCTCTTCTTCTGTACGGACATTCAGCCGCGAAGTCATATATCGCTTCAGCAAGACAGAGAGTATCTCAATATCTATTAAATACTTCTGCGACTGAAGGTTACTAAAACTCATAGCTGTCTCACCTTTAATTTATAATTATGAATTACAGAGCTCAAATACGGTATACGAGAATCAGCTCTCAATATAATCATAGTTTGTATCGCTCCTTTAAGAGAGCGAAGCTTTTTATCAACAAGTACAGAATTTTTCTTTAACAGAAAGAGTTTGTTCTTGTGCAAGTACTGAGTATTAGCACGCTTATAAGTACACCAATAGTATCTGTCATAATCAGGTCTTACTAGCTTTATACGGAAAGAACCAGCGAATAAGGTTTCTTTCAATTCAGCAAATTCAGAAAGCGTTAGTATCTCGTCCTTCCAAGTTACTCCGTCATCAATAGAATATGTATAATCAGTACCAAGTACTAATTTAGTCTCTTCTTTATAAACAGAAAAAGGCTCAGAAGAAAGCCCCCGCATCAACCATCCACGCGGAGTATCGTTTTCTGTGACAGTACCAGTAATCGCACTCGCAGTTGGGCGAGTCAATTGCAAGCTAGTACCTGTTATAGCTTCCCATTCGATAGATACAAAATTGTAGTCTGGACGTTCACGTCCAACAAACAACTCTAACTCATCAGCATACACTACACCCAATGTTAAACCATGAGCTTCTTCGAGCTCAACAGTAACATAGTTACCTGCATAAGTAGCTTCTTTTACGCGTCGTTTAAAAGCAGAATAAAAGAAATCAGGTACAAAGCAGGTGGGAGACTCTCCTCCAATAATAGGCATGAGTTCTGTTTGTACTTCCTTAAGACTTGGAATAGGAAATGAAGTACGAATTTGGTGACGATGTATTTGATCTTCAAGAAAAACATGTGCATATGTTTCATAAAGTACTGTACCTTCCGGAAGGAAGTACGTACTACCGTAGGTACCTTGAGTACTAGATATCTTTATAGTCTCAGTAGCTACGGCCAGAGAAAAGCTAAGTGGTTTATCAAGCTGTATCTTCTGACTAGTAAAAAAGCCAGCCTGCTTATAAGTACGTAACCTAATAGTTAAAGACTCAAGAGAAAAATCATAGACCTTAACCTTTAAAGTCTCTGAAGAATTATCTAGTGTCTGCTCCCAGCCAGCCCCTATAAGAGCTTTATTTATTTCAGTCCTACGAATATCACCAGTAATAATTTCAGTTTGTTCTACAGGCGCATATTGTACTAAAGTAATATAAAGATTATTAGTTCGTATCGGCTCAAGTAGTATATCTAAATTGCCATCAAGACTTAATACATCTAAATCAAGAGTTATCTTTTCTCCTGAATCGTTCAAGTACTCTATAGCTTTAACAAGTAAAGGACTGTGGGAAGCCGGCCGAATGTTAATGTGATTGATTAACTGTATATGACCTAGCTGAACTAAAAGTCGACAAGTGCTTTCTGTAAAATTATACAATCGCCCTGTAGCATCATATACTTTTCTACAGATGACATATCTAAAAGCTAAGTCTGGATCTAATAGGTTCCTAGGATCTGTCTTGATGAGAGGTACCGGCGTATCACCTACATCTGTCTCTTCATCGAGAAGAATAATATCTCTAATAAAGACACGCTCTTCACTTGTGACAGGCAAAGTCAAACCTGCTCCTGGGAGAAGATGAAGCCCTTGGTCAAGTAGAAAGGGTAGACCCGTCTTAGGGTCTACCTGCTGACGAATATCCCTTGCTGCTGTATCAATAGGTCTATTGAATGCATTATAGTGAACTTGCTGGAACTTATCCTCTGCCTTGATTTCTTCTTCTTGAATATCACTATCGAGAGCTTTAAGCTCATTCTGCACATCGTCTAACGTACTCCAGAAATCTACAGAAGCAGATCGTATTTCATTATCAAGTATGCTTGACTGCTGTCCAAGTACATTAACTCTAAGCTTTGCTTCTCTTAAGTATTCTACTAACTTATTAGAACTGATTGGAGCTGCTGGAAGCAGCTGCGGCAAAAGTCTTTCAACGGGTATAATTCGTTTAATAGATTTAAACCCAGTCACTTCCCGTGAATCTAGCTCAACATTCTCTCGATCTTTAACAAAACGATCTAATGCTTTTTCGACACTACTGCCGAAATCAACTACGTTCTTTTCCATTATTCCAACCTTATATCAATAAAGAACCTACGGGCAGGAATACTAGGAGGAGTCTCAAATTTAAGACTGAATTCAACTGTAGAACCAGCAGCAATGTCAACAAAGCCTATTTTGTTCTTTGCCTGAGATCCAGCAGTACGCGTAACGTATCCAGAAAAAGGCGTGCTATTAGTAGGCAGTACAGCATAGATACCACCCTGAGCAGCTATAGCTAAATCGCTTCTAGTTCCCCAGGTGAGTAAATCTTCATAATCCGTTTCGGGAGGATAGTCTGCCGGGAAGTCAACGTCTCCAACATCAGTAGCAGGAACAATATACAAGCCGAGATCCGTAAGATCCTCGTCCCCATAGTTCGTTACCTGAAAGACAAGAAGCGATCCAGTCAAAGTGACCGGATCATATATAGTACTACCCGCTATAGCAAATGTAAGATCATTTATACTCATCATTTCACCTTCACAGTATTGTAGTATGGGGCAGGATACTCGTACGTCTCTTTAAGACGTACTTCGTAGTATACAGCATCTCCTGAAACTAGGTCAGTATCTGTATATGTCATAGTCCCGGGAGAGACAGCAGAGACTTCATAGATAAGTTCCCATTCGCTATTTGGATTAAATCTACGATATAGAAGGTAATCGCAATCAGGACCTTCCCAAGTCCAAGAGATAGTAACAATAGATTCTACGCTAACATCACAAGAGACTTCACTCCAAGGATAAGTCCATTCGATGATTGGATAAGTGCCAGCCACAAGATACTTATGTAACAGGCCAGAAGCTTTATCCTCTTCTAGATTACCGCCATAAGCAGTTAGAAGGGTAAGCGGCGCCTGGATAACGACAACATTATTGAAAGGTACAATACCACCATCTTCACCGTAGCCATAGACAGAATGCAAAGCTCTTGGATTCTTAATGAATGTCGCTTGATCTCTTGATATTAAAGCATCTCCTTCGGTCCGCACGTCATAGATTTTCGCCTTACTAGCTAAGCTACGATCAAGCACATTGATTTCGGCTAATACTAGATAAGCAAATGAGTTCTCATAACCAGCGCTGTACTCTGTAATAAAAGTATCAACATCTGATTCTGAGATATATTTCATACCTATTACTGTCTGGCTATTATACGTACCATCGCTATTCAATAGCTGGAGATTAGGATAGCTAAAGCCTAGAGATTGAGAACAATAGCTGATGCGACCATCAGCTTCAACGAGAAGGTAGTGAAGGCCTCTATCATCCTGATCAGCATTAGGAACTATATAGAAAATTATACTTTGATTCAAAAGACTCTTATTGTAAACAGGATTCAAATTCAAAGCCGTATATTCTAAATCATCTGCCGCATAAGTATATTCAGCAAAGAATTGCCATGCAGGAAGTATAGACTCTGTAAGACAAACTATTCCAGATTCATTATCCCATGAGAGTATCTTATTACTTTCATAGAAAACACTCGTGTTAGAAAAACGAGCACCATTTAGCGTCTCGTTAGTAGTCCAGACTTTAAGTAGATTGCCTTCAAAATCATATATATAGATAGTAATATTACGGTTATCGTCTGGATCGATAGCAAGAGAGCCTCGAGTAGCCGACAAGACTCGGTCTGCTACAAACAACATCTTGTCATATGGGCTGAAAATATAAGGGAAGCTAGGCTGATAAGGTTGCGTTAGATACTCGGGCAACCAATAGCGCCTCGATGCGCTATTCTCTACTACAGAAATATCTCCATTAGTAATTCTTAGATACCAAGGGTCGTCACTCTTTCTACCTGCTGGTGGGCGAACTCTAATTAAAGACTTCATTTCAGGTTTTACCCACCAAGTGTCGTTGATACTAAAGTAATAAGTATAACCGCTAGTATTTTTCTCCTTAGAATATACTGCTCGATCTACATAGAGATCACCAGTTACCAAATCTATATCTTCCCAAGTCGCTTCTCTTACAACAGAAACAGGATTTAAAAGTTCTCTTACCTGAGCCCCTGTCGAAAGTGTGCTCGTTAAAAAGTAAAGCTTGTAAGTTCCAGTCTCCTGATCAAAGAAGTTATGGTAATTGGTATAGATAATATGTGTATCTTTCTCATAAACATAACCAGTATCTACTATCGCAAGATTACCACTTTGCACTATCTCAAGTTGTACCGAAACGGTACTCTCGTGAAGTATATGTTTGTAAAAGAGAGGGCGCTCTTTATTGAACTCATCTATAAACGTACGATTAGTTATCAGTACAGTAGAATAAGGGGACGAGTAAGCGGATGAGCTTATCTTTTCAAAACCATTACGACTATCAATCTTACGCAATGAGTTCGCAGCCACTTGATGGCTGCGATCAGCAATGAAGAGATTGTACTTGCTATCAATCTCCGGACTCTCGAAGTAATCCAAGCTTACCGCACTAGACTTAATATCATCTAAGTACATAAAAGTTTCTATACGCTTATGAACATGATTCACGAGATCTAGATCAATATATCTCTGAAGATCATAAGCGCCTTCTTGGCTCGTAATAAGCTCAAGAGTAAATTGAGACATAGGCTTTATACCTTCTCAGCGAAAAAGACTGTAGCGAATATAGTTACTGCAGCACCAGCCTCAGTCCAGCTTGCTCCAGTATAGTATATCGTTAGAGTCCATGGGACACTTCCGAGCGGCGGAGAAAACATAAAATCCCAATCAAATCCAGAGCCACAAGCTGGACCTGGAGGCCAGACGTCTCCATTTAAATCGACTCTAAGAGTAACTTGAATATTCAAGTATTCATGATCAGTTGAGTTTAGACCGTAAGCACCTAAATCCCAGCTACCTGTTACAAGATCTTGCGTGCCTGTAAGCACTAAGGCCATTGTTTTAACAGGATACTCTCCATTAGAAACACCGACAGGATCATTAAGACCAGAGAGCATACCCTTCTCAGGTACTAAATAAGCATCTCTAATGCGTACGCCCTCATCCATACAATCATCAAAATAGTCACCAGAAACATAAGTTTGAGCACCATTTATAATAAACCCTTCGAATCCATCTCTATAAATATAAGGGTTATTAAAGAGACCGTCGCCCCAAAATCTTAGTTTAAAAGAAGCACCAGTATCTGTATTGTGTCCACCCGCAACGGCGCCTTCAACACCAAGAACAAGATCTCCACGCATAATATTTTCATCATTAACATTAGCATCTACATTTGTAGTATAACCATCACGATGAAGATACTGAGGAAAGTAATTCCCCGGTATTGCACTCGGAGCGAAAACTCCACTATTACCTGCAACAGCAAATACATCTGCTAGAGAAGCAACGGAGACTAACGGTTCACCAAAGCGTCTATCATGACTATGATGAGACTTGCGGCGGAGGTCATCAATAGAAGTAGTAATATCTGTACCAACCGTTATGATACAGAAGATATCTCCCGCATCAACATCTTCGGTAATATCTTCACCACCAATCAGAATACTACTCGAGCTATAGTAATAGTAGGTAGCAGCCTTATATATTTTATTCTTTGTGTAGTTCTTTAGATATAAGAACCCGCCAGGAATCTCTTCTTCGAGACTCCAGCTATCAACAAGAACTTTCGGTAAAGTAAGCTGTAAGCCAAAAGTAGGATCTGTGGCAGTTAGTACATTAAAGATTCCAGCTGTATCATAATGATGATGAGTGACTGTTGGTAGGGTGATGGCACGGCGGCCATCGCCATCAAGAGCACCTACCGAACAGCCAGAGCCTGCTTCTAATTGATTAACATCAGGAATAACATTGAATGTACTATCCTGATAAGTCTGGCCCCCGCCCCGCATAACAGGATCTAAGTCATAAGTAACAGTTCCACCACTCATTGCCGTTACGGAAAAGACTCGTCCGTAGGCATCGATATAATAATCTCCAGCAACAAGAAGATCTTCTACGGTTGTTTTGCGATTAATGAAAACTGTCGTATCACTAAAAATAGTACTAGCTGGAGTCTCTACTGTGTAGGTAAGACTGAACTGATGTACACCCATAGGAACTGATTCAGTTATACTATTAGGACCCAACATATGAGGATTGAGATTCGAAGCAGGTCCAATCAATCGCCCTAAAGAAACAATATCAAGAGGGCGTGTAGGGGAATTAGGGATAGCGCCGGATGCATATAGATTGCGACCATAGCCAACAGCCAGCTTCGAATCTGTTAACGAGCTATATGGATATGACTCTGTATGTATATCGCCAATAGCCATCTCAAGCTTCGAAGCAGCTGCGAACAACTGCGCGCTTAGAGTATTTAACTTAGCAGCTTTAGGCGATTCGCCATCTACGAAAGTCGTTCGTACGGCAATACCAGGACGTAATTTATCACTCAAAATGCACCTCTTAACGTGAACTGGTTAATACCTGAAGCATTCGGATTCACTGTTATAAAATTAGAACCACCGAGTCCAGCACCTATATTAAAGTCATCCGTAATAAATGTAAAGCCATAAGGAACTGGGAGAACGCCAGATCTATCTACGCCAATAAGCGTATTAGGAAGAATTACTCGGAACCTTACATCATTAGATACTATCATATTACCAGAATAAGGGTCTCGACCATAAGCTCTAAAGCGAGCTTCTGCTGGAGAAACTACTGTATAAGCGCCAAGATTAGACTCGTCATCTGTAGGCGCTGGCATAGGTAAGTGTCGATCTTTATAACGAAGAACCGTACCAGTAATTTCATCAGGCACAACGGGACCGTAGGCTCCATCTAATCCAGTTATAGGATGCTTGTACTCAGTAGTATATTCATAAAGGATAACCTGCGCCCCTCGCTTAAGGGTAGGGCTCCAGACTTCTGCTTCTTCTTGATATAACCATACAGTCGATTCAAGAAATGGAGAATCAGCAAAGAAGGAAAGATATTCTGCAGTATAGAAACGAGTCACTGGTTCGTTCCCTGGAGAACTAATAAGCATTGCATGTCTAATATTTAGCAAGTACCTAACGCCATTATAACTAATTTGAAGTGTACCGTTATTAAAATCTTCAGTATATTCACAAAGACATTCTAGATATCCAAGCCCCCAAGGCTCTACTGCTGTTCCCGCTGCATTCGCAACAACTCTCTTTCCTACTGTCCCCTGAGAAGGATCATGTTTTAGTATTTGGTAAATATAAATATCAGAAACCGATACACCTGTTGGCAGACGAGGTACCGTAACGAGGGTGTCGGCACCCTCGTATGCAATATCACTAACACTTAAGGTAACTTCCACCTCATCATAAGGAGCATTATAAACAGCATAAATAGAACCAGAGCTATTACTTTCAGCTGTATAGCTATCGCCTGTAGAATTTAAACTTCCAGGACCATATAGTTTTTCAATTGTTAGTTCTATATCTTCAACTGGGTTACCAGCTGCATCATAAGCCGTAGCAGTCAGACGTCCAACATCAGTACCAAAGTAAATCGGTCCAAATAAATTACCTCCGATAACAGTTTCATCTGTTGTCAGTATTACTTCCGCTAGGTTTATTGTCTGCGAAACTATCTGGATAATCTTATTTGATTTCAAATTAGTTAATGGATGTACGTCTAGCCAGTTGGTTTTGTTAGCCATTCTATAAGTATGAGATGTTACTTCATAATCTATTCTAGGAATAGCTCTGTACTTAATATAATAGGTACCAGGCAGGAAAGTTCCTCGAGAAACAAATTCTGCTATAGCACCAGCAGTATGTGCTGCCGCATCAGTTCCTTGATATCCTCGAGTGCAGTCTTCAAGAGATTGTAAGCCTTTGGCTTGATAAGCAATGAGCTCATCATCTATCTCCACGACTCCACGTTCTGGAAGAGCAATAAATTCTTCATCGTAATAACAAGGAATAGTAGTAACTACGTCATTCAATGTTTCTTTTATCACAATAGAATTTGCTGTCAAACCTGTCACTTGGATTACACCAAGATCAGAATCTAAGGTATAGCCTATAACTCCTGCAGCAATATAATCAATTGAATCCAAAACAGATAAGACAGTGAGTACTCCTTCATTTATTACAGCAACAGTTACATCTTCTTGATTTAGATAATTCAAAAAAATATAGCCGCCCTCTGAAACAGTATGAGCTTCCCAGGTTTCTTCTATATCCGCAAGATCGTTACCAATGCCAATTTGAACCTTAGCATAACTATTCAGATAAAGAATATTATCTAACAATGTCCATTCATCATGGCGAGAAGAAAAATTGTTGACAAGGAAACTCGAGCCATCAGAAGTTTCTAGTCTTTCACCATCAACAAGATCACCCGTGAACTCATCTACATACTTAAAAACTCGTTCAGCGACAATCTGTCCGTTACTAAGTCTCTTGTAAATAGCACACGAGATAGAATTTTGAGTAAAGTCATCACGAAGAGTCGCGGTAGATATTTCATAATGAAGATCTTTATCTAATTTCTGCATTACCGAATAATCAGAAAAGAGCCGGCGCACATCATGATAGACGCTAAAGCTTCCAGTCTTGTAACAAGGCGTCCAGATATACGCATTGTGATTCTTCTGGACTAACGTTTCAAAATATTCTAAACCTTGTATGACTCCAGAATTCCAATCTGTTTTTATGAATCCATCTGCTAAGCCAAAAGCATGGCCTCCAGCCGTTGTCAAATAACGAGAAGCTTTATTATTAAGATCTGTGAGTGCTCTTAGATCATAGTTCCAACCATCTAAAGCAGCATCTTCACAAAATAAACCAGTGAGCAAAGAATTAGTTTCTTTGCGGGTGACGTCGTTCACTATCTCAAGTTCTAATGTACCGACCATATTATTCTCCCCACTCTAAAGGATAGGTTCTCAATAGCTCATTAATATAAGCAGTTCCCTTCCAATTTAAAGAGAGAGGAGATGCACCTTCATCAATATTCAATTCTTCTTTGATTAAACTATCAACGTCCTGATCGTTCAACTCAAAGACTCTTACTGGTTGCCACCAAAGAATAAAAGGAAAATTAGCATAATTGTAACTAACATATCCACGTTGAAGGTCGTTACTAAAGATTACGCCATTAGTATAATCTACACTATAGTCTCCGGTAACATTAAGCTCAGACGAATTATCTTTCTCTTCTAAGAAAACAAGAGAATCTGTAAACCTCAAGGTATTCACTAACCCTTGATTAAGGTTATTAACATAATTTTCAGCAAGGAAAGAGACCGTGTTAACTTCTGTATCAGTAATAGAAAGATAACGGCTATAGCGATATGTATAATCTGTATCTAATAGTTCTATACTAAGTACACCAAGACTAGTAAGCGCATCTATAACATCGGTTAAAAAATAAGATTCATCTCGTTTGATTAAATCAAGAGTAATAGTCGGTTCTTCTGCGCTGTCATTCCACCAATAAAGCTTAGTCGAGGTTATTTGTAGGCGCGGCCGTAGAAGACTATCGTCTGTTAATGTTAATTTAGCAATAGCTATGTCAGGTGTGCCAACTTGACGGCCAGCACTCTTCTTAAAAGTTTGGAAACTATTAGATACAGGATCTCTATGCTCAAGCAATAGTCTACGTTTAAAATGTATAAGACTCTCTTCAGGAAGACGAGTAAGCGAACGATCTAATCCGATCTCATCTAATCCAGCGGGTAGAAGTATTTTCTTTGGAATATAAGAAGCCATAATTACTCCACTTCTACAGAATCATAATCATCAGAAAGCCAGATCTGACCGGCGCGCTCGTCAACAATATACTTGTCTACATGCTCATTGAACATATAAGCAGACGTTCCAGTATCAACTATTAGCCTGCCATTATCTCCAAAATATATAAGCTCTGCATCAAGAACACCTGTGTCGAGATCTACTACGGCTGTAAGAGCTCCAGCAGATACAGTAGTAACGAAAACAGTAGTATCAGTTTTCGTTTTCACAGTACAGGAATACTCCCAAAGACCTATTTGATTGTAATTGGTCTCAAAGCGAAAATCCTTCCATTGATCAAAACTATTCTTCCCAACAATAGGATAAGATATTTGACTTTCAGTAGCCGACCAAGTTGTCTTGTCTGGCTGCAAGTAAGTCACAGTATTATCTGGAGCTGTTCTCTTTATCTTTATCCAAGCAATAGGGAAACGCATTCTAGCAAAACGAGTCCACAGATACTCCGTATTTGCGTATCTAGCATAGGGTCGAAGCGATTGGATCTCGGCATAGGAGACTATCGTATCTGCGCCTGTAGGCGCAGTAAACTCCGGTAGACCATGATCGTAAACATGAACAACACCGACAGTATCAAGTACATAGAGGTATGTGTTACATGGTGAGATTGCAAGAGACAAAGCTTCGTAAAGACCTTCATCTGAATCCCGGAGTACGAGTGTTGCTAAATCTTCAAGATTCTCCAAGATCCCAGCACTTCCTCTTCTATACTGCCTACCTAGTTTGAAGCGATCAGTTTTATAAGTTATGTAAGAGGTGGCGCCAGTTTCTAAGAACAACTTTAAACTTCCTTCAAGATCATCAAGAACTAGCGTACGATAAGGATCCTGCTCGTAAGGCTCTTCCATAGGCCCAGCGGAAACAGTAACCTCTCCATCAAAACCTTCAGTAGTAATCAGAATGAGAGATCTAAAGGAATTAGCAGTAATAAATATACCATCATCATATACGTTAATTACTTCTGTGAATTCATTATAATCGTAATCGATACCCTGAAGGACAAGAGCGCTCAATCCGCTCTTGTCTCTATCCGACCGTGAAGTTTTATTCACATACTCGGTACTGTTCTCTATCCGTATCCAGAGTCTTTCAGGATAAGCAAAAACTGCATAAGTATAAGGATCAGTAGAAGTCCAAATTAATCTGGTTCCAGAACTAACTGAACTATCTAATGACAAGCGAGTAGGATAAGCAACTAGAAGATCGGTAAGAGTATCTACTTTCTCAATATTATACTCTAGTATACCAATCGTACCTGTGAGAACAGGATAGTCCCAGGAGAAACCATTAGCTCCTTCTACTGGTACTAACAAGTCATCTTCTTCTAATACGAGTTCGTATAAGAAAGATCTACCAGGATCTCTTTTCGCTAAAGTAAGTTCTTCTGTAAGTCTTTGAACGGTGATAGCATTTTCTTCTAAGCCTTCGGCAAAAGTTTCAAACAAGCGACTACCCATAGACGAGGGATCGTTTCTCACCTTAGTCCATAAAGGGAATCTATTCGCTAAACGCTGTGTTCTAAAACTCATAATTTACTCAAAGGTAATGGTAAGAGAGCCAAGATCAGCAAACTCATCTCGCTGTAAGGTGTAGAAAACACCTTCTAAAGTTTCTCTTTCAGAAGCACTAGCCGTTACGTAGCCCCGGCGAATGTAAACATTATCAAAAATGTTTACAGCTGCAGTAGAGAATTGAACTATTCCGTTACTATAGCGACCCCAGAGTCTTGCGAGATCTGCTATAGAGATAGTTCCATTCAAGCCTTTAGACCTAAGGTAGTTAGTAGAGATTCTACGGAGATTATTTCTTATTCTCGCTTGATCCGCTGAGCTTAACGTTCTTGTTGCTTTTACAGTTACTTCTATATCTACCAAAGCATTAACTGCAGGAACGGCTGTTACCTTAACACCAGGAAGAGTTAAATTATTTATTGCTTGTTGCACAGCATTAACGAGTGCGACACTCGCTTGAAATTCCGTTCCTAAAACTACAAGCCCAATAGTACCTATACCAAAATGACCGGGAAGTATCTTAGTATCAAGAACTCCGGGAACCGTTAGAGCTACAAGTTGAGCTCTAGTTTCATTAGTGGATGCCACGGTAGTATAAAATTGAGATAAACGGAAACGATACTGATCGCTAGTTTCCTGCTTTCTACCATTCAAAATAGAATAGAAATTAATAACAAGTAATCCGGTTCCATCAGTATAGTTAGAAAAATTATGATTACGTAAAGTACTAGCACCAACGTTAAAATCAGAACCAGATGCTTCGGCTCTGGCCGAAGCGTAAGCTAAAGTCTCTGTGTTCGTACACGTTACATCTTCCGTTAAGACATACACGATGACTTGACCAAGATCATTTTGCTTAGCGCTGGAAGATACCTTTGTGCCTTTCGGTATTACAAAAGTGCTACCACCATTAATACTTCCAAATGTTCCGCTATCAACATAAAAAGCCAAAGACAACTCTGATCTGTTTACAGTAGCAAATGTCTCAGCAAGAGGCTGAAGGCCCCTTGCTTGTCCTAACTTAATAAGAGCATCCCCTTGAGCTTGAGAAATCTGCAGGCTATTAAATGCAGCGATCGAGTCTTTTCGATCAGTTAGCAATTGCTCTGAGAAGACATCAATAAGTGCCTGGGTCTTACTGTCACGATCAAAGAGGTTTATGTTAGTCCGACGACTAACACGCTCTTGGAACGCAGTAAGATAATTTAACAGATTTTTCTGTTCAAGTGCTATAGCCATTTATGCTCCTTATAGATTTCTCTGTACGACCTTATTGTCCTGCGAATTGTACGAAAAGGCTAGTCTAATTTGTGCTCGATCGCCAGAAGGTTGGACAAGGATTAATATTGCAATCTCTTTTTTACTAATTGGGAAAACTTCTACTTGAAATTCAGCAGAGTTGAGAAAAGAGCCTAACGTAAGAGCATTGACTACGCTAGACTTTACATCATTTCCTAAAGACGAAGTATTTGGTTTACCTAAAAACTTATTAAGGTTAGCGCCTATACTTCCTTGTAATCTCCAATCACCAGTAGAACTTTGGACTCTAGTTAAGATTTGCTGGATCATTGCCCTGTAAGGCAATGATGTTGTATCGGCTAAATCTTCTCTTGCAGAATCAAGAAACAAATCTCCAGCTTCTGTCCACATCATATCTATTTTGCTTCGATGAAAAGACATTAGACACCTATAAGTGAAGAAGCCAGCGCTGCAGCTTGGCTCATTATATCCATCATATCAAGTAAAGGAGGTACGATGATTTGCTTAGGAAAAGGCGTGAAAGGAGTTGTAGGCATCATAGATAAAGGGAAAGGTAGGTCTTGTATCATACCTGCATACTTCATAGAGTTCGATAAACCTTGTATGTTGATAACAGAAGGAGTGCCGCCTGAAATAGTAATCTGATCCTCTTTCAGAGAAAAGAAAGATTTACCACCCACGCCTATACGCAATTCACCTGGATTATCTAGCCAAGTAATTGTAGGCTCGTCCTTTACAGACGAACCCCAGTAATGAAGTCGAAGAACTTTCTTTGCTCTATTAGTTACCATAGCTCCTCATTAAAAGATACCACCTATATCAAAGACATTGGTAGTTGTACTTGTGTCTTGTAATGACTGAGTATCAGCCACTAAAACAATCTCACCTAAATGTACGTTCCGATCATAACATAGTACATTAATTTTTCTTCCTTCAATCAACTTACTATCACCATAGATAGCATAAATAAGTTCAGCACTCTCTTTGAAAGGAAGGTAAAGAAGTTTTCCAGATTCTAATTTAACCTGTCCGTATAACCCCTCGGGTCTTTTCTGGATAGCACGAGACAATTCTCCTGGAACTACAGCACCCTGCAAGGTATCACGGTCATAAACTTTAATAAGCACGCCAGGTACTACGCTAAGCATACCGTAAGCAGGCCTACGAGCCTGCTGATTCATTCTGCTAAACTTATCCTGTAAAGCGTTACCAGGTACAGTAGACATCAGATGCCTCCAGTCAGATTGCCAGTGAGTACTTTCATAGTATCAGTCTTATCGATTGCGGCATATTCTGGTAGTCGCCTCCACGCATACATACCATAAATGCTCCAGATATCAATCATATCTCTAGTCCCGCCAATGACATCATCTGCGAATCGACCGATATCACCAAGGAAGTTTCTCCAGATCATTGTAGGATCGTGATAATTAAGGCCAGCAGCTATAGGATAGCCGTTCTTCATCAGAGGAACAACCATGATCGAATCTCCTCGAAGACACTGAAGCATCAACAGAGATCCACCAAGTAAGGACATAAGCTGCGGAGGATCGATTATATAATCAGCAGCAAGTAACGATGAAGAGGCTAACAGACCAGTTCCGGCGACTACACCGTCAATCGTTCGACCTACTCCTGCTAGATTGCCAGCGATCTTAGTGCCAAAACCAAGTTTGTATTTAAAGGCTAATGTGCCTAACCCTATAGAAGCAACAGCTCCAATAACGCCTACAGCAGTAGCTACGCTAGAGATTCCATCTCCAATGTCTTCAGCTGCTTCATTTATCTGCTGTATTCCAATTTCACCTGGCTTATTCTTACCAAAAATAAGATCACTTATTTCTTTGTCACCAACGAACTTCTGACCATTCTCATCCCAGTTCTCACCAAAGATTTCTTTCATCTTCCGTTTGGCATAGTCTTGATATTGAGGATTAGTACCTCCTGGACCATGATCAGTAATCCATTCAGCTACAGGAAGCATTGAGCCAAAGGAATCTGCAGTCATACCAAGCGCATCGTTTTCAACGTTGCGCACAGCGAGTGAAGCTAACTTCATTGCTTCGAGTACAGGCCACGACGAAGTCTCATTCGCTAGAACAACAGCGCTGGGCTTAATCTCTGTAATGAATCCTGTCTCGTGACTGAAGTTATGAACAACCTGTTCTACTTCAATAGGACCAACCATACTGTTATAAGTATCTTGTAGGATACATATGTCCCAAGGCCAAATACGCGGATTCCCAAGAGTTAATATTTCCCCTCGATACATATCACGAAGGGAAAACAACAGCTCTCCCATACCATAACGCATAGCCATGTTATAGCCCCGACAATTTGGATAAGGCATTACAGGCTTCACTCGAAGCTTACTCTCAGGCATAAAGGCATGAACCTTAACCATCGCGCTTCCTTGCGGACCAGCCTGATCTTGATCTACATCTTCACTAAAGAAGGTTACATCAACAGCATTGTAAGCAGCATTTTCACTACCAATAATACCATTCCATATCAAATCTCTTTCTGAAGAAATAGAGTGATAGCGCCGGAAAGGTATAAAGCGTAAGTTAAGAGCAGTCAGATATTCCTTTAGAGCTCGCCCTGAATAAGCAGCATTGCGCAATGCTTCAAGGCGATCTTTCACTACGCCATCCCTTCGCTCTTCAGCAGTACCAACAACACTGAAAGTTTTAACAATCTTAGCCTCCACATCAGCTAAATTCCCAAAACCATCAGAATGATAAATAGTTGATGATGGCGAGTCCGCATAAATAATAGAATACCGACCGCCAACAGTCTGTCTAGTAATTGGACGCCCGTAATATGTTTCTATTGCTTGAGCTGTCATTGGTCTGAAAGAATCGGCAGGGCGTGTCTCTGCATCGGCTTGCAACTGAAGTGCATAGTCAAAATCATCTAGCGTACCGCCAGGAACTTGATCCCCATAGAGGTTTCTATATTCATCCATATTAATATTGTTCTCAAGCATACGAGTAACCTTATTTGCTCGATTGATAAACAAGTTATCCGCAGGTACAGCCCAATATCTTTGTGATGGCACTCCGAAGAACAATGTGTAGCGGAACTGTTTACCGTAAGGTCTAATCGCATAGATCCAGCCCGGATGGCGCAAAGCCATTTCGTACAATACATCCCAGATATAAGAATTAGTAATCTTATATTGATAACTTTCTACTGGCGCTCGCTTATCAAAAGGATCTTCATCATTAAAATAATGACCAACAAAATTACCAAGCTCTTCAAAGCCAGACAGTACTGACGCTGAGGTATAGGTTATCCATTTCTTGAATTGCGGCCACCATCCTTCACCAATAAGCATATAATCTTTTGGATGAGGAGGATACAAGTTATCATCCTGGGGGCTAAGCATCAAAGAACCTTTTGTCGCCGCGAAGTATTTTTGCGCTCGGCCAATCGTAGCTTCATATATATCTGTAGGGATACCAGTCCATGTTGCAGCATCGATTGCAAGACCAGCCGCTGCGCCAGTTGCAAGAACCTTGCTAACGCCGGTGGTAGCTCCTCTAAGAAGATTGCCAATAGGACGGCGCCCAATGTCCCTAATCATCTCAACGCCAGTAGCAGTTCCTAAAGGGTTAGTCATCCAGCCACCTTTAAGTAACTGAGTTGCTACTTCAGATTCTAGCTTCTCTGCTGCTTGAGCTACCGCTTTAATCTCAACACCCACTGCAGCTTGACCAGCAGAAGTAATACCAGAGCCCCCGCCCTTACGAAGTACTTCAGAAACTATAGCCGCAGCACGAGTTCTAATCGCCATTGCTAAGTCAGCACCGTAGACAGCGCCCGCTTCTCTTGTACCGATTGCTTCTGCTCTTGTAGCTAACGCGGCAGTTAAACGCGCTAACTCCTTCTCTGCAAGTTCAGCAGTTATACGAGTTTCAGCAGTAATGACAGTGCCAGCAGTAATAGTTCCCGACTTACTAGCAGCACTAATAAGCCCTCTTTCAAATCCTTCGGTACCAATAGCTCCAACGACTCCGAGAGAAGACATTATCTTATTAACAAATGTAAAACGCACACCCCAGCGACTAACGCGGCTGAAGAAGCTTCTAGCACCTGGTAGGCGAGATGCCAGCGCGAGTCCTCCAAGAGCAAGTCCGTAAAGGACTATAGGGTGTCGGAAGAAGAACTTAACAGCGCTAGAACTGTATTCGAAGCGCCCGAAGTGCGCTTCTTTACTATAATCGAAGAAGTCGAAAGTAGAATCTTGAGACTCTCCTATCTGGAATAGCTGACCAATCTCCCAACGACCAAAGTGTTGAAGCTCTGGCTCGAGAAGTAAAGCTCCTAGAAGCTGATGAGTTGTATAATAGATATCATCATTGACAGGTTCTGTACCTTTGAGTATTTGTACGAGCTCAGTACCAAAACTCTGAATCATTATCTGAGCAGTGTCACCTTGTTGGTTCCATTGAACATCCACTACTCGGCCATTAATCAATACGCTTAAGTTATCGGGGTCATTGCTATAACCAGCACGGAGCTGACAATTTAGACCTGGTCGAAGCACGAGTGCGCCGAACGGCTGGTCTGAAGCCGTTCCAGCAGTAATCGGATTATCTCCAATCTTAGTGTTCTCGGGCTTCTTGCTAAAGTAATCGAGATCAGTAATAGCGTCACGCTTTGTACCATCAAGAATACCGCTAATATTCTGAAGTGTTACGACAGCAACATCTCCAGGAGTCTTTCTACTAATAGTAACTGTGAAGTCCTTTACTGCATTGTACGAATAGAAGTCATCGAAATTCAATAATCTAGTTTCCCATTCATCTTCTTCTATGAAATAGAATTTAAATGTAGGATACGCTCGAGCCATTCTTCTTTTTTGACTAAAGAGATCATTAGAAGAATTCTCTGCCAATTGCTTCAATGCTTCAATATCATATTTATGCGATGGCTGTAAGTCGCGAGATAGCGGCGTTCCATCGAGACGCTTAGCCACCTCTTCTGGTAGTTCTTTAACTCCGTGCTTCGTCAAATAACCAGCTCTTGAGCCAAACATATCTGTAATGCCATCTACATCTGCTTTGAGCTTCTTGTATTGATCTGGACTCAATCGACTCGGATACTGAACTCCTGCTCCTTGCCCGTAATAACCAGCCCCATTCTCGATTCTAATTCCTGTAGGCTTCGTACTAGAAAGCTTCTCAACCATATCGCTATCAAATGCGACTGCATCAGTAACATTGTCTGCTCCGGTTTCAGAATCAGAAGTAGCAACATCACCAGCTGCGTCTTTACTTTTCTGACTTTTAGTTTTCATACCATCAAAGAAATCAGTAATTGAAGCCTTGCTCTCTGCTGTAGGATAGAAGGGCGAACCAGTAGGTGAGCCACCATGAGTGTTCTTTGTCGCTCCGTCGGTACCTTCTGCATTATAACGGCTATTCAATGCCACAGTATCATCAATACCAGGATCTAATATAGCTTTATCTCTACTTGGCTTATAAGAGTTTTCTCCGGTCTCTCCATCCTGAAGGCCTTGCATTGATTTATAACAGTTGCCAAGGATAGTAGCCATGCCAGCAGAAACTTCTCTCCTTATGCTGCTATTAAAGACATCTCCATCTTCATACATATTCCACATATAGAAATCAGGAGAAACAGAATAAGTATCTCCATAATATGGATGATAAGGTAATTCGAGATCAGGATAAGCTTCTTTTCCTTTCAAGAACTCGTTACGATCAACATAAGCAAGTCCTTCGAGTCCAAATGCTCGGAGGACTCCCGGATCTCCCAAGGCCATATCAGCAAGACGGGAAAGCAATTGCTTGAAGTACCGTACCTTTTCTAATTCAATACCTTCTTCGATATCCCATACAAATGCAGAACCAGGAAGCGGAATACCAGCTTGCTCAAGCAGTTCCTCATTTGAAGAGAACAAGTGAGAGATGTGAGATGCTACACCAGATGGTATAGCATCTATAATAGATGCTGCGTAACTAACTGGCTTAGTCTTATAACCAACTGTTGCTTGAGTACTTACAGATGTATTAACCAGAGCTCCTTCTGAGTTAACAGAGAGATCTAGATCCTGAACTTCTAAGGTATTGAATGTATCTGGCTCTAAGAAGAAAGGCAGCGCGCTAAGCCAAGGGTGCGGGCCGAAGTATCCAGAAGTAACAACAGCTTTTACCAAACGCGTCTGGGTGTTGGCTATAGCCGGTAGATTACTATCACCAGTAATGCCACCTATAAGATTTCCGAATATACTATCTTCAAGGATATCTTTTACTTCTTCGGAAGCACTAAGGGCTATTAAAGGAAGCGCTCGAACATAACCTTTAGCTATCTGTGTATCAAGACTAAGAGTCTCTTCATTATATGTCTGAGCCCACCACGATTGCAGTTCAATGTCTTTCCCTGAAGTCAACGCAGTAAAGATTTCGAGACCATTCCCAGCGCTTGTCCAACCTCTAGAAAGTGCATCTCCTATAGAAGACATTACAATACCAATTGGATTTAACTGGAAAGCTATTTGAATAATATCAATCCAAGCGACCTCTCCTTTGAGCTTAGAATCATCTAGTTGAGCTTCTTCTTTCCAGACCAACCAGTTCGGGTTAGCAGCAAGAGTTGCTTCTACTCTAGGTCTATTCGCTAAAGCAGCCATTGGTGAACTGCTAATAGCATCACCAGAAAGACTGAAAGCAGAACCGGCTGCAATTAGATTAGGACAAAGGAAGTACGAAGCAGTTTCTATAAAGTAATTTTGAAAGCTACGAAGAAGCCTCGGCTCGACAGGAAGATCATAAAGCTCAGAACGTATCTTGCTTTTAGCAAGAGGAGTACCGACAAGTTGCCCTTTCTCAAGCAATTCAGTTTCTTCCGACAGATACATATCTGCAGAGATCATAATCTTTTTCAAGATAGATCCGAACTGCTGTATCTTCGCTATAGGAATTTCGCCTAAAAGTAATGTAGCTTGGCTCGCCTTAAGGAGGGCGCTAATGTCATAAACAGTAACTGCACCAGTCTTACTAATCTCATATTGAGACAAGCCTATCTGATCAGCAGGTATAGCTAAAAATGTTTCTTTGGTACCTGTACCTTTATCAGATACATAATTAAAAGAAGTTAAAGGTATCCCAAGAGTACTTAATGCAGCATATAGCGCAGCATTGTCGTCTTGAAGAACAAAGATCCCTGTAGCTCCTGAAACTCCTGGACGTGCTGTAGGATAAGAAGGGTCATCAGGAACGTGAGGTAAGCCGTTGGTATCTTCCCAGGCCTTACGCAAAGCATAAGCGCTATAGTTGTCGGCATAAGCTACATTGTCAATTTGATCAATAGCGCCGGCCTGCGTGATAGAGAATTGTCCGAAACCAGCTTCACCTGGGAAGCTGGTATTAGAACCAGCCGCTTGAGCTATAAGAAGCTTCAGGGCTAAATCTTTGTATTCGCCAATAAAATCTAAACGGAAGATCTTATCAAGAATCTTTCTTCTTGCTTCATCAACGGACGTTTGCTTTGGAGCATTCAGCTCTAATGCTTCTTGAGTATATGGGTTCGTCTCTTGGACTTCCCACATAAGCCTAGAAAGACCTGGATTCCCCTCAACAGTCTCTTGAGTAGCTCTAGCAATTATAGTTCTACGATTAAGAATGAAATCACTTACGATCTCATTATCTTCTGGTGATTTAGAATACTTCAGATCTCCAGTACGACAAGTTCCTATTAGACGAGTTAAGAAACAGTCAGTGATCATACACCAACTATCTGGAATCAATCTGAATTTACGGGAATTATGCTGAAGTAAAAAGCGTATAGCAGTAAGGATAGCGCCGCGCTCGCCTATTCCTTCTAAAGTACCGCTATCATCTAGCAGGTGAAATTCTAGATTGTAATAAGGCTCTACAGAACCTAAATGCTGTTGAGTAGGAAACTCATGTCCAAGAATAGGAATATTCGCTACAACATGTCGTAGCCCACCAGTAACGTTAGTGAGGATAGCCGTATCAGTACGAATAATTTCATCGTAATCTGTTTGTTCTGGATTTACTGATTGTACTACTATACGCCATGGTTTCCACCAGACGTTCGTTACATCTTCTTGACGATCATAATAGAAGTAACCCTGTTCATACATTAGATCGAGCGCAGCAACTAATGAAGACTTATCTTCAGCATTCAGATTCACGTCTGTATTAACAGCCTGCTTCGCTACTTCGAGACTGACAGCCTGCTCTGGAGGATTATCAGCTATAAAATCTGTATACCCTTTAGAAGCAGCCCACTCCCATGTGGGTCGTGGGTCTACAGGAATATACTCTTTATTATATTCTGAGACTTTAATAGGAACGCTATCAGGATCGTTAGCTTCTCGATCAGCATGCCAGTCCTTACGTTCATAATATTCAAAATGTAGATGGGGCGATACTTCTGTTTGAAAATCCTCTATGTCTACAGGTTCGCCAAGAAACATAGCTGTAGCAGCATCAGTTATCGTTTCAGTAGTATAACGACTTGTCTTGCCTACATAACCAATAACGAAACCCTTCTCAACTTCAGCAACAGTGATATTTTGACCAGGAGCTACGAGTACTTTAGAAAGATGTAAATATTTTGAGCGCTCTTTACCATGATTATGATCGATCTGAACATTCTGGCCGCTATCATCATAGTCTACATAATAAATAAGAGTACGATTGCTCATCGAGCGCATTACAGTACCAACTGGAGCATCCGTAAATTTACCGCCAAACACAATCTGCTGAGTCTCAAACCAATCATCATAGATTGCTTTATTAGTAGTAATATCCTCTAGCCGGGTAACAGTACCATCCGGGCTGATCGATAGAGCTCGCCAGTGATTGGTCTTACCTGACCCTTTAGATGTTGCTTCAAATACATGCGAAACAGTTCCAGCCTTCACAGCATATACCGGAGTCTCGCCATCAAGGACTCCATCTCCAAGATCCATACCCCAGTGCCACCGACCTTTCTTTATCTCACGAGCATAGATAGCAGATAGCACAACACCTGAACGCCAGTGCATATAGTCGTGCTTTCCAGCACTCAGCTTTCCAAAATCACGAACAGCATCTTTGTTCCAACCGAGAGGGCTATGGAAACCCCTCGGTTCACTCAGACCACGACGAACCCGTATCTTCTCAGAACGATCATCTGCGTAGATAAACGGACCAGAATCATCTCTCTTGGCTAAGATATTAGCAGGAACAACAGCCTTCTGCGCTTTCTTAACAATACTCTGAGCAGCTTTAGCAACTTGATTCGGTAACTGCACACTCTTATATGTGGCGAAAGCAAATTCAACTCCACGAGTTTCCGTCTGGCCGTCTACCTGAAGTTGGGCTCCTTCTTTGAAGGTTAACATTTCAGCTACTATGCCATTATACGTTCTCATCCATAGATCTTGTAGCTCTTCCGATACTATCATCTTCCCATCAGGTACACTTGCTGGAAAGAATGGATCTGCAATAGATTGCACGTGTTCCATTCCTGAACCATTCTTAAATAAGTAAGAACCTAATACAGTTGGCGCTAACTCTGAAAAATCAACCAGCTTCTCAATATCAATATTAAAGTTACGTTTAAGAGCATCTCTCTGTAGAAAGTTAATATAACGCTTATAGATTAATGATTCGCCCGGCTGAGGAACGAAGAAAGCTTTTTCCATTTGAGACGGCATAGGTAAGAGATCAAAGATTTCACCTCTATGCAATATCTCCATGTCTTCTATAGTTAATTCTTTCTTAGCAAGATAACTATCATTCAACGAACTCCACTCTTGGTGGAGATACTGGTCACCCTCAGTAGGTGATCGTTCGTCAATAATGTTAATTCTCGGGCCAGTCCTCTCACCTTCAGTGTTCGACTCCCAGCCTATAGTGAGTTTGATAGAGTAAGGTTCACCCTTAGGATTCTTTGAACTAAGCCAATCAGTAGTCCAGTCTCGACGGTAAAGCCAGTTATGAACATAAGGAAAATAATTGAACCAAGTAAGTTCTATATTCGCTATCCAAGCATTAGAGGTTCCCGGATAAGGAACAATATCTAAGCCGGTCATAGTAAAAGCCATCTTCTGGCCTAAAGGCCATTCTGGACACATGATCTGACGAAGATACAAATTCTCTATGAAACAGAAAGGGCTATGGCGAAACTCTACAATTAAACGATGGAGCACAAGTATATCCGCATCCATAAACGGGATGCGGACCTGTACCATTGTTTGACCATGACCAGAGGGAATCTTAGTACTTGCCTTCGTTCGGAGTGTCTTCCAGTTATAAACAAGATCTTCTTGCTGCACAGAAATAGATTCTGGAGCAATATTAAGATCTATGTCATTTATAGTGAAGGCAACTGTAACAGCCATTGGTCATTCTCCGATCATTCTGTCGATGTAATTGCGCGTAATAGGTCTACGCTGATCATTAATACTAAGCACGCCTCGTCCCGCACCCCCAGTCAATTGACTAAAGTAAGAGTTGAAAGTACTTAGTCCAGACCCACTACTGACTTCTCCACGTATCTGATATGAATTAGGTCTTGTAGCATATGTCTCTCCAGTATTTATAGGAGCCATTGTACCATATTGATTACCCGGAGCAACCATTTGTTCCGGACTGACTTGAGGGTCTTGTCTATTAAACAACTTCCCAGAAGCTAAACCACTAAGTACGGCGCCAGAAGGATTCTCTCCAGGCATGATAATTGGATCAGGACTTACTCCGCCAGTCATCATACCTGTCATAGCTGCAGCAGCTAGAGCGCCAACAGCCAAGGTTCCAGTCATTCGAGAGTCGATCTTACTTAAGCCCTGACGCATGGCGCTAACAGCGGTTTCAGTCCTTGCTCCTACAGAAGCCCCTTGAAATCCCTCCATAGATGCCGTGTTAAAACCACGACCTCCCGCGATTTCCATAAAAGCAGCACGCTGATCAGCATGATAACTAGCAGCCCATTGGCCTTTAGTAGAATTACCGTTAGTGCCACCAGCAATAGCACTCTTAGCATGAGCTTCAGCTCTTGTGAGAAAGTCGTCCAAATGATAACTAGACTCAAAATTAGAACCACCAAAATATTTACTAAACTGTTCTTGAAGCGCCGCATCTCCGCCCTCCATTGAAATCTGTCCTTTAATTCTCATACCACCTTTAGCTATATCTTGTTCTCCAAAGATACTATAAAGAAAGGATCTCATAGGTCCAATGTCTCCTTTGCTCATAAGTTGCTCGGAAGCTTTGATCAACTCATCTGCTACTGGTTGGAACACAGAAAGCTTCTTGGACTTGATAACAAAGTTCTCCTGTAGATTACCAAGTAGTAATCGCCCATAAGCTTTTTGAAGTGGATCAGTCTCATGAGCTAAGAAGGCTTCATGTATACCACGAAGATTAACGTCCAAAGGACCAGTAGACATTGAGAGCCCTACTTCCTTTTGGATATCCTGAGCCAATCGTTCTTCTAGACTACCAGAGGTAGTTAGCCGCCTTGCCATATCACCAAGAGCGCCTTTCGTTTGACCCGACATCTCATTGAAGGCAGCTCTTACTTTAAAATCATGTAAAGCTATAGCATCTCCACTAGTTCTCATCTGTTTCATTACTTTATTAGCTGATGGACTATCAAATAGGAAATGTAATGCATGATCACCGTCATTGTCCATGAATGCTTGAACGCCTATACCAAGATCGCCATGAGAAGTCTTTAAGCTAGGAACATAAAGCAAATCGCTGCTCTGTCCAGAAGTAAAGTGCTGAATATTCTCTACCATAGATTTGAAGAAGGTTTTTTGCTGACTCTTTCCCATCTTGGCAACGTCACCAAAAGATTGAATATCATGAGTTTTGAACGCATCATGCAATATCTTTCTTCCAACATCACTAGCTTTAATCTTTTGAAAGAAGACGTCATTACCACCAAGCGCACTAACTTCTTCAAGATGTCTAAACGTCTGAGTCATAAAAACATTACCAGTCGTCATCATAGGATGACGCCCACCGGCACCTGCGATACCGAGATAACGAGAACCTTGCTTACCAGTTTCCATACTCGTAAAGAACATGCGAGCCTTCCGAGCCAGATCGCCAGTATCGGTTGCGCCTCTCATATCGGATAACTGAGAAGCAAATCCTTCAGCTGTTTGAAAAACCGATTGCCCTCTAGATTTAAAGAATACATCTCTAGCTCTTTCAAGAGTCTCTGGTCTCATAAGAGTACCATGAGTTAAATCGTAACCAAGAGCAGTAGGAGAAGTGCCGCCTTTGATCTTACCGGCGCTAAGTTGATCATAGGTACTCAAGAATAGTCCGCGAGCTTTATCTTTCCATTCGTTAAGAGAAGCTAAAGCACCTTCTGGTTTGGCTTGCATAGCCATTAGGCGCTCACCAAGTGAATTCATAGTATTCCCTAATTGACCTTCAATAGAAGCGGCTCTGCCGTCTGCTTGCTTAATCAGAGTACCTTTGGAGGCCTCGAAGGCCTCCGCTCCAGGAAGAAATATTTCTCCCTGGCTAAATGCTTTTTTCGCTGCTTGACTAATAGCTGGTGAGCCGCTATCAAGATCTAGTACAACCCCACCTTTTACAGTCTTCAAGTAATTAGAAAGAGAACCCTCTTTCCCTCCATGCTTGACCATATTCTCAGTTAACTCCTTAAGAGTTAATCTAGTTTTTTCTCCATGAGACAAATAGTCTCCAGCGGTTGTAGCGCCAGACAGATAGGCGTCCATATCAAGTAACTGAGAAGCTAGTTGGAAGTGTTTCCCTAAACCAATCTTGTTCTTATAGACTCCAGATGTAACCTCAGCAGCAGCATTCATATCCATGCCAAAGCCCATAAGACGCTCTTGAAGCGTCTTAGCAAATCTCGGCTCAACGCCAGCTCTACCACGTCCATAACCATTAACAGATTCGCCCAACTGCATAACATCAGTACCAAAGGCAACACCTGTCTCTATAGCTTCATTAAAGAGTTTTAATTTTGCTGGTTGATTGTGCCAAAGCATATTAGCTAAGACTTTCATGCTTTCTTTTTGCAAACCATTCTTAGCGCTATTATTCTCAGCACCATGATAAACGCCAGTCATAACCATTCCTATGTGCTCAGCTCCAACGCCTTTAGCATGCATTAGCTCCATAGCCCCTTGAGCATAATGAGCTAAGGCTTTGTATTCAGTAGATTGGTTAGCGTTACCAAACATTTCCAGAACATGATTATTTCCCATAGCTATTTTCTGTGCTCTAGCTTGAAGATCAGCATAACTGACTCCGCCACGCGTTACGAGTCTAGTTCCTCCAGCTATCTGGTTAATAAAGCCTACTTGACCCTTACCAAACATGTCCGAACTCATACCAAAAACAGAGGCTTCTTCAATTCCAAAGTGACCTAAAGTATTACGTATAGCTCCTTGTACATTAGGGTCGAATTGACCTATCACGTCATTAGTTACTTGAACGTTACTCTTATCAGATAAAGAGAAGACCTTAAAGCTGTCCATCTCTGATTTAGCTTTGGCAACAACAGAGATAGTACGTCTATCTCCACCGGCAACCCGATCTTCTGTTACTTCGGCTAATTGGAGATGCATACTTTTCATACGTTCGTTAAAAGGAAGAAATTTCTGACCACCAGATGTTTCTCCAAGATACGCTCCTTTTCGAAGCTCGTCAGCGGTAAGAGTTATCCCATCGGGTCCCGCCATTCGGAGACGTTTAGCTATATCACTCTCTTGATATCCATGAGTCATTGGATCGAGAAAAGCAAATTGGTGAGGTGTCTCTATCATTTGAGCTTTGCCCGTGAAAGACATACCAGTTCCGCCAAGTCCTTGCTGGACTCGGCCTTTAACGTCTATAAGTGTCACAGCACCAAGCCCACCCGATGTATGTTCTCCAAAAGGAGAAATATCCCTGAGAGCACTACGTAGGGCTTCGTGACGATCACCTTTTGCGTTAAGCATGTATTTAGGCTCAGTCCTAACAGCTTCTTCAGCAGCATTAAACATAGAGCCACCAGTCAAACCGGTATTCCCTATCTTATAGCTAGGCCCGGCAAACATAGCCGGGCGGCCAACCACTTGATGTTCTCTCATAGTTAAAGGGACAGTTGCTCGATTAATAGCCTGTCCGCTCTGCATCTGAAAACCATAGACATTTTGCAGAGTATGCAAAAAGGATCCTTCTTGAAAGCCTAAGGTAGCTGTAAGTCCTTCATCGCTTCTATTCATAAGGCGCTTAGCACCTACACCAGGATCTAAAATTCCAGGGAATCTAGATCCTATTTGAGCCAAAGCTTTACGTTGCTGATCCTTCCCAACATTTCCAAGATTATACAGACCAACAGTATTACCTTTAATCTCTGCTTGGAATCTAACATGAGAAGCAAAAGAGTCCCCAGTGCCAGCAATACGATCTACATTAGTCATATGGCCAGTCATAAAAGAATTCCAATCTGTGAAATCTACGAATCCACGCTGAGCCCGCTTTGAGAATTCATTAACGAAGAAAGAAGAAGTGGGTTCTATAGCAGCTCTTAGCTCCGCGCCGGAGGCTCTTCTCTCTGCTAATGCGGCGGCCCTGTCAAAAGGAATCATACCTTTATGGGTACTGTAAAGTGTTCTAGCGCTCTGTCCAGAACGGAAGTAACCGGTATTGGTTAAAGGGATGTTAGTCTTGAATACGTCTCCATTAGCTTTTCTTTCAAAAACCTGCGCGACTCTAGTATCAGCACCAGCCTCTGTATATTGCTGTACCTGCACATTGTATCCAGACCCCAGACTAGATTGTATTTGCTGAACGTAATTTCTTTCAGAAGATGGTAAGCTAGTGTGAGGGATCTGAGTAAAGCTTACACCTGATTTAGGAATGGCCATGGTGGGCGCATGGAGTTGCGACCCAACATCACGGAAATCATTACGAAGCTGACTGTAACGCTGGATTACATTATGGTCGGCGCTATCCTCTACTGCTCTTAAAACATCGCTTACGAGCTTCTCGTGATCATTAGTACCAATATTACTAGCTTCGAGTAACTGCGACTTCATCATCATACGCTTATCTGCATCTAGTCCTAAGGCTGGATCATCTAGCGTTACTGCAAGAGCCTGAAGCAGTCCATTTCTCTGCTCCGTATTCTTCATTAAATCTTTAATGCCATCGGCCTTACCAAGACTTATACGAATAGACTCTCGAGTCTGCTTAACAATTCTATCTAGTTCTTCTTTCTGCTTAGTAGAGACAGTCTTAGCAGTCGCACCTATTTTTCGTCCAAGCTCTTGAATAGGCGTAGATTTTCCTATAGGAAGATTGATTGCTTCATTAGACTTAATCTTAAGACTTCCCATATAAGCAGCAGCAAATAATGGGCTTATACCAATAGCTGTACGAAGCAGTCCACCTACTCCATCTGCTGCAGACCGTGTCTTTTCGTTAATATCCATTCGTCATATACCTCTGTAGCGAATCTCTGATCTCCCCATCTCTATTATCATTGAAGATAATATTAGCCTGTGGGTGTGTCCCAGGCATCACGTTATAAGACATCTGAGGTCCTCTTAGGGAGGACCCTAACATATTATAGACCTCTGATCTTACATTTGAAAACCTAAGCCCCTTGCCTTGGAATAGAAAGTCTTCAGAACCTTCTAGGAAGGGCTGGCTTGCGGACTTTCGCACGTCACTTTCCCAAAGACCATAATCATGGACGTCAGCACCTGTACGCTCAGCATACCTAACTTTGACATCACTTAGCTCAACATCTCCGTGCCAGCCAATCCAGTCTTGGCTAGGCATTGGCGCTGAGGCAAGTTCTTTTTGAACTTGCCCTAACTGCGCTCCCATATATGCTTCGTCGGTAGAAGAACTTGTTGTGAATAGAGAAGTATCTCCACTATCCATCCGAGACCAAAGAGCTTGGTACAGATGAGCTTGATCTCCAGGAACCATTTCTAGAATCCGCTTACGTTCTTCATTATCTTTCGCTTGAACGAATGAGTTGAAGTAAGGTCTCTCTTCTGGTGCCATAGCCCAGTAAATACTCAACGGACTTCCCTGGGGGTTAACACCAACTCTAGTCTGTGAAGCTTGCCATCTATATTGCGCAGCCATTCGTCCATCACCACCTTTGGCGGCATCATCAGCTAACTGCATGTATTTAACGAACTGCAATTTATCAAAGTAGTCGCCAGTAGCATCAGCATCTGCTCTCCATGCAGGCTTACCGTCATAACCAAGTAGATGCAGCGAGCTATAAAAGGCTGGTCTAAACCAATCTCTAACAGGCTTGTCCCAGAAGGCCAGTGGCGTGCCGTACAAGCGATCGTATTCGTATTGCTGAATAGCGTCCCTGTTGCCACCCAGGAGCTTCTGGATAGGCCTAAAACCCATCGGAATCATGTACTCTGCTGGAGCGGCTATAGCACTAAGAGCAGATTGTCCCGTATGCCAAAGAGAACGAGTTAAGCCAGAACCAGGAAGACCTATAGCTCCATCTGGTAAGTCTTTATAGCTTAATTTGTTTATGACTTTAGAGCGATTACTATCAATACGATCAATCCAGTCTATTTCCTTTGCAGTAAGCAATCCAGCTTGACGTTGCTTGTAGATAGATTGTTGAGCTCCATAAAACTCAGGAGTAAGGGGAGAAATGTCCGCAAGAATCTGATACTTATAGAGTAACGGATAAGCTTCCGGATCAACCCCAGCTAACTCAGGATGCAGAGCTGCGAAACCTGCCCCAGGCAGGCGTGCTTCTCCCCATTCAACCGCACGGTATGGATCACCATAATGGTATTTATCTGGGATCCACGAAGGCATTGAATTCATAAGAGGATTGTATTTCTTTATTTCACTCTGCTGACGAGGAAAGATACGACGCAGGAATTCGTTGCTAAAGAACCCGCCGCCCATCTGCGCTTCCCAGAATTGGTTAGACCACGAAGTCATTTCTCCAGCAGTAGCAATTCGAGCCTGATCTGACGACCAATTCTCTGAACCAAATATCGTTTTGCCAATTGCACTTTTCGCCCATCCAGTCATACCAGCAAGTTCATTTGCTTGGTGTGTGATATCGCTATGAAGGACACGAGCATCGAAAGGACTAATTGGCTTACCAGTACCTATAGCTCCAAGTTCAAAAGCAGGTTCTGTGAAGCCTCCCTTAAAGACATTGGCAAACTCAGTAGAACCATTAGGTCCTTCTCTCATCCACTCACCAGTATGCATGAGTTTAGGAGGCTTAATAAGCTGTCCGATTGAAGCACCTAGAACACCGCCTATGATAGGAATATCACTAAATGCTGCAGAGCTCATAGGGTATGGTCGGTCCCAATACGTCTCTTTCTCTAAATCGTAGGTGAAATTCTTTGTGAAGAATTTCCCTATCGGAGAGCGTTCGTCTTCGTTAGCTCCCCAAATACCTTTCTCACGTACTCTATTCATCATCAAGGCATAAGCATGCGGCCGGAAGTAAGTAGTTTCTCCACCTTCAAAAGGAGTACCACCCGCTTCCCACCAACGAGACTTCTTCATCTCGACCATCTTCTTACCTGAATAGACTTCTCGAAGTTCGTCTGCTGTTTCCATCGAACCGAGTAAGCCACCGGTTAGAAGTTGATGAGCTCCGAATGCTGCTAAGCCAACAGCTCCTAGTCTTCCCATTCGAGACGTAAGTCCTTTAGAGCCAAATCCCAATCCTCTTACTTCATCTAGAAGAACCTTGTCCCTATGAAGATCTGCTCCAAAGAAATTAGCAACAGTCTCAGCTCTGAAACCCTTGATTTCTCTCATCAAGGTATCCATCCCCCCGCCAGGATGCTGCTTAGCGATCCCTGCAAGCTGGTCACGGAGCTTGGTATTCAGAGGATTTAGTTTTTTGATTTCCCCGAACTGCTCTTCGCTCTGGGTCCAAAGTCTATTTAAAGCTCTAGTACGGCTAAGTGGGTCTTGAGGATCACGCGCATGATACTGACCAATTAAAGCTTTTCTACGCAGAAAACCGTAAGTATCTTCCGGAGCCATGTTGAGCTCTCGTCCGATATTCTGGTAGTAAATATCTTTAATGCTCCTGTTCTGAAGAGCTATTTCGTTAAGCATTGGATGCTTAAGCATTCTTGCCATCTTTACATTGAGACGCTCTTTCATTCCAGGAAGAGTCAAACCTGCAGCAGTAACAGCTCCAATAGAAAGAAGCGCTCCCGTCTTCCAGTCAGAAATACCAGGGGCGAACCCTTCTAAGGTTCGCCGGTAGTAATTAACCGGATTCATCATATTGGCTCTTAATATATCTGCATTAGCGCCTGTAGTTGCCAACCCAGGCATCAACCCTTCATTAAATCCAGGTAACAGAGTCTGGCCGAAGAAGGCTCCAACTCCGATCATAAATGCCGTCTTACTCTTAGCACCTAGTCGCGAACTTAGATAAGATGCGCCGCCAGCTACACCAGCAGAGACGGCAAGATGACCAACCGTATTCTTCCTGCGGATCCAATCAAGTTGCTCGTTACCAAGAATTAAAGCTCCAGCACCTGCTGCTAACATTCCATAACGAGCAAACATATGAGAGGCAGGACCCGGTCTTACCCCAGGACCAACCTTTAAAACATCCTTGAAGAATTTAGTTCCTAAATCACCACCGAACTGTTCGGTCACAGTACCGAGAAGTGTATTAAAGCGCCCCATTTCGAAAGCAGGAATGCTCCGAAGCCAGTTGGTTCTACGTCCTATATCAGCAAGTGACTCTACCGAGCCGTGCATCGAGGGGCCGGGCATGAAAGCTGATACCGATCGGCCAACAACCTCCTTCCCTTCATTGTAAACTGCTCCTCGCGCAAAGACATCAGCTTCGCTAAAACCAGGCTTTGTATACATATCTGCTGCAGCAAACTGAGCAGCAGCAGCTCTGTTCAATCCTTTCTTATCTGTGAAAGGATTGATAGTCTCTTCATTCATAGCGAATAGAGAGATGTCTTTGCTTAGAAGATGGCGCTCCGCCCTTGTAGTGTTGGGTGTTTGGTTGTGGAGAATCCTACTTGCTTCATTTAACTCATTATAAAGTGGTTTTTCTGCATCAAGTTGCGAGTTGTACCACGAGCGCGCAGCCACATAGTCATCTGGAGTGGTGTTAGACAAACCGGGGGCGTGTCTACCTTCTGTAGCTAACTTATAAAGCGGATGGGCCTCCATCTCGATCTGATGCTGGCCGTAGCGTTCTTTTGCTTGAGCCAAACGCGTAGCAGCAAGTTTAGGGTCGAAAGCAGGTTTAGAAGGTAATACAGCATGCAACTCACCTTTCGATCCAGCTGTATGAGTCCAAGTCAGCTTTTCAGCAATCTTAGCTTCATCGCCAATCATGCCACGAGTAACACCTCTAGACGCTAGTTCATCTGAACTTAGTCCAGTAGCATACTTCAGCCAATCATGTGTAGAGTCAGAGCCAAGAAACTCTTTACCCCACTCACCAAAGCCTGCAAGTCCTTCTCCTCTGTATTTATTACTCAACCAAGGACTTAATAATTCAGGAGCTCTAAATGTATTTAGTAGCTGGAATGGACTTAGATTACCACCTAGTCGAGCTGCACCAGCAATATAATCAACAGGTCTATAACCTGATTCAAGAGTACGGGTGGCGCCGTAAGCGCCAGCAGCGCCCAATACAGCTAAGCCAGTTAATCCTAAAGCCCTAGAGGATTCAGGATGTACCGGATAAGGTTCTTGACTTGTCCAAGTATATCCACCGTAGGACTTAAGCATTATCTACCTCGCTGTATAGATTTCTCCAATTGTTGAGCTTGAACTTTTTCAAGCTTTCTGCTTTTCGCTTGCTTCATTGCTAGAGCATCTGGGTGTTGATCTAGAATGTGAGGCTTATTGGCATCACCCATCGCACTACTATATTCACGGTTTTCTTTATCAAAGTCAATAGGATTGACCTTCTTTTTGGAGGCTTGCTCTTGAGACATAATCTGTTTTGTATCAAGTAGCTCATAACCACCCCTGTTGACTAAGACGGCTTCAGCAATAGTAAACTTCCGAAGTAGCTCAACGTGGGACCAAGTCTCTATATCATCTGGCGTATAAGCAGCGAAAGCAAGGAGAACTATTCTCTTCATAGTCTCTTGAACAGAATTTGTAGGATAATTAAGCCGGGCTGTCTCTATTTCTTCTCGTTCCTTCTGGGTGCTGCTATCACCAGAGAGCCACATAATAAGCTCTCCCATCGCAGGGAAGTAACCAGCCGGCAGATTGCCGTTAACGGCGTCTGCATTACCGAGGTAACAATGATTAAAGACCTCTTCATATAATGTGAGAGGCGCCAACGTGGCCGCCTCTCTTAGTCCTCGAAAGATACGATATTCTTTCAAGGTTAAAAGACGCCAGGTAAATTGTTCACCAGTAGGGAATGTGGTCATATAAAGACCAGCACTCTCCATAAGCGTCTTGATATCTATCATCTTACAGCTGTGTCGTTAGTATCATAGCCTGGCTTAGCTGCAAGAATGAGCTATTGGCCATAATAACGTTGAACAGGGTATCTACCGTTCCACCGCGAGAATTAGCAAAGAACTCTAGAGTTAGAGGACGGGGATATAGCACGGTAAACTGAAGAACCTTTTCCTTCATAGCATTATCACTGTCCTGAAGCATCTCTGCCTTCTGACCGTTAGCTATAGCTTGCTGAATCTTCTGCCACTGTAGACGACGTAGATAAGTAAATACGAATACATCCTGCTCGTTAAGAGCAAGGACATACACTCCATTCTCGCCATACTGCTGCTTCCACTTAGCTATCTGCGCCTCGGAAGGAGCATCCGGAGCGCCACGAAGCGCTCCAATAATCTGGCTATGCAAGGCTTCTTCAGGGTTTAATTGCTCTTGTACTGGAGCTTGTTCTAGCTCTGCTTCTCGAGCCTTCTCAAGCTCTTCGCGTCTCTTAGCAATCTTAACTTCAGCTTGACGATTCATCTCATCGAGCTCAGCTTCAGGATCTAAGGCCTTAAGAGAAGGCTGTGGTAACTTACGAACTGGACGTTCTACGGGCATAGTTGCTCCCATTGTCTTAATCTCTGCTGGTGGAGTATATGTAGCTCCGATTTCTTCATTGAGCTCATCCATGAACTCAACATTATCTAGTATGTCACTCGCCGTAGGAGCACCACTCTGTAGGGCTGCTAGTTGACGAGCATTGAGACTAGCGCTTAATTGCTTCTGCATTAACCGATTATCCTCACTGTTTCTTGATTAGGGTCACTACTGTTTCTAGTAGAGTAAGTTCTCGTCGTACCTTTTTTCAAAGATTGCATATCCCTTGCTAGGAACGGATAGGCTTCGACAATAACATCTTCGCTAATATTAATCACATTACTACGTCCTAAGAAGTGTAGATTGCTAATTAGCATCCCAGTCTCACCAGAATCTCTTAAGCTAAGATCTTGCTCGCCAAATGTAACTCGAAGGTTAATACCAGAAAAGTTATCATGAGGGTTCCTGGTAGGATTAAGTCGCTTGACAGTACCAGACTCTAAACCTGGAGACCAAAATTGATTTTTAATAGCAGCAATGAATTTGCCATCAAGTTCAGGATTATCACCAAGGCTACTCATATAGTCATCAATATCAACTTGGGGCAGACTCGTAGCTACCGCCTTGCTAGGTGATTGGCCAAGTCCAGCTGCTATAGCATGGAATAGATAGTCTTGATGCACATAGTTGATAATCAATTGGCCTTGCACTAGTACTTGGCCAGAAGCAACAGCGTCAAAGTATCGGCTACTATAACCATAGATAGGGCGCTTAGACTCTTGAATGCTTACTGACAAACCAGTAGCTTCTAGGATGGGCATGTCCCCTATACGTATTAGAACATTAGCTCCACAGAAGTATTCGAAGCCGAAGTAGTTCATCCGTCATCTCCTATGGTTCCAGGAAGCAATTCCATATCATGTATCTTAAATTCAGAAGAACTTTCTCCACCAGGAGTAAAGACTTGACCAGGGAATCGCGCTTGTTTTGGATTGCAGCGTTGCCATAGCTCCCATTCCCGAGCTTTAATATCTGTTTGAGTAAGAGCTTGACCGCCATCATGGAAGGTGACGGCACTTATTGGTTTGAAATCTCTAGCTATATAGCTACAAGTAATTTCAGTAACCATATCATTAACTGATACTACAAAGCCTTCATCTATAATCTCAATATTCTGAAGCATTAAGCCAGCGCCAGGGAAAAGAGCCCGCCTGGAACTATCTAGTCCACGACTTACCAGTTCTCCTCTCTCGGTATTACGCTGTGCAGTATTGTCAGTAGCATCAAACGTAACAGGGGAACCCTCTGATACGAACTCCATTAGTATGTTAAATGGTGGCAGTAGCGAGGACAATCTATTCTGGAAATTAAAGATATCCTGATAAGTACCAACACCTATTTCATCTCTATCTGCTGACCAGCCAAAAGGAAATGGGCTAGCGAAGAAGTTATCTCCTCCAAGATCCATAATCATTTTTGAGTATTGCTCTAACAAAGGTCTCATAGGATGATCATTAACAACCGTTAATATCAGGGAACCTGCGATCGTTCTAACCGATCGCGTTAATCCCTTAATCCCTCTATAACCTAAGGAACGTACTTGTGACTTGGCCTCATGCACAGATATGGAGAGTGTATGTACTGAGTCTAAATTTCTAATTAAATCAGGACGTTGAGGGAAATAGACAAGCATTCTAGCATCAGCGCCAGAAAAACTATAACTATATCTCTGAGGATGAACGTCACTCTCTTTATCCCTTTGAGTAAACAGCCGCTCTGCGGTACCAATATTAGATGCCATGTGCCTCCCGAATAAATAGGGCCAGTACGAAGACTGGCCCTATTGTAACATAATCACAAAGATTAGGCAGGAGCGAATGCACCAGTAGACATATCCCAATTACCTAGGCGCTGCCAGGGCAGGATCGTCCGACAGACGTACGTCATCTGATTCTCAATAACCATATCGTCAACCGAGAAGCCTGAACCTTCATTCAGGATTTCAATTCCGTAGATACGCATTGTAGCAGCCTTGCCGTATTCATTTGCAGCCACTATAACTACATCGAATGGCGGGATCTGATCGACATACCAGGCCTGACTCAGCGAGTAACTCGCTGTAAGATCGCCTGCCGAGAATGTAAACGACGGATCTAGTGAATCAAGATCTGCTAGAGAGCTTGCATCATTAAGATCTGCAATATTAGGATAAATCTCATCTTTGTCAGCAATAAACTTGAGATCGCTAAAAGGCGTCTCGAGCATAACGTGCTGATCAAGCATAAGTGTTACGATTGTACCAGCAATACCTCGCTTACCGCGAGAGAATGAAAGCGGGTCAACCTTACCCATTACATAGATCGGAGCCTTCTCACGCTGAACGGCGTAAGAGATAGCCTGTAGCTGACCCACAGGCTCTCCCGCAATCACAGCGCGAATATCTACCCCCGAAAACGACGTGAATTGGCGTGATAACTCAAGTGATGTTGATGCCATATTTTACTCCTTATAGTTCGCTCTCTTCGGCGGCTAGAGATGTTTCCACATCAATAGTCTCGATAGAGAACGGGGGAATCATACGAACCTTAACCTTCAAGCGCCCCATGATCTTGTCAGTGCGAGAGTACTCGATACGAGCCTTTGCTCCCTGATTAAACCCTGCAGACTTCTCTGCTGTCAAGTATTGATCAATAGAACTTTGTAGAGAAACGAGCTGCTGAGCGTTGAACGGCTTACCGATGTAAGGACGCGCAATCTTACGGATACCCTTTAAGGTACGGTTCACACAACGGATCGTTGACAAACGAGTGTAATCAGAATCAGGGTGAGCTGCAGTCTTAGCAGAAACAATGATTAGGCCACTTGTATCATCACGACGAAGTCCGATGGCACGGATCGAAGCGAGATCATCTAGCTGAGTGCTATGGATACGAGGAGGGCTCTGTACCTTACGTACAGTTCCATTGTCACCAATGGGTTCCTCATTCTCTACCATAGGAACTACCTTACCGACAAAAGTTCCAACAAGAGAGCTACGGTAAGTGCTACCACCATTATAACCATTCGAGTGGATTGGCCAATCATAAGTAATAAAGATGTGCTTTCCAAGATCAATTGGCTTCTTACCAGAATCCACAGCCTCGTCGCCAGAATCAATACCGTATGGCCACTTCTCACCATTAGGAAGCGAAGCTCCTTCGGTCAGAATCAAACCACCGTAAGCATAACCGTCAGTACTGTTACCACTTGTCACCAAGTGAGAACGATAACCAGCAGAAGTCTTAGAGAAGCCAGCAAGGAACTTATTACCAAGTATACCGCTACCGTTGTCGGCAGGAGCATCAATGTACTGGATGACACCATTATCAGTAAACTCTGGAAGAGTTCCAACCCAATCTGCAATGTCTATACGCCCAAAAGCTGTCGGAGCCTTGAAGCTTATAGCTCCAAGCATAGTAGCCCAGTTAGTTGAAGCGAGGTGCAGGAAGGTCGCCAATTGATGTGCGAAGTTACACTCACGAAGCTCGGCGTCTGTAGCTGCAGCAAATAGAGTGCTTACAGCGCTAGGAATCTGATCGCCAGTTAGATCTGCATGCGTTAGCGCATGCCCACCTGTACCGCCAGAGAGATTAGTCTTAGCGACAGTACTAGCAATAACAGTGGCTGCGCCAGTTGCTGATAGCAACGCGGCTCCATTGGTACCAGAGCTTGCTGTGAAAGCAAGCAATGCTGAGTTAATTTCATCAGCAGCAGTACCTGTCGACGTTACACCTGATATTGCAGTAAGCAAAATATCTAGACCACAATTAGCGTTTTCAGTAACCGAAACAGCTAGTGTGCCTCCAAGAGCTACCTGAAGAGTCGAGGCGTTTCCACCCTTACCCTCACGAACAGCATCAACTGTAAGATCAGTTAGTATAGTTAACGTAGCTGGATTTATTGCAACTGTGAAGTAATCTATCGTATCAACGAAGTACGTAAATAAACGACCCTTGTATAGGTACTGCCATAGATATCCAAGCTTATCGCAATCATCACCAGCAGCAGGAGTTCCTAGCCAGTAGTAACCATAAGTAGCCACAGCAGCGTCGTTTGCAACATTGCTATCATCGATATAAGCATCAACGGGAATAACCCAGTCAGCGTCCTTATAATCAAGATGATGTAGAGTCGTATTGTAAGCAGCGTAACGCTCGACCAAAGAAGGCGTCATGCCATCAGTTCCTTCAGTCACGGTTACCGAGTCAACTGGAGCAACACCATCTGTAGTAAAATCACCAGATACGAGATCAGCCATTGCTACAGCAAGATCTGGAGTGGTGACATCACCGAGCGTGAATAGATCGAAATCTGAATCTTCTACTGTAACAATACCAGTATCTAAAACTAGAATTTCACTTGTATCGAAAACCCAAGCTTCGTCAGTAAGGTCATATACGAGGTAACGATTAGCTACACCGTCATTTTCTATAATTAGAGCGTAACGAGCTAATATCTCATCGTCGCGATAGTCTGGAGTTATCGTAAGAGTTCCACCAGCTGTGTCTTCCACAACAAGAGAACCTTGACGTCCACCAGAACGGATAAGAGAGATATTGTCAACGCCCTGTGCTAGAAGCTCATGTGCAACGCGCAGAAGAGGAGTCTCTGAACCGAATTCGCTTTCAGCAGCAGAGATACCGGTAACATTAAAGATTTCATTTGAGAGTCCTGATTCACCTGGGCCGATCACAAGGATCTTCTGCTGTGTAGATGATGTAGGAACTTTGAAGGCGCCATCGAGATAGCTGGCCTTTACTCCAGGAATATGGCTGTAAGGCATTGTAAAACCTCCTTAAAAGGGATTTAAATAAGAGAACGAGATCCATTAGAAGTCTCGTCTGTAGTTCTTGTTTCATACGAAATATGAGTAATTGCAGGTTCCGCTTTCGGCCTAAATTCAGTTAATCTTACGAAAAACCTAAGTGGGCGCTGATAAAGAGGCTGGCCTCCAACATTATAGTATGTGTCCGCTAATCGTTCTTCCCAAAAGAACCGATCTATACCTTGTAGCTGTAAAGCCCAAGTTTGATTAATTAGTGTACGTTCAAGCCAAAGAGCGCGCTGATTTGCGAGCCGAGCTCGCTTTGACCAGCAAGAAAATTCGATAATATGGTCGAGAGGTCGACCTTCTACAATGATTACTTTATCTGGATATTGCGGGGAGCGCAAGTGATAGGCATAACCAAATCCTTTTTGTGGTCGTGATTTTCCATCAGTCGACATATTAGCTGGTTTCCGGGTAATAACCCTATAAGTTATTACCTCGTCTCCGAAACGATCAAAGCGCTCTAAAGGATATTCGTCAGTCATTATTACACGTTCAGTTGTAATAACTTGTTCTCGGGTCTGAGCATCTGCAATTATTTGATCTATCAGGTCAATAAAACGTTCTAACGTAGGAGCTGCTGCTGCAGGGTGAAAGCGCTCTGGATTAAAGTCGAATGGATTATTTAGCTTAACTGGCTTTTCAAAAGCCAGGGCGCCAGATTGATCGAGAACGACAACAGTCGTAAGATCATCCTCATCTAAAAGACTAGCTGGAATTTCTTCTGTTATCTTTGTTACTGGTACGCTCATGGGTTATCCGTTTTCCACGCGTCTTCTTCACGACAGAAAACGGCTATGTATTCAATGCGTCCATAATCAGCACGAAACTTTTTTATTGTGTGAGGCTTATAAATAGCCTCACGTACATAAGGTAATACTATCTCACCTTCTTCATCAAGTCTAATTTCTACAATCTTATCTTCGTATTTCACATTCGTATCATATCTAAAGAAAAAGACTTGATAGTCAGTTCTTTCAAGACCAGGTATCATGTGCACGTATTTTCTACTACTATCAGCATTTATATACATAGAGTAAGAAATACCCCAGGACTCATCCCAGAGATATCCTTCTCCAAGACAGTATGAGCAATCTGGATCCGGTTCGGTAGTATTCTTAACTTCAAAACAAACGCACTTAGTAGGATAGCCATCAGCATCTCTTCGCATATTGCGAATAACTACAAAATGTCCATGGGGAATATGCGCGCTATCTCCAAAGATCAAAACGTCAAACTCTGAACGAAGATCTATCTCTGATCTATTAGGACGGCTATACGTCCTAATAGGACTTGAAGAGTTATTGTATAAACTCGGCCGACTCATTAGCGTCTCCTACGCTGTTCTTCATAACGCCACCGCCCGCGAATTCGCGGGTACTCTTGTACTTTCCTATTTACTGTAGGTATTGAGAAATTTCCATTCGTAACGTCATCCCATAGTCGACCGACATTACGACGATCAGGGTCAAGTAAACCCTTCACAGTATAAGTAGGAGCAAAACCCTGCCCAGGAACAATATTCCCTCCAGCATTGACTACCCGCCACCATTCATTTCTTTGCTCTCGTAACCAAGAAATAGTCTTTTGATCAACCGAAGCAACTATATCACCTTGGGAGATCTTTAGATCAGCTAACTGCTTTGCTCCACCAGAAGAATAACCTGCTGAATTTCCTCCGCCCATCTGCATAGCTGTCTTTAAAGCAGCATCGTAAATGACGAATTTAGTTCTAGCTAGTTTGATATTTCCCCAGTTCTCTGTTTTCATACCTTGAATGAAGTTAGCTTCAAGAGAAGCCCAATGAATCATTAAAGCTAAAGTATCGTCTGGTATGTAATCAATCCATGGTCCCATCTCTGCTCTAACAAGATCTGGTGAAGCATATAACGGATTGTAAGTAGTTGTGTAGAATAACTTCTGCGCTTCAAGCGCAGAATCACCATCAAGATTAGTTATTGTATTAGCTAACTCAACAACAATCATAGTATTTTGGCCAATAGTCTGCGGATCTATCTCTACAGCTTCTTCGACAGTGAAAGAAAGCATAGATATATTTGTGATACCGTTAACAATACCAACCCATACGTCATGCCAAGTACCTGCTTCATAAGCAGTAGGCACAGTATATGCATATTGGAAGTAGCCCTGAGATAGTCTAGTAGCATCGAGAGGGCCTTCGATAGCAGAAGCATACACTTCTGCTTCCATCTCTTCACCTATAGTCTCGGTAGCTACAGACTCATCATAGATATAAAGTACAGGTGGCACAGAAGAACTGCCAGCATTAGAACCGTCAGGATCAATAAGATTGCCCATACTATCTGTGAACACAACTCGCAGTTGTATCTCTTCACCAGCAAGGACAGAACCGCGTGAATAGTCTCCCATGGTTTCTCCTTAGAATCTGATAGTGATGATATTGTCATCAACATCAATAGTTTTTTGTAATTCAACAGGAGAGTATGTTGCATCGTACGCTCCATCTACAGGGTATTTCCAAAGCTTAACAGAATCATCTGTTATAGTATCTGCATCAACATCCTCTGAGAATGTTATCACTATTTTACGGTTCTTAACATTTACATTGTAAGAACCATTTGCCGGGACCATTGATATGACTTCGAATGTATCTGCCGCAGAAGGGAGTACGGAGGTTGCCGGAGTAGAAGTGGCAGGTGTCGAAGGTGAAGAGGGAGCAACGCTATAAGATCCGTCATTAGTAGTAAAGCTTATACTAAGACTTTCTGCCATTCTTTCAACAGTAGCGACGTTAACAGTCCAAGTATCGCCCACTTGGAAATCACTACCAGTGAATCTAATTTGTAGTCCGTCAGCAAGAGTCCGATATCTCCTGCTAGTCAGAATATCATCTGAGGCTGAGCTCGAACCTGCTGAGGTGTACCACCATTTATATTCAGCGGTTCCTACAGAACCGCCCGTAGTAATCTCTAGATTCAGAGTATCGCCACCAGCACCAGGATCGATCCATGTGCCCCAAATAGCAAAGCTACCGGCACCAGCATTTCCGGGATCAGCTTCTAGGTCGAAGACAGTTCTAGAACTAATACCTATATCTTGAACATCAGGGTCGCCAGCGATTACAAGCGTAAGCTCAGTATTAGCTGGCAGTAGAGCGTTATATTTGGGATCAATTGTTACTTTTGCTACGTGCCCTACAACGGCAGTTACTTCATCTGTTTGTGATGTTATTGTCCCGGGATCAACTTCTGTTGTAGTCTCAAGGGTATAATAAGCTAACTCAAACTTTAAAGGTATTAGACCTTTGAACCCAGGAGAAGTTAAAAAGAAAGGGTTGTCTCCGGTATCCTTATCAACCCAAATAGCAGAATCAGGTCCTGATGTCATGTCTGAGTCGCGCCCATAAAGCGCGACACTATCTTTCAAAGACTTCTCATCAATACCAGTATCAAAGTAAATCTTAATAGTAATCCCTACTGGTATTCCAGTATCATCATCAGCAGGATATGTCACTTCAATTACTGGTGCTGCCATTGTTACTCCTTGCGAGGATCTTGATGAAGCTCTATTTGCGCCTCCTCAAACTCTTCTTCATCTTCAACCATATTATCATACGGATTACGCTTACCATCAAGCGGATCAATCTCTCGAGGCAAAAAACTTATATCTAACTCTTCAACATCTAATTTCTTTAACCACATACAAGCTCCTAAAAGAAAAGGGTGGGCAAAAAGCCCACCCTTAACTTAATCACTAATAATCCTTATAGGACGTCGTCGGTAGAACCAATCTCAGCAATTACTTCCTGAGTCATGGCCTTGATCGTTCCATCCCACATATTACGTGCAAGCTTGACATTCTTCATAACGCCAACACCCTGGCCTTCGTTAGCTACTGCGAAGCCATAACGCTCGCGGAGCTTAACCTTAGCCACTTCTGTGCTTTCGTCACGCCACTCTACCTGAGTAAGCTCTTCGTCAACGAGGTAGTAACCTACATTGCCTGAACTTAGAAGATAGATGTCACCAAGCTGCGATTCTGCATCGAAAGGCACGAGAGGAGATACAACAACACGGAAGGGCCATGGGAAGTAGCTAGGTACCGAGAAGGTACTTGTCATGCCATGCTCACGTCCTTCAATGCCTGTTGCCGAAGCACCATTGGCTGCACCAGAAGGCGTAATCTTGTTTCCAAGAGAAGGACCCTGGGCTCCCATTGAGCCATTCGACCAACCATCAAGAGGACCAGCCTGACCACCCCATTTCTGGAAGTAGCTACCGCTGCCAGTTGCAAGCATCATGTTACGCATAACAGGATCCTGCAAGAACTGATAGAAGAAGAGAGGATTGACAAGAAGCACATCTGGCTGGAAGCCTTCTTCGTTCATATGAGCCATTGCCTTGAAGAGATCATCAACAGTTAGCGAGCCATTAGCTGCCATGTCGAGACCCCGACCTTGCGTAACTCCAAAGAGCGAGTTGGTAGGATCAGCATTGTCAAAGAGGCGGGTACCGAGGGTACTCAGGAAGGCGCTAGCCTTCTTTTCCTTGTGACGTACTAGAGCCTGGCCCATCATGCGCAGATTCATCGAGAAGATATCCCAAGTGCTGTAGCGCAGAGCTTCGTCCGAGAACGAGGCCTGGATACCGGACTTACCGATATAAGCAGTCTGGAGAGCTCCACCGATTTGGAACATATTTTCTGGATATGTTCCACCTTCAGGAATATCTGCTGCATAGATTGCACCGCCAATAGCGCCTGCAAGTACCTGAGTGGTTAACCCAGGAGCCTGAACTCTAGTAAAGAGTCCAGCAATTATCATCAGCGGCTCAAGAGGTTCACGAAGCAGAATCTGCATCGAGCTCTGTAGCAATGGACGAATGTCTGGCGTATGAACCGTATCCTCATGCTTAGGAGAGAGAACGCGATACATATCTTCCCAGCCTACTCTCATATCCTGATCAGGAACACGTCCCTGATTCTTGAAGAGATCAGCTAGAAAGTTTGCAGCTTCTTTCTCACCAGTGGGGAGAGCGAGTTCACCGTCGCGAAGTTTAAAATTCATGGTAACTCCTTTTAATTAGATGCGTACAGTTAGGATGGCAATACGATCAGCAACGTCTTCTGCTGCTAGAGTGATCATGTCACTGTAACCTGCGGTGGCTGAACCAGGCATCTTCCCAGCTGCATTCATATTGGTTAGATTAAACGCTGTCTTGACCTTGTCTTGAAGATCTCTTGGCTCTGTCAGTACATAAAGTAGACGTCCAAGTTCAGGATCTGTAGAAGCGAGAATATCAGCTCCCACGCCCTTTACAACGAAGTTTGACTTATCGTCAACTGATAGAAGGTCTCCAGGAACGCCTTCGCCATCGAAGTAAATCCACTGTGCAGACGTAGAACCGATACCAGCATCATCGTAGTATGAGTATGAGAATGTAACGGTCGCACTATCTGTAACAAGGGCTGCATAAGTATCAGCATGGACAAAGAGCAAACCTACGTCTGCATCAAGATACCAATCACCTTCAACTTTAACATTAGCGAGAGTAGTCTTTTCCTTTAGAAGGACTCCAGTGACATCAGAAGAAATAGGCGTGCGAGAAGTATTCTTCGCAACTGGCTTATTTGCAAGAGCGAAAGCTACAATTTCTTCAGCAACCAGGTCGTAACGAGCCAGGTCATTTAGACCTCCAATCTCCCAGACTTCACCAGGCTGAGGGAAATCCCCGACGCCGGAAGCTGCTGTCTTTGTTACAACTGTGCTTGCGTCAAAAGCGTCAGCTGTTGTGCTAGACGCAACACGATGAGGAACCTTCATCTGGTGCTCGGTCGTGAATTGGATTGCATGCTGCTTGCTGTAATTCGTAAAGACTTGATCGCCATCTTCAGGGCGTCCAGACCATACGTGGACATCGTAAAGCATTACACCGACAGGTCTAGAAATAAAGGCCTGGGCAATTGCTGTAACGTCTGCATTGCTTGCAGGAGGATTGGTTGCAACCACATCCTCTGGAACTAGACCACGCTCTACAAGAGCCTTAGCTACGTCGAGAGCTGTATAGGTTGTGGTACCGTCAACTGCATAAGCTACGCCAGTCGTTAGATCAGTAACGCCCCAGTCATAGTCATCTGAAGTGTAGGTTAGCACTACAGTAGCTGTAGTGGCGTCAAGTATGCCACGGAGACCAGCTGGCACTACACGACCGGTACGGTCGAGAGCGACAATCTTTCCACATGAAATTACGAAAGCATCGGTCCCTGCATCACGATTTGTCTTTGTAAAGACGATAGGAAGCCAGTTTGCCGGCTTCCACTCACCATGAGGTACAGTGATATTGTCCTGAACCCACGGTGGAGGAGTAATGCTATCAAAAATGTCAGTTCTTACGCGGAACTGAGTGCTTAGACGAGTAGCCATTAGTCACTCTCCTGAATGAAATTGGTTATATTGAAATTGCTTGGGAGATGACCAGCCCTTATTTTACGACCTACGAATAGATCTGCTGCTGGTTGTCCCTGTTCGGTCTTGATGTCTAAATATCGTTCAACTATCTTTTTCTCATAATCGCCAAGCTTCTTTGTAGAAGCTCCAGCGCCAGTACCGTTTCCACCGATTGATGGATTCTCTACCCTTGCAGGCAAATCCGTTACTAATGAGGAGTCAACAATTCCATTCTGTCCTGTCTGGCTAGCAGTGTCAAGCACAGTCTGAGAATTCTTCAAATTTTCTATATCTTGCTGTAGCGTTTCTATACGAAGCAATGCTGATTCGTAATCTTTCTTTAATCCACTACAAGCTTCACATTCAACAGCGTCAGTTGACTGAACCTCAAGGATCCCAACAGCAGCTACGCTTTGTGCTCTTTCATCGATACCTTGCTGTACTAAAACAGCAATTTGATCAAGAATTTCTTTCTTCATCTCATTAAGAGCAGCTTGCAGATCAACTGCAGGATCAGCTGTTGTATTCTGGACTTCCTCAACTTCTTGAGTTCCAGTTTCCTGAGTATCTTGAGTCTGTGTTTCTTCAGTCTCCATTGATTCTCCTCTAGAAATAAGACCATCAACATAATATATGGTCTGGGGGTCAATACGTGTACTCTGAAGATCTATCTTTTCTGTTGAAACAGAGTCGGCAAAGACAATGGATTGCACAGTACTTAAATTATTTGCTGGTTCGTTAACGACCGATGCTTCATCACCAAAGAATGTACCCGTAATAAAGACTACAGGTTCTCCATCATCAGTGATTTTGCCAGGCATATGTTCACACATATCGCCTTTAGCCCAGTCCTCATTACAAACACCGCAAACATATCGATCAGAATGAGTTCCAGCAGAGAACGTTAGGTAACGTTCATCTAGAAACTTCTGGATTGCTTCGCGATCTGTAATACGTGCTCGGGCTCTTAGATGCCCGAGCCCAGGCCAAGCCGGGTTACTTATTAAATTGTTAGCTAATAGGGAACGATAAATAGCTTTTGGCTCGTCGCTTTCTACTATTGCTTTGAAATTAGCAAAGTCCTGAATGCTACGGAAGAAGCGCATAGCTTCTTGATCGTTCTCAACGTATTCTACGTCAATAAGGCGCCCAATAGGATCCTTCATCCGATCATGATGCACTAGGATTGGTTTACCATAAGGCCTAGTCCAGGTATCAAGACCAGCTCGCTGTCCGCGAGGAGTATAAATACGATTGTTAATTCTACGAGCACTTGAGCTCAAATTAAAAGTTACAGTTATACCGCGACTTTCAGTAGAACCATTCATAGCTTGGTCGCAAAAAGCGACCTTGTCGGCAACAGATAGATCGCAGAGATCTTGTTCTGCCCGAACAACGAAAATATCTTTTAGTGACTTTAGATTCTCTGTCATTCTTCTCTCCGGAGACGCCATAGAGTATTTTGAGCTATTGTTTCAAGCCCTATACTTCCTCTAAAAGCTTGGAATTGACTATAAACGATGGCTTGCCATTCCGCAACTTTATCAGTATCAGGTTCAAAATCGCAAGCAACTACAACATCTTGTCCTTTTGCATCGATTAGATGTAAATCTCTATTGGTTTTAGGTGCCGATCTAGTTCCATGCTGATTACTTGGTCTAGATTTAGCCGCTGAAGCTTTTGTAGCACTACCTGTTTTTGATTTAGTAGGTGGCCGACCCTGAGCTTTCTTGGCTTGAAGCTGCTTATTCATCTGCTTTTCAGCAAAAACCTTTTCTTTATTTACTGCCTGAGTAGTTATATTAGAACTCGGATGAGCGGCCAACGTATCGGATGCAGCGGTCCCAGGTCCCATGACTTTGAGTAAAGCTAGAGGCTCTTCAAACATCTTATAGTGTGACCTATCAAGATGTTCTTCAGTCCAGGGTTCGTCGCCGAGGGCACGACGAACCTCATCAACAGTTCTCAAATTACCATGGAAGAGTTGTATCTGCTGATTCTCATCAGCGCGACGCTCATCCTTATCGATAACACCAAACTTAGCGTATACCATTACTTCTGGGTCTAGAGGATCAAACCCTCCTTCAATCAGCAGTTCGCTAATAACATGGAATTCAATAAAAGTCTTTACAATCTTAGTCATAGCTTCTATATCCATCAACATGCCTTTAGACATAGCCGATGCTGTACTCTTGTTACTAGTATCTCCTTCACCCATATCAAGGGCTGAAGTACCTAAACCAGCAAGTGCTCGAGATTTGAAGTAACTCAAATAAGCTTCGATACGTAATGCGCGACCTTCAGAGCCAATAGCCTCAATAACGTGTCGATGGTCACTAACGTAAATGCCACCTGCAGGCATATATTGAACCGTTCTTCTTACAACGTCTGACTCTTTAGTGCCGTCAGGGCCATACCTTTCTGGTATGGCATCAGTACCAATCTTGTAGTGAAAGACAGGGAAGAGATTCGTTTCAATCAGATCTTCTACATTTTCTTCTATACGACGAAGTAAAGCGATATCATCTAAAGCTGGTAGTACCTCTGGAGTACCTACAAGGAATCCAGGCTTTCTATTTACATAGAAATGGACTACATCTCGGGGCGCCCACTCTCTTTCTCTCTGATCGGCACGTTGAAGAACTTTCTTTAATTCACCATTTACTTTAGTTTTGAATTCAAGTGTTTCAAAAGGCAGAATGAAGTAACCAGCGATAGGGAGAACAATCTGTTCGTTAGCCAATTTTACAGGATCGCCCGAAGAGGCTTCTTCATCACGAACCTTAGCCCACATACAGTTACTGAATCTGAACAGATCGTGGAACGTAGCCCAGATCAAATGTTCAAAAGGAATATTAGTGCTGTAACTCATTTCAGCTACGCGCTGACGAATATAGTCTACGCTGTCAGGATCGTTCCCAACAAAGTCTAGTCCCGCGACAATTACTTTGTTTACTTTCTTCTGAACCGATCTAAAGAAATAAGAATCAGTATCTTGAGCGATCTGTATTTCTTCAAAATCATACTCAGGTTTAAACCAAGTCCCTCGATGACGTGCAGTATAAGAAATGTTCTTAGGCTCTACACGAAGAGGTAGCGGAGGACTCATATTTCTAGTAACGTCGTACATCACAACTTTCTGTGGACCGCGCATACTATCGGCTAGCTGTCTTATAAGTTCTAGATTCATGAGCTTCCTCTCTTCAAGTCAGCAATCCATTGATTAAGCATCTGCTGCTGAGGCCCACTGGTCTCGGCAGCACACGTTCGTATTGTACCAACAACTTTAGGTCCTTGCGCAAGTATCAGGCTTCTATCAGCAGTAGAAACTGAAACTTTTTGATGCGTAGTTCCGAGAGCCTCTTCAAGAATCTCTGGATGCTGCTCTAAATGTTGGCACCAATCTTTTATATTCTTGTTAGAAGAGAGAAGTTTAATAACCAGTAGAACGAGAGCAATCATATCTTTAACAAACAGGAGTAAACCTAAGTTTCCCAATTGCACAGAAAGGCCTCCGCTGACGAGGCCTTTCAGACTATCAAGCGATCCAAGAATCTTTCTTACAAGATCAAGTATGTATTGTTTTGCTTCCTGAACAGCTAAAATTAATTTAGTAGTCCAGTGAGCAAAATCAAATCTAGGATCTTTTATAGAATCTGGAAGCTTTACTTTATCTGTTAATTGAATGCCCGAAGGAAAACTCCATTCAGACCACGTTGGTGCTTTCCCATCAGCCCGGATACTTGTCTTTAAGCTCGGTGGAGTAGGAGCTGTCAAATCAAGGACCTTCGTCTTCTTGCCTTCTATCGTAACATCTTGGAGGCCAATAGACCCCGACGACTGAGGCTGGTTCGCTACATCCTTATAAAGAATACTTGTATCAAATTCTACATCAGGATCGGGCGTCATCTTACTACCAGAAGCAACATCTGCTAATTGGTTCGCTCGTGTACCTAATCTATCAAGAACATCCTTGCCGGCATTAGCAACTTGACCAAGTTGCTTTTCCATCTCGGCTACAGACTTAAGCGCTCCGATAACACAGTCTAATGGACCTAGTAGAATTCCAGCTATTGCCTGAATTAAAGAGGCGATGGCATCAAGTATTATCTTTAATAGAGGTCCTATTATAACAGTCCAGTCAAGACTAATCTTTAACTGGAAACTTAAGTATGACTTTAATAGGAGTTTCAGTGCCATGAGAATAGCTACTAGATCTGGCAAACAAAGCCAGTGAACTCCATTTAGAATATCGCAAAGATCTTCTAATGCAGAAAACGGGTTAAGCTGTTTCTCGAAACTATCTAAAGCCAAATTAATATCTTTTATGAGATCGCCAATTGGTCCTAGAAGATCGATTGGCTTCAACTGCCAATCGAAAGTCAATCGGAGGTCGCAACCCATACACTCCTTAAGGAAGTCCTGTAGATTACCTACTCCTGTAAGATTCTTAATATCTTCATCAAATTCTATAGAATTCAAATCTATATGTGCTTCAGGCCCGCCTACAAGGTCGCTATGCGTACCTACCTTATCTGTATTTAATGTAACACTAGGAGGTGAGGGTATGAGCCCCGTTGCATCAGGGTTTTCTGTGACAGTTATTAAACTATTTGAAACAGAGGTGCTCTTACTTTTGGTCGTAGGACCTGAAGCTTTTTCTCGTTTAACTTGACGAGTCTTATTCGTAGCAAGAGCTTTCGAAGAACTCTCAAGGACTTGATCCATTGCTTGCAGAGGACTATTAGCTACAACTAAAAAACCTTCTCGTTTATTGCTTGCAAGAGCTGCTTCTTCAAACTCTTGTATAATCAGCGTGAGATGCTCGTATAGAAAATCATCCTTATGATTAATTTGCGGGCTCATTAGTCATCCTCATTCAAATTAATCAAATCCTTATAGATCTCGCTGCCATTCTTTTGATCGTCTAAGAATTGCTTATATTCAAGGGCTCGTTTGCGAGCCTCGCTATCATCAGTTAAATTAATAAGTGCAGTTACTGCGGTAAAATTAGGAGCTAGTATGAAGAGCATCTGTCTAAGAATGTTCTCTAAATCATTCTTATGAACAAAATCCCGGCCGATCTTCATAAACATACGCTCGTACTGTTCTTCTGAATCTTTGTCAGGAGAATCACGATCTTCTTTATTAGCGGCTTTGGTCAAGAAACTCATTTCTTTTTCCATTTCATATTAACATACTCTTTAGCTTCATCTTTTTCTAAAGATCTACGAGCTTCAACAGCAGCCTTGTACATACTATATGTAATGGTATCAGTCTTGACGCCAAAAGCTTGCTTTAACGCTCTTTTAAGCTGAGCTCTTTTGGAGATATCCATTCTAAAAGATATCTCATCACCGTCACTACTATTAGCAGAACCAATTTCGTCTATCTTCTTAAGCATTCCACTTATTCTAGACCTAGTAACAGAAATAGCTGTTTGAGTGATAGCTATTTCTTCGTCAATAGCTACAGCCTCTTCATAAGATAAAGGCTTAGGAACGTCTCCAGACGTCAGTAACTTCACAAGAGGCGAAGTTACAAGTTGAGCTTGTATCCTCTTCTGTACAGTTTCATCTTTTTCAGCTATCTCAATAAATTCAGCCAGATCAAGTTTGTCTGGCATAAAAGTGGGATCATAAAATTGCTGAACTAGACTTTTAGGAATCATTAAGCGCCGACCTTCTTTTCGTTAAAGTAAACACGAAGTGTCTGGCCTTCTCGAATCTGAGCAGGAGCAGCGCCAGGGCAATAAACTCTAATCCAAAGTGGATGGAAAGTATATGTGTCAGCTGCTAATGTACTCCCAATATCTGGAAGAGCAATCGATTGTCCGTTTTGAACAGTATCCCATTCTTCTTCCGTGGGCTGGCGGCGTCCATACAATATCTTCACAGACCATCCAGTAGAACCAATAGAACCGTAATCGTCTTGAAGGTCATTAATATAACTTGCTACAAGATCCGTATAGTAGTTAGCCGAATCATCATTACGGATGAAGATCAGTTTCTCTGAAGCCCCGCCGGGCTTCCCGTTATGAACCGTACGCAAAGGGTTCCCATTAAATACTTCATAGTCTTCATTGTAATAAGCTAGCATGTTTACCTCGTAATTCCATTACCGCGATTGCTATTAAAGCCCTGCTTTAAACTCTTATTGCTACTACTGAACATCGAAGAGAAGAGCCCTCCAGATAAGAGAGCTCCAGCAGCGAAGATCATACCACGATTACTGTTAGCTGTCATCATCCGACCAATACCAATCGCTTCCATAGCATGAGCTCCTAGCGCTCCAGCGGGTTTCCGATTAAGAGAAGTTAGACCTTTATATATAGCTCCAGCTCCTGCTTTAGCTGCAAACCCTCCAGCCAAGCCGCCTCCCAGACCTATAGCAAAAGACTGAGCATCTCCATTACCTGCAAACGCTCCTACAGTTCCCGCTCCGATAGCGGTAGCTAGTAACCCGCTGCCAAGAGGCGCTCTCCCCATGACACCTTTTCCATTACGGAGAGCATTCTTAAAGCCTCGACCCGCTGCACCAGTCGCTACTCGCCCGGAGTTAGGCGGGATCGCAATCGATGGATGAAGAGCAGTTGAGGCAATCGCCGGCCCACCGCCTCCCATCGGAGCATTAAAACCAGACGCTCCAGTCCAAGCTCCAGCACTTGGAGTATTAAATCTACTTGCTCCTGGCGCTAAAGAACCTCCAGAGACATTAAGATTCATACCGCCACCCGAGCCGCCCCAAGATCCGGCGCTAGAGTTCATTGCAGAATTTAACCCACCTACACTCTGTCCAAGCGCGGGATTAGTAGGAGGTCTTATAGGCGGAGGCGCCACGGCGCTCCAAACACCTGAAGGTCCTGCAGAACTCATTCCTGACCACCCCTTGTAAGGCGGTGCGGATGCACTACTGTAGACACCAGTGAAACGGCTTTTGACATCTTGCCATATGTTACTCATTATCTACCTCGTGGTCTAATAGGCCCTCTACTTGAGCGTCTAGGAATAATCCTAGGTGCTACATCAGGCGCATTTACATTTACTTTTTCTTCATCGCGTTCATAACCAGCATAACATGGAGCTTTCTTAAAAAGCTCCACTACCGGATTAACTTCTTCTACATTACTCCTACTGCGGCGAGAAATGCGAGCACCTCTATTCCCTCTAGAAGCAGCTTGCTCAGGAGTTTCTCCCTCTCTCATCGTTTGCAAGATACTCAAAGCACCCGGAGCTGTTGTAGCCTGTTTATTCAAGAAGCGAACAAAGTTCTCACCCGGAGTACCCTTCTCTTCTCTTTTGTCCAAAGTTTCCTTCGGTAGGAAGGTAGGCGTGCTCATAGGAACACTAGATTCAGAATATAACCCTGCTTCGATCTGAATACCAGCAAGGGCTAACATCATAGCATCTAGACGATGATCTCCTATGCGAGGGCTTTCAGTACCGTAAACAGCCTTTCCTGTAGTAGCGCTACGTCGAAGAACTGTGTAATGAAGTAGCTCATCCTTTAATTGATTATCTGATTCTGGATACTCAACTATCCCATTGCCAACTTGGCCACCATCTTCAAAGATACGCTGAGCATTCTCTACCAAGAATTGCTTACCAGCTTTCTCAAAAGTTGTATTATCAACAGGATTCCTTAAAGTAATATTAGAACTGAAGTTATATGACTTTAGGCGTTGAGTTAACTTAGAGGTCTCTACATCTTGAAGAGTCTTATTAGTCTTATTAGTCATGTTGAAAGCTATTAGTTTCAAATCTTCAATAATGGTATGACCGTATCCTTCGTCAGCATAGATATAGTCAGGTTTCCATTTATAGTTGAGACGAATCATTTCCTCGCGCCAACGCTGCCCACTGAATTCACCAGCAGCGATATTAACAGCGTCAGAAATGACATAACGATGAACATGAGGGATGTAAGTAATAACTACAAACTCTGTGCCAGCATTCTTATTCCAGTCAATACCTATGCATCGAATGATCTGCCCTGGTTCGGTAACACTGAATCGCTTCTTCCACCAGTCATTCTTAGCTGCGTCTTCGTATGTGAAATCCTTTCTAGCTCTATAAATAAACGATGGCTTAAATACTCCATGAGTACCGTCAATAAATGCAGCCATGTACTCTGTTTGCAGGGTCTCTGGTGTAGCCTCTTGAAGTAGCATCTTCTTGATCTTAGACCATTGAGGCAGAACTGTAGAAGGAAGATAATCTTCCTTAAACGTTGGATCCTCTAAGCATAATTTGTAGAATCTAGCTCTCTTGCCAATTGGAGTGCTTGTGGCGATGAAGCAAACATCGCCATGTAAGTCTGAAAGAAGAATAGGCATAACAACCTTTTCTAAAGTTTCTTCTGGAATCATATCCATTTCATCTAAATAGATAATATGGGCCGTCTGGCCTCGCATGGTACCGCCACCAGAACCATCAATCTTTGTACCCACACCTGAAACGAACCCGTTAATCTTACCTCTATTCTTGAAATCCATATGGAAGAACGGAGTCTTTACGTATAGTGAATCAGCAGAAGCGGTGGCCACTTCTGCACTGAGATCTTCATTACGTTTTAACAGCTTTTCCATTTCATCAAAGACGTTGAGCAACTGAGACTGATAAGGTGTAACAATCAGAATCAAAGGGCCACCTATTATCTTATTCCCTTCAGCATCACGACCCAAGTCTACTAGACGATTGAATATGAAATGTAGCAGTTTGAGAGCTATGATAAAAGTTTTTCCGCTTCGACGTCCTTCGCGAATTACAATGCGTTGACTCGTACAGCGCAACTGTTCCTTCTGATAATTTCGCAAATACCAAGTAGGATCACTATCGCTGAAACCAAACATTAGCTCGGCCCAGGCTACTGGATCTTGTGTACTCTGCAAGAGCAATTGAGCTCTTGCAGGATCAATACCTTGTTGGTCGATCATATTCTTAAGCATTGCTCCTGAACCAGGAGGCATGTTCTTCGGTATCCCTTTACAAGGGACGGTGAACGTCGTTATCCTCTTCCCAGTATCAGAATCAGTGGCATTGTCATACTTCAACATGTGACGTATCTGACAATTAGTACACGTTCTATGTAAATCAGTCCTGATTCCCCACTGCTTCGCAGCATAGGCAATCTCCTCAGGAGTCAGAACAGCGTTCGGATCCTGATGCTCGTACCCATATTCATTTTTAACAAATAGTTTGGACTTTAATGTCGCTTTATCCAATCAATCCTCCAGAATCAAGTACTTAACTTTTTCGTAAAGTACTGCCATGGGTGCTATGTACTCAGAGACTAAAGCTTTCGCAGAGTCTGGTGCGGATTCTAAGACCATTATTTGATCTACATTATCCACAAACTGCAGCTGGTGTAGACCTCGCTGTCCTGTAAAAAAGTCCACAACTACTATCTGCCCACCTGAAAAGAAGTGTGCGTTTAAAGCTGGGCGATATATAGCTAGGCTTATATCTCGTACGTCAGAATTAGCCAGCTTATTTATAAGCTGCTTTTCAATTACTCCGATAAAAAAACTATCTCCAGTTAGAAGAATCCGCTGGCCCGCCAAGGCCTTCTCATACATATCTTGAGCAAAATTAAGTAACTCGCTACCAGTCATGTTCACCTGTAACTTGAATTGTAATTTCGGGGAGAGTGCATGAAGTTCGCCTCCATTCCTAAAGCACTACGAGCGTTCAAATGTGATTTCGCGATACTTTGTACTGCGCGCTCTCTCATTGTCATAGCATTCTGGGTCATAAAGGCTCCCATATCTCCATCGGTATTAATACCTCGCATACCTTGTCTTCGAGCATAGCCCGCTTGACCTATCCCCTTTACTACAGAATAAGCACCATAAGATACAGCTGCAGCTCCCGCTGCAACTAGAGCACCTCCAACAAGTATCGGGTGAGCAGCCAGCGCTTGTAGCGGCGCTCCACCTACGTACGCTCCTGCTGTAGCTCCTATCGTCCCAGCGAGAGGAATACCAGTAGCCAGACCAATCTGCTGACCGATATATCCACCAATTGTAGCCCCCATACCTCTAAGTAAAGGAGAAGAGGCTGTCATAGAAAGAGGATGTCCTGCTAGTTTTGAAGCGCCGCTAAGCCATCCTCCACCCGATACCCGGGCTAGTCCTATACCTGTAGCCCATTTATATACGCTTGCTTCTGCTGCTACGCTCAAAGCCAAGCTATCATAAGCTCCAGAGACACCATTCTCCTGATATCCTTGATACATCATATAGCTATTCGCTGCTAATCCGAGCACATTCCCCGGCATATGACTCTTAGCAAAAGCCTTAGAGAAAGGTTGACCTCTTGTAGCAAGCCCAGCTGCTGTTGGCTCGAAAGTTGCTCCCAGTAAAGCTTTATTATCTATTGTCCCTTGGAACCCCCAACCTCGGAATTGACCTTGTCCTGCTGCGTTCACGCCTGTGGGCATAAAACCGAAAGAGCCCAACCAGCCAGGAGTTCTATAATCTCTCCAACCTGAAGCTCGTGCCCCGTAATTAAAAGCAGCAAGACCTCCAACAAGACCTGTGGCTGTAACGCTCGCACCTACTCCTCCAGCAATAGTCGCCGTTTTATTAATATCCCAAGCAGTGCCTACTGCCTGTCTGAGCATTCCTAATACATCTGCCATTGATTACATCCTGTAATGACCAATCGGGGATTGGAACATTTGTTGATTGGTTGCTCGTTGCTGCATAGCCATCCTACCTTCTCTCTCAGCTCTAATAGCTTCACTCGCTCTATAAGTATCGAAGACTCCGTAGCGCCTTCGGCTCCAAACAGAGTTTGTACTACCCATAGAATCTAAAGCCATATATCCTTCTAGCTTACCATAACCACCACGACGAGAGAATTTATTCTGAGTGCCTCCGCCATGAGTCTTTATCATGCGACTATTCTCGGCCATTAGCTCAGCCATATAGGAACCAGAGCCAGGATTGGATTGCTCGTAGATAGTGGGCCCAACGGGATCCTTCCCGCCCATGATCTTTCCGATACCTTGAGCTTCTGCAGGATTGTAATAGCCTTGAGCTTCTGCTGCATTAGCAGTAGCTACTAAACTCATGTATCCGCTATTCTGAACAACCTTCCCCATATCAGCCAAGGTGTTGAAGGTCGGCCTCTGCCCACCTTCTGTAATATCATAAACAGCCTGCCCCCAGGGGGTTCCCCAAAGTCCTCTCTGAACTCCGTGGGCTTGAGCTTCGGCTTTTCTCATAGCGGCATAATTAACAATACTGTTTTGTTGCTTACCGTAAGGCAAGTGTCCTACAACGCCCCGCTTAACCATCTCATAGTTCAGATTTCTACCATCAGCAACTATAGCGCCAACTGCTCGACCGTAAGTCACATTGTTAGGATCAAACACTATCTCAGAGTTAACTGCACCGTCCATCATAGACTGCAAAGCAGCCTTCGCCTCCTCGGCATACGGCTGCGCCTGACGGCCTTGATGAGCAGTTTCAGGCGAATCTATACCGCCAAGACGGAAGCTATAGCCTTGATTAAGACCGAAGAACGAAGCTATACCTCCTCTAACTCCACCCTTGCGAACAGTAATAGTATCAGCATCTTCTACTGAGATTTTCCAACCTTCATTGAGATTCAAAGATACCAGATTATTACCTGAAAGTCCCTGATACCCTGATTCTACTTTCTGTCCAGCATGAATGAAACTGTAACCTTTCTTCATACGGAAAACATTAAGCGAAGCGAATAAACCAGTTAGCGGATCGTAATGCCCTGCATGATATTGCCCACGTAGCCATCTCTCTCGCTCGTTCATCATCTTCTGATCTTCGAATACTTGCTGACTTACAACTGGTCCTCTATACGGTGATCCGAAATCTGTATTCTTAGGTCTATTCTCACTAGCAAGACCCTGAGTTACCATACCTTCTTGAGCTTTAAGCCAGTCGTAATAATTATAACCAAGCAAGGAGCTTTGATCTTTAGGTTTACTCTGGATAAGACCCCATGCAGCACCAGCAGCCGTCATCGCCGCAGCAGCTCCTAGAAGAATCTTAGGATTCTTACCTAGCTGCCCAGCTGCTTCCATAGCTATAGAACCTAGTTTGCTTTCTCCTTGAAGATTCCGAAGCTTCATTGTACTCGGTATTAAGGAAGAGGCCTTTAAAGCCTCTGCACTTTCGCCAACCATCCGATTAACATACATCGCTGCTGCTTCAGGATTAGTAGCAGCAGCTCTATAAGCTTTGGCCTCTGCTCCGACATTTATACCAAAGTCTGAATACTCTCCAGTAGTCTGCAAATGAGAGATTAGGTCATCCATCTGGGTAAATTTACGAACACCGTGTTCTACACGAGGGATCATAGTCTCATAACCTTCTGCGGTAATCTGAGACATATTGTAGAAGCCTGATGGCCCCGTCGTCTGGAAGGTACTACCCGTAGCTTGTAGGTCGATGTCAGCTCTATGCAATCTCTTTAAAAGATTTTGCTTTTGCAAATGAGGAGCTGCTTGCTCTAGAAGACTGAAATATTTCGTTGCCTCTGCTAAAGGCCCTTCTCCGAGCATTCCCAGTCTCTTGAGTTCTTGCCCGCTGGTAGTACCCTCTTGTACTGCGTGAAGGGTTGTAGCGTAATCTGTGCTCTTCTGGAGTACGTATGCTTCGTGTACTGCCGCATCTTCTGTTGCTCTGTGAGCCTCTGCCCAAGCAGCTCTCTTAGTATCTCCAGAAGCTAGAGCCATTAGGCGATGAGATACATCTATACCTGTTCCAAAGTATTGGGAACCTCCCTTAAATAGACCACTTTCACGCCCATAAGACATTGTAGCTCTAACTACGTCTTGGATATCTCGGACGGCTGTCTGGCCTGCTTTCGGAGTGTTGCGCGCGTAGGCTTGAAATACACCTCTCCAGTCTCCAGTCATCTGGGCTATAACACGCGCTTGGTTGACTTCTCTTCCTGTTACATAGAAAGGATCGGGTGAGTGAGGGCTCCAAGTTTCTAGATTTAAAGCCTTCTTAAACTCTGCTCCAGTCCCATCTGCTGCTAACTGAGAACCTATTTGTTTCGATTCGAAGACTGCGTTTGCAATCCAGACCGTTTTACCTCTCAATTGGTCTGGAAGCTCTTTGAGCATTTGCTGGACGCTCGTCTTCCTTTGATCAACATTTATACCTTGAGAAGCTAGGCGCGCGATCCGCTCACTCTCACTCCCAGGTATATCTAGCACCTGAGGGAATTGCCCTGAAGTAATGGCTTTGTATAAGAACTCGTTATGATGTTTGATCGAGTCCATAAAGGCCAGTTCATTGGTCTTTATACCGGACTGCTCAAAGATTTCATGGACGATTACTTTTTCCCAAGCATCTACTTGCTGGCGGACGTGGACGTCTTTAGACGATCCTACGAATTTAGCGACATCCTGAGGAGTATGCGGTGAAACTTTAACCCTATTAGGATCTAATAGGTATTCTACGGCTTTCCGGCTTTGGACGTCATAAACAGACGCTTCACGCAAACCAGCCCCGCGATGCAGGGCTGTTGTTTCCGTGTCTAGGATCGCGGAATTGCGTAGAAGCTGATTCATATTACTCCTTCACCCGGATCAAGTCCCGGCTTTCTTCATCTCCTCCTCATATTCTTCCCAAGACATATTGAGGAGCCGCTGATATTCAGGAACCGATCTAACGGGGTCATCCTTACAGATGGCCTTTATGAGATCGCTGGTCTCTATTCTAGGGACTAACTGGACCTTATGTCCAGTCTTTGCTAATTCTTGATCTTCTTTAATTATCACAGTATCACCTTGTATCTAGTTAATAGTTCAGCTAATTCCTGAATGAAGTAACTTGGCTCTTTAGCTGTAGCTTCTACGGCTTGCTCAATAAGAGCTTTCCTCTCAGGATCGTCAGGGGTGACCGTTCTCTTTACATGAACAGGCTGATATCGTGTTGCTTTAGCAAAATCGGTTTTAGTTAAACTTCTACCAGGTTTAAACTCTCTGGCGCTGAAAGTATATTGCTCTTCGATAACCATATCATCTATAGAAACGCCTGAGCCGCAGGCAATGATTTCTACATCATGTACTTCAAAAAATATTGCAGAAGCGCCATATTCGTTAGATCCTATAACCTGAATATGATCTATATGGTCGGGTAATGTCCCCGCTCCTATGTCAAGACAGAGCCTGATTATCGAGCCCTGAGTGATCCATTGGCCGTCTTGTTTAACACGACCAAAACTAATCGCTTGAACCAGGCCGTCATTCTCACCATTGATCAAAGTTCTAACATCTACTCCTGAGAATGATGTAAACTGTCTCATTAACTGATGAGTAGTAACTGGCTTTCTAGGCTCTGCTTCTACTAATTTCTCTACTTCCATATTAATCCTTTAAAGGCAAAAGCTCTTCCTTCGCGGCGATCCTGCCTTCAGTGAGCTGTAATTGTTGTGCTTGTTGATTACTATCAAGCATGGCTCGAACTCTACGAAGTTCTTCTATTAGCTGAGACTCTTCGCGCTTCTTGCCCATCTTGATCGCAATCTCAGTCTGAGTCTTACGAGTCTGTAGTAATTGCTGTAATAGCTTATCTCTACGTTTCTCCAGCTGATCTATCAGGGTCAGCGCCGGATGTAGTTGAGTCTTTGAGCTAAGAGTCATCTTAGACTCCTTCCCGTTCCCGTTATCCTGTTCGGTGTGATCTACTTGAAGGAAATCCTGACCTTGTCCCGACTTATCTCCTGAGCTTAAAATCATAGCAGCTCTATTCTTATACAAGTCAATGAGGGATAGTTCGTTAACTATCCCCATCTCTACAGGATTCTCACCATCGACATTCAGATGTCGGATGTATTCAAGTGTCTTGGACTTAATGAAAGTAGCTTCTAAGATACAAGATCTATTTACAGGATAGTCTTCTATAGGGCCATAATTTCTATGGCCCAGATCATCAACTTCAGGGATAGGGCAATGGGCGATAAAGGGACAAGAATCGGGCCCGCCACAACTGATAGGTGCAACACTGTACAAACCGGTCTTAACATGAGACAAAGAATTAGCTATACGAGCTCTTTTCTCCGGACTCAGTCTATTCATATAAGACTTTATCTGGTCTACATCATCTTCAATGATTTGAACAATAATATCATTCACGATCTACCCAAGTCTCCTCAATCTCATCTAGCTGATCGTGGATACGAGCATTCGCCACAATCTCAATAGGTACATTAGATAGGCCTAAAACAACTTCATTCTCAGTCTGATCTATAGCTAAGGTAATCTGTATCCATTTGACACCACCTAGACAGTCTCCCGACGGTAATTCAATCCTAGTCCCCTCAGGGGTACCATCGGATATAACTTTAACTCTCATTCATTCTCCTTCTGTAAATTTCGTAAAACTGATAATGCTCTTTGTGCTCTCATATCAGGTATAGCTAGTAGAAGAGAGAAGAGTGTGGGCGACTCGTTAGAGCTTAAGAACTGCTCTCGTGTCATACGAGCATAAGTACAATTATGCCCTCGAGAAGAGTTGGCGACGAAATGTTTGTAGCGATAAGCATGCAAATGGATCTTTCCCGCAAGAGGAAGATCCTGTAATAGATTGCTTAATTCTAAAAATTTATTTTCATCCATGAGCCATAATATAGGTACGAAATTAATTTTGTAAAAATATTTCTGGTTCAAGTTTGAAAGAGAGGAGAAGTATCCATAAAGTCGAATTAGAAAGGTAAAAGAGGGATGGATACCTGGTAGTAATAGAGTGGTTCTGGGCTAGGCAATCGATAGTTCGGAGCCCACCCGGGTTAAAGTCACGAAGGTATGAAGCTTTTTTATTATGGGCGAGGTCAGAGATGATCTCATCCACTGTGTACAACGAAGCGCTAGTCACGCTATGTACCCTTACTGATACGACGAGGTGTGTATACCCCTAGCAATAGGAATAACGCATACCTCACTATGTGCATGTAGTATAGGTAGGGATACCTGTATGAGGTGTACGTAGATAACAGCTGATGTTCCTACTACTAGCTAGTAGGATATACATGCATGCGCAGTACTGAGTAGTACACGTAGTGTGTTGGCCCGCAAGGGGTACAGTACACCCTTAGGGGTGAACCCATACTGTAGTGACAACAACACATGATCGTACGATGGGGTAAGCAAGTGTGTGATACGAGAGTATCACCAGCATAGTGGGTGTGCCCACTATCCGAGGGGTAGGCAGAACATGCCTATGAGTAGGAAAGCGTATACCAACGCGCGTTACGTTCCAGACGTAGCCAAGAGTACTGTCGTGAGACAATACCACAGCTATACTCCCTGGTGCGCGCTAGTAGTGTCGGCACATGTTCACTGGTACAGGCATACCAGTGTGCTCTCACCAAGGGGTAATACCCTTATCGCGTCGTGATGACGCTAATTAGGTAAGTGAGATGAGGCTGAGCAGGATTAGCCAAGAGAAGAAACCGTGTCGTTTCCAGGAAGTCCTGGTTAGCGGTAAAACCAGTACTTCAGTTTCCTTGTATCAAAGAACAAGGTCCCGCCAGGGGTGAGTGGCCCGGTCTGTGAGTGATGATCACTCTAGAGATCGACCTGCGCGTGCGCTCGCTACAAGCGTACAGTAAACCTGAACTTTATCAGGCCCCAGGGTTCACCCCTACACAGGTCGCCTACCAAAGCGGAGTCAGGTACTTCAACCCTGACAGGTATGCACGTCGGAGCGCGTGCGTTGCTCGCCTGAATGAGCAACTACGGACAATGAACCATAGAGGGATTCGTCGAAAGGGTGAAAGGCCCTGTTTCTCACTTCTGCTCATCCGAGTAGGAGTTCATCAAAACCTGATGCTGTATAGGCCAAGCATCACAGGATAAGTCATGGGTCACATCGATCAAGCAACCGCCACCCTCACCATCAACGTTGCCATGTACATCTACCTCGGTGTTCTCATCGGGATGGTCTGGGGCATGAAGTTGATCCTGGATCGCAAGCTCCAGGTGATGGAGTGGGCGAAGGAGGAAGACGAAGAGGGGAGCTGGACCAATACGGCCTTCGACCTCGAGATCGTAGATGACGTCTCCCCGTGGGATGAAGAGATCTCGACCTACGAGGAAACTGAAGAGGAAGCTCGTTCCATCGCTTGTTCCTGCACGCGGAAGCACGGGATGCTGATGAGCATTGAGGCTTGGACCCTCTACAACTCGGACGATCTCGGCGAAATCACGGACGGCAGCATCGATGAGGATATCCTTGTCGAAGAAGCTCAGGAGCGCATCCTGCTCATTCGTGAGCTCTGCGATGCGGCTGGGATTTCGCGCACTAGCACTGCGGGAAAGGCCTTGGCTCGTCTGGACCTCGAAGTGTTGCAGAAGCTGGTGGAAGCTGAACTGATTGCGGCGTAGTTGAGACAGAGAGGGTGGGCTTCGGCCCACCCTCTCGACCCTTCTTTTTTATGGACCAATCCCTGGTCTACTCAAGGAGTCAATCATGAAGTTCACGTTTAACGTCAAATACATCTGGTCGTTCTGGAAGCCTCGGGGCTGTGTAGACGTGCTGTACGAAGGCATCGAAGTGATTGAGAGGGCCACGCCCGAAGACATCGCCAAGCTCTTCACCACCACCGATGTTCTGATGGTACAGGTGCAAGGTCGTATCTACGGCCGGCACTGTGGCTCGTGGAACGATCGTTACGTAGGTGAGCTGCAGGAGTACCTGGCACCCTACCGCTCTGAGGAGAGCACGGACTGGGAAGATTCCCAGCTCGCCTACTAGCTGAGAAAGGTGGGCCCTCTTCGGAGGGCCCACCGACCCTTCTTTTTTATGGGCAATCAGGCCCATTCAAGGAGAAGTCATGTCTCAAATGGAACAAGAAGTCAACAGGGACCTCGAAGGGGTTCGTCGCGTGATCGCCGGAGCGATGATCTTCTGGAGCATCTTCGGATGCTACTGGCGCTGGGAATTCTCTACCGGCAACTACCGGTATGGAGCTACCAACCAGGAGTACGTGCTCTGGGCGATCCTGGCCTGTCAGGGGGTCTTTGGCTTCCTATGTTGGTGGTTTGGGAAGATGAAGTACTAGAGTTGAGAATGGTAGGGCCCTCTTCGGAGGGTCCTACCGATACTTCTTTTTTATGGGCACTTTCGCCCAGGAGTCAATCATGAAGTTCAGTAATATCATCGGTGGTGTGTCGGTCGTCCTGTGGACCCTGGTAGTCATCTTCTACGTGGGCATTCTTGCTCGCGTCGAAAGCTTCCAGGTCGTCGCGAAGGCACTGCTTGAGGTGGCCTCGTGAGCGCCGAAACCTGGTTCTACGTCACGTTCGTAACATCGGTCCTCTGGACGGTGTTCGTCTGATGGCCTGCTCTTGCAGTGTCGTCAAGTTTCGCTGGGCGATGAACGCTCAGGGCAAGAAGCAGATCGCAGTCTACTGTAAAGACTGTGATCGTTTTCTTCGCTGGGGGGTCAAGGTTGAAGGGGTTAAGAGCCCTGTGCAGATGAAGCTGCTCTGATCGATAGGGAGGGCTGGCCGGAAGGCTGGCCCTCCCGCTGCCTTTTATTTATGGGCAATCAGGCCCATTCAAGGAGTCAATCATGGTCAATGAAGTCACGATCGAGGAAGTGAGCGGTGTCATCTTCGCCACCAAGGAAGAGCTCAAGAACTGCAAGCAGAGCCTCTACGCCCTCGACACGCTGCTGTTCAACAAGCTCATGGAAGACATGAGCGATCACGGCTGGAACTATGCAAAGTTCCGTCGCGAGCATCCGTTCTTCGTGGGCACGGCCACCACCGTGAAGGGCACGAACGGGAAGATGTACCTAGAGATCACCCAGAGCCTCGGGGTCATGGACTTGGAGAAGAAGAGCTACTGGCTCGTGGTCGTGAAGAAGGAAGAAGACATCTGGTCGCAGATCTGTCTGGCTAATGGCCGGATTGGTCAGAAGCGGTGGATCAAGCCCGAGATGTTCGACACTTGGTCGAAGAACGTGTTGAACAACACGCGCACGGATCTGCGGTGGGTGGAGGTGGAGCGCTACGGGGTGACGGTACGGTTCACGCCGGCGACGACCAACTAGTTGAGACAGAGAGGGTGGGCTTCGGCCCACCCTCTCGACCCTTTTATTTATGGGTAATCAGGCCCAAGGAGTCACAAATGGCTGTTCTGGTAAAGTGTCCGCTGTGTCAGAAGATCATGACAAATAAAACGTTGAAGGCCCACATCAACGACTGCTCTCTGGAGCTCTCGAAAGATACCATCGGCAATTCCGATCTGGCAGACCTTCATTCTAGCTACGGCTACAAAGAGGAAGAGGTCTCGTGCCCCTGCGGATCGAACGAGCATGACATCTTCGATTGCCCGGTTGATGACTGGCAGTAGTTAGTTTCAGGGAGGCCCTCTTCGGAGGGCCTCCTGTCGTGCTTCTTTTTTATGGGTAGTACTGACATCCAATTCAGGATTCTTCAGATTCAAACCCATCGTGGAGTCTCAAATGACCAAGAACATGAACAAGGCCCAGTTGATCGAGCGCATTGCCACCCTCGAGCTCGCCTTGGTGGAGGATCGTACGTGCTTCCAGGCCGCCATCAAGATGATGGAAGAGGAGCGTGACGCTTGGAAGACCAAGGCCACGGAGCTCGCGACGGAACTTCAGGTGCTGGAAAACACCACCGGGGTCCACGTCGTCATGGACCAGGAGAAGATCGACGCTTCGGCGAAGAAGATCGACTGGAACGGTGTGGAACGTCGTGGCGTGAAGGAGGTGGTCGAGGCGAACATCATCAAGGTGGAGGCGAACAAGGTCGCGGCCTGCATGGCCTGGGCGATCAAGAAGGTCAACTTCCCCTACGTCGTGCACGCGGACTTCATGGCGAACTACGTCGTGGAGGTGAGCAAGGACCAGGGTTGGATGCGCATGCGTCCGGCCAAGGCGACTGCCGCCACGGTGGCGTTCGCCAAGGACTTCCTCCAGTTCTGCCGTGAGAAGAACCTCAAGGCCAACTACTGGAAGAACGATGGAGTGTACTTCTACTACTAGCTGGTAGTTGAGAGAAAGGGTGCCCCTCTTTGGAGGGGCACCCACCTGTGCTTTTTTTTATGGGCAATCAGGCCCTGACAAGGAGTAAATCATGGAAAACATCATCGTCCTGCACCACAGCCGCGCCACCGCCGATGTCGAGGACCAGTGGTCCATGCTCTCGCCGGATCTCACCGAACAGCAGGTTCTGGACCTGCGTACCGCACTGATCAAACAGTACTCGGTGGCTGGTATCGACATCAAGGAGTTCACCTGCGACACCTGCACTGACAAGATGCGGTGCCCGCTGGCGTTCGATGCCTACAACACGGAAGACGACTGCTTGATGGTGAAGTAGTGCAACGGCTTGGGGTTAGCTTAAAAAGCCCCACACTTCTTTTTTATGGAGGTCTCATGAAAGATATGATTCTGGATCTGATCATGGTGGTCGTGTTCGTGGGTGGTCCGATTCTCATCACTGCAAGCTTCTAGGAGATAACATGCTCGTCGTTCAGTTCGAGAATGGTAACAAGATCGAGGAAGAGTGCGACCTCGATACTTGGTTGGAGTTGGGCACGATGGTGCTCTGGATGATTTGGGGAAAGCAGAGTCCGTTGCATGATGTAATGGCTCGGTGCTTCTACGTCGTGAAGTGAAGGAACGGCTGGCCCTCTTCGGAGGGCCAGCCAACACTCTTTATTTACTTCTTTCATACACATTCTTTTTATACGGGTAGTTGGCTAGATAGTCGATACGGAGAACCGGGATACCGGGACTCCGCAAAGACTACCACCAGCTCCTCGCCCCGCCCCGAGAAGGGCACTCCGAGACAAGAGCAGTAGTAATGCCAATCCTGGTATTGCTCTGCGCCGCATGGGCCTGACGGCCCATCGGTTCATGAATCACCTGTCGACACCGACATTCAACAACAGGGAGACCACCGCCATGGAAACTGTTACCGAAACCATCAAGTCTGACAAGGGTCAGATTCGGGATCTGCGTATGCAGATCATTGCAAAGGGGCTCAAGTGGAATGACATCGAGGACTTGGATCTCGAATCGTTGCAGGCACTGGACGCTGGACTCAAGGTTGAGTACGTCAACGACCCCAAGGAAGTCTTGCATCGCGTAGTAGAGAATGTTGTGGCCCGCCGCGCCTGGCACAAGGTGTGCGAAATCGAAGGAGCGCAAGACCTGATCGAGCGCTGGGACTCCTGGAACTGGGACAATAGCACCAACACCGACGACATCTTCATGATGACCCTCTTGGAGGGTCTGGTGGAGAAGAAGAAGGCGAAGCTCCTGGACCGCCAGAACCGTCAGGACATCGGACTGTCGAACCGGGCCCTGTACCTTCCCAAGATGACGGTCACCCTGGGTGTCACGCTCGACCAGACGATGGCGAGGTGGACCTTTGAGCAGGACCTGGAATCCACCGGGCTCTTGAGCCGCGTCATGGAATCCATGGGGCACAAGAACGTGGGTGCACCCGTGGCGCTGCGCGTGGTCAACAACCTGCCTCCGGTCAAGAACGAGGACACGGGGATCTTCACCAATCCCGAAATCCCTCGTGAGGAGTGGGCCGAGCTCAGGGCTCGCCACTGGTTGCCAACGCAGGGCAACTTGGCCTGGAACTGGGAGAATCCCATGGTCAAGCAGCTGCTCCTGGCCTGCTTCCCCAAGGCGATTGACTTCGGTGCCTACAACCACCGGCTCAACGCTCCGTTGATCCCGGGTGGGTACTTCGAGAACATGGAGATTCGCTTCAGCAATCCCATGGCTCTGGATCCCGAGGCCCGTGACGCTGCTGAGCACACTCAGTGTGCTCTTGCGGAAATCATGGGAGAAGAGATCCTGTTCGAACGGGACCAGGAGTGTGACGGTGCTGGGCTCTACGATCCCGATCACCCGGATGTAGCTGACTTGGTAGCTCGGTACGGCAAGGGGGTCTTCCAGGTCACGATCCTACGTGAAGACGGGTTGTTCGCCAAGGGAATCATCGTTCCTCGTCAGGGTATCAATCCCAACGGTGGTCCTGCGATTCATCTCGACATGGCTCAGGTGAAGGGTTCTCACAAGGGAGTGCATGTAGAGGGAGAGGTAGTGGCCGGGTGCTTCGTGGGACTCATGAAGTCCTGGGATCGTCAGAGCTACTTCCCGGGGTCCTTCGAGCTCCTGGAGTTCGTGAACCACCAACTGCCTCAGGAACGTGCTCTGGAGTTGGAACTCGCGATGAAGTCCCTGGTGGATGAAGCCGTGGAGGACATTGCCAAGGATGGTGTTGACGGTCTGATGGCAGAGATTGCCCGGGACGATGAGCAGTTGAAGCTGATCGTGAAGGTCGTGGCCCAGATCCGTGCTCACGGGGAGAACTTGAATCCCATGAGCATCCCGATGTTGAAGTCTGCAATGGAAGACAAGCTGCGTGCCAAGCTCTGGGTCATCGCTCAGGGTGCGGGTATCCGTGGTCGTCAGTACGTAACGGTGCTGGATGCTTCGGTGCCTGAGGGTACGTGTGTCCTCCGTGGCTTCAAGGTTGGCTCGGAACTGGCCATCTGGCGTTTCCCCTGTGTTCTTCCCCAGGGTCTGGTGTGCTGCAAGGTCATCAAGCCCAAGCCTCACCACTTGATCGATGAGGAGATCGTGCCCAACACGATCTGGCTGAACCCTCGGGACCTCACGGCTCGCATGCAGGGTGACGATGACGGTGATATCGTGGGTGTCAGCAATGATCCCCGGGTTCTCACCATCTTCCGTGCACGCAAGTTCGAGGGCGTGTACCTCATCGAGCCCCAGGGTAAGAAGTTCGAGATCGGCAGCGACACCAAGGAAGGTCACAAGTACCTGGAAGTGGATCCCCGTGGGCCTGTGGGCAAGACCACCATCTGGCAGGCCGAGTTGTTGGCAGTGGGTGACTGGTGGGGAGCGCTGAGCATGGCCGTGTTGAACCAGGAGGCCATTGACGCTGCAAAGCGTTGCATCGAGTGGACCGACATCGAGAAGGCGTGCGAGCGCAACATGTGGGTGAAGGGTACGGATGGGAACTTCAAGCTCTTGCCTGAAGCTAAGCTGGACCCGAAAGTCTACGCTCAGGACCCGTTCGAGATCTTCAAGCCTCGTGGTCTGCTGGCAAACTGGGTCAGTGGGCGTTTGAAGAAGCACGGGCTCATCCGGACCAAGAAGGTGCGTCAAGAGCCTCTGGCTTGGCGTATCCAGGAAGAGCTGAAGGATGGCAAGTTGGTGCGTTTGAAGAAGCGTATCAATCCCTCCTACATGCTTCTCTGCGAGGAGAAGTCCAGCAACACCCCGGAAGCTCGGTGGAAAGGCGGTAACTTGGTGCACCAGTGCCACGACATGATGGTGAACGCTTGGAAGGCTATGGCTTCCACCTGGGATGAAATGTTCCAGGCTTCAGACTTGACGGTCAGCGTACGCGACCTCCTGCATCACCTGATGAAACAGCGTGGTGTTCGTAGTGAGCTCACGGCAAACTCGTGGGAAGAGTACCTGGAGCTTCGCAAGAAGGCTGGTATCGTGGAGTACGGGAAGAAGTTCCGGGCTCTGTTGAAGAAGCGTGTAGATGAGTCTGCAAAGTTTGGGGCTATTGAGTCCCTGACCCAGCAGTTGCATCTGGACCTGAAGCAACTGAGTGCCGCCGATCTCGCCACGATCTGGTACTGGGAACTCACCCCGACCTGGCAGGTTGACACTGGAGGTCAACCCTACTACACCCACGAGGAACCCGAAGGTCAGAAAGCGTATGTAGCCAACAAGGCGAACTACGCATTCAGGGCTGTAGCGTTCCCCGGCTCTCCCATCTTGCCCATGCTGGGAATCGAGGATGTCCAGGGTTGCTCCTGGCTCTTGGACCAACAGCGCGGCACCAAGATGACTGAGTGGGTGCTGAAGCAGCCAGAGCCGTTCAAGATCCTGAGCCAGCGGATCTTCGCCAACGAGACCCACGGCGATACCGTCGTGAACGAGAATGGACGCGTGGAACTCCACCAGTGCAAGCACTGCTTGGATCACCTGAGTAATCAGGTAATCCGGTCGTACCGAGCGCTGAAGTCCGTCGGAGAGAAGGAAGCCATGAAGAGCTTGGTCACTGATCTGAACAAACTGCATCGTCCCTGGGGTAACAACCAGTACGCGGCAGAGGATCAGGACTACCAAGAGCTCCAGTAGCTGCAGAGGGGCCCTAACGGGCCCCCTGTTCTCGGTGAGATTGCCGTGAAAGCATAGCGGCAGTTCCACTATCCCCAGCCCACCTCGAGTTCCTGGTGGCCCTAACGGGCCACCAGTCCTTGGTCTTTGCGAGCAGGGTCGGGCCTGGCGGGGCTCGGCCCTCTCCTCTCGATCTTACTGGAGATGACGAGATGCCCTGGGAGGCCCTGACGGGCCTCCCTCTGCTCGGAGGTATCAAGTTGGAGAAAAGTGAAAAGGAAGAGAAGAAGTCCTGGTCAGCCGGTGAGGTTGCACTCGGAAAGCTCGTGTTGGGCCTTGGTATCGCAGCCATCGTCCTGTGGTTGAGCCCCATGGCTCTGACCGACTTGCTCATGACGTTCGGAATCCCCTTGCTCATCATCGCCATGCTGTTGTTCAGCGTTGGGTTGACCGGCAGTGGTTTCCTCGAACTCCTGAACAGCAAGAACATCGGTGAGCGAGTGCAAGCCTACGTCAAGGAAAAGCAGGCCGAGCAGGAGGCACTCCAGTGATTCGCGAACACATCAAACATCGCGGGCCGAGGAACATCGCGGCCATCGTGAGCGATCACAAGAACCAGTTCGGAGCACGTACGAAGGAGAACGCTCCTGCGTGGGACCGAGCGCTGATGGGCAAGAGCACCGTCATCAGTCAGGGCGTTGCGAATGGCGTCACGAAGATCGACAAGAACGGGAACGTGGTGCCGGCCCATTAGTGGCGAGCGAGGGAGCCCTTACGGGCTCCCAAGTTCTCGGAGGTTTCTACCATGTCCAATCGAATTCTCACTGCGCTCATCGCGCTCACCAGCACCATTGACCCCAAGGTCAAGTTGGTGTCCCAGCCCCCGCAGAACGGGAGCAACCAGTGGCCCCAAGTGGTCTTCAACTCGTACTGCTACGAGAAGAGCGGCAACAGCGGTGCCACCGAAACGCGGACCCGTGCCATGGCGGACCTGTACGGTCAGGCCGGCGTGTTGCTCGCGAAGGAAGACCCCGAGGGGAACTTCAGCGTGCGTTCCTTCTACAAGGACCGGGAGGGCAGCAACCAGCCGAAGTTGCACATCGTCTGTCGTCCGACCGGTACCACGGGTGCCACGGCGAGCATGGATGTCAACGCGGAGCTGGCGGACTACACAGGTCGTGCGGCTGAGCTCGGGTTCGACTTCGCCACGGTTCCCACCGTCATCGCGTCCCAGCCCGCGGCGTTCCTCGGCTTCTTGAAGTCGGCGGTTGCGAAGCTCGGTTCGGCAGCGGTGACCACGGAGGCTGCGGCCACGGTGGTGCAGGGAGACGCGCCCCCGGTCTAAGACTGGGAGCAGGGAGGGTCCTCCGGGGCCCTCCCACAAATCAGCAGGCCCTGACGGGCCTGTCATCCAAGATGGACAAGAAAGACCCTGAGTATGTACCGAAACGTACTCAGTGGGGTTCAGGACCCCACACCAACAAGAAGGTGGACGAGCGTAAAGGACTCGTCAGGAAACTCAAGTACAAACAACCTGTGGAGCCAGAATGATTCTTCTCATTGCAGAACCTGTGTGGGGATCCCAGTTCGTCATGGGCCAGTTCCCCTGTGGACAGCGATACACAGAACGGCGTGACGTCATCATCAGCTACGAGTACTCGATCTTCTTGATCAAGCTTGTAGGGGAAGATTGTGAAGGGCCGGGCGAGTGTGAAGCGGGTCCTGCCGAGGACTGCGACACCAAGGCCTGGGACACGGACGAGTACTACAACTGGGACTACCGTTTCAAGGAGGCTGTCAAGCGCTTCCACGAAGCAGTCATACCCCGGTGAAAGAAAGGGTGGCCCTAACGGGCCACCCAATCCTTGCATGTAGTGCTAGGTACAAGTAGGTGGAAGTCCTACTGATCCTCGGATCTACGCTCTTATTATATGTTAATCCGCTTGCGAAGTAAGTGTCGACTTTATATTTTAGTAACCATTCTAAATATGAACCGGGCCAGACTTTGAACCTGAGTACAGGTTGTTGTCCGCTAGGGCAATCAAGTGTAGGAGCAATCCTCGGAATGGTGGCCCTGACGGGCCACTTATTCTCGGCAGAGAGTGTAAAGATGAGCTTGGGCCACGGCCCGTCATTCAGTAACACTGGTACCCCTGCCACTCTCGGGCCCTGACGGGCCCGGAGTCCTCGGTCGAAGCGACTCCACCTCAGAGCGGTACAGCTTCTTCAGGATGCCAGCCTTGTGAGCCAGCTGGTGACCGCACAACTACTACACCAAGAGCCACCGCAGGGCTAAGGCCTGAATCCTGCAAAAACATCTACAGGACTTGTCCTGAGACTGACGATGATTCACTGATGGGATGTACAAGAGCAGCAGCTCGGAGCACGCTCGTGTCAGTGAAGCATAGCTCGCAATCGGAAACAGCCAGCAGACTTGTTAGGCGTGCCCTGATGGGAAAGCTCTAACACTGTGATGGTAACTAGGTTGCAATGAGGTGAGGAGGCCCTGACGGGCCTCCAATCCACAGGGGAATTCAGGAGCCCTTCAAAATGGCAGACCAGTACCAGAAGATCAAGCGTGGCACGGTGAAGACCGTCACCATCACCTACCCGTTGAACCGCGTCACCAAGCGGATCTGGACGGAAGATGAGGAGACGGGGCGCGAGTCCTTCCGAGATGTCGAGCTTCGCCCGGCGCTCACGATCACCACCACGGTGACGCGAATCAAGGACAACTACGGCAACATCCGGTTCTACGGGAAGCAAGGCGCTTTCAACGGGAAGCAGTAATGACTCCCGAAGATCGTAGCCAGCTGGAGCGTACCCAAGGCGAGATGGACCACTTCTTCGGTCACATCAGCGACCTGGTCATGCAGGTCCAGGAAATCCTCAAGCAGTCCTTGGCCCACCAGCTCAAGGTTCTCGAGGTGATCCCGGAAGCCGAACGGGGAGCTGCAGTCCTGGAGTTGAACAAGCAGGGGACAGGGTTGATCCACCATGCCATCAGCAGCATGGAGAGCGTGGCGAAAGCAGCCATCGCAAAGATCCCAGCCTGAGACAGTGACCTGGGGCCCTGACGGGCCCCAGGTTCTCAGCCAGCAGAAAGCAGCGGGACAGACTAGAAAGCCAGTCGACCTGTAATTGCTGGTTAGCAGACCTAAGCGCGGGGAATTTGTAAGACCACGGGAGGTAACGCAGGATCTAGCCGGTTACAGGGCTCTGGATTCTAAAGCTCATTCTGCTAGAGCTTAGATAGGTGGCCCTGACGGGCCACCGATTCTTGGACCAAACAACCATCCGGTCCTACGAGGTTCCCCATGAAGATTGACGAAATCAACGACCTACTGGAAGGCAAGGTCACCACCAGCGCGCCCATCGCGGCTCTCCGTGTCGCGCAGGAAAACAAGTCCAAGAAGCTGCTGGAGCGAGTTTCCGGGGTCTTCGAGACCATCCTGACGACCAGCGAGACCAGCATCCGTACGTACGGTGAGAACATCCGTCACTACCGGAAAGCCTTGGACGCCGAGCGCACCAAGCTGAAGGCCTTGGACCGTGCGACGCAGTTCATGAACGAGACCGGGAACGCCTGGCCGTTGATGAAGCTCATCGGGCACGACCGGTACATGCTGCAGGCCCTCCGCGAGGTTGGCGTCAGCGCGCCCGACTCCGATGACACCGGCTGGACGGTTCCCGAGAACTGGGTCCCGGCAGCGGAAGCCGCAGCCACCTGAGCTGCTGTGGGGCCCGGAAGGGCCCCACCATCTTCAAGGAGGTCACATGGAGAAACTAGACTATCTCTTGAATCTACTCATGGTTGCAAGCGGGGTGTACTTGCTCGCAAGCTTGCTGGCATATACGGTGGCCTAACGGCCACCTCTTCCTTAGCTGCTCACACAGTTTCCCTCATCGTCGGGTAAGTAGGGCTAGAACCTACAGCGAGTGACGGTACGTAGTAAGTTACTAACGACACTGTAGCTTAGGGTGGTAACCTGCTTTGCAAATAACCAGCCACACGTTCTTTGGTTTACCAGTATGAACAAACTGGTGTAGCGTATCCAGCACAGTGCCGTGCCCTGGTGGAACGCGAAAGATCATAGTCCTATCCTGGATGGCAGGCTTTCTGGAGGTAGGGGAAGGGTGGCCCTGACGGGCCACCTGTTCTAGGAACCTGGTTGCCCTGGAAAGGTAAGACGGCCTTGGTTCCTTCCTATTCCCTGGGCTCGCATTTGACTCCATGCGTGCTGGAGCCCGGGGACTTTCTTCCACACAGTCACCAAGCGCCTCCTCACGGATGGGTTGCTGGTGGGTTTCGAACCTCTGAAAACTGAGTGGAACTTCTCGTTGACGCCAACAACAATACAGGCTCGCGAGACAACGACGGTTAGGCTCTGGCAGGATGGGTGTATGGGTGCGTTCCTCTGGGTCACGAAGACCAGGGCAAACACTGGGGAGCCAATCGTCTGGGTGGGCCTTCGGGCCCACCCTTCACTATCATCGGGACCTGATCCCGATAATCCTCTTTATTAGCAAATAGAGATGACATGACGCCCCGACAGGGGCAATGAGATTTAGATTAGAGAGGTCGCCCAGACCTCTCATATATCATTAGAGATGACCAGAAGCCCGGAACAAAGTGACGGGCAAAGAACTATCTGATATTACTCGTTGATCTACCGTCTACTGGCGGATCACTTGAGGTGATCCCTATGATCATCGTAGTACGTAGTTCAGGGGCAATATGTGACACACTCTTTTAATTATTCTAATAATAATGAAGAGATGTCCGGCCAACCTCTTCTTTCTCCTAAAAGCTAAAGGGTGCTCCTAACGGAGCACCTATGCTTAGACTATATTGCTTTTAATATAGATCTTATTTATAATATGTTATCAACCCCCAGACTCAAGTGTCTACTAAAACCCACTCTATAGATCGTATTACTTATCAGGATGGTTAGTTCATCCGCCCTATCTTCAATGGGGACAGATCGGTGCAAGTCCGGTATAGGCTAATAGATCTGCTGTTAGAGTGAACGACCGACGAGTTCGTAGGAAATGACCTACAAGAGACGATACGTCTTAATGGGAACGGAGCAATCCACAAGTGATGGCGAATCACGGTTAGAGGGCTCTTCGGAGCCCTCTTAACTAGCTCTAGAGATATGGTTATGATAGAATGTCGGATTCGTGTGCACTAATCAGACAAGCTCACATTAGGAGTAATCATGCCAAATAGACCAAGAGGAGATAAAGGAGCTACACCTTTAATCTCTATCACACGCAAGGATTTAGGAGCCCTCAAAGGGCTCAACTACAATCAGATCTCTCAGCAAATATACAGAGAGAAGCTACTTAATTCTAGTAAGCTATGGGACAGATTCTGGGAGCTCGTAGAGTACTTAGAATCTAAGGGCCTCCGGCCAACACTCTCCCCTACTTGATAAGACGCCTAACGGCGTCTAGCTTAATAGCGTATAACAAACGAGTCCTTAGCCAAGCTGGTATAAAGGCAGGAGATTCTTAATCTCCCATCCTGGGTTCAACTCCCAGAGGACTCACCACGATAAAAAGTAATAAGAACCTTTTGAATCAAGTAATCAAATGGTTTACAATAGCAATAGATAGTAGTTAAGTTCTTGATTGATATCGTCGTATGTGGCGAATCTCAAGACAATAGTGGTAGGAATGGTGAATATACCAGGTTCCCTGGAGCACAGTTATTAAACTGAGCTCTAACCTTGTATAAATGAGCAATATATTGCTCTATTCCCCTCCTGCCAAATACAGCAGGTTTCTGCTGTATAATTAACACATATCACTATCCATATCTGTTACTTCCTGATCAAAAAGTAAGGCAAGCCTGATCTCAAGTTGTTGATAATACTATTCTGTCAACAGCATCAGGACAAGATTGTCACTATCACTACGATTACTAATTCTTATAGGGTGGTTTGTTTTATAAACCACTAAGCTTATAGAGAAGAGAGATGTGTGCCGCCAACCATAAGGACTAATCAATGACTACTGCTATCTATCCTAATCGCTTATCTGATAAGAAACGTTTAGAAGCTCAAATGGGGCTAGAAGAGCAAGGTTCAGAAGATATTGTATTCTATTATAATCAGATAGAGATATGCCGGGGCTACACTCGTATAGTCTACGGTGACCATGGGCCATACATAGAGTTTGATAGGAATCACATTCGTTGCTTCTTAGTAAATAAATGGGGTAAGCCGGAACTACATCTACCAGATGAAGACAAGGCTACATTCTATTACTATTGGCTGACCCCTAAAGGTCAGCCCGACCTCAAGGTTTACTTACAGATTAAACCTGTTACAGATTTGCCTAATGCGCCGCGACGTGCTGATGGATTCAAATCCAACTTCAATCGCTCAGAAGGATACGCTGACTACAAACGTGGATTCTATTACATAGATCCTTATCAGCTTGATGCCTATTCTGTTTCAGAAATTCAATGAATGAGCTCTTAGAAACACTGAGATTGGTAGGAGATCAACGATGGATGATCTCCTACTCTGATGGAAACCATACATATCGTATAGGAGATACGACCGTAGGCGATTTCTATTATTTTAATCAAGGCCTACAAGGTTCTATTGCTCATTTACACTCTTTACAAGCTTGTAGACCTACAATAATTACCATAGATGTAATATCTACAATACTCATAGATGAGCTTGGTATCCCACTTACCAGACAAGATCTATTCATATACTACAAGAGAATACAATGGAACTAATGTTCGATGAGTTGAAAGAATTATTCCTAGTCTATGATCCAGATTATGTAAGAATAACTATCTGTTCTAATCATGCACAAGAAGGTGAAGGGCCTTGTCATTTGATCATGAGAGATCGTGGAGTAGACATTGGAAAAGTCTACGGCGAGGAATTCACGGTTCCAAAATTCATTCACTTGCTAGAAAAATGGAAGGTCCCGACAGTTACATTTCTCATTTGTTCTAATACCTGTCCAACGAATTACAGTAAAGTATTCCCGCATGAGCATCAAGGCGATAAAGCTAAACATTATCGTAAAGACCTGAGTCTCTAATGTTACTAGAAGATCTCAAATTCGTTAATAGTCTAGATTTAGAGTGGCTAATTACTTATTACAAAAATAAGCAATGGTACTTTATTGGAACATGCGAAATAGCAAAAATGCATTTATTTGGCGACACACCCGATTGTCTAGCTGGTAATGTTCAAGACGCAATGTCCAATCTGAAGAGCTTGTACTTTGATGTCTTATCTCCAAAGATTGTACCTGAATTAGTATCAAGATCCTTTTACCAGAAATTCATGTCCCAAGATCAATATCTTTACACGCGAGAAAGATACAATGAACCCTAAGCTAGAAAGATTAGAAGAGCTATTAGAGAAGTATGACTATCCTGCTATTTTGTATAGCAGCTCAGCCCCAATACTTGATAACAAATGGTCTTATCATCTCTTACGCGGTGAAGTAACTTTAAACAACCGCTGGCAACCTGGTACATTTGATTCTACTTGGTTACCAGCATTAAATGTAGGCTTCTTGTTCGAAGATTCAACATCTTTAGATGAAGAAACGTCTCAGACAAACTGGGGATCAATTGTCCATTGGATTAGACTATGAACTGGGAACTTATACAGCAGTTGCTAGATGAGCCCGGCGGCGCAGTCATATATCATGCAACTTCCAATACAAATAATTACTATCCTCTAAAAGGTAAATTAGAAGGTAATTATTCGCTATTAGCTCCTATGAGTGAAGAAGAATTTGTTACTAGTACTAAGTTACAAGACAATAAATACATTGGTATTGAGAATTATACAGGTGATATGAAGATATATTCTTCCTATCATGCAATATCCTGGTTCCGGCTATGACTAAGTTAGAATATCTTACTGAGTTATTGAATCTTTACGATCTACCAGCTGTACTACACGGCGCTCCTTATGATTCTTCTATTTACATACTCAGAGATGGTTGTAATTGGAAAGACATATTCAATTATGTGAACTTTGAGGCTGCTAAGAATAATGTTCCAGAATGGTTATCTAATAGAAGAATGTGCTGGGTAGGATTTTATGATCCAGATAAGATCATACCTAAAAGTAAGATCTATTCAGAACAAGATCCTCATATCAGTTGGATTAAATTATGACCAAGCTAGAAAATCTTACTGAGATTTTAGAAGCTAACCCTGAAGGTTCGGCTTTCCTCTATGTAAATTCTAATGGTTTTAAGAAGATTTATATGATTAGAGGCATTCTTGATTCTTATTCTACAATTCTTTCTTGGACTATTGTAGGCAATGACCAAGTAGCTCAAATGTTTCGAGAAACAATTTATGCTGGCGTACAGAATAAAAACTATTAATACGTTAAATAGATCTTGGAACCAGGAAGGGTATAGCTATGAGCCATATATTACCTATTGGAAGTTATAAATGCATCCTAAATTACTGAAATTACAGGGATTTATGAGTCTTAGTGATAGACCTTGTATCATAGCTCCAGATTGGGGAGTATACCTTAATCTTCCTTATTTCGATCTTAGAGATACTCCGGTATTAAATATGATCGATTATTCGTTAACAGCAGGTCCATTTGATCCAGAATGGCTTAATGGCTCATGCTTCTTCGCCTGGATTCGTAAAGGCGAGCATGACTATTGTGAATGGAGAATGTTATGACACCAGCTTTAGAATTCATACAGTATTGTTTAGATACCAAAGAAGGCCCGGCATGTCTCTATTATAACGATCAATATTATCCTATAAGACTAGATATAAATACTAAAGGCCTTGGGAGATTAGCGTCAGCAGAAATAGTAGCGAAATGGCTAAAGGAGAATAAATTCTGGTGTTGCATAACGGGTCCGCGCATTCCTATAGACAGAAAGTACTATAACTATCATGCTGATGAGAACAGTCGGCACTGGTTTAGATCATGGAGTCCAATATGACCGAAGCTGTTAAAAAGCGCATTACTCAGATTCTAGAATCTACAGAAGGTTCAGCATTTATCAGATGTAATTACTGGGGTTGCGCTGATTATACAATACGTGGAGTTATAACATCAGAACAGAAAAGCAAATGTTCTCCAGGCTCTCCGATGAGTATAGACACATTAACTAAAGTCCTAAACGGTAATATCTCATCTACTTATATAGGTGTCTGGATAACTGGTGAGAATTATCCAGAAATACCAGGTTTACCTATATACACTAAAGAATTTTTTCGAGATATTGATCAAAAACTCATATGGTTTCAATTATGACTGAGAAGGTAAAAGCTGTATTAGAAGCTGTATTGAATAATATAGAGGGTCCGGCATTCCTCCGTACTAACGACTATCAAGAAGATATGATCATCAGAGGAGAATTCTCAGAAGAGTTAAGAACCGCTTGTCACATCCGCAAGAGTATCGAACCTACGCATCTAAAGTCACTTTTACAAGGTCAAGGTCAAGCGACTTATATCGCTATCTGGGCTGAAGGGAAACAACATGGTGATGCTGTATTCAACCTAACAGGTTATAAGAGCTATCACGTAGCATATTATTCTAATATAGATAAAAGTCTTCTATGGTTTAAACTATATGGACTATAAATTGATCAAAGAGCTCATGGAGACATATCCAGATGAGTCTTGTCTCTTAATGAATTATTATACAGGCTTCTGGCCTGTGTGGTGGTTGCGCGAAGATAAAGAAATAGTCTTACCTATTAGCTGGAAGCTTGCAACACCAGATAAGACTTGGAATCCTTCTATTATCTTTATAGGCCTGGGCCCAAGCTATTCTGATGTTAGAGGTACTAAAGCTAGTTGTGGGAATCTCCACTATACGGTGTTCAAATGAACTATCAACGGCTTAAAGATCTATTAGATCTATATGACTACCCAGCTATATTATTCTGGAGCTGGAATGCTACTTACTTCCAGCTCAGAGGACAAGTAGATCTAAAAGATTCTACAATAAGAATAAGTAAGCCCTCGGCCGAATGGACCAAGGTAGGATCTACTATACTTATAGGCTTTGAGACTAAAGAGAAATTAGAAGGATGCCAGTACTTTAGAGAATATGGTCAAACAGCTATCTCCTATTTCAAGCTATGAACTACCAGCTAATACAAGAATTACTAGATAAGTATCCTGCTCCAGCACTCTTGATGCAAAGTCTTCATGACCATCACAATTGGTATATCCATTGGTTGCGCCCTATACCAGATTTTGATCTACCAGATAACTGGAAGATTCATTTACCAGATACAACTTGGTCGCAGCCTTATCTCCTCTTCCTCGGTCCTGGTGAACACGAGACTAATGAGCTAGGACGATTAAGAGTTCCTATTGCTTATCAGACTCCATCATATAGATACACTTACTTTGAGGTCTGGAATGCAAGTACTTGAAGGAATTATAAAAGTTCTTAAAGAATTACCGCCTGTAGAGCCTATTGCTTTATCTATAGGAGTCTATAACACGCGCTGGACTTATTGCTTAAAGATTCCAACGCCTGAGCTAAAAGCAGCGCACACAGGTTTTCCTCAATGTACTTTGGAAGAACTAGGATTAAAACCTAATGTTACTTCTATACATATCTGGGTCTTTTACGATCAAGACATTGAGCTTAAAGGCTGGTACTGGTGTGGCGACGGTTATAGCCTGATAAGAAATTTATGAGACTTAAATTAATACAAATTCTACAAGATTTAGAAGTAGAGCATCTAATGATCGGTATAGATAACGCTGGCTGGACTTACTGGCAGAATCAAAAACATGACTACTGGGGAAGACAGTACACCTGATTGACATATATCGGGAAGCAAGAATTTTTGGAGAAAATCAACAAAGCAACAAGATTAGATGTTCATTGTCTATCTTCCATCAAGCTACCTGCTCCTTGGTACTGTACGTCAAGTGGGACATACTTGCCGCCCGGTTTTATACATTGTCAGATAACCATTCCATAGGAGTCTCGAATGACAAGACTAGAGAAAATAGCTGAAGTTCTTAATCGATATCCTGATAATAACGCAGTACTACAAGTAGTAGGCGGATGCAATTACTTCCTACGAAAGAATGAAAAACACTCAGCATTCGAGAATGGGAATGCTCCAGCTACCAAAGAACAAGTAACGAAAGCTTTTCAAAATAATACTTCTATGTTCTTAGGCATTGAGGGTCTTCCGGTTAATCCTCATCCACAGGGCTCTTATGCGCATTACCCGGGGTCTCATATTACGTGGTGGCAGCTATGACTAAATTAGAAATCATAGCTCAACTACTAGATCTAATACCTGAGACTCCAGCATTCATTCATTGTACTGAAGGAGACTATTATCTTCGAGGCAACTTAGAATCTAGGAATCGTGTACAAATACCAAAGAGCCAATTACCTACTGTATTTGAAAGATCTTTTTGGCTTGGTATTGTAGATCCTAACGGTAAAGGCCAATCAAGTCCACATTATTACAGTTCGCAACACGGCGGAGATCACGTAACCTGGTTTTATATCAATGCATCCTAAGTTAATAAAATTGCAAGAGCTAATGGACTTCTGCCAGGGGCCTTGCATTATTGCTCCTTATTGGGCTGGCGTTCTAAGAGAAACAAGACCTTATTACAATCTAAGAGATACTCCAGTATTAAAGACAATATCCTATAATACAAAAGCTGGTCCATTTGACCCTCAATGGCTTGATAATGAATGTTATTTTGGCGCCGTCACTTCATCAGAAGGAGAACATTCATATGTCACATGGACGAAGATATAATGCATCCTAAATTAGCAAAGCTTCAGACTCTATTAGATAAGTATCCAGATTGCGTAGTCATACTAACTCCTCCCTGGACTGGCGTATCCTGGCCTTACTGTTTATTGTGTGGTGAAATAGTCAGTGTGAAGTTAAGAGCTAACAATATTTCTTTAACAGAAGTACCGTTCGATCCATCTTGGTTAGAATATATATACGTTGGCTTTATAACCAATGAGCAAATAGGTCATACATCTGACGTTCGTATTAACAATATACATATTCAATGGATAGAATTATGAACAGGATCTTGAAGATACAAGAATGGTTAGATACATATCCAGATGTTGATTGTATTCTCCATGAAGGTAATACAATGGAATATTATCTATTAAGATCTAATTCTAAAGACTTTGTAATAGGTAATAGTTGGAGACCAGTAAGCCAGACGGTATTAAAGTCCTGGCTCAAACAACCTAAATACATATGGATAGGTTTCCGAAACATAATACCAGTGCCGAATTGCGTTCAAGTATCTAGCTGGGTTCTTGTCAAAGTGGAGTAGATATGACTGAGGACCAAATAAAGAAGATTAGAGTGTTTCTAGATCAATATCCAAATAAGACTATATTTCTTTATAATAATAAAGATAAAGGAGATTATCATCCTGTTTATACTCTCCTAATAGGAGATAACGAGGTCTTTAAAGACATTCATTGGCGTTATTGCTCAAAAGAAGAAGCTGTAGCATGGCGCGGAGCTCTATGGCTAGGGGTTGTTGGTCTTAAAGAACATTTCGGTCTTAAAGCACACGCTTCAGTAAATAACTTCCCAATTTACTACAAAAAATTATAACCAAAAAAACTTTTATAAAATCTCTGAAGGAAAAGTTTGAATATCTTGAATCATTACCCTTTGAGCCAATGGCGATTGTATTAGCTTGTCGAGATGAGAACTACAATTGGAGCTATTTGATATACAAAGGTCTATACGAGGATATTTATGTTAGTCCTAATGCAGATCGTAGCATAATTACTAGTGAACAATTAATGAACAGTATAGAGAAAATGGATATTATCCGTCTTCGTATTCGCTACGATCAAGAGATTGCTTGTCATTGGCTAGCAGCTGATAGGGCTAACAGCTATAAGATAGATTTATGAAATATCTAAATATACTTAAAGAATATCTTCAATATGCCGGGGATGATCCTGTTTTAATTACAATGGCAGCATACAAACTTGGTGCCGGTTGGCGTTATTGCGACATACTCGATCAAGATCCTAGTCAACCAAAAATATGGGTATCAGGCTTTGGGACTGTATGCCTTATAGATAAGGCAAATTTCGCTGAGCTACTGCTACGAACTGATCGAGTAGCTTTAATACTCAGATATCGAGAAGAAAAAGTATTTCCAGTCACTACTACTCATAGCTTTAACCTTTACCATCAATATATCCTAGGAGGATAGAAATGATTAAGCTTAATGACATTGTCTTTAGTATTACTCATCAAGAAGAAGTACCTATCTCAAGAGCTTATTGTAGAAATGAATGGTTGGTTCAAGGTAATAGACCTTTCACCAACTCTGACGTCTTGGCTTTGATTGATAAGACTAAATTCATGGTAATTAACGATTCTCGAGTATGGTGTGGTCAATTCCAAGCTTGGGATGAGAAGAGTTTGCCCGCCGAACGCTTAATCATCTCTGATTTTATTGATTCGAGCGATTGAATGACAATCCAAAGGTTTCAACAAGAATTTAATAAAGCTCTTACAGTCTTAGAAGATAAAAATATAGTAGCTCTATCTCTTAGCGCTAATAGTCTTTCCTCAAGGGGCTGGAAGTTCTGTCTATTCCAAGGTACTTGGAAACAGATATTCTATGAAGACTTTGAGATTAAAGCTGAAGAAAATATTACTCTTCAAGAAATAACACAAAATATGAATAGATGGAGTATATTAAAGCTCAGAGTTACACTCGAAGAAGAAAACGAACTTCCGCTATGGCGTACTTGGGACACATACTTAACAGGAGCTCGCGGGAAGAAGTGGATCTACGACATACAATAAGATGGCCCTGACGGGCCATCGTCTTCAAGAGGTCACCATGTCACTTACCACTATGGGCTTCTGTAAGACCTGTAAAGAGCCAGCAGTAATCTGCACTCACTGCTTGATCTGTGAAGCCTGTAACACCAACTGTAGTTTTTGCGAGGAAGAAGATGAACAAGCGCCAATTGAAAAAGAAAGCCAAACAGTATCATCAACTTCAGGAGCAATACTATAAAGTTTCTAACATCAATATTGATGATCTTGGAATAATCAAGACATATGTTCTTGTACATATTCGTCGGTGTCTCAAGTCTCTTGAGAAACATTATGGATCATGGGTAAAGCTTGCTTCTCGTGATCATTTGACGAATCCTAAGATGGCCTTTGGGGCTGAACCGTGGAAATGGTTACCACGCCTTTTCCATCCTGGACTTTCCAAGAACAGTAGTAATCTCTGGACTCTTGACATCATGGCTTGTATGAACAAGTATAATGATGAAGAGCTGGATGAAGTTGCAGCTCATATGGGCTGGTAGGAGAGGAAATGTTCATTTCAAAAGAGACTGGCAAGTTTGTATGCGTGGCTGTCGAAGATCCTCTTCGCGACACGGACTTCTATGTCTGTACTATGCGCCGAACCAAGATGCATAAAAGCAGAGACATGAACCACTATTTTGTAAATAAGTGGGAAGATATGTTGAAAACTTGCGACTGCGTCTGCCCTGATTAGAAACTAATATGATCAAACCACTCCGCCCCGAAGACATGAATGAAGCAAAGAAACTGGTTATTCCAGATTTTGTGCTTCAAGCAGTAAACATGTGCATGGCTAAGAACTTGGTTCGCGGCCATGGCAGCATTACTCAAGATGAAGTAATAAGCTATATCCTCGAGCACAACTCTGGTATTACCAGGCAACAGATCTTCGATAACAATTGGCTCGATTTTGAGCCATTGTACGAAGAAGCTGGCTGGAAAATTACTTACGATAAGCCCGGATATGACGAGACCTATGAAGCTCATTGGGTCTTCAAAGCTAAACAGCGACCTCCTAATGGACCAATTAGGACGTTAATCAGAGGCTAAGTAGCGCTAGGCCCTGACGGGCCTAGCCTTGCTTAGAGGTTAATATGCTCGAACAATTACAGAAGGAAAAAGCTGAAGAACGTATTCGCTGCTTCATCCATCCTTTTCTTCCCTTACTAGGCTGGAACTATACCGAGACTTGCTCTTTCGGTAAGCTCTGGAATGAGACTAACATCCAGTGCCGTGGTCTAATCACTGACCTGCAAGGAAATGTGATTGCTCGACCCTTCGGCAAGTTCTTCAACCTCGAAGAACTATCTGTTGAACAGCGCACGTTCGACCCAAAAGATATTGATTATATCTCTACCAAGGAAGATGGATCATTGATCATCATGTTCTGGTATCAAGATGCCTGGCGCTTTTGCACCAGGGGGTCGTTCGTTTCAGACCAAGCAATTCTAGCCGAGAAGCTCCGGAGCCAGAATCCTTCTCGATACAGTGCCAATCATCACAATACCTATCTCTTCGAGCTAGTCGGGCCCTCAAACCGCAATGTCACTCGTGGCTATGAGGTTGATGAGCTGATTCTCCTTGGTGTCAGAGATACTCAGACTGGTTCGGAATATGGATCAGGAGGTATCCGCTCAGCAGCGAGGACTATTGGTGTCAATCATAGCAAGCAGTGGGACTGGGACGCCGAACTCTTCCAGATGGTTAAGTCCAACAAGGATCCTAACTTCGAAGGCTTGGTCGTGACCATGAAGTCTGGCTTACGCTTTAAGCTCAAGTCAGAACTCTACTGCCAACTTCATAAGGTTGTCACTGGTGAGTTTACTCCCAGCCGAGTACTAGATCTTTGGCAGAGCTCAAAGCTTAGCGAGAACTGGATTGATCCAGTCATTCCTGATGAATTCTATGCTGAGATCAGGGAGCATGTAGCAAAGGTAGAAGTGCGATGGCTTGAATATCGCGAAGAGATGTTTGTCATCAGGGCAAAAGCTAGTACAGGATATTCAGTAATGAAAGTCATGAACAAAGCTGATGATCGCGAGACTCGTAAGTTTTTAGCGACAACCTTGCCAGAAAGCCGGCCATATCTGTCTATTTTGCTTACCAAAGGCTTATATGCTGATATCAAGGAATGGGAAACCATTGCCAAGGAACTCTTCATCAAGAAGGAGCTTGCTTGAGATATCTTTGGCGAGCCTTCTGGGCTCAGATAGGAAGAAATATAGCTAATTGGCTCTGGAAGAGGAAGTAATGAGGGCCCTCACGGGCCCTCTAGTCCTTGAGGTAATGATGATCACCGTTGATGAACTAATGGCCAGGGCTATCCACCCCAACGCGTGGTTTTTCTGGATTCCTGAAGACATTGTAGAAAAAATTCCACATGATCAAAAGGTCAGTGTGTCTTGTGTCGAAGGAAACTGGGTTATCGCTGATACATCCTATAAGGTTGTTTACAGTGATCTTCCAATTGAGATCATTGCACCTACTCCTGAGGAAGTTAAGCTCCTGGATGTACTAAAGCTATTTGCTAAGGTACTACCGGCGATAGGTAACAATCCTTTTCCGAAAACCCTCGAAGACCCGGAGCCTCCTGCTCCGCGTGTCGCATAGTCTTATTTTAGGTCAAGTTCGCACTAGCTAGTAGCTTTGAACAAAATTAAGACGGCTGGAAATCTTCTCCAACTATAATCTAAACCGTGTGTTCAACGCGGGAGACAAAGTGAGATATGAACTAAGTAGGGGCTCTTCGGGGCCCCTACAACGCCTAACCATATCAGTACTCGGATTATTGTCCAGAATTGATTATACGCTATTTATAGCGCATTTAGAGGCATTCTCTTAGAATGGAGTATATTTATGAAAATCTTAGTACTGGGTGACTTGCATATCACTAGTAACCGAATGCATCTATTACCTAAAGCGGATAAGTTAGCCGCTGAATTAGGCGTACAGACCATCATCCAAGTTGGTGACTTTGGACTGTCTTGGCCGGGAGAGAACTGTCCTGTAGCTCGATATTTTAATAAACGAGCTCGTCAGTCTCGACAAGGTCCAGATTGGATTACCTGTTTAGGTAATCATGACAATTGGAATACATTCGAGAAGAATCGAACCAAAGCTATTCTTCTAAATGCTCCTACAGATGATTTAGTAACATTTCCTGCGCTAATTCCTTATGCGCCTGGACTTTATGCTTCAAATCGTCCTGGATACATTCCTACTTATGGCGGAATGTTGTTCCTCGGCGGAGCTGTTTCTACAGACGCTGATTACAGACCTCCTAACCATGCTTGGGGTACTGATCATGGTCATCCAGGGAGAGTAGAAGGTAAAGACTGGTGGCGTGGAGAAGCACCTACCAAAGAAGAACTTCAGAACTTCATTGACGTTCTAGAAGATAAAAAACCTAAATGGATATTTACTCATGATGGACCAGCGGATGCTCATGAAGCTAAAGGCTCAGGACTCTGTCTAAAGTCTAATATGCGATATGATGAGATAGCTCGGGCATTCCAAACTATCTCTGAAATTTCTGAGCATAAGCCTACTCGATGGTTCTTCGGACATCATCATGAAGTCTTAGAACGAACTTTCAATGGAACCACTTTCCATTGTTGCGGTCTTCATGGAGAAGCTTGGCTACTAGATACAGACACTAACGTTTGTACATCGTTAGATCTTGCAAAGTGATAACCGTGGGCGCCTAACGGCGCCCACCTTCTTGATCTATGGAACTTCAAACCATTAGGATTATTCCTCGAGGATTAGACGGTATCGGGCGGATACGCTGCTATCGTTGAATAATGGGACAATATCAGCTGGCAAAACCCATAACTACTAAGGTGATTTATGACTGCAAGTGAAATTCTTGAACGCGCCGACAAGATCAATCATGCCAAGAAATGGCAGAATCTTGGAGCTGAGTTGATTAAGAAAGATTTCATTTGCCCTGAAGGGACAATGATACCTCTCCCTCTCAATAGTGCTGATTTCAGAAACAAGTTGATCCACTTGCTCTATGAGCATGCTGGAACCTTGATGAAAGAGGCTATTGATGGAAGCTGATAAAAGAATGAGGCTATTCCAAGTCGGCTTGAGCACAAACCGTTGGTTGATCCGCGCCCTTGAAGAAAGAGACGTGATGCCTAAGCTATACCACCATATCAAGTATCTGTTTGCGGATGGTCCACCCAACACTCCGGCACAACAAAAGGAGCTTGAGCGCATGCTTTCTTACGCACAACAAGCAACTATACGCGAAATTCGCTTCTCAGATGACGGAGTAGTGTCAGCCTGAGTATGAAGTGATAAACAGGCTACGGAATAACATTTATGGAGCCAAACAATGGGCGTTGCAAAGGATTTAGCATCCTCGATACGTAGGATTGACATCTTCGGATTAGATCAGCCTAGCTCCTCCTTTATGACCTACTAGGCTAAACTAGTAAGGTACGTTAGGCCCTTGAAGGGCCTAACGAATTCTCGAGGTTTTATGAAGAAAGAAAAGATTATGGCCAATGTCGATTATTGGTTTGTCAATCGTAGTAATAAAATCGTTAAAGGCCAGGTTACTGAAAATTCTATCGAAGAGATGAATTCTTATGGCTGGGGAAATATGCGCGTGCTTCAACCTACTGGACGCTACAGCCGTTATTTCGTTTACGATAGAGAACTTTTTGCTTCTGAGAAAACACTTAAAGCTTATCTTCGGCAGCAACTCACTATTGACTTAAAAGCTATATACAGTAAAGCTAAAGCAATAGCTGTTAAGATCAAAGAGCTTCAGTAATGCTATTCGTCAAAGGCTACCACCATTGGCAGATAGTCGGGACTGTTAAGAAGATCTACATCAATCCTAATGGTACTGGCGCTGATCTTTATATCTTCGACCAAAGACTCGGCAGAACCCATTATGGTGGCTACCATCGCCTTAACGAAAGAATGACCAGTTACTGTACTTATACACTCGTTTGCCCGGATTAAATATGCTTTTAGCGCTTCTATTCGCTTGTGATACGCCGCCTGTATTGATCGCTGAACGCTCTATCGTAACCGAAGAAGGTGGAGGGAAATGGCATCGCTCTACTCCAGCGACAGATATGCCAGAAGGCACTAAGTGCTGGTATAGAGCAGCAGGAAATGCTACTACTGAAGTTTGCGATTTCCCCGTTAGAACAATCATCACCTGTGTCGAAGATAGCAATGGCTAATTAGTGGCCCTGACGGGCCACAACTTCTTGATCTATGCGAATTAATCGCTTAACATACTTCGGGTTGAGGCAGCCCGGCGGTCCAAGCGTAGATCATTTCTCGGTACCTGTTCCGAAGCTACTAAGATTGGTATCTTATTAGCTAGACGATTAACTACCGTAAAAACAGGATATGAAGCTAATACCAAAATAGCTGCAGAGAGTGAAAGCCGGATGAGTCATGAACTGGCCGGCACTAACCTCTCACCATTCATAACACTGGAGATGGTACTCCATATCAATAAGTCTAAGTGTACATTTAGACCCAACGACTACAAGCGTTAAGCTGAGATCCATATGTCGTAAGTGAGGAGAAGTGGTCTATACCTCACACCATTTTATAGAGATATGTAGCAAATCGGAAAGTTCGAATGATCCGACTACAGATAGGCAGATACTAGTTCAAGTTGAGCTATTCTCTATAAATCCCTAACGGGCAGAATCCAACTGTAAATCACGAGTAAACGTGCTAAATCTTAAGATTCAATCATCGATAATCTGAATCATAGCAAGGTGACAACTCTATTCCTTGCCACGGTTAGTTGTTTCCACCGGAGAAAAACAACGGTAAGTCTCAATCTTAATATAAGGTTAGTTGAGACAGTAGAAGGCGATGGTGGGGCTATTCTACAACACAATGAGCAATAAAGATTAGTCATCAGCTCAGGGTCAAGACTCATATGATATGCGACTTCCTCATTAGGTACCTGATGTATAGTCGGCCAAGTATCTACTAGTAGGTGAAACAAGGCTAATCCTACACAAATTCATGGAGCATAGATGCTTACAGTCGAAGAAATAGACTCTATCCAGAGTAAATTGATAGAGTTTCGCGCGACTCTTTCATACAATGATGCACGATCAATTGATCAAGCTGTTACTGGATTAGCTAATGCTAGACATTTAGTTTCCAAGCCTCATGCCCATCATTGGGCGCCAAGCGGATATCCAATTGTTTGCACGGGCTGCGCCGCCACTCTTCCTCTAAAAGCTTGACTTCTATGAGAGAACGTATAGATTCATTTCTCACCAAGAAACTCCGGAATCGTCCTTTGTGGACGATCTACTGGCTCTTGATGTATAAATATAGCTCACTGTTTGAAAAACTAAATAAATGATATGGACTGCTAGCTCAATTGGCAGAGCAAGGTTCTTTTAAATCCGAGGTTTCGGGATCGTACCCCGAGCAGTCCACCACTAAGCCAACCTGATCAATTGGAATCGGATAAAGAGAAAGTAGGCGGAGCTTTAATGGCAATAAGTATGACTAGGGGACTAGTTTAACCAAGCGGCTGTGAAGTCAAAATCTTAATGAGTATATTCCGGAAGTAAGGTACGCTATCCCTTACACAAATTATCAGGGTTGGTGGCCGAGAAGTCGAAGGCAAGAGACTGTTAATCTCTCGTGCGAAAGCCCGTCGTCTGTGCAAATCAGACCCAGCCCTCCATATATGCAGGTGTGTTCAAATTGGTAAAGAAAACAGGCTTAGAACCTGTCGGATTTAAATATCCTTGGGCGTTCGAGTCGCCCCACCTGCACCACTAAAATAAAGAGAACCAAATGACCGTTTCAGTAATTCTTACTATTCTATCATGTCTAATTATCTTTTTCGTTCTAGCAAAACATACAAAAGATATTTTGTGGATTACCTGGATCTTAACTGTACTTATATACGATAGTCTAAAAAGTTTCTATCCTGTAATCCTAGGCCTAGGTTTCATTCTAAGTCTTTTTTGGCTTAGTCACATGGTAACAGAATGGTATTTCTAATCTCATTAGCTCTAGCTCAGCCTATTAAGGTTGGAGTAGATAATAGTTATCCTTATTCTTATCAGGATAAGGGAGAATGGTCTGGTCTTTCTGTAGAATTGTGGGAAGAGGTTGCGCGACGGAATCACTGGGAAACTGATTACCAGATCGTTTCTACAGCTGATCGCTTTGAGGCGATCAGCACTGGAACCATTGACGTCTACCTCCCTGCAGTAACGATCACCTCTGAGCGTGAGAAGCTCTTCGACTTCTCACATGCCTACTACAAGGACTATCTAGCTGTAACTACTCACCAAGAAGCAGGCTTCTGGTCCTACGTCTCTAGCTTTCTTTTTAAGATGGCTAGCGTGCTTGGAATCGTAATTCCTGTACTTCTGACTGTAGCATATTTGTATATGCTTTGCGAAAAGGACAACGAGAAAAGACTTACTTGGAAAGAGATGCCTAGAGCACTTTTCAATAGCTCCTACTGGGCTATGACCACAGCTGCTACAGTAGGCTATGGGGATGAGTCTCCTAAGACTATCCCTGGGCGAATCCTTAGTATGATTTGGATGCTCTTTGGTATCATGTTCTTCTCCTGGATTATCACCCAATTGAATATTGAAACCAAGACTACTATTGATTCTAAAGACATTCCCAATGGTCTAATTGTGGTAGAGAATACTACGGCCGAAGAGTATCTGAAGTCCTATCACAAGGAATACAAGACCGTCTGGACCGAAGCCGAGCTACAGACTGAATTCAAGAACGGTAAAGACGTCTTTTATGATCAGAGTCTACTTCAATCTATCACGTCTGATACAGTTCTTCGTGTAGAAGAAGCACCACAATACTATGGACTACTATTTCCAGAAGATAGTCCTTATCTCGAACTAGCAAATCGGCAACTACTGTTTGTTCTGGAAACTCCAAAGTGGAACGCCATCCGCTCCACCTACCTCAAGGATTGAATATGTTCGCATTATTCGCATTTATGCTCACTTTCATCGGCTGTGAGCCTGCTCCCACCAGCAGCAGCAGCAGCAGCACCATCAACGATATCCCTGCTTCACAGGTAGTCGTAAAGGCTCCGGTCTTTAACGCTGAGAAGGCTACAGCCAAGGGTAAGGAGTATATTGATACTCTTTATGGAACCAAGAGTCCCAATGGCCCTGTATGTCTTGGAGAGACTGTCTCTGATGAATACACCCAGTGTAGTTATACTTATACTGAGGTTGATAGTACTCTGAAGGCTGGTACTATTCTCTGTAGCAACCGTGGTTGTATGGAAGGTAGTGCCGCAACTACAGTAGCTAAGGAAGATATTCCCTCGGTCGTGGTTAACACGACCACTGGCGGTACTTCTGGTGGTATGAGTAACGACTGGCTCTTCTGGTATATCCTTATGAGCAATGGCGGCACCTCCTACCATTATAATAGCTGGTACAGTAATACTCCTGCTTATGGCCGAACTGCTTACTATAGTCCTGGCTATATCCCTTCTGCTCAAAGTCGAAGCTACTATACTACTACTTACAGTAAGCCTGTAGCTACTGCTAGCGCCACGAAGTACACCAGCAAGACTACCAGCAAGTCAACTGTTTCTAGCTCTACCAAGTCTACGAGCAAGAGCACTGCTCCTTCTACTGTAACTACCAAGAAGACTACTTCTTCCTCTGGTTGGGGTAAGAGCAGTCGTTCCAGCGGCTACAAAAGCTCTGGTTCTAGCTCTCGTTCTAGTGGTCGACGATGATCTGGGGTGTCGTCTTTGTTCTATTCTGTATCTTTATCATACTAGCTTATTCATTAGGTCATGTTAGAGGTAAGAAAGAAGGCAAAGAGATCGGATACACAGCTCGCGAACTATATTGGGATAAGCTTAAGAAGACTCCTATTGCTGGCCAGTACGTTGACGTTCCTCACTTTGGAATGGTCATCATCCTTGGTCGAGGGGAAATCAATGGCGTGCCTCACATCGACTATATCCCCAAGGACGTTGTCGGTGATCGGCAGATCCCCGAGCTATCTGAAGAAGAGCTTGATCGTAACGTCATCAGCTGTCCTCTAGACGAGTTCTGCGCTCAGTGTGAGCTTAGCATTAGCATGATGTAGAGTGTGGCCCTGACGGGCCACACCTTCTTGAGGTTCTTTATGACTTGGGTAATCCTAGGTATCTATTACATAACTAGTAGATTAATTCTAATAGCAGATGATGTATTAATTCGAGAAACAGATCCTCGAATGACTCATGATAGTAATCCTGGACCAGCTATCTTTTGGTACATTATGCCTGTATCTGGAGAAGTATGGCTCTTTATCACATTTATAATGTGGGTCGCCGCACTCTTCTCTTTTCCTATTAGCTATTTACAAGCTAAGAAGCGCAATTTAAAGATAAAGGCTCAGATCAAAATCAAACTTCAAGAAACTCAAGAACAAGAACTACGTAATCAAGAATATTTACTAGACTTAGAACTTGAAAGAATGAAAAGAGATAATCATGGTCTTCAGCATAGAATCAAAAATATACAATCTTATTAGAGATTCTTACGTTGAAGTAAAATACTTTACTTCTTGAGGTTACTATGGATCCGAATGAAACAATTGCTATCTTTCTTGAAGGATCTGCCGATCTTGATTGGAATGTTGATCCTGAACTAGAGAATGGCTTTCTTGCCATAAACCCAGTTACAGGTTATCAGTTTTCAGTTATGCGTATTCAACATTCAGATATTGATAGTAGTTTCAGTCTACGTTCTCGTGATTCTACCTACCAGCTTCAGATTCTAGTTAATCCAGAAGCGGATATTGTAGAAAAGATGCGTACTTCAATCGCTACTGGCGATTATAATCGTGTCTGTGATAACTTACTTAAGTCTTTGTTCCGTACTGCTCAGCAGAAGGCACAGAGCAAACTCCTTGGGCCTGATTTAGTTTCGACAGGGTAATAGAAGAGAAGGTCGCGTTATAGGCAGGAAGAGCCTTGAAAATCCATGCATGTAAATGCCAACAACACAAGTCACTTTACGGATGTCGAGATGGTCTCTGACCGTCTCGCAGCCTAGTCTTTTAGCGTAGTGCACTAAAAGCCGTTTAGCCAAGGAGTTAGCTCGAACTTGGATAGGCGTAATACAGAGCTTCCTGGCTTGAACTAGATATGGAGTTCAAAATCAGTATATACATATTGACTGTTAAGAAAGTTTAACAAGGGTTGCCCCGAACCTTAAGCGGTGGCAGGTAACGTAACGACTAACTAATAAGCTGCTCTGGACGCGATCTGCGATGATCGCCAGGTCCACCACATTAAACCTTGGTAATTCATGACACAACTCGCTAGAGCCAAGATACTGTATGAAAATTCAGTAGCTGGCAGACAAGAAAAAGAAGAAAAGAAATACAATCAATGGGTTGAAGAGATTTCCAGGGCTATTGAACATGCTGCCGAAAATGGCAATAAGTATGTTCAAGTTACTGCTGCCGGCAAAACTTACCAGGAACTAACTCACCTTCGACGTCTTTTCATACAAGTAGGTTATACAGCTACCATGGATGGTGGCTGGATGCTTACAATTTCAGGATGGGCATAATGTCTGATTCTCGTTCTAACTCTAGCTCCGACGGAGCATTTGCCCTTTGGTTCCTTATTGGAGCAGGATTCTCCTTCTTGGTCAATCGCAGTATCTTCTGGGCTTTGATCCATGGCTTCTTTGGGTTCTTCTACATTCTCTATCTCTGCCTTGGTTGCGGAGGAGGAATTGATGGAGTCCAGCAGGCTGTCGATCAGCTCATTGAACCTCAGGCAGTCGAAGTTCAAGTCGAGCCAGAAGTAGAAGCAGCTGTTATTCTCGAAGAATAAGGCAAGTGGCGCCTAACGGCGCCACTGTCCTAGATAGCAATATGGGCCCTTTAGATTAAAGAAGCATGTACCTCCCTATGACAATTTGAACAAAGAAGGTCACATTTATCTAATTCAGATATAGCCCTCTTCCCAAATGTCTGGCTACGAAACTTCGAGAAACCAAACTCTTTTTCTTTCGGATTTCGATGATGAAATTCTAAAGCTCCTGAGTATTTGCAATAACCACAAACCTGACATTTGTTACCTTTATACTCAAGACACTTAAGTTTAAAGATATGCTGTTTTAGTGTTGTGATTATCAAAACGCATTTTTTGCAATAACCGCTTCGACCCTCTTTCCGATTCCCACCTCTGCGATAATAAGATGATCTAGGTAGATCTTCTTTGCAATGAGGGCAAACAAATGTTTCCATTACTTCTCCTATGGTTAGAACCAATTAGATTCTACCAATTATTAATTGAGAAGTCAAGTTTCTGGAGCCGAGTTCAGCTGGTGACGACAAGAAGCTTATATCTTCTCCCAATGCAGGGTTCGATTCCCTGGGCTCCAACCACAAACAAGTCGCGTGTTCGAACCACGCCGGGCCTACCAATACAGTTCTTGGACTTAAACCAAGTGGTGGAGGGAATGATGGTTGAGAAACCGGAACTCCCCTACGTGAAGCAATTCACAAATGACGGCTAGTAACCGTTGATGATGGGACAAATAAGCAAAACCCATATTTACCGTAATGAGGTTGGCGTACCTCCGTTGAGAAAATCCGACCGTGCGCCAATCTCATTACTCATCTTGGTTCGCCCAAGAGATGTGATCTAACATCAAGCTCTCCGGCCTTCCGAACAAGCTTTAAGACTTATCGAAGGGTACAAGTAAAATTGATCCTACAATTGATACTACTAATTAATATGTTTCGAAATCAGGGGTTCTGACCTGATGAAGAGTTTAATATAGCTAGAGAAAGGTTAGTCCTCTCTAAGCGTTTGGAACTAACGGGCGCAAGCCCTCATTGGAGTATACTATGGACTTGTTTCTAATACGTGGTCTACCTAATAGTGGAAAGACTACGGTAGCACAAGCCATTGTTGGGCTCGAGAATTGTTTTGCCGCCGACGATTACTTTGAGATGTTAGCTAGCAAGCTTAATTGTACTTATGCTCAAGCATTTGCCGATTATCGAGCTAATATACATCTTGCTCATCAGCACTGTCAGAACAACGTTCGTGCCGCGATGAGTATAAATCTATTTCCTATCGCAGTTCATAATACCTTTACAAAACATAAAGAACTTCAACCTTATGTTGATTTGGCCAAGGAATTTGGTTACAGAGTACACATCATCACTGTAGAAAAATCTCATGATGGTGACAACGGACATAACGTTCCTCCAGAGGTTATAGAAAAGATGCGTACGCGTTGGCAATCATGGTAGGAGCTATCTTTGAACACAAGGATGGGTACCAGGTGGCCCTGCTCCAAGCAGGGCCTGCGTGGCTCTGTAAAGAGGTTAAAACTGTACCTCAGAAAGGTACTAGCGTCTTAGACATTATCCTTACAGATAAAGGTCAGATGTATGTACACCCGGGCTTGTCCTTTGGCGTCTTCGAAATGAAGACTATCGCCATGTTAGAAGACCCGGCGCAGATCACTCTTTCTCTCCTAGCAGATGAGAAAGTAGCACACTTTGTAATGAAAATAGTACACCAATGGGCAAACTTAGATAGTCCCTCTTGGGCAAATGAATCAACGGAAGATCTCTTGAATTATTTCCGTTGGATGACTGGTAGGGTTGATAGTCTAACCCGGTCCACCAGATCTCCCTGTTAGGTGGTGATCAGGTAGTAGGTCAAAAGGGCCTTAATAGACTATCGGAGTAGTGCGACGATAAAGCATAGGGAGGGCCGCTTCGGCGAGCCCTCCCGCTAACTCAGGAGTTTTAATGAAAGTAATCTTTCTAGACATAGATGGAGTAATTTCTACTCACGATTCCATTATGGAAGCCCATAGAACTCAATATGAATTCTCTGGTATGCAATCCCAGGCTAATAAGATTAATACTGAACTGATCAAGAATCTTAAACAGTTACAAGATATTATGGGCGCCAAGATCGTAATATCTTCGGCTTGGCGCTATAGCTGGCATATAGATGAACTCAGATGGTTTCTATATAATCGGGGCGAGATTCTTCCAGAATCAGTCATAGCAACCACTCTTTATAGAGATGATGGTTCCCGAGGTTTAGAGATTAAAGAATATTTGGAGCTTCATCCAGAAATTACAGATTTTATAATCTTGGACGATGATCAAGATATTGAAGATGCTCCAGAATTAGTACCTCGATGGATTAGAACTAAGTACGAGGAAGGCTTCACTAAAGAAATGTTGGAGAAGGCGCTGCTGACGCTGCGCTGATTCACGAATATTATGCCATGCGCCTGTGGTGGAATGGTAGACACAGAGGACTTATTGATAAATTGAGCACATAGAAAGTAACTTCTATCGTGAATTGCTTCAAATTCGGTGAATCCTTAACTGGTAACGCCGAGCTAAGCTTTTGGTTTCTTATTTTTACCACGATATGTACTTGTTTGAGCATGACAATTTGGACAAAGAATTCTTAGATTGCTAAGCTCATTGTTCTTATGGTCACCATCAATATGATCAAGTTCTATCGGTATAGGTTTATTCTGCCAAGTGGATAATTTACATACTTCACATTTATGCCTCTTCAACTCATCTTTAATGAGCCGAAGTTTTAGTCTGTGTGATTGTATAAAAATTCTATTTGAAAGATAATCTTCTATAGGTTTGGGAGTTTCAGGGGAAATACGTCCTTTATTCCATCCTTGACCAGTAAAATGAGAAATATCTAATTCGTATTTTTCTATTAAATTATGTATAGTGCGATAGTTTCCACCTGCTGCAATAATACCTAACTTTTCTAAAACTTGACGAATAGATAAAGATGTTGAAATAGCTTGCCTGAGTTCTTCCTCAGTATAAGAATACTTTGACATAAAACACCAATTGAAAGTGTAGAGACTAAACGGAGCATACCCTATTACAGAATAGTAAGGGTAAAGACATAGTCCAGCCCACAAATGAGTTTACCATAACTCAGTTGCGAAAGCAATAGTGGGATGAAAATCCTCCTTCCTAATAAGAAATGTCGGTTCGACTCCGACCAGGCGCACCAAATCACAAAAGGACTACAATGAATCTATCTTTAAAGCGTAACGGACTTCTTGTCCGCTACCTAAGCTTTTGCTATGCGGAATCGAACTTCCTACCACGAAGTTTCTGTACTCTCTTCTGGTTACTATTATTTAGCCCTCTAGCAATGCCTATTTGCTGGGGACTAACAAGTATCACTAAGACTTTTGACTATCTTGAGAAGCAAAAGAAGTTAAGTCTTACGAATACAAGTGCAAAGCTTGTAGCTGAGTATCGTAACAACCCAGACTTAGCTTTCTGTGATTACTACCAGCATCTAGGACATAGTGACTTCACTGGAGACTTTAGGAATCCAAACAGACGTATAGTCATTGCTGCTTTTGAGAAGCTTAGTAATGAATATGGTTGTAGTTGGTATGCTGTTTTGAGATACTTAAAGCCAGAAATGGAATATGACGACATAAATGATTATGCTAAGAGCATGTCTTTCGCTTATAATCCAACGAGGACTAAATCTTTAATTGATTTTAGCTGGGTCAGTAGTTACCTCCATGCTTTGGGCCTCTGGGCAACAGCTATATCTTGCGCACTTCCCCTACTTATTATAGGCTTAAACGATTATCTTTGGGCTATCTCCACAATAGGAGTAGGAATATTCCTCCACAATCTTCTCAATCGTACTGGAGTGTATAAGCTTGCTTGTAACTTCTATCGCATGGTTAAAGATAAGACTTGTCCAATCATAGTCTGGGAATGACATGGGATATGACTGGAATAAAGCTGCCAATAAGATTTTAAGTTGCCTAGACCGTGATGATTCTGAGATTATCAAGGCTTGGCAGCAGGAGCAGGTAAAAGAAGCAGAAGCTCGCGGCAAAGCCCATGCCGAAGTGTGGAGCTTTGGCGGCAATGCATTCCTTACAATCATTGCTCTTACAGTCGCAACACTTCTAGTTACTAACTTCAGTGGATGTGTAAATGAACAAGAGATTCGTTACGCCGTGGTAAGAGAACTGGAAAGCTCTTATTCAATTAAGAACGAGGCTTGTAAGCAAACAGCTACAGATGCTATTGGAGCATTACATATCTGTGAGAAACGATTAGAATCCGTAATGGATGCTTGTAAGCAATAACCATCGAGGTGGGGGCGCCACCTCTCACAAAAGGATCTTGATACGATCACCTCTATTCTGCAGATAGAGTTAAGATTATAGCTTACATTATAGTCCTACGTCTGTTCCGGCAGCTAGAAAGGAACCGGAAAGCACTTGTACTCAATGGGTATTAACTAGAGTACTTGTAAAATAATCTATCCGTTGGGGGAGAATACCCGAACCAACGTCATTGGGATCATCTACTAGTGGTCAGGTAAGAAACCTTTCAAGTTTCAAAGCGTGAGTTCAATTCTCCGTGGTCCCACCAATACAATTTAGGAGTAAATTTAATGTTTACAGCTGATCGATTTTTAATCTTACATCGTTATCTACACGATTCTGCTCTCACATCTGTAACCTACAACGGACAGAACGTACCATTCTTTACAAATAAGACTGGTATGCGTTACTGTATCATTGATGGTGTGAAGTATATTCAGCAGAATCCACAGAAGCCTACCTCTTATGGTCAGATGGCCCGAAACGGTCACAAGATTACCTGGGGAATCAAGGACGGCAAGTGGAATCTGGCGATCGATGATCAGGTAAAACATTTCGGAACCCCGGAAGCTTAAGGCTTCCAAGGTTCCTCAGCTGACGTATACCGATAGGGGGTCGGTGGGGTCTGTAACACCCTTGTGCGTTCCGCACTCCGTAAGTTCGACTCTTACTGGCAGCACCATTCAGGAAAATCTATGACAAAGTATAGGATTCGAGAGAAGATACTGCTATTAGCTGTAATGACAGCAATTGCAGTAGGACTTACTATCACTATAATTACTAGTGATTATAAGTTAGAAGATTGAGATAATGGGACCTGTGGCCGAGTCTGTCTTAAGGCACGGAACGAAGCTTCTGCCAGTAACCGCGGGCAGGAACGGGTATTCCTAAGTACTTGCATCGCTTAGCTATAGCAACATCTGAAATACCTAACTGTTGAGCTAACTCACTTTTTGGTATTTCCCAAACCAGTCTTTTAAGCTCATCAGGCAAAGGCCAGATAATCTTAGTATATGATCTTCGATGTTCATCTGAACATGGTCTACAAAAACGATTATTTTTCTTTGCAAGCTTTATTCCACAAGAAGGACAGTTATGAGGTGGCCTCTTGCTTTGTCTTACAAAGACTGGTTTGCGGTTTTTAATACCGCAAGACTTACACCTTGTAGCTGTTTTAGAACAAGCTTTACCGCAAAGAATGCATTCATGTATTTTCTTAAGAGTCTTTGAAGTAAAAGTATCTGTTTGACTATGACAATTTGGACAAAGTATTCTCAGATTTTCGAGTCTATTGTCATTATTAATACCATTAATATGATCAAGCTGAAGAACTAAGATATTGTCATTCCAGTTCGGACCTATGCCACAAGAAGAACATTGTTCTTTAATAAGTTCCTGCTTGTATAGTCGCTCCTTCAAACGAGCTGAACCTATATCAGAACCAATGCAAAGATATTCTTCTACCGAACGCTTAGTTTTAACTTTAGTCAATTGAGTAAAATGAGCAGTATCAAGAGAATTTGACTTGATGAAATTCCTTACAGCTCTATAATAGTTCTTGAATTCAGGATTATCTTTCTTGATTCCAAGACTTTCTACTGTCTCAATGATAGTATGACTAGCTTGAACAGCTACTGATACGGAATATAAATCTAATAATTTCTTCATTTGAACCCATGGGGAATAATTAAGAAACTATACACATAAGGAAGTGTGGTCGAGCGGATTATGACAAAAACCTTGAAAGTTTTAGGTGCAGCGATCCTGTATCCGTGGGTTCGAATCCCACCGCTTCCTCCAGTGCCATAAATGCAACAAGAACAAACACTAATAGAACGTCTACGGATTAGAGCAACTATTCGTAGGCAAATCATTACTCGAAAATCAGTTCAAGAGAATAAGCCAGATAGAATTGCTGATTTACTCGAAGAAGCTGCTAATCGAATAGAAGAACTTGAAAAACTAAATAGGTGCTAGCCGAATAACGGTTTGTCGGACTTCTTTGCTAAAGAAGCCTGCCTCAAAGCAGTGAAGGTTCGAGCCCCTTGGCACCTGCCATAGAAAACCACTAGTATAATAGATATAGACATTGTAGAAACAACTAAACTACTGGACATACAATGTCACAACAAATTTATTTACGTAGAGGTAACGTATTCACAGTTACTGACGATAAATCGTTAGATATTCATCAAGAATTACCTCCTGGAAACTATATAATCCAGATAAGTGATGCTGGCTATTACTTCGAAGAAGCTGATGCTTTCGAATTACCAGATAAGCTTTACGGTACATTACCAGAAGTAGCTGCTAGAGTTGAGAATACTTATGCAGACAGGTTAAAGGCTGGAAAGTCTACGGGCGTACTCCTCAGTGGAGATAAGGGCGCCGGCAAGACCTTATTAGCAAAGAAAGTTGCTATTGATCTTAATCTACCTACCATATTCGTAAATCAACCTTTCTGCAATGATGACTTTAAGGACATCATCGCTAAGCTAGGACCTTCAGTTATTCTCTTTGATGAATTCGAAAAGGTCTATGCTGATAAAGCTCGTCAGAATATGCTTCTAACTCTACTTGATG
>ERZ1292625.50-Hain-H41-01um-R1-50-length-193203-cov-14_pt1 | contig 193203 bp, 276 predicted proteins | sample MGYA00564400_ERZ1292625 | MGnify/ENA primary metagenome ERZ1292625 (study PRJEB36523, sample SAMEA6512639) | groundwater metagenome | collected 2019-01-08 | study: AquaDiva: Metagenomics assemblies of 32 groundwater samples | reverse complement strand
CGTCTTTTGAATGTATTTCAAAAAATAAATCTTTGTATTGTTTTGAAGTTTCCGGCAACCAATTGTCCAGTGCAGGTATGTTTTTATATGTCGATGTAGTCGAACCGAACATTTCCGGCAATGTATTGGACATATATCCAATATGCGAGTTTAGTGGAACTCGCACCGTTTTCGTACCAGTGGTTAAGTTCGTATCATCGTACTGATAGGTCAATATTATTTTTCCAGCATGATTTGTAAACGGCATTGACAATGACCCCGTTGGTGTCTGAAATGACCAATTTACATCGTGTGACGATGCTGTAAAATATGTAGAAAAATGGTTTTTAAAATTAACTACAAATTTTTGACAGAAATGATCACCAGTTGTAGCGACCCCATTAGCAGTATTAGCATAAATTGACTGCGTAGTATAATTACCGTCGATCCACACACCAAAAGAAGCGGTGCGATATGCCGCATTTCCGATAGTAGTTCCACTTATACCATCGCGCATATATAAATGCAAATCAGCACAAACAAATGTCCTACTTGATGTTTCCGCAATAGTAACTTTTTTATACGACGACGAAAAAAAATCTGAACCACTGACCGTAGTTTGATTTGTTTCCCATCCATATTCAACGGTGTTTATTCTTATCATTTTAATTTATGGTATTTGATACCCAAATATTGTCAAACTTATTTTTGTAATCGTCGTTGCTGAATTGACGTTAAATCGAATCACGTCGCCCGCCGCAACTGTCGTTGTCCAAGTTGTAAGATTGGTGTCCGAATTTGATTGAGCGGCAACGAGACTCGGCAATTCAGCGCCGGCGATCGTATCGAGTATCGTTGGTGGGAAGTTCGCAAAAACATCTTTCCAGACATCTATAACTATCGATCCTGCTTGATCCGCAGTCAAGTACCAACCAGTTATTTTCATGTTGAATGGAATCGACACATCAGACTTAACACCAGTTGTAATGACTGCGCCGCCGCCATCAACGACCAATCCAAAACTTTTATAATTGTATGACCATTTTCCAGTACTAAGTACATCATTTGCTGTCCAAGTCTGCCCAATGATGGACGCAGTATTTGGAGTTTCAAGTCGGATGTTGTTGGCAATTATACGATTAATCGATCCGGTCGAAAGTATTGTTGATGCCGAAACTTTGTGATGTGGAGATGAAAAACTGCTCGTCGTAGCAGCACGAATAGACATCGTCCCGGTCGATCCAGACATGATAATATCAGTGCTGCTACCATTACCTGAATACAACCAAACCGGGGCGGCATCATCAGAACCAATATTGAGTGCGTTGACTTGCGTGACAAAATATGTCAGTCCTGTATCGGCCGAGAGCACGGTTTCCCCAGAATTAATATTAATATCGAGACGATCTGCGTCGATATCAACAAGTTGTCCGCCGTTTATGCTAAGTCCGTTACCTACGCTACCAGTGATGGTTGCAACATTTTCAATACTGTTGACTTGCAACGTGCCCAACGTCGCGTCACCGCCGTTATATACTAACTGTTTCCACGCCATATATTTTTTCCTTTAACCATTCAATGACATTGTACTTGGGTTTCCAACCAAGTGTCGCCAATCTATAAGTATTGGCGCGAGTGATGTCGTCTTCAACATATTTATTTTTTGAATATACTTTTTCACAAGGAAAACAGTCTGCAATTTCGTTGATTGAATATGGAAATCCGGTACCAATGTTGAACGTCGTTTCAGCAATGTCTGTATCAGAATTCATCAACATTATCAATCCATCAACAACGTCGGAAACGTGCGTGAAATCGCGCCTAATCGACCCATCCCCATTAATGTACAGTTTCCCCTCTTTCCGATAATAATCGAGGAAACGTTGAATGACCGTGCCGTGTGTACCTTTTGCCATACGTTCGCCATAAATAGAAAATGGCCGGACCGTAATGATGTCCAAATTGAACAATTTACGGTACATATTGCAAATTTCTTCAGAAATCATTTTTGAAATTGCGTATGGAGAGTCTGGATGTAAATTGTCATATTCTGAACTTGACGAATTGACACGATAATTCACGCCGCCATATACGGATGATGATGAAATATAAATGACTTTCCCTTTATATTTCATATTGTGCAATATTGATAATAAGGTTCTGGTAGAATTGATATTGTTATCCAGATAATAATCTGGGCGATCAAATGATGGACGAACCCGTGCAAATGCTGCCAAATGAAATATTACATCACTCTCTTCATAAACATCGGTTTCTTCTGGCTCGTAAACTATTCCAGAAAATTCGCACACATCTTCTTTGAGATATGTTGCTTTTGGATTTTTGTATTTTCCAGTCCATTCATTATCAATAACAGTGACCGAATGACCAAGTTCAATTAATTTATCAACCAAATGTCCGCCCAAAAATCCACATCCACCAGTTACAACTATCCGTTTTGACATACAATTAAATTTTGTTCGTAATGTGTTAACGCGTTTATTTTTATTTTTAAGTTTCCAAGTTCAAATTCACCAATCGAACCTGATTCGGTTAGAATTTCTGACAAATTAAATATGATATTCAAATCAGATTGTTGAAATGTTTTACCATCAATCGATACGTTTATATCAACTGGACTGGTCATTACTATTTGTGAATTGACTTTATATGCCAGTTCATAATCAGTATTTGGTTGTTCCGAACTAATATAATCAAGTATTTTTTGTTCTGGGAGATCGGTATCAATAAAATCGCACCAGGGTTCAAGCAACCCAAGTAGATTATCGTTGCAATTGGTTATTATGAATCTGATTTGATATTGATGTCTTGGAATTATTGGATGATGCCATTCATCATGACGAATAACCGATTTCCATTTTCTAAAATAATTTCGCATGGATTTTGGTTGTTGCGCGTCCCATTCGGTTGAGTTTGTACCAACATTTGTTAATGACGGATTCCATCGTGACCCCGCGCAACTGCGATGGAAAATAAAGGATTTCAAACTTTGATAAAACTTACATCCATCAAGCAACAATCGATTCCAAAGATCATCGTCTTCACGCGAAGTTGGTCGGAACAGTGAATCACATCCACCAATCTTTAAGTATTGCGCGGTTTCCATCAAATATGGAGCAAATATCCCTCGCGTATAGTCAACCGTCAATGCTTTATATTTGGTATCCACATATTTTTGCAATCGATTTTCATCCAAATCTTTTGGATCAATTGGCAACCAATCCAAAGTAATTTTGCATTTTTCACCTGGATGGATTGATGGTTCACAACGAGTAGCAGAAACGACTCTTTTTGGTAACATCAAGTCCAACAAACCTCGCAATGATCCTTTCAACCAAACCATGTCAGCATGAGCAAGTACAAATAATTCGGTTTTTACCAACTTGACAAGTGAATTAAATAAAATAACGTGTCCCAATCGTTCTGGGCCGTCATTGACAATATAATCAAATCTATCGTCTTTTTGTTTGATTTCTTCTAACCAATATTTTGTACCATCAATGATACTAAAATCATCTGCACATAAAATATAAGGTTCACTGCCTATGTTGCGACGGATTGAATCATAAGCATATTTTAGAAAATGTAAATTTTCACGAGATGGGATTATAAACGTTACGTCTGAATATGTGTAATTTACCACCATAAATTGATATAATACTTGTTAAATAAATTCATTCCTTCTTCAAATTTATCCCAAGGATACAACTCATCTTCACCAGTATCCATTGACTTTGTAGATTTGAATGACCATAGTATCTTATTCAGTACAATCTTCCACTCGTCCAATGAATTAAATTCAATCGGATAACCGGCAGTCAAATTAATAAATACTTCAAGTCTCGGAACAATAAAATCCGCAATACTGTCGCGTAGTGACCAAGTTTCACTGTCATCAAACCCACGTTCAATTCGGTGATTACTGAATTTAGATTCGCGTTTATCATCAGCATCTGTCAACGAAAAACAAATATTTGGAATGTTTAAATATTTTGGATCGCTCATAATTCAAATTAAAAAAAGGAAACCCAATCAGTTTTTAACTTGACGGGTTTCCAGTGTCTTACAGTTCGGTTAAAAATAGTGTTGTTTGTTTACTTCGTCCCCGTCACCAAACTTTTTACAGTTTGGATTTCCACACGTTCAGGCAGTGCGGACTTTGCCCACGGAACTGTTAATTTCAACAGGCCGTTGTCGTAAGACGTGGTCATTAAACTCACGTCATACTTGTTTCCAATCCTCCACAAAAATTCAAAATCACGTTTTGCGATGCCTCGTTGTTGGTATTTCCGATTGGAAGTATCAACGTCAGGTCGGTGGTACAAAACTTTAATTTCGTCACCAGATCGCACCACTTCAATATCGTTAATATTTCCATCAACGATAGGTACTTCAATTGTTAACCCATCACTGTCCGAATAAATGTCGGTCGGATAGTCTGGTTTAACGGTCAGCGGCTGCCACCCACTTCTTGGGCTCAATAGATTCTGGAAGAACAAATCCAGATCGTCAAAAATTAATTGTTTGTTGTACATAAAATCTCCTTAGATGATTTATAAGAACTGTAAGGTTTCTTCACAATATACAAAACATTGTTCAATTTTCAAAATATCCATTAAACTTTTTTAGGAATATTTCTTCACTGTAATTATCTTTCCATGCTTTTTTGGCGTACAACGAAACGTGATTATAAAACTGATCATTTTCCGCTAAATGTTTGGCGATTCGTCTTGCTTCAAGCAGGTCTCCTTCGTTGACCGAAAGTTCTGGAAAACAAATGCGTTGCGAGTCACATTGATTGTAACCAATACACGGAATTCCCAAATGTGCGCAATTAAGATTGAACGTTCCGGCTGCATACGTCCGCATCAAATGGACAGCATATTTCCGTTTTGAAAGTTCAGTCATCCAATTTGTCCAATTCATGTACGACAAGTGTGTCAATCCAATGATTGCTTCTTCGCCATCTTGTTTTCTACCCATTGACGGAACATAAATTTCTCCGCCGATTTGCATTGCAATATTCAAACTATCCATGCCGCCATACCATTGACACATATTTCCACCAATCATCACGCCAGAACGATTTTCTGGACGACGCAATGATGATTGGTTAATCGAATCTTCAATCAATAACGTCGGCAAAATTTCAACTTGTTTTCCAGTAAAAAATCCAGCATAGTAATTTTTATCAATTTCGTTGTGACAAAAAATCAAATCACATTGACCTGCTATAAAATTCATATATGCTGTCTGACATTCCAAAGTCCAGTCCAACCAACCGTCGTTCGGCCCTTCTTGCATTACAGCAATCTTTCCAAACTTATGTCGCAGATTTTCATCAAACCAATTTGTCCACAACCTTATGTCAAAATTCTCATCACATCTTTTCGGAATGATAAAAATTCCCAAATCATAGTTTGGGATATTTTTATCATAAATGTAATGATGAGTTGCATTTAGCGCGCAAATCCATGCACCATCAGTTCGATTGGCATTTGTTCGGGGGACTTTGCCGGCGTAGTTTCCTTCCGTTAAAAAAGCAATATTCATAGTTTAAATGTTAGATTCGTCTTTGTCATCGTCTTCTATGTCTTCAAGATATTCAACCAGTACATCTCGAATCCCCGATAAAATAGTATTGCCGAACCCATAAGTAACAATTTTATCGCCAAATAGTCGCGTCAATGTTTCGAGTTCCGAATCGTCAAGCTCGCGAGTGGTCACGATATCATTAAATTCCTCAAATGTTTCTATTGAAATCATTTCATTTGTACCAATGTAACATTCAAGTATCTCTCCATCATCTAAATATGATTGAACATCGGCGACTAAGGTATCCCATTCGTCAGCATTTATTATGGTAAAACCTTCGCATGAAATTTCGTCTGCCCAATCAAAGTTCTGAATAATTAATAATTTTTTCATAAACATTCCTTTAAAGTTTTAAATTGACAATTGTTATTTTCAACTAAATGTTGAAGTGAAATTCGCAGTTGTTCGTAAGATTCTTGTGTCCACATATTCAAGTTATGTTTTCCAGCAATATGGGACTGAAACATTATCATATCTCCGTTATGGACTGAAATATGTTCGGCGTTGATATTATCGTGCCCAGTAAATAATTTAAAGTTAGTTCTGCCCCATCTAACTTCTTTACTATGTTCGCAATGAACTGCGGCATAATCAAATTGAGTAGGAATAATAGCAGCAGTTGCTTGACTGGTCAACCAGCCTGGTGACCGCCAACCCGTTGGTAAGATTCCGACATCGTTCCATTCATGAAACATTAGCCTCGCACGTTCAACGACGTCGTCAAACGTATTCAATTCAAAAAATTCACACTCACCGAAACGTGATGGGTTTGAAGTTTGGTGGAAATGACCATGCGACGCTATTTCAAAATATTCAATTGACTTTAATTTATTTATCCAAGACTTATGTTGCGATATTGGATATTGATCATGAAAATTTGAAGGAATAAACAATGTGAACTTTGCACCAAATTCTTCGTTCAACGACCGTAACCATTGTTCAGCAGGTTCATCAATAATTTGGTATCCCGGCTTAGGACAAACATCATCTATACTGATCGTAACTTTCAAATTCATTTTATTAAATCAATTAAAGGTTGGAATTTCATAAAATCTTCATCATTTGGTATTTTATTCACTAAAACTATATCATCTCCATCATGGACAATCGTTATCCACCACCCCGGAATTCCCTTACCACATTCAGAATTATACCAAGTAAATTCTAAATACTTTTTATCATAATCATGATCAAGTATTTTCCGAAAAATCATCATGTTTTGTTGAGCAGTCCATTGCTCTTCAAAACCATTAAATTTTAACCAGTTATCTTGTCTCATGGTTCATCATATCGATAAAAATTATCTAATCGATTTGAAAAGTCAATGTTTTTATCGTATTGACTTTTATCGCCAAATTGATACCCGCAATTATAAAAATCCCAGAACACGGCTTCCAGTTCAACAATTGCCGGATGTAAATCTAAATTAACATCAGTCAAATCTTTTGGTAAATCTTTAATTAGATTCACTAAATTCTCAAATCTTTTCATTTTTATAATTTAATTAACGGCCACATAACCAATCAAACCATCGCGGGACTCCGGTATCAAAAATGTTTGAATAGTATTCAACAATGCCGTCAAGATGATATTCCGTTTGTAAAGTAAGGAATGGTTTATACCGCTCAAATTGCTCTTTGGTAATATCAATATATTTAAACGGTTCTCGATTAAATATGGCCGAATAAGTATTATCGATGTGCTTTTGCATTATTTTTATTCGTCCGTCAGTCTGCGATAGTTCATACCTAATCATTTCAGGTTCGGACAAAAGTCGCAATGAGTAGATATCAGTATTTTTGATATTCATATAATTTGATTTTCAAAATAAAAATTTGAGGATTTTGCGTAATCATAATCTTGGATATAATTTCTGACAAATTGAACAAAATGTGGATCAACATCGTTGAATTCAAATACTTCCATTTCAAATTCGCCATCATAATCTTTGTCATCATCAAATATTGATTTGATTATATCCGAAACTAACTTTCCTTTGAATTCTTTTTCAAATTCCGACGCATTGAAATCTCCGTCACCGGATACATAGAGTACTTTCATAATTTTAAAGATTTGTTATAAAGTTCTGATAATAATGGATATCCATTACCAACATCTTCAATCCAATAATCGCCACATAATTCACCATCAACAAAATCATCGCCGACATTTTGACACACAATTTTGTAAAGATATTCATTGGATAATTGAATATCAACAATTGCAATGATTTTTTCAGGATCACCACTATGATTTTTGAATTTCAATTTCGACTGTCTCATAAAATGGTATTTATAGTTTTAAATTTGACTTGCGTCTTTAAGTTTGCTAAATTGAATTTTGAGGCATTCTCTAAATCAATCCACCATTTCCCCTTCCTATCATCACAAAAGCCGTTAGGATTTGTCTCGTTCAATATTCCGGTACGTTTATTTGGATGCCTACGGTTGTGAACATGAAGGATATTTTTGACGTGATATTGAACATAATTGTTCCCAAGTACGGTCTTACACATTTCCATGAACGCCGTATCTTCTCCCGCCAATAACAATGAATGGGGAATATTCACACCTGATTTAATCAGTTCACTGGATATAACGAGACATGAACCATCAAATTTAGGTTCGTTGAATGTATGAATTTCAACCCCATCTGATTTTGAATTGATTTCGTTCATCCGGTCAAGTGTCATATAAGATTTTCCACTTGCTTCATTGTTCAGTGTCCAATTATCGTTATCTTGAAATTGCTGAGATTCAAACAAGGGATGACAAAGTTTGTCCCAACTGGAATCCCACATTTTCCGGTCAGCAAATGATATGACGTGTTTTGGACTGTTTTCAGCAATTTGTGATATCGATTCAACAACTTCCAATGTTTCTTTTGGCCACAATGAATCAGTTTCGCCCCACATGACGTACTCGGTTTTTCTGCACCAATCGTTGTTCAAGTCCCGTCGATAATCGGCAATATTGTAAAATTCATCATTATCAGTTTTGATATCGACTCTTACCTTCGCAAGTGGTTGACCTTTTCCCCAAAACAGCCCATTCCCCCAAATCTTTTCAAACAGGTTCCACCAGAAATTGCGAAAATCACTATCATGTGCAGGGCGCGTTTCAACCGAACGAAATTTATATGGAAGATCATATCCATATATTTCATGCATCTTGTCCCAATCAATTTTTTCAAGATATTCCTGCAAATTGAAACAAAAGTGAAACGTCACATTTTCTCGGTTTTCAACTTCAAGCAACATCTGATGGCACGATTCAATATATTCTGGGAACATTTTGAATTCATACCACATGACGTGAACTCCACAACAATATCGGTTTTTAAGTATCATTTTGATTTAGTTTTAATGATAATCACATTGTGAATCTTTATATTTTCGGACTTTTTCGGCATATTCTTTGGTTTGAATTGGTAAACCAAACCAGTAATCTCGCAAACCAGCATAATGATAACCCAAATCTTCGTCGTATTCCCCGTCTTGCCAACCGGGAACTGACATCGTATATTGTAATGCTGACGGCGGACTCAAATTCCAAATCGCTATAATCGCAATGTACGCCAAATGTCCGATCGTATAAACAAATTTGTAAAAAAAATAAAAAATGTACTTCATTTTAAAAAGTTGTTAAATTGTGATAATTCAGTGCAAATATCTTTGGTTGGTTGAGATACTTTCCAAATATAATCAAGGTACTGACATTTCTCTGCCCAACCAGGACGGCCATAAAATGTCTTTTCATGTTTGTACCATTCCCCAAATTCTACGTTTGTTGTAAATCCGGGAAATTCACTGTTTCGTGGTATCCAAAACACAATGTAATCTGCTTTTTCTAAATATTCAAGTTCCCATTTGATTTGTGCTTCGTAATTGGGCCATTTGTTGTGAAATGGTTCTGGTGCAAACAAATCAAATCGATCTCCAAACATATCAATGAAATCTTGTCGCCATTGAGTTTTGATTCGTTCTTTTAAGGTTTCTCCCGGTTTGTAACTTGATCGTTTAGTTGGACCGGCCAAGAAAATGGATGGGTTTTTAATTTCAGTTGATGGGGATGATTGAGTTGGTTCGTCCGAATAATGAATCATTTATGTTTCCTTTTTTTGTTTTAATCTACAAATGAATAATGACAATGTCGACATCCGGTTATCAATTGTGTCTTACAATATTCGTCATCATATTTTTCAAACACCTGATGATGACACCGAAAACAGTTCTTCGGCGCGAACATTGGAAGATTGTTTTGCTCGCAAAATTCTTTTTGAAGCAAGTATTTGTCATGCGAGGTCAAGACTGGTTTAATATGGGAAGACGTTGTCATCATAAAATTTTTTGCAAGCGTTCATAGCAAAGTCAATCATAGTCTCGGAAACTGGTTTGAAATGCCATGCATCAACGCCAACGTTGACCATTTGTTTCTGAACTTTCCATAATCCGTGAATATGACCAGTAATTGCGAAATCATAGCAGGGAACTGGAAGTGTTGAATCAACTTCAAGGGCAGTCTTGCATTTGATCGGATAATGATTCAAATAATAATTTGTTTCGCCAATAAACAGACTGGTTTGATCTTGAATCGTATCAAAATAATTTCGCAATTCAGCCAAGTTATCTTCATCGTAATTGCCAACAATCAAATTGAACCTTGAGTTTGGATATTTGTTTCGCAACATCTGCAAATATCGACGCGTTTCATCATTGAGTGAAAACGCGACATCGCCAAGATGCCAAAGTTCATCGCCATCCTTAAACTCACTATCAACAAACGAATCGTAGATAAATTGATTCTGCTGCTCAACAGATTTGAATGGTCGATAAAACAGGTTTGGTTTTCCGGTTATTCCTAAGCGATCCTCGCCAAAATGCCAATCTGACGTAAAATATTTCATAATTTGAATTTATCTTCAATATATGTCGTCGCAGATGCAAGAATACCACATACAATAATAACTAAAAAAGTCAACCATAATGCAAGATATGGTACGACGACATTGGTAAATGACAAAATGGTTAGTTTTATAATAAAAAACATAACAGCCGCCATAACAAATAGTTTAATGTAATACTTTATATTCATTTCAAATTGTTTAAAATATTTATAAAACGTTCAGGCAACCATACGTTTTCAAGTTCCAAGCAATCCCGAAATAACGGAGCAATATCTTCTGGACTATGTCCTGCCAAACCGCAACCAATTTCGGTTACAAGAAAATACAATTTATCATCTTCCGAATTCCATGTTTTTGCGTCCAAAACAAAATTATCAACATACCGTTTGATTTTATCAATTGGCAATTGTTTGAATCTTGTATCTTTTGTTGGAATTCCATAACTGTTATTGTCAAGACCATGACATCTGCCTCGTGTGGCTGCGAATTTTTTAGTCGCAGTCAACGCTGCGCCTTTTCCGTGTATTCCCGCAAGGTTTGAACCATATACGAAAATATGTTTTTTGGAGGGAAGACGTTGTATGTCATCCGGAGTAATTCTGTTCATATTCGAGTTGAAACTTTATATTCAATTAATTCTTGTGGTGACAAATATTCAAAAAATCGATTGCGTTCAAATTCATCCATTTCTGGAAGTGAGTCACCATCAAGTTTTTTCAGTTTAAACATCAATTTTAATTCATCAATTGTCATTTCATCAATGAGTTTTGAGCACAATTGACGAAACATTACTACATCAAGATCATGAATTGTGTTGTATTGATATAGTTGTCGATTGACTCGCGCACTGGTGATTTTCATAATCTTATTTGTTCAATGATTGAAATTAATGTTTCGGCGTACATGGTATCTGTCGCATAACCGTTCGCTTCCAAATTGTTTGCCCAAACGCCACAGTCCGTCGTTTGAACGAAGTATCTGCGATTAAGCAACTTACTATGATATTCAAAACATCTTGCCGGAGAATCAAAATAAGCAAGCGTGTCGCCAAAGTAAATTCCAAAATGATTGTTTTTGTTTCTGGCTGCGTTGGAACGTCCGCCATCCGATTCCAAAATCCCTTGCGCCAAAATGATTTCTTTTGGGACTTTTGAGTCGGGAATTAAATGACTGTAATCTTTAATATATTGAATATGGTGTTTCAATAAATTAAAACGCATCGTCGGCGACGGTTCAAAATATGGATCACGATATGGTTTAATCAATCGAGTCTCTTCCATATCATCTAACATCACTGTACATGATCCAAGTATCAATATACAAATCAATCCTATCTTAGTAGTTTGCATATAACTCCTTCTGAATGTTTTAAAATCCGATCGTCGCCAAATGAATGTCCTTGTTCGTGTCCAACATTGGCGACCCATTCAATCCAATCTGACCAGACCAAATCGTTGACTGCATTGTACACTTCATCATATAATCCGTAATCATCAAAACAAACATAACACGTTTCTGATCTATCGTACTGACGAAGTCTTGTGAAATCCGATAACACCGAATCATATTCGTGAACTGCATCAATCAATGCAAATGAAATTTCACCTCGCACGTCATTGTTTTCATAAACATCCGAATTGTACAGATCCAATCCAACATATTCAATATTGTTTCTGTCTGCGTTCAGTCGCATCGCTTCGTCAAAATGACCCGGAAGATTGAAAGTGTACACTTTGTCAAATACGTGAGACAGTATTCGAGTGGTTTGACCTTTGTGCGTACCGTATTCTACGGCAAATCCATTGAGATCGCGAGATTTACAAAAATTCCACAAATCTTCTTTAAACTTTTTGGAAGTCGTGGTCGGATTTTGGAATTTATCTTCCATTTCCGAAATTATAGGTAAAATGTCTATCATATTGAAATTAAATATCCATATAATCCCACGCGTGTGGTTGGTGATTTTGATAAAAATGATCAAATCCTTCTTCCGAATCGGCGAATACTTTTTCTTCAAAATCCCCCCAAACATTTCCGTATATTGGATGTGAAGCATTAAATTCGTTTACCCATTCGTAATAGTCCTCGTGACTAATTCCATAAATTGTCCAACCATCTACGTGTGTCCGTGTTTGAGGAACATTATATTTATGCCCAACTTCTGAAATTTCGGAAACATCAAGTGTCAACGCTCCACCGTCAGAATTAAAATCTTTTCCAAATTGTTTCGTTATCATATCAACCAATATACTTCTGGTGCTTCGGCAATATTACCTTTATAAAAATCGTTCACATAATCTTCGCGGATTTTTAAAAATTTAGTCAATTCGCAATACCATCCATCAAATCCAAACGCCGCGGCGCACCTGTTTGCTTCGTCAACTGTATCAAATACAAATGTTTCTTCACAAACCATTACAGTGATTGCAATTGGATTAAATCCCATTTCACGCATTTGTTTCAAGGTTTCACTGTTTGGCGACCCATAAGTCACTCGTCGTTCCGTCAGTATCTGTTCAACAATTTCATCTGGTTGAAACGCATTCAATAGCGAAGTCGTACTGCGGTTTCTAATTCTGTCAAAAACATTATCCATTTCTTAATTTATTTTCAATTTCTCGGTGTTCCAATAACATTTTAAATCTATATCGATCGGCAATATATTTTGGATATTTACTTTCACGATATTCGTCCATTGGAGTTAACAATTCCAGTTCTACTTGTCTCAACGTCAATTTATCATCACTCAACATATCAACTTGATATCCTACTAACGAATATGGTCGCCGCACTTTTTCAAATTCCGTAAACGACATATAATCATAATCTCCGTCTGTATAATTTGCTCGGTGACTAAAATACGGCAACCCTCGAATGTGAACTAATTTGGTTTGTATTATCGCAAAGTCCCCAATTTTAAATATTTGAAAATTCGCAATCAAATCTATTACCGTCATCTGAAAATATAATTGTAAGTTTTTGTTAACCAATAATTCGATTTGTCCGGTCCACCTTCAATTCCATTGAAATGATATACTCCCGGAATTTTTGTGAACAACATCCGATCGTCAAGTATTCCTTTTCGCGGGAGTTCTTGCATATTGAATCGGTATGGCAACCGGTTGATTTCTACATCATTTTCATTCGTAATCAGGTTAATCAACGGCTGATCCGTTCCAACTCCGTACCTTTTTTGACAAGATACAACTTTATTTTGGTTATTCCAATAAAAATCCAATAATTTTTTATGAAGCCAGATAAAATTATTGTTACTGATGATAAACCCGCTGTTTATGTACCGGAATATATCAAATTTCTTTGTAAATTCATCTTTAAATTCAAATTGATAATTTTCAATTGAACGAATTATCCAGTCATAGTCGCCGTCGTTGTGAACGGCACTGAAATTCATATTGGTTAGGTTGAAAAAGTTTGGGCAATCTGGATGGATTATTGTATCGGCATCTACCGTAAGTATTTGCTCATCATCGTTTAACGTCACCATGTCCGACCAATAATGTCGATAATAGATTGGCGACATTTGGTCAAGTGAAAACAAAAATTCATCAATGACTAATAACTCACAATCATTTTTATCACACCAAACCTTCCAAGACGCAATGCTTAAATCATACGCAGCAGAACGTTGCGGACGAGTTGGGTCTTTGATGTTTGTTATTAGAACTTTATTCACGGATTTTGTCTTTTATTTTAACGTAGTCTTCAAGTAATTCACGTGGGGAAGTTTCAAACAATAGATTATAATTCCATTGACAATCTCGAAATACCCTACCATCAATATCACCATCATTATTTTCAATGATATTTGATAGTTCATTGTAAATTTGTTGATCGATGTTATCTTCAATAGAAAATCCATCTAATCCGATTTTAGCATAATGATATCCATCGTTCCAATCACAACGATTTCTTTCCAACCAATGTGCCAAATACAAATATTTGTTTTTACTCAAAACTACGGTTAGAACATCACCCCAATCCGCAGTATGTTCCAAATTATATTTTATTTGATACAATGCAAGTAACCGGACATCATTTTGAGCATCTTGTTTCACTTTTTCTTCCGCTTCAACTTTTGCAAGTTTTTCTGTTTCGGCTTTTCGCCAAGTTTCTACTTGTTTTTTAAATGCGTCCACAGTGTTTTGAAATGAAATAAATCCGTCGCCCAATTCAAAAGACGATCTAATTTCTTCTGGCCATTCCGCACGTTTGGTTATTTCAGTGCGAATTCGAGATCTGGATGATTTATATTCATATTTTGTCCATTGCCGTTTTACTCCAAATTTGTCCATTAATTTGAACAAGTCATCCACAATTTTTTGGTTATGTGCAATATTTTCAATATTTGATTCGTGGATTTTAATTGCTATTGACAATTTCGCATCAACATCCACAAGTGCAATATTGCAAATTCGATTAATTTGTTCAGTATTATATTTACCATCCTTCCAATATCGATCGTCATAACCAGATGGAAATGATTTAAGATTAAGTGATTCAATCTTATTCAACGGACGTTTTTCAACCAAGTCTAACGATGTTGCTGCCCGCTGTTTTTCAAATTCAACCGCTTCTTCCTTTTTCGCCGTATCCAGTAATTCGTTGATAAGTTCCGAATACCATTCAATACGGGGTTTGTTTTTTCTGTCGGTTGCCCATATAGATAATTTAGCCATTTTCTGTATAATTTATGAGTTCAATATCATCCGAATAATGACGCAATATTTTGAACTCCCGATCCCGATATGTAGTTTTATAGATTTGTTCGTCGATTGCCAGATAATCAAAATAATCTGGAATTTCGTTGTAACGCTTGTATGCAAACGTGAAATCTTTGCGTTCCCAACGCAGGGCTACATGAAAAGTCACTTCTGGGGTGAAAAGTTCAACTAACGAACATTTTAAACCTGAAAATCCATCTAATGATACTTTGTATATACCATCATAAAGTTCATTTTCATACATTTTGAACCTAATCCGTAGGTACGAACCGTCAGTGATTTCTCCGCCGTTTTTATCTTTCATATCATTTTTATTAAATCATTAGCAATTTTCACAGCAGTCCCGATCTTGCCGGAAAATATTGACCAAACATTGTTTGAATTTTTTGTTATATATGATGGACGAGCATCATCGTGTTCACGTTCAGGTAAAACCGTTCGGACGGTAAACATTGAGCCTTGCCAAGTCAACCAATCATTGAAATTGAAATGTTGACACAAACCATCAAATATTAAATTGTGGTTTGAGGGGTTTGATTTGATAATACCTTGATTGATTGGATACAATTGGTGTGGTATAAAAAACTGTCCAAATTGTCGCTCAATAACAGCATGATCAACATGACCAACAACATGGAATTTAGTATCGCCATACGGATCAACACAACCAAAATTTCCGTCAAGTATTACTATCGATTTATTTTGGAATTTTGGCGACAATGATACAACTGGTTTTTCACAAAGTTCAAATTGATAATCAATCCGTTCGTCGTCTGGCAATAAACCGTTTGTGTTGGCGTAGGTTGCATTAATTACTAAATCATATTCACTTACCCGTGCTTTCCAAAAAACTTCACCAAAACGCAAATCAACGCGTTCGTTTGTCAATTTTGTCATGATGTTCAGATACAATTCGGCAACATCAAAACTGTTTTCTTGAACTTTGAATAGTGATGCAATTGAATATGGTTTTAGAATTGATAGCGAATCGATCCGTTCAACTGAATATGACAATTTACATTTATTCAAAAATAGGATGTATTCAATTGCTGATGTATTTGAATCTTCACGCGAAATCGCGTAATAATGATCATTTGTGGTTATGATTGATGGGCGATATTCATCCTCAAACAATTCAACCGACCCGGATGATTCAATCGCGGTATCAAAACTTCGAGGATAATGATAACCACGATGCAGTCGATACTGGTTGATACCCGACGCGCATCGCAAAATAGTGTCATACATATCAAACAGTTCAACTTTATGACCTGCACGAGCAAGTTTTATTGCTGCTGTACAACCAAAAATGCCCGCGCCAACAACGGCTATTTTCATTTAGTTCGAGAAATTTTAAGTGCAAATGATGACGATTCACAAATTTTAATGCTTTCTTGAAAATCAAATTGATTGCCTAATTCCCTAATAGCCGATTTTCCATACTCCCGCACATCATCGGCAGTCTGCTGATTGTATAATATGAACCGCGCCGTTGGTTCAATTACTGCAACCGAATTTAATTTAATTTTTTCCAGTAAAATTTGTTGAGTTATCTTTTTCATTCAAAATAAATGTTTTCTTATTTTTAGCGCAACTATAAAATTGCGTCGTTCATTTTCAATTTCAAGTGCCAACCAATTCTTCCACTTCAATTCAATAGATGGGGAAATTGACACCCCGCAACAATCAAATTTAATGGTCGGGATATTTGTGTAAATCTTAAAATCTCCGTATTTCGCAACTCGGATACCGAATTTCATCGTCAAGTGCGAATACATATTTATCGGATTTACACCAATTTCCAATCGCATAAATGCTTTATCAAAATTGGATTCAACTTGTCCGAACAAGCAACTTTGGTTAGTAGAGGCAGATGTTCCAACAAATAATCCGTCTTGACTAAACAAAATGGTTGATTTCAAAAACAAAATGACAAACAGATTTTTCATAAATTTTAATTATTTATGAAACAAACGTATGCCTATTCGTTTTAGTACATCAACTTAATCCGACAAACTGTTTAAATAATCTGCCAAAATTGGCAAAGCGTCATCGGAATCAAAATGGAACACTTTATGCTTTGAATGTTTTTCAATCATTTTCCGCACCATGAACAATGATCTTGACTGATATTCCGTAAATTGAATTACATTCGGAATGTCTCGCTCAATCACCACAAAAATGGTTTTTTCTGAGCGCAATATCGCATCTTCAACCACTTCTGCGATTGAATACATTCCAGTCATCTTTGGTGTAATGACGTACAGACAATAATCACATTCGCCTCGTTGTCGAATTTCTTCAACTTGGTGATCGGAGGTCAAATCACCAGTAATTACTGGATTGAAATATTCAATTTTCAATTTGGGGATCAACACGTCTCGCCAAGTTGAATTATTGCAAGTTCCGCCTAAAAATACTTTTTTCATTTATTAAAAATATCGTTTATGATTTGAAATGGCCAAGTCAATTGTATCCACATAGTTTGCAATAACGGCAACCAAATAGTGCCATACGCAAATATTGAATACATCACGCCACAAAACAAATAACCAAGAAAATATATCATTTTTGTAAAACAGATTTTGACAAGTCCCAAACTACTGACATTGTATATTCGCGGGCTTCAACCGGAAATCCAGTGAAATGCCAAACATGTCCATATTTCATAAAATGTGGAAACGAATCTGGTTCATTAAATTGAACGTGCTGAAATTGTGGATGAAGTTGCCAATTGTTCCGAAACATATTTTTCTTGTGAATTGACAACAAATTCCAAGCAGGAGACAATAAAGTTATCGGAACTTCTGCTTCTTGCAAAATAAAATTCAACAAAGTTTGTTCGCGACCGCCACCTTTATTCCACGCATCAAGTTCACTTTTGTTCTCAAAATAAAGGTTCAACAGTTGTTCAAACAAAGGTAAATGTTTTTTCCCGAAAAACAAAACGCCCGCGTTGATATATTTAAAAATATCCATTTCCACATTTGGAAAGAACTTTTGATATAAATCAATGCTGGACATCAACCAGCCCAAATCACACAAATCATTTACACCGCAGAATTCATCTTCTGAAAACAATTCAAAAATGTTTGGGGATTGGGGATGAATCATTGTGTCCGAATCAACAATACCAATCTTGTCATATCCTTTACCAATTTCATAAATCAATTCCTTATTCCAAATCGGTCGCCCAAATCGCTGATCATGTTCGCGGTTAACAATAAAATCAATACCGTGTTTGTCGCACCAATGTTGCCACGACTTTATGGCATATTGGGCATAATCATCGTTTTTATATCGGGAACTGTCATGATCAACCGCGACCATGTAGATAAGATTTTTATTAGGCATTTATGATTGATTCTAATTGTGTAAGGCTGATTTTGTCAAAATTATCGCGGAAAACCTCATATTTCATCTTATCTGCCAACGAATATAAATCAAATTCATCTGATATGGTTTCCACTTTTACAAATTCCAAGATTTCTTCCCGATCATTATTACTAAGACTTCTGATTGATAGTTCTTCAATCAATTCATCCGTATCATAATCATCAAGTTCTTTCCCAAATTCTTCATCACAAAATTTTGACAGTGCATTTTTGTCGTCGACGGAAAAATCGGTGCGTTCAACCAATTCTGCGACCAGATAACCAGTTTCAACTTCGTTCAAATAATTTTCTATATTAATTGTCATGGTTTAAAAACTTTTAAAAATGATTTAATTAACCATTTAACAGCGTATAATGGCCAAAACAACATGACATCAAAATCGGAATCCATTGATGTCAAACATATCATAAATCCGATCAGATAAATATAAAATACGACTTCAATCATTTAACAAAATTTAATTGATCTATTCTTTTAAATTGACCTTGAATCGATTTACTGAACGTTTTTTTCAACTGCTCAACTACATGACTCATATTCAAACCGTTTAGCATCTCATTATACAATTCCATATCAGTAGCGAATACAATGACAATATAATATGATTTATATTCCCACTGAATCCCTATTTCACATACCCCTTGCGTGTATGGGATTTTAGAAATATAAAACAGTTTCATTTAACAAAATTTGGATGGTTTTGAATTGCTTTTGGATGGTCAATGTCAATAAACTTTGCCCATCTTCCATCGTCGGTTCTGGATGGTCGGATTTCAACATTTCCACTTCCTGCCAATAGACTACGGGGATGTAATACATCAATCCCCCCCGATTTGAATTCATCAACTAATTGTTGAGACATTTCGCGGATTTCATTTAAACCTTTATCAAAATCAGACCAATATTGAGGGTCGTTGCGGTGGATGAGTTCATATCGCAGTTGTTTATACTGATTCGGTCTCCACCATGAGTAGTGAAAAGTTGTAAAGTCATCACATTGTTTCAATAATGGATACTGTTGACTGGTGAATCCGTTTATTGCATTTACATATCCTTCCAGCGTGTCGTAGCAATAGCAAAATCTACGATATTTTGGTTGGTTGATGTTGATCGCTTCGATATAGAATTGTGTCTCTAAAAAATCAACCCATTTTGTTTTAATTCCTTCGCCTGGTTTTAATTGACCAACAATTGATTGAATTAAATCTTTTTGAGATTCCAGGTGGAACGCGTCGGGTTCAAGTGTGAATATCAAACATCCCTGTTCTACATAATCTTCAAGTCCAAATGTCGCTGACTGAATAAAATTCTTGTTTGGATCGTTGGATTTAAATTCCATCCGGTTTACAATTACCAACGGACTCGGCATTGGTCTTGTCCAATAATTGTATTCATATTGAATTTTCATTAATTCCGGCCAATCAAACCCTACATTTTCATTATCAACAGAACTATTACACCATTTTTTTCGGAAATCGTCATCAACATTGGTTCGTCCCTCCGGGCCTCCAGAAAAAAGTCCTTCATTATAAATGACAATGTCCGGTTGAATAGTATCAACTAAATTTTGAAGTTGTAATCGAATTAAATGCGTCTCGGCAAACGACGGACAAATTACTATTTTTCTTGACATAATTGACTTCTAATTTCCATTAACAATTTTCCAAGTGCGTTCGCACCTGAATTGGTTTTATCACACATTCCCCAAACACGATCTCCCCAATACGTCCATTCAACAAGTTCCTTATCACCAGTACTTAATAACAAGTCATGAAGTATTGGATCTTGAAATTTTTGTCGCAATCCTTCTCGCATCACATCATATTTGATTTCTTCCCAATCTGATCGCAATTGAAGTTTCCGACCCATTGCTTTTGATTTTCCAGCATCATGCTCGCTTAAATGATGACGATCAAACATCATACGTTCAACAAGACTCGTGGATTTGTTCGCTTGAAAATATGCCTCAACAGTTGCATATATCAACCCATTACCATCTACGATGAGTGACCCCGGATGAAAATTACTAAATTCATAATAATTTCCATTTTGGAAAAGGATCGCATTGGAAGATGGTGACGATTCGGTCGTTAATTCTTCTATTGTATATTTCATTTCATTTTCTTTAAAATTGTCAACCCCGGATTAGACGTATAAATTTTATCTATTTTCCAATTAGTATGAATTCTTATAAAATCATTAATTGCATTATTTAATCTTGGAAATAGTTTAGTATCATGTAATATAATATAATTATTTACATAATTAAACCGCAACAGTTCGGCTAAACAGTGTTGATATGTATGCAAAGTATCAACAAACAATAAATCGACATCTGATATGAAAATATCAAGACTTGATGTTTCATATACAAAAAATTGTTTTGATTCAAGGTTCGCTAATTCTATTGCATGATCGAGCCAAATATTACGCGTCAAAGTTGGATGATCTTTAATTGGGTTGTGATGAAAATCAACGTCAACACTATGCACTTCTTCACACGTTGAATTTAAAAATGCAAATGTACTATTAACTTGATTTACACCCAATTCGACCGTCTTCGTTCCTTTTGACGAGTATTCGCATAATATATCCATATAATGAGCAATCCAATGTATGCTGGTTTTACCACATTGGTCTTTCGGATTGGATTTGATCCAATTAAATTGATCAGCAATCGAATCTTTTAACCCAAATTGTCGTTTGAGATCAATATCTATCATTCTTCGGTACAACCTTTATATGAAAAATAAACCGCAATCACCCACGGAACAAGAAAATACAATGTTTTCCATGAACGCATAGTTAATTCAGGATGTAGCCATCCAATTCCACATAAAACGAGGAAACCGATGCCGAATAGTGTGATCGCAATGTTGAAATTTGTCATTATAACCATTTTGTTGGTTTCCAATCTGACCATGCTGGTTCCATGCCAGCAAGCAAATTGAATAAATTTCGTTTATAGATTTTATGTCGGGCTTCTTCCCATTTGAACCACCATAACCACTTGGTTTGTCCAGCGATGGATTTTGGAAGCCATAAAAATTTGTACTGAATTCTTAAATCCGTTTCAGGAATTACCGTTTCTTTCTTTTTCATTTTTTATCTATTAATTGCAGTCTTCCGGTTAGTATCCAATTTCTAACCGAACATTGAGTTATTTCAAAATATTCCCTAACTTCTTTTCGCGTCTGAAATAGTTGATTAGTTTTTATATGTAAAAACGCTTTTTTATTCCAGTCTTTTGCAGTTTGACCGATAGATTTTCTCGATTTATCGGTATGGTGTTTCCCAAAAAACGCATGATTTTCACCGACAATTAATCCGGTAAGTTTTTCACTCATATTTTGTTTATAATCAAGTGAATATGTTTTACCAATATTAAATTCAGAAATTTTCTGTTTTCCCGTTTCAGGATATGGTTTAGAAAAAGTCCAATGTTTTTCGCCGACCATCAAACCAGATAATGTCTTACTAATTTGTTGTTTGGTTTCTTCGGACAATTCTTTTCCAAACGAATGATGATTTTCGCCGCGAGGCATTATTTTTCTTCTGTGTTGTTTTTCCGCATCGCTCATTAATCGGGTAAAATTACTATCGCCGCCTGTTTTGCAATTATAACACATCGGATCGGTTATCATTGAAATAGTGACAATTAATTTCTCATGATTACTTACTTCTAATCTTGTTGGATAAATAACTATGATTTCTTTGATGAAATTTTCTTTGCCGTATTTTTTAATTGCTTGCTTAATAGCCGTACCAGAGCCCATATAATGATTATCTGGTAATTTGTTCACAGATCGTATCCCGTAGTAAAACTTTCCGTTAATTGAATTAGTGATTTTGTAAAAATAGTTGTGTTTCTTTTCGTTCATTAAGTCCCCTTATAGTATTTGATAAAATTTTATCAACAAAAAGGGTGATCTTCAACGAATTTTCGTTGCAGTAATTTACAAGTTCAGTGTGTGTCTGTTCGCTAATTTGAAGTGTTTTCATCTTCTTGTTGTTTTTCATAATACTATAAATATACTTTAATTTGTAGAAACCTACTGCTTAATATGACTAATTCTTTATCGCGATGCCAACTCCCGCCCAATCCTGACCAGCATTAAATTCAACTGTATCATATTGACCGCTATCCTTTAATTCTTGCCAAAATTGTGAAACCATTACTCCTCTATCGCGATGACGTTGACTGTCGTTGATGTCATGGAAGACAATCGATCCGCCAGTTTTAACGTATGGAGAATATTTTTCAAAATCTTCTTTAACACCTTCGTATGAATGATCACCATCAATAAATAAAAAATCGATAAATGGTTTATACAATAGCATTTTTGAGTTAATTATCCCGCTTGGGGGAAGTCTTGTGGCATGGGAAAGTTTGCAAAGAGTTGTAAAAGTTTCGTGAAAATGACTGTCCCCACGAATAAATTTACAATTCGTAAAAGTTTCGTTGAACAATTTATCACGATTATCCATTTCAACTTCCGTTATTCCCCCGTGTTTTCCACCGTCGCTCATGTCGATACTGATGTTCAAATCATCACTGGCATTGAACATCGAACACCAAATCCAAAACGTGCCGCCATATTTCGTCCCAATTTCAACGGTGGTCATCCCACCACGTACATCATATTGCCGTATATATTCAGCAAGTGCAGTGATTTCACTGCGAACCTGCGGCATATACAATTTGTATGCATCGTCTATGATATCAGTAAGATATGGGGACATAAAAAATTTAATTGAAAAATATTTGCGGCACACAATCTTTGTACCATATTAGTTGAGCAGGGACGAATGCGTTTACAAACGGACTCCAATCTTCAACGATGTCCATTCGATCGCCATCCAAAGTAACAGTCGTCCAACCATGCGTTGCAGGAATCCATTTAAGGATTTTTATGGTCAGAACCGACGTATCTGAAATGAATTTGACAGTTTCAGCACCAACATCAATGTTTACTTGAAACCGGCGAGTGTCAAATCGACGCTCGTTGGTTATTGTTCCAAATGTTTTTGAAACAAATCCATATTCTGGATTGGATTGTGCGAAAGTTGAACCGATACAAATCACCATCAGTCCAAAAGTAAATAAAATTTTCATTATTTTTTGTTTAAAACAAAGGTAAATAAATTAATCCACATTTTCAAGAACTTTGACTTCTTTTTTCCAAAATGAATATAATCCATCTTCGAGTTCAAATTTTTCAAATTCTTTTACTGGTCGATTGGGTTGGGTTATTGCCCATTCCCACATTTGTCGAAGCATTTCCCGTAAATTTGTTTTCGGTTCAAAACCAACCACTGTCTTGACTTTTGTATGATCACAATAAGCATCTTTTACTTCGTGTCTTGGTTCAAGATGAACGACCGGATAATCTGGTTTACCAACAACATCCAGCAATAAACTGACTACTTCGTTCAATGTAAAATACTCATCGCCCCCTACATTGAATATTGGATCCGGATAATCGTTTTCAGCGACTTTCAAAAAGACTGGGCAATAATCCATCGCCCACGAAAACGCACGGGTCTGTTCGCCATCTCCATAAATTGTAATCGGATTTTTGTTCAAAATTTGTCGCATGAAAATTCCCAATACGTTGCGGTATCGATCATACATATTAACATTTCGCCCAATAACATTGTGTGGTCTTATAATTGCCCATTTTAATTGATGCTGCTCGGCGGCAACTTGGATATCTTGTTCCGATGCGGACTTTCCGATTGCGTATGGGTCAATTGGGTTAAGTGGTTGATATTCATGAAAAGGGACATCGTTTCTACCATATACACTCATGCTACTTAAAAATATTAATTTCGCTGAATATTTAATACAAAAATTTATAATGTTCGCATTTATCAATAACCCATTTGTATATGTAAATTTGCGCATGAACGGAGAACATCCTTCCGCAGCAAATGCGGCCATATTATAAACATATTTTATATCATGCCGTTCAAATATATCAGTTAAATCATCATTTGCATCTCGCAAATAAAAAAATAATCCTTTTATATTTGAAATATTTTCATAATATCCGCCATATAAATTATCAATGCAAATTAAATCATAATTAGTATTTTTTGATAACCATGTCAAATAATTACTACCAATTTGCCCTGCACCACCCGTTATACAAATAGCCTTGTTCTTCATAATAAACTCTCCAAATTTAAATAGTTCCATGTTGTCCACTTCGTATCGCCGGATTTTAGACGTTTTTGAAGAGTTTCATAAGATATTTTAAAATATTTACAAGCGTCACTTAGACTTTCAAATATTATTAAATCTATTTGACATTTTTTTCGCGGAGAAATCTTATTACCAATCATTCGAGTTTTCATTTGTTCAACAACTTCAGGTTTATGTTTTTTGCCATACATTGGATGATTTTCACCACCTTGCGCGAGTCTAAGTTTTATTCTGGTTTCTTCAGTTATTTTCCTGCCAGTTCCAGCAATTCGCAGTTTTTCACGAGTTTCAGAACTAACAATTTTATTTTGATGTGATTTACTTATCTTTTCACGAGTTTCTTTACTATGATGCTTTCCATATAATGGATGATTACTTCCACTAAACGCAACGCTTAATTTTTGTTTATGTTCGTCCGACAGTTTTTTGCCAAGATTGCCGTTTCTTATTTTATTGCGAGTAGATTCAGTTACAGGTTTGCCGTATTGCGGATTTTTAGAACCAGATGTAGATATACTCATTTTCTTTCTAACTTCTTCTGACACTGTTTTACCAAGATTGGCGTTACGCAATTTTTGAATCGTTTCCGGACTATGAACATTTTCATTATCCCCACCAGTGCGTAAATTATAACATTGAGTGTTTTCAACCAAGTCCATTGTAACTATCAATTTTTCATGATCGGATGCTTCTTTCCTTGTCGAATAATCGCCAATTATTTCTTTGATGAAATTTTCTTTTCCGTATTTATTAAACGCTTTCAAAAACAATCTACCAGTTCCCATATAACCATCATCTAATTTATTCGTAGAATGGATTCCATAGTAAAACTTTCCGTTAATGTTGTTCGTGGTTTTGTAAAAATAGTTGTGTTTCTTTTCAATTAATTGTATTTGTCTCAACGATCATCCTCCCGATTTGCGTTGTCTTTCAATTATAATAAAATTTTAAACAATTATATGTTTGCTCAAATTCAAAATCTGACCATTTCCACCAATTTGAATGCAATCGTTCACGAATTATAAAAATATCCGTTGACTTGATTTGTTCATCAAGTAACATGAACAATATTATATCATTTAAACGCACCATTTAACTCCTAAGCCATTTTAATTCAAAAACAGTGTATCTATCGCATTCTTTGTTTTTGATCGATTCTCGTTGTTTACACGCAGTTTTAATTCATTTAAAACCATCACGAATACATCAGGTTTTCCTGAAATACATTCTTTCAATCTTGCCCGATCTGATTCACCAATTTCAATGTCAAAAATGGTCAAATTATCTATCAACTGCCCAACATCCGAATTGAACGTTCGGTTTTCGGACAGCACATCATACCTTCCTTCAAATACATCAGTGAATGCTTCGCTAAGTTTAAGTTTCAACTGCAATATAATTTTATCCTGTTGAGCGGACTTTTCTGGAAAGCCGTCTTTCATAAAAAAATATTGCTTGATTCGTTCTGTGATTAAACGATCGCAAAGTGCGGATGCCGAATCTACGTTTGAAATGTACTGGTTCATAAACCTATTTCGCTGGGTTTTAAATATTTTCTACCGAGAGTTTTTGGACACAATTTAGTAAACTTTGCACATCTTGGGGCAGGTTCGCCCGAAATAATGACGAATGCCGGAACGGTTGATAATTTTAAATCAATTGCGATATCCAACCGATGATGACCATCTGAAAGTCCCATCATAAAGTCATCGGCATGATATACAATTTCTAACGGTTCTGTTATACCATTATCCAAAATATCATCCCATAAATCATGAAGAATACGAGATTTAGGTTGACACCTAATATTATTGATAGCATCAGTTGAAACGTTTTCAATGAATTTTTTATATTCCATATCCCGGTATATTTGAAATTATTTGATGAATGTACGTTACTAATTTTTCAGCAGTACATTCTTTTAGGAATTTATCTCGCAGATTGGTGTGGTGATAAATTGGTTTCCAGTTGTCCGGAAGGTTTGGGCATGACAGTATCATTTCAATTTTATCTGTCAAGTCGCGGTAATCCCAATTTACTGGAACATAGGTTTCGTTATCAACATAAACATCCGGAATCGTCCTAATATGTGACATCAATGGTTTTATCAAAGTCGCACCAACACTGGCCGACTCAATATCACGCGGCGCGATTTCCCCATATCCGAACGGGGCGACGACAATTTTTGAACGTTTTAATAGATTGTAATATTTCTGGCGATCAACATATCCTTCACTTTCAACAGTTACAATTTTTAAGTTCGTCAGTTTTTTAAGTTCATCAATACAACGTTGGCGGTGGCGGGTATAAAACGTATTGGTTCTAATCCCGAATTCAAAATTTTCACGGGCAGGAAACTGGAACATTGCAAACACATCAATATCTTTTTCGGATGCCGGAATGCCCAAAAATGTAGGATAGACAGTTGATAGCCAATTTGCGCCGGATAAATACACATCGTTCAACCGGGAACAGTGGTTTTCATCAATTGAATAGTTCGTGTTTACAAATTCGTCAAATTCATCCGCGACCCAATAACTTCTGCCCATTGGTGACGGCGCAACATACCGTTTATTGTTCCGGTACATAGTGTTCTTCAACATTATTTTTGCGGAACTTTCCTTGAAAACATCAAACGTTCCGATCAAAGATGCACTGTCCTGCCCATCAAACAAGATAAAATCTTGCCCATCAAACTGTTTAAGGTATTTAATACCAGTAGTAACAGATTCATTCAATAGAAGTTTCTTATCAGAAAACGACGCTTGGCCGATCCACAACATATCGTATTTGTTCGTATCGCCAAACACAAATTCAACACTGATATCATTGAAATATTTTTGAACCTGTAAATACGGTCGGAACGTGGTTTCGTTCCGATGTTTTTCAATTTCTGGTATTTTTATTTTAAGCATCACCAAGTTTTTTAGCAATCGTTTCACCGTATAATAGTAACAACATCCCGCCTAACCACATCAAAATTCCTTTGGTAGAATGACAACCATCATTACAACCAGCATTCAATAACACCAATGCCATTATGAAAAAAATACATCCCATTATTTTGATATTGATTTATAAAATTCGTTCTGTTTGATTTGTCGGTCAAGTTGCTTGGGATGTCGCAAATAATATTTAAAATCGCCACTAAATGGTAAACTGGCTATTGCACCATTAAATCCAGTCAATACTTCATGCACTGGGTTTTTATATCGTATTTTTCCATTGTTCAAAAACAATCTTTGTTGTTGGTCTGGCGGGTTAATAAGTTGCATTCCGTCGTGGACTACGACATTCCATCCCCATTTTTCAATCCATTCATCCGTCAACCCATAAACTATATTCATTCTTGGCAAGGCAAATACTTCAATATCCGGAAATTCAATTAAATAATCACGGACATCCAAAAATTCTTCGGTAATCAATTCATCCGCGTCGAGTTGTAAAATATAATCTTTTTTACAATGTGCAATCAGATTATTTTTGAACGAAGCAAAGTCCCGATTCAACGGAAATTCAATGTACTTGATTGAATTCCTGAATTCTTCCAAAACTTCGTACACTTCGGCAGTAACATTGCCCCCATCACCTTGCACAACGATTTCATCTTCAAATAGATTGACGTTGTTTATCAAAAACAAAAGCAATCTATTCAGTTCTTCATGTTCATTGCAAACTGTTATTGCCCAACTAATTGTCGGTTGTTTCATAAAATTTGGAAACTTTTTCGTTAAACTTAAACATTGCTTCTTCATACTCATCTTCTGGGTACATATCAGCAAAATCATCGTCAACAGTGAACAAAATGTTGTTTCCGTTTTCATCTGGAATCAATACACCGATTTCATATTCTTCATCGTCACCTGCTTTGCGAAGTTTGGCTACTTTCCAAAAATAATCGCCATCATATCCGCCCGGATATAATGCCCATCCCAACGCGATGGTGATCATTTTGTACCAAACTTGATTGGTTGCACTGTCAACAAATTGAGTATCAATTACAATTTGTGGAAGGGTTTGTTCATATCGCTCACATTCACCACTTCCAAGTTTCCACGAATCGTAGGTGTGATACCCAGTCTTCATGCAAACTTTCAGTTTTTGATTCGTTTGTTCGTCAAATTCTACAAACACCGTTTTCAAGCCACATATTGGACTTATTTCGTCATAGTTTAATCTCATGTATAGTTCTTTTTTGATTGTATGTTTGATTGAATAGGTCATCGGACATTGTCTCGCTAACCTGCTTTGTTTCTTTACTGTACGCATCCGCGATCATCAATATCTGTGATTTGGTTAAATTTTCGTTGTTATCGTACCAATCAATGACACCACCATCCGGATCATCTATCCAGCCAAATTTACTCGGAACTTCGGTCATAATTTAAAAGTTATTAAGTGATTTTTGATAATCTTGATGTGTTTTAACATCATCAATATTATTGAATTTTTCAAATTGCATAACTGCATCCATGTACGAATACAGCCAAACAGAAAACTTACCAAATCCTTGATATTCAAGGAGCGGTTTCCATTTTTTGAAGAACCGATAATCAAAGTATTCGATTTTAAATTTATGGTCTCCTTCATGGACAATTCGAACACCAAATTTCTTTTTGAATAAATTTATCATTTTTTTATTTTTTAAAAAAACCATATCCATAATCCAAGTATCAGCATAATAATCCCCAAAAAGAAACTTATAACTTTCAAATTTACATCGTCACTTCCAAACGCAGCGAATCCGAAATTTATAATGCCGAGTATTATACATAATATTCCAAATAGAATGCACCTCATATCTTTTTAAGTTTTGGTAAATGAATAACTGGTCGCTCCGTTTTATTTTCCACAATATACGAATTCTTTTCCAACATTCCAAACAATTTTTCAGACATTTTTTCAAGCGACCAATTGTCCTTTACCCATTTAACAGTTTTGCGAGATTTTTCCAGATATTTGTCGTAATGTTCAATCATATCATTTAAGATTTCTCCCGCAAATTGATAATTGACAGTAAACCATTGTCCCTGCTTTACAATCCATTCATTTGCCGCACTACCATCAATGTTTGTCAATTTTCCGGGAAGTAGTTGTGAAAAATCTTTGTTGACAAAATCCAAGTGGCCAGAATAATTTGAAACTATCAACGGCTTTCCAGTTGTTTGAAATTCCAAGAACGGCAATCCAAATCCTTCGGCCTTTGTGAAACTAACCATCGCTTTAATTTTGGGATGGTTGTAAAGTGCGTTCATTTCATAATCAGAAAGTTCACCGTTCAACAAATATATTTTTGGAAAATCTCCTTTATAACCAGAAACATCGCGAATCATTTGTTGGATTTGCTGGATTTTATCAATGATTTGTTCTCGTTCAACTACCGAATATCCAGCACCATGCGTCTTTAAAATCAATGCAGGTTTGTTTTGTGATGCTTTCCGTTTAAACACTTCAATAAATGTTTTAATCAACATCCCGACATCCTTTCGATCGTGACCAAGATTGCCTTGCAACCAAGTTCCAACAAACAAAAAACAAAACTTTTCAGGAACTATGTCCAATGAATCAATTACATCTGGACAATATTCAATCGTGTTTTTATCAAACAATTTTACATCAATTCCCTCAAAACAAACTTCAATTGGAGTGTTGACTTTCATCGTTTCAATCACTTGATTTGTTTGATTGTTCCGTTTTTCAATTTGAGTTTCTTGAAGCACCCGTTTTGTAAATTCACTGGGAACGATTACCAAGTCGACACGATTGCAACCATCAATAAACTCCGGCGAACAAATTGATGATTCTGTACCAGCAGTTATCAATATCGATTTCTTTCCAATTTTCTGCGCTTCGGATGGAATGGTTATTTGTATCGATATATCTGGTTGAAAATTTAAACTTGGTACAACGCGACGAATAATATCGTCATCTTGACCATTAACCAAACCATTCAATGGAGTTGTTCCCCATTTGGTAGATATGATTTTCACATCATAGGCATCATTGGAGATTAATGCTTTTGCAATCAATCTTGAATGTACACCATAACCGGACACGCTGCCGATCGGACAAATTAATGCTAATGTTTGCTTCATTTTGTAATTCCGGTATGTTTTATTTGTTTTCGTTCACTAATTTGTGTTAAATCAAATTTATTACGAGGACTCCAATTTTTTAGAAGATTATCAACGTGTTCTATAATCCGATTGGACATTTTAGTTGAAGTCAAATCATTTTCAGAATCAAATGACATCCATTCACTTCCTTCTAAACCAAATTGCTTGCACATTTCCCGACCAGAATCATACCAATACAACAATCCATCTGCAACATCTTCTGGTTTACAACGATCATCGTAAATGTACGGAGTTGGAATTGAACCTTGCAACGATCGTTCAGATGGAAAAACTGGATATGCCCAGTTTCCACATTTCTTAAAACGACCAGTGTGATTTGAAGTAAAATCATTATCAAAATCAATCCACTTCCCATCACTGTCTTCAAACCGACAAACGTCTTGCAATCCGCCGGTTATGTTCACAACAATTGGAGTACCACACATTATAGATTCAGCATTACTCAAACCAAATCCTTCATTTGAGGCAATATTAACAGTGCAGTCGGCCATGTTGTACATATAGTTCAAAACATTGACTGGAAGTTGATCAACATTGAAAACGACTTGACCACTTTCATTGTTCGGAAACAGTAATTGTTTAACTGCCATTAAGTCAGTTCCGTTTGGATCTTGTATCGCGGTGTGCATCAACAAGGCACAACGTTTTGCTTGATCTGGTGTTAATTTATCACAAAACTGTTTAAACGCCAACATCACGTCACCAGGTTGTTTTCGGCGAACGTTTCGGTTGTTCCAGAACACCAAGAAATCATTGTCATGTTTTTCTTTAAACGATTTGACAAAACCTTGATATTGTGAAAATTCCGGATGAGAGTCAGAAATTGGATAAAACTTTGTATTGTTTATTCCGTGCGGGACGTATTCACACTGGATATCAGTAGCGTCGTATTGTTCCAAAACCATTTCAACCAGTTGTTGAGTCTGTTTTGAAATATTTGTCAACAAATCTACACTGCGATAGAACGCATGATTGTAATAAGGTGCTGGCGGACAGTCCCAAATGTTGTTATAAATGATTGGAATTTTCCATTGCGTATGAATTTCATGTTCCATCGCAAAGAACCAACCCCAAAAACGCGGATCAGTAAAAATCATTATCGCGTCGGGACGCTCTTTTTGATACAGTTCGCGTAACACGTCGGGAGATCCATAACCAGTATGGGCATAAATTCGTACATACGAATCGGTCAAACCTTTTTCCTTATCAACTTCGGGCGATAAGTCAAGTATTTTTCCGTGTTCCGGGTGGTGTAATGCTGCACCAAGTTGAACCCAATCATAAACATGAGCAGTTCCCAAAATTATTTCACGGGACATCGTAGCCACTCCAGATGAAAGTGTTATGTCATCTGACAATAACAGTATTTTCTTTTTCTTTGGTTTGGTCGGGTCAATCTTTCGTAGTCTTGGTAATTGTATTGTCTGCATTTAAAATGTTACTTCGTTTCCGTTTGAATATGAAAATCGATAATTTATAGGTGAGAGTGTCGTTTGCCAAAACCAGTCTTTAAACTGCGTTTTGTATTTTTTACCAGTTCCCTTTTTTAAATAGGCAACAGTAATATGTGGAAGATAATCTGGATGTTTGTTTTCATGTGGAAATTGTCGCAATCGCTCGTTGATCGTAGTTGCTACGACATCTTCAAGTTTAACGATCAATACATCACAGTCATCGTTTTCAAACAAATCCACGTTTTTTATTTCAAAATCGTACACATTGATATCGGGCAACAATGACAAAATTTCTTGATGTTTTACATCGGGTAAAAACCCATACAAAATCGTACAATGGGGAACGACGGGCAGTCCCGTCTTTGCGTAGTTCCCAGAAATATATAGATCAACTGGATTGAATTTGAGATACAACTTATCCCAATCTTCAATATCAAAGTCAACCATTAAACAACCAAAATCATTCATATACAAATACGTTTATTTTTTGGACACGCTACATCATTGTCAATAAAAGGACAAAACGTGCAAGATTTTTTACTGGACATTGGCAAATATTCTTTCATTTTATATTCGCCGTTATCAAATCCATCGGCAATAAATAAATTAAAATTGCGAATCGCTTTTGAATACGACGGTGTTTTTTGTGCAGGACGGAATGTTTGCAATCGTTTCGGCGGAAAATCCCCAGTTACATCAGTTTTCCGACGGAAAATATAGTATTCAACATCGATATTATCAATTGGAACATTATATTGTTGTGAAAAGAAAACTTTGTAAAGCAGTAATTGGGAAATTTTAGTCTCGTTGCGTTTATCCCAATCGTTCCAGCCACGCGTTGATGTTTTTAAATCGCGAATTATTATGCGCCGAGTTCTTAAATCTAAAAACACTCCGTCCAAATATGCAGTAAATATTGGTCCATTACCACTTAATTGGATTTTCAATGGTAACTCAATTCCAATCAATTCTTCACACCGACGATCAAAATATTCAAGACGATGTTTTTTTAAAAAATCAAGTATGGATAGTCCGTCAGAGTAAAATTCTATAAGTTGTTCTTTTTCCAGCCAATTTTTACTATTGTTTTGTTCGTCTTTAATTTTTGTATAAAGTTCAAACATTTGGGTACGAAGTTCATATTCAAAATCAACTGAATTGGATTCTTTTACTGATACAGTATATAGTTTTATTAACCAATTCTGAATTATGTTATGAACAACATCTCCAAACAATGAATGTATTGAAAAATCCGGTTCTTTGATTTTATCAATATATGTCAACCGCCAACGATGTGGACATTCTGACCACATTGAAAACTGCGAATATGAAACATATTTTCCAAAAACATCATCAATTGGAATATCAAACTTTTTTGAAAAAATCCGAGTGTTCTTCAATTCATTTTATTTTTATGTCGTCAAGAATTGAAATCAACGCGGACAATATAATCAATATTCCAGCGGTTATCAAAATTCCAACAATATCACCCATTAATTAACCCATTTACCCTGTCTAACCAAATTAGCAATTTTGGCATAGTTTCCAATGTCCATCAACGTATCGGACAGTGATTCGTCAACAGTGCCATTTGAATCATGCTCAATCAACTGTTTGAATCTTGCCAATTTGTCTCGCATTCTAAAATAAAGCCCTTGTAAGGATTCTTTAATATTTGTTGATTCTGTCATGTCAATGTCTTCGCCACCAGAAATATTGTGCATTCCATAATTTTTGTTCTTAATTACAAATGTCTGAAATTCTTCGTTTTGGAGTTCTTGAAACTTCATTTCCAAAGTTGTTGGACCAAAAAGTTCAGGATATTTGTCTCGGAATGACCCAATAGAATCGTCAAGTGAAGTCAATCGTTTTTCTTTCCAAGAATCGTCTGATCCAGTAATTTCAGTTGCATATACGACGGGAACAGCAGTGGTACTCATATTATTTGCGTTTGACCACTCTACTGCTTTTTGTCGTAGGATTTCTTTCATCTCTCGATTCCGGTAGATTAAATAGTTTTTGTAATTCTTGCTCATTGTATCCAAATTTTTTAATAAATTCTATTAATGCAGGTGTTTGATCGGTATTGAATATTATTTCTAAATATTCTTCTGATTCATTTTGAGATATTCCAAGTGTTTCTTGTAAAAAAGCAATCAATTTACTGTATTGTTTTTCTTGTTTTTCTTTTTTTGATCCAATATATTTACCATAACTTTTTGCTTTCGGCAATATTCCCAAATACACTTGATAACAATGTTTTGGTGGAAGATTTGCAGTAAATTGTTGAAGTTCATTGACAACATCAATGTTGGAAATATTCATAGATAGAAACTTGTTCACCATGAATGGTACAAACTGCTTCCGATCTTCTTCGGATTGTTGTTCCCAAGCAACTTTGTTGACCGTAATGTCATCAATGAGATTGAATATTGTTTTGGTCATAATATTTTTTTATTAACCAGCGAGTAATGTACAGTCCGATCATTGGCGAGACAACCAAAGCAATGTCCAACGAAATTGTTTGGTATTCGTTGTTAATTATTTTAATCAATACCAATTTTGAAATAAAAAAGACTACATACGAAATGATAAACCATACAAGTAGTCCTTTCCAATTTGGCTGCCAGTCCATGTTATTTGATATCTGCCTCATCGTCTTCTCTAAATTCAAATACGATCTCACCAGTAAGAATAAAATTGGTCATCAGCGAGGCTGCGTACAACACAGTATCAATATTCTTCCATTCAACATTAGTAATTGCAAGTTTAAGACATTCAAGTCTGATGTTTGAAAGTTCACTATCAGTCATTTTATGAATTTTTTATTTAATTAATAAATTTTGTTGTTCCACTTTATTCATTCCAAGTTTCGCTTCTACATCAGTCATTCCTTCTGGAAAGAATTCTTTGCATAACTCGCCACAATCGTCGCAGCGGAAAACCGGAACTAATTGTAATAGATCTTCTGTTGTTCCTGCCAACAATTTTGATACCGTCCGCAGTATAACCACCTGTTTAAAAAATACTCCACCACAATTTGAACAGTCGGTTCCCTTCGTTTGTGCGAGCGATAAATGTTGTTGAATTTGTTGATTCATTTGTTGTATCCGTTTTTTATAGAAATTAAAATATGACAAATTGTTTCGATAAATATGTACAATCCACCCAATGCTATAAATGGGCAAATGTACAATATCAAAACTGGTTCGTTTTCAATCACAATAGCAGTATCGTCATCAAATCCATTTAGACAAACAGATGCCATGATGTACAAAACACTTCCAATACACCCGAACAAATACCAAAATTTTAAAATTTCTAACATCATTTCAAGATTTGAAGTATGTTAATAATCATCGCCATTGTATTGATTTCTTTGTCAACAACAAACGCTGATTTGTAAGAAAAGTCCGCAAGTTGTAAAATGATCATTGCGCGCTTTCCATCAGGGAAACAATCAATGTTATCGTACAGTAATTTATACAAATCATCAAATTGACGGACTTTTGAATCGGCAATGATTTGTCGAATGTTTGCATACGCAGTTTTGACATCTTTAATTGATTTCAGTTCTGCAAGTATTTTGCTTGCGTAGTCTGCAACCAATAACGTGTCCGATGGTACAGTCAATTCGCCCGTGCGAGAATACGTTTGCAGTGAATTAATTATCCGGCGTTGATCTGGATAAAATTGGTCAACAATCTTTTTCAAGTTGATTGGGTCAAAACGAATTCCCTCGCCATTTAAGATGTGAACCATTCTTTTGGCCACAGCAGCCTTTGATGGGGGATTTACATGGAACGCAACACAACGCGACTGAATCGGTTCTATGATACGTTCCACATAGTTGCAAGTAAGTATAAATCTTGAATTTTTTGTGTATTCTTCCATCACCGAACGAAGTGCTGCCATACCATTTACAGAAATAAAATCCGCTTCATCGAGTATGACTATTTTCCATCGAGAGAATCCAACGTTTTCAACAAATGCTGTGATTTTTTGACGGATGACTTCAATACCATTTTCGGACGAGGCATTGATATACATCACATCGGCATCGAGTGAATTGGCAATTAATTTGGCGGCTGTCGTTTTCCCCGTTCCAGGTGAACTGGAATGTAGAAGCAGATTCGGTACGTCATTTGTATCAATCCAATGTTTTATATTTGAAACCAATTCTTCATTGCCGACATAATCGGCAATAGTTTTTGGTCTATACTTCTCGTTCCAAAGAGAGTTTGTCATATATCGTGTTTATGAATTGTTTGGTATCGTACACTTCTCTGGCAAGTTTTTCGCCAAGTTTTTTGTTCCCGTCAACCCATTCTGAATGGGATTTAATGGCCTTTCTGATTAATGGCCACAAAAGTTCACGTCGGCGGAAACGATATAATTCAGTCGCAGTTTCTTTCTTTTTTTGCAACGTGGACAATAATTTTATTACTTCCTGACTGTATAGATATTTCTTGGGGAAATATTGTCGATTGACTGGACAATCTGGCAAAATCAACGTACATCCGCAACGAAGTGCATCAACATACGTCATTATATCCGAATCGGTTGTATTGAACGAAATTACTACTTTTGAATGATGAAACAATCTCAACGCAGTTCGTTTGTCAATCAAAAGTTTGTTGGGAAACAATGCTTGAAATTGAAATTCTGTTTGTAAATCATACGCCAGCATTTTAAAATAACTAAAATTTTGGCGGAAATTCATCGTGTTTTTTACAAACAGAATTCGGTCTTCGCGAGTATCATCTTCATTTTTCAAAACCTCATTCAAATCATAATCAGGCGGTTTTAACATCACCGTATTTTTATACGGCGAAACATCAAAATTATTATTCAATCCAATATCAAGCACCACATTCAAATCGTAATATTGAAATAAGTCGGTATCTGGTTTAGCGTTCCAAATCGCAACAAACGGTATAAGATGTCCAGATGGACGCAACACATTTTTTAATGCAAAAATATTAAAAAAATACGGATGTGCAATAATCATCACGTCCCGCTTCCGAAATCTCGTTGGACGTTTGACTTTGAACATATTGATCAACTGATTAAGTTGAGCATTGTTGAATGTCACCTCTTCAAGTTTTCTAATCTTGGGGATATAATCCGGACGAAAGTGTATTGGGGTAAAGATGTGCTTTACTTTAATTTTGTCAGCAGTAAAAGTGAGAAAATGTGGAAGATAATCGCCCCAACTATATGATTCCGGCAGGACGTACCAAATCGGAACATATTTTGTTCGCTTGTTACCAACCACAAATTCTTCACTCTCAGTGGTTTGTTCAATGTCTTGTTCTTGTTCTTCCATTACTTCCCGTCAACTCCGGGCAAAATGTCCATGATTTTTGACTCCAACACCGAAGCCAGTTCCCAATCATTTACTGACCCAGTCATGTATTTGGTAACGATTGCTTCCACGTCAGTAACGCTTACTGCGTCAACCAAAAGTTGCCAAGTTTGGGTTTTGACTTTCCCTTTGTCATCTTCGGTCTTTACTTTGACCTTTGCAAGATAAAATTGCATTTGTTTTTAAGTTTAAAAATTAAAAAATTGATTGCGTTCCCAAGTTCGTTGTTGCCAAGTAGCGCAGACATCAGCGATGTGTGCGTTTCGCCGCAAAGTCCAGTCAAGTGCATTATTTGATCCATTCGTTCAAAGCAGTTTGATATGCTTTAATTCTGTTGGTTTTGTTCACGCGAATATCAGTTTCGGCAAAAATTGTTACTTCTTCTCGAAGGTTACATCGACTTGCTTCTTCAAGAATTTGTTCAACGAAACCCTGTTCTTCTAAAATTTCATCAATGGTTTTTTCAATCTCACTTTTCATGTTCAATTGTTCTTTTTTGCAAGTCCATCAAAATAAAATTGTTTTCATTGCCAAGTTCAGTTAAACAAACCGTCCACAGCCGCTCATCTTCATCCATCGTATAAATCTCGACCCGATATTTGTACGTGTAGTAAACAGTTGCGGCGAGTTCTGGATCGTACCGAACTGAATCAACATTGTATTCCCATTGACGAGATTTGAAATTGGTTGTGATTTTAGTAGAATCACATGACACTGACAACCATCCGCCATAATTGTCCACTCCTTTGCCGCCAATTACTTCCGAAATGGCATCGTCATTGGGCGACGCGAACAATTCATGACCAACACAAACCACTGTTGAATCTTTCGGATCCGGAATTGGTGGTTTTGGTTTTGGTCCGACTTGACATTGAAACATCAACATCAATGATAAACACGCGAACATTAAATACTTCATAAAAATCCTTTTTTAATTATCAAATTTCATTAAATAATATTCCGAAGTCCAACCGTCACCCGCAAATGAAAGTTCAAGCAAACCTTGATCGTACATTGTTAACATAGATGAAATGCAGTCTTTGTTCGCAGTGATGATGTCTTTAAAATTGTCTCCATCATAAATCAATACATCAAAATCTGAAAATATCTCTGCTCCGACTGAAAACTTGATTTGATTGGATTGATAATCTGTTGCATAATTGATGATGAATTCAATTTGAACATCCTCTTTCCGCAACGCAAAATGTTTTGAATCTGACAATGCGTTTTTGGATTTGACGAAACGATCCATTGTTTCTTTCGCAAAAGCAAACTGCGCTACTTTTTCAGGTTTGCCACCGTTGAAAATTGGCGCAGACAAATACTTTCGCTGTTCTGTGATTTTTTCAATACTCGTATCAACAAGCATGAATTTCGCAGATGAACTTGAATCATCAAAATCTAAATGATTTGGTTTGTTGCGTTCATAACGAACTTCCATTACAAGATCGTCGTCAAGTGCAGATAATATTTTTGGAAGTTGTGAGGAAACACCAAGTTCGTTGCTTTGACCAATATCAAAGTTTGAAAATGAAACGCGACCAATAAATGAACGATCGTCTGGTTTGAACGTGATCTGGATTTGTTCAGATTCTTCGTCTTTGATCCACAGTACCGGAGTGGTCGTTTTGCCGTTGATACTGTATTTTTGAAGTAGTGTGAGTAACTTTTGTTTGTTAATCTTTGTCATTAAAACTTTTTTTTTACAATTATACGAATTTAATTTGAATTATGCAAGTGTTTTAGAAAAAATTATTTTTTTCAAGCAAATTAACTTTACCCCATCCCAAATCTTCCCATATTGATTCAAGTTTAGATACAAATGTATTCTGAAATACCTTTTCACGATCCACAAACTTCTCGGCGAAATCAATGATTTCTTGAGGATCTTCGCCTTGACCTTTCAATGCAATAGTCTCAAATCCAAAAGGATTTTGTTTGACGTATGCGTACAAAATCTTATCCCCATCTGAAATTTTGGACAGCGTTCGTATATTATGCAAATCTAATAGTGAATTATAATTTATTGCCGATTTGACATGGATTGGAACTCCCTTCGATACATTCTTGAATTTTGAAATTTCTTTCACCGAAGATGGCAACATTATACCCGACAATGGACTGTTCTTATAATCAATTCTAAATTGTCGGATTTTATCGTTCAGTTGAGATTCTCCAAAATCGTGCAAAATGTCAGTTATGACCTCCGACAGCATTTTTCGGAATGTTTTTGGAAATGATGACCGTACTGAATCAAAACCTTTAATAGTTACGTCAGTCTTCATTGTTTTTGGGTCAATTCCCAATAAAGCATATCGTTTTTTTGCCTGTCCCCAAAAACCTCGACGGATTATCTTTTCTTGGTTGAACTTTATGCGGTTTTCTTTTGAATGAAAATGATGAGTCGTAAGCCATTTTACGCCATTGTTGATAAACTCTGTAACAGTTTCCGATAAATTGGTCGTTTCGGATATTATTTCGTTGATACTTTTTGATTCGATGTCAACAATTAATGGTCTCGCGTCAAGATACAAACTATCAGTGTCAGAATATCGTACCGGATTTTCTTTGTATTCATTATTATATTTTGAATAGTACATTTTAGATATAACATCTGCGTACTTTATTATACTTTGTCCAGATAAAGTCACACTTTCCCCGTTACGCTTATCGTAATATCTAAATGAAGGTAACAACAACACACCATATAACGAGTTCAGTAGAATTTTTGTGATCAATTGTTTCCGATCATAATATACAAATCCCGCCGAATCTTTGTCAAATTCTTTACACTTATTTTTGAACAGCACCCGCTCATCAAACCAATCTGATAATATACTTGGCACAATACCCTTGAATTCGTTATGAAATATCACACCTGCCGAAGAAATTGAAGCATTGGTGTCATTTATATATTTAATAAATTCTTGTTTTGAATATTTTACGGGATTTGCAGATTTATCTGAAAAAAGTTCCTTAATAATTGGAGTCACTTCCAATATCTGGTCATCATCAATATATCCAAAATTGGACAATTTCTTTGAATCGAATTTATCAGCCGCAAGTATCTTTGCAACAAGGTTCAATTTGTCCCAATTTTTGATATAACCAAGTTGCGTTTCTGGAGAAATATTGCACGTCATAATAATTGACGGATACAATGATTGCAAGTCAATCGAATACATCCATTCGTGCAATCCAACTGTGGGAGGTTTTACGAATGCGCCAATAGCAGGTGATTCATCGTCAGTCTTAAATCGACTGGTTGTCACCAATCCGTTTCGTTTACACCTGGTTTGAATCGCACCATCCAAATATCTGGAAGAATATTGAAAGTCATCATAACCAACGTGACCTTTATGACAAATACCTCTCGATATTTCAATAAAATCAAGTTTTTTATCAAGTTCAACACACAACTCAACGTCAACAATATTGTAATCAACAAATTTTTCAATATCATTTCTGTATAAATCATCCAGCGTTCCCTCGTATTTTATTTTACCATGGCCAAGTTCAAGATTTGCAATATAGTCGAGTGCGTACGAAGGCTCTTCATTATATGTAAACTTTTTATAAAGTTGCATATAATCAAAAATTGCAACTCCGGCGATTGTCGTTATGTATTCAAAACCTTGTTCACGAAAATACACGGTTCCAATTGGGCTTAATAATTTGTGTTTGTTTTTGCCCAACACAATATCAATCCTATGATACAAATATGGAACATCATAACCAGAAATATTCCAACCTGACACAATTGTTGGTTGAAGTTTTCCCCAATATGATAAAAACGCAGTCAAAAGTTCTCGTTCAGTTCCAAAACATTTCAAAATTTTACCGTCTAATTTCGTTTCTGCGCGATTGTTTTTATCAAGCAAGTAACAGACGTACTTTTTAAATTTAGTGTCGTAGAACGAGACTGATGTCACCACGTTCAATGCCTCGGTTGGTTTGGAATATTTGTCACCCTTTGCTACTTCAATATCAAAAAACATCGTTATGATGCCTTTACTTGGTTCATCACTTTCCCAATAATTGTCAACCAAATACCGAGTGACGGGTGGAACGTCATGTTCAAAAACTAAACCATGCTTTTCTTGCTGCGAAGTCCAATCAGTGACTCGCTTTACTTTCAGACCAGTAATGGTTTTTTGTGTACCATCTTTGTCAACCACATACGCATACGGTTCATAAGGACGAGTGACATAACCAAGTTCATCATCCCATAAATGGATCGTTTCGGTTCTTTTTTCATAAAAAATACCTTTGTACATTAAAAATAATTTACAGTGTTTATTAGTCCAGCAATACGATTATTACATATATTAACATATTCTGGATTTAATTCGTATCCGATAAAATCTCGTGAGTTTTTTAATGCAACAAGTGCAGTAGTACCACTACCCATAAACGGATCGAGTATAACTGATTTTTTTAAATTATTAGTATCACATTTACAGGTTTTCTCCCAATGCGAGTGAACGTGATTTGAAACCGCGTCCGTTAAAAATGACGATGTTGAACCAAGTCTACCTTTGGATTTGGTCAATTTATGATAATCACGTGAACCGGGCGACCAAGACATATTTATTTCTCCATCCTTTTTAAGAATTCGGATATATGGGTCGCCACATTCTGCGCAACATCCATACTCCGACGAACCTGTTTTCAAACAAACTTCTACTAATCGTTCGGGATATCCCGCAATATGCTGCCCAGAACTACCGGGCTGTAAATTAATCCGCCACACGTTTCGCATATTTCCAAGTCCAGACTCGACATAATCATGTGAACGATTATCAAAATTACCGTTTTCTTTTCCGATTTTATTGGTATTAAAGTTTCGCCGAGAACGAAAAAACGTATCGGTCGACAAAGGTTCTTTGACCGAAAATTGATCAAAGAAATATTTATCATTTTTGGTCAACATGAAAACATACTCAAACGAAGATGAAAACCGATCCGTTACAGATTCAGGCATTGCACTTCCTTCACGGGTTTCGCCACTCGTGGCCTTCGCCCAGATTATGGTTTGACGATGATACCATCCGACATCAGATAATGCAAATACCAACCGATGTGGAACATTCATCAATTCTTTGTTTTTAAATCCTTGCAACTTTAAGGACTTAACATTTCTATTATGACTTTTATCAAGATCAAGTGAGTTTGCAGCCGCTCGGTTGCCAAATTTTGAAATTGTCTGCGGGACGGATTTACAAGATTTAAAGTTTGAATAGGTATCACCGATATTCAAATAGAATACTCCCGTAGGTTTTAATACCCTGCGAACTTCTTCAAATATTTCGGTTAGTTTTGAAACATATTCCTGCACGGTACTTTCTTGTCCGACTTGTCCATCAACTTGATAATCCCTTAAAGAATAATATGGCGGACTCGTGATGCAACAGTCGACACTATTGTTCGGCAGTTTTTTCAATCCCGACAAACAATCTTCATTATGAACTATATTCAAATCCATTTAGAAAAATTTATTATTAGCCATCTTGACTGGTCGGTTATTTTTAATCAACGGATTGCCGCCGTTATTCAGTATCGCATCTCTATTATCAATAGCATACTGTAGTCTTGCGTTCGCAATATCACAATATTCTGATTCCATTTCAGTCCCTATAAATTTAAACCCGGAAAGTATCGCGCCTTTCCCAGTCGATCCGGATCCCGAAAATGGATCATATATCAACCCATTAACTGGAGTGATTAACGTACATAACCATCGCATTAAACTGGTCGGCTTAACGGTCGGATGAATATTTTTACGTTGTTGTGATGTATCCATTCGATTTATTCCGTTATGTGACGATATACAGTACTCGCCCGCCTTTTTCTTATCTAAAAACGTTTCCAGTCCGTCATCGCGATCGGCAATCGTAGCCTTTCCACAATGGAACAAGCGCATCTGAGTAGATTCATCATCATGCTCAAACGAATTAAACATTCTAAATGGGCTGCCGTCGTCCGCATACGCTTGGGTCGGAGCACCTCCGCCGTCCACTAAAAACATTCCATTTTTCCCACCCGCTCGCGGGTGGGATTTCGTCGCAGATTTTGTCTCGCCAAATGTTGAATAGATTGACTTCAATTCTTCCGTGTTTTCGTTTAATATATTAGCGGGCCAGCGACCTTCAACAGTATGTCCGCCATAATCATTGATCGGACTATCAATAAACGTTCCGGGCGAGGATTTTGCAGATGCATGGAATCGTATATCGTTACCAACACGTGACTTTTTAATATTCAGTCCACCAGTTCCCCATTTAAGTACATTATCGGCAACAGACAATCCACTATCAAGTGGTTTTCGCGCCAGTATAATAGGTTCGTATGCAGGTTTCAACGCAGTGCCCCATCCATCCCAGTACTTGGCTTCCTCCGAAATAACTTCATACAATGGCGCAAGTCCATTATCAGTATCGTTCGTGCCATCAGTTTGACGCATTCCAAACGAATCTCCTGTACCCATTCCTGCGGGCTTTTGTCCAACGATTTTAGGTTGGTTGCCCATTTTTTTATCTACAGATACGGATATATTATGACTTTTCGGGAAACCAGACGAATATAACCAATGAAGCGTATCGCGGATTTCAAAATTGGCAAAACGCAAGCCAATTGATATGAGATCATAGGTTCGACTTCCGCCGAATGCAGCAATATGTCCGCCAGGTTTTAAAATCCGGAAACATTCCTTCCAATATTCTGGCCCAGGCACAAACGAATCCCATTCCTTGCCCATGAACCCTTTCGCAGAATGCGCGAATGGTTTATTATCCATCCAACACGTCATTACTTCGATTATATCTGGCTGCGAACTTAAACCATACGGAGGGTCGGTAACTATACTATCAATATAATTGTCCGGAAGTGTTTTCATGAACACCAGACAATCTTCGTTGTAAACTTTGTTAAAAGAAATCATTTATAGTGTTTATATGTTTTATTCGTTCTTTCCCAAGATTGTAATAATGTTCGGACAACTCGGTAGTTATACATTTCATTCCCAATCGTTCGCATGACATATAAGTGGAACATGACCCGGCGAATGGATCAAATACTAAATCATTGTTGGAGTTCATTACGGAAATCAAAAGTTTATCAATTAAATCGACTGGTTTCTCATTTGGGTGCAGTGGGCAATCCAATCTGGGAACTCTAAATACGGAAGGAGGACGTCGCCCTTTAAACTCGTAACGACCTTTGGTTGCGTATATTATCGACTCATGCTGAGGACTAAAACCACCTTTAATATCACCCATTCCGAAACGAACCTTATCCCAGATGATTTGGCTTTTAACAATAAATCCCGCGGATGTAATTTCATTTAGAAACTCATCTTGCACATCCCACCGATAGAAACATAACAATCGACCACCATCTTTCATTTTCGAGAAAAGCGGTTTAATCCATTCTATAAACGGAACTTCATCATTTTCAATTTTCTGGAGTTTTGTTTTCCGAGCATTGGATTGGAAATCGATTCCATAAGGAGGATCGGTCAAACAAATATCGATTGAGTTATCCGAAAATTGCCGGATTGTTTCCATGCAATCCCCGAAAACCAATTGTGATTTCATTTAAAATAATTTAGGAAAGCGTTCTTTTATATCAATAATAAACCGTTTTTGTTCATTTGGTGGTAACATATTGTATATGCGCACCAGTTCGTTTATTCCTTTCGTATTCCACTCGGATGGAGTTTTAAACGACCTCCAATCCATTGAACGCAATACTTGGGTATTATTATCGTCATCTTCGTCGGATTCTACCGCGTCCAAAACCACTTCATTGTACCATTTCCGACAGTCGCGAACAATTTCCCTAAGTTCATCTGTGGCATCTCTCCATGAGTCGGCACTGATTGGAAATGCTTTTACAAGCTTCCTAAATACGTTAGGAACTTTGGTTTCTGCTATAAGTTTAGTGGTGAGCGGGTTTTGGCGAATTTCATCTAAAATAGTTCTAAGTTTCATATTTTATTCCTTTTTTTTGTTACTTATATAAATAGTAAAACAAAGATAAAATAAATTTATCGAATCATTTTAAGTTTTTTTACTGTTTGCCACATTTCGCGGATCTCATCAATATTTTCTTTGAACAATTCCAAAATCGCCGGATTGTACGCATCTTCATCTTCTTTCAATTTGTTCTCCACCCAAATCCAATCAACTTTATCATAGGACAAATTCCGCATCATTTCAATGATGTACATATCATTGTCCCAATATTCAAGTGCGTTTCCATCTGAATCATAAAACACCACTGATAACATTTGATATCGACCGTTATCAACTTCCGGGATTATTGCCGAAAATTTCAACACAGCGTTATCCGACAATATAGATGTATATGCTACCATTTTTAGTTCATTTGGATTTTGCCAGCAGTTTCCATAATAAGTTTATCGCGTTCTAACAATTTAATGCGTTCAAGTAACTCTCGTCGATGAAATCGCAAATCGTCAAGAGCATCTTCAACATCTTCAAGTTCATATTTTAAAAAATCAATATGTTCTTGAATTATGTTAGGAGCGGTGATTTTAAATTGAGTTGTCGTCATCTTTTTAAACTTTTGGATTATAATCAGATTCGTGTATCCAATACTTTATATCGGAATCATCACCACCTAAACGATATGGTTCATATTCAATCAAACCTTTATCAAATTCATCAGTATCATATTCAGATTCCAACCACTTGTCAAATTCATCAATCAAATGTTGTGGAACCAAATAGATATGACCGTCATCGTCAGTTCTTCGGAAATATGGTTTTAGATTAATCATATTTGATTTATTGATTTAATGTCATCAATGTTTAATTTTGCGTAATCGCGGTCTTGTGCCACTAACAATTCATAAATATCTTCACGACGTTTTCCAGGCGGACAAATTATATTAAAATTGTACGTCAACACAAACTTTTTTAATGGAATAACTTGCGTCGATCTACTTCCAATTTTGCGATTAATCACCGATTTGTGAATATCAGTACCAAGTTGCTCGTTCTGACCATAAACAATAAACTGTAAATCACTTGCAGAACGCCAAACGGCAATTGCGGTGCTTAATCTTGGATCCGAAAAACAAATTGCTTTGTCCGGCGAAGTATCATTCCACGTTCCCGACCATTTTTTGCTGACTATTGAACATTGCTTGATTTCCAAATAAGCCTGTTTATTTGACTTCTTAGCATCAAAACCATGTTTATCGTAGTTTAACATATCATATCCAAGATAGTTCGCCACAATTGAATCTCTGACAGAATTAATAGTGGTATCAGTATCGTATGACTTGAATTTTTCTTGAAATTTTGAAATCTCTTGTAATGCAAGTAAACCATGAATCCTGAATTCACTTTCAACTTTTCTAAAATCTCCCTTTTCAAACAAACTCATTTCCGAAGGGTTTTAATTGTATAGTACGCGATACCGTACAAGATAATTATTGCGTTTGATTGTTGCCATGTCAATGATTTAATTTCAAAGATTGATAATACAGTATTGAGTACTTCAAACAATATCCAACTGCAAAGTATTAATAATAATACTGGAAGTAACCAAGTTTCAAATAATTTCTTCATACGAGATGTTTGTTAGTTTGATATCAATGGGTAAAAGTTTGTTAGTAATTTTGAAGATGGTATCACTAATATAATGAACGTCAACGTTACTAACAACCAAAGTTTCATTGGATACTCCCGATGGTAAATCATCAACAGCAGACAATACAACTTTATCACCAAGCAAACTACTCAACCAAACATCGAATGATAGCCCGCCAATTGTTATATCCGTTAAATTTTCATCAAATTCAAATTCAAATTTGAACTTAACGAAATGTGGTTTAAAAACGTTGTCAGTAAAGGTAATAAATCTTTCGTTTATTTCCAAACAACAGGTGATCTTTTTTTCTGAAATAGTTATCATATTTTTTTGTTTTTTTATTTTATTGGACAAGCACCGTTTTCACAATCTTGTAACACAAAAGTTTCTTCTTCAATTGATATGTTATCAATGGGAGTTACACGCGACACCATCATTTCATATACTTCCTTTGAAATGGTTTCGTATGGTGCTTGATCAAAACCATGACCATAATATAATAGAAATGATACAGTTTTTAGCGAATCATTAAAATTGATTTCCAACCATTCTTTAATTTCTGGTAATTCTTCTGGTGTATAATATACCGTACATGAAACAGAATTGTCTGACCAAATCGTTTGCATTCGCTTTATCCAATTCAAATGTTCAATTGCATTAATTGAACCAGCAATTGGAGTATTTTCTGAAACTTTGCAGGGGAATTCAACCACTGATGTGGTATAATCTGGCTTACCATCAAACCCGCGCACAAATTCAACATTGTAACCGTTTTCTGCACATCGTTGCAGTAATGGGGTATTTGTTCCCATTCTAACTCGGCGAATATAATATGGACCGGCAGGTGACGGATGAACTCCTGGGGTTAGTCCGGCTAAAAGCGAAACCGTTCCACTTGGCTTTGTGGTTGTGAGTTTTATTGATGGCGGCCAGTTGTTTTGTTTAGAATATGTTTCATCGTATTCCCGCAAAAACAAATAACAATCATTGAGCCATTCCAATTGTTCCTCACTTGATTGCATCACGCCAGTAATACCAATTCCCATCCGCATATTTTTGTGAACAACTATCGCGGTTTCTGGAACCGAACAATGCAACGCAAGTGAATGCTTGTTTATGCGATATAAAAATGTTGCAACTTCAAACAAGTTTTCTTTCGTTTGAATATTCGGCAAAAATATATCGGATAAGCAGCAAGTTTCAAAATTCTCCAAACTTTGTTCGGCACAGGGATTGAAAGAAACAACATTATTATCAGGATATTGATATTCGCTCAATCTTCCGCATTTTCTGGACAACTCCAAGTTGATCATTCCATACGGCTCGCCTTGTTTGTATGTTTGCCAAAATTCGTCCGGCAAATCTTTTAAATCTGACGGAACGACAATACTGTTATTTGAATTTGACCGCCAATTCGGTACTGTGGTTAAATCCCATCGCTTCGCTTTTAAAAATTCAAGATCGTCGTAATCGCCAATGGCAAGTTGTGCCGACCTCCTGACATTTCCGGCAACAACGATGCTTCCGATAATATTCATTATATCCAAACAATCTACTGGACGGAGCTTCTGTCCGGAACGTTTGTTCAATATACCGTTTATTTGAATAATTCCGGTTTCAAGTATTCCCGGACCGGATGCGGTACCACCAAAACTTTTTATCGGTTCTCCCTCAGACCTGACCAGTTGACAAGAATATGTAAATCCCTGACCAGTATAGAAATGTGCTTTTAAAACCTTTCCGAGTAATTTAACCCAGCCTTCACGCGTATCTGGCAGTATGAAGTCTGCCGATTTATCATCGAATCGTTCAATTTTGATTTTTTCTTTACGGAGAGCGGGCAATTGATACACATATTCTTTTTGAATATTGAATCCTACACCACAACCGAGCATCAACAAGTCCATTGCCCATGTAAACGGTCTAATCGGTTCGTTGACAACACACGCTGCACAATTTTGTAAAGACGGTAGACCAAGCCTATCAACGGTTTTCGTCCCCAATTGCCATAAAAACCTCCCAGCAACTGTTCCCTGCAATGTCAACAGTATTTCAGCAAGCCGATATTCTTCTTCATTCGTAAAATTACATTTCAATTGCTTTTGACAAGCCTTTACTATCCGCAAAACCGTGTCCAACCATTCTTCGGTCGGGGAATCCAGTTTATCGTCTTTAAGTCTTCGGGCATAAGTGCGTTTAAACACAATATATCCAATTTCACCCCAAGGTGTCTTAATCTTTTTAAGTTGTTCTATTTGTTGTTCGGTCAATGCCATTAAGTTCCCTTGTTTTTTTAAAAAATATCAGTATCGTTGTTTTTTCGCTTCACCAATTGCTCGTACATATTTGATAAATATTTCCGATTGTATTCATCATCAGTCTGCATTTCACCTTTAACATCCTTGCCTTTGTCGGTTCGCTCGTTGAATATTTCAATCTGCCCGTTGGTCGTATAAAACTTTGATGGAAATGTCAATCCATCCGGACCAAGTCTGGATTTTCCAATATGAAAACGCGCAGTGTTGTTTACTTTGTCTTTTGGTCGTCTGGACAAAGTCATCAAAAAATCAACTGCAAATAGTTTCGCAAATGAATTTGAAATCATATCACCTTCAAGTACGTCTTTATCCGCGCCAGAACGATTAGATTGATCCGCCGTCCATACTGCACAATTATAAATACCAGCAGTTCCGCGTAAATCTTTGTACAGTTCTGCTAAAATTTCATCACTCCGTAATTGACGATTGGCTGGAAGTTTCAACAGTTCTGCGTAATCAAGAATAAGTATGTCTGGTTCAAAACCCAACATCCGCAATCGTTCAATGTACCCATTTACGCCATCAATCGATATCGTTCCCGGTGGGAAATATTTGATTAATAATTTCCCTTCATATCTTTCAATCGTCCGTTTAATGTCGTCAATGTGATCTTTAAGATCATCCAAATTGTGCTTGGTTAAAATCGCATCATACCGACGAGCAACGTACATTTCGTTGAGTTCCAACGTGATGTGCAAAACTGTTTTGTTTGCCTTCAAAGCGTTTGCGCCAATATGACATAAGACGAATGATTTTCCTACCCCAGTCGGGGCCATAACTACGCCCAAGTTTGTTTTTGGTAGGCCGCCGGACATCACATCATCAACAACTTCCCATCCAGTTTCAATCCGTTCCAATTGCTCTTCATCTTCATATCGCTTGTCAACTTCTGAAATATAATCGTGACCAGTATCAGTGACAGTGCCTTTTTTTAAGGCATCATCAATTGATTTTTTAATCGCATCGTATTTTCCCTCTTTTAGCAAATCCACACTTCGCAGTATCGCTCTCTTTAATTCTTGATTCTGACAAAACTCAATTGTCTTTGTCTTGACGAATTCCAAATCAGTGGAATCCAACCATTTCCAAACATCTTTTAAATTTGACTTGATTTCTTCACACAACAAATCATCTTCCCTGACTGAATTCAAACTGACTTTAAAAACTTCAAGCGTTGGCAATTTTTTGTATTCTTTGTAATACAAAAGAGAATGTTCACTTAAAAATTTTAAAGATTCGTTGTCAAAATATGATGGGTGAATTATGTCAAATACGCGTGAAATGAAATCCTTGTCAGTACACAACGCCGCCAAAACTTTTATCTGAAAGTTGTGACCATAAACATTTAAGGTGTCGCCCATACCGTCAATCCGTTGAATGTTGAGTACAACCATCGATCAAAGTTCTTGAACGCGGACTCTAAATAGTCTTCCACGACCAAATGTTTGAACTTCAACTTATTTATGTACGGGATATTTGAATGAATTTTATTGTTGATTGTGATTTTGGTGTTTGATGAAATATCAACGTCTGATAATTGCATCAATTTATAATTCCGTTCAATTATTTCAGCATTTGATATAACTGACTCGTGAATCTTTTTCTTGTTGGGTTTTGGGGTATGTTTGCAAAAATCAATGTATTCTTGAAATTCTGATACATGATTATCAAGCAATGGCTTGAATATTTTCATAAACGTTTTCAAACCAAGACCATCAATTCCGGGAATATTGTCCGATGTATCGCCAGTAAACACGCGATATGCCAAATAATTATCAGGATGAAATGAAAACTCTTCTTGAAGTGTTTCTGGAGTGTACAGTTTTTTCTTTATTGGGGAATAAACTTCAATATTGTTGGAAACAAGTTGTAAAAAATCCCTATCCGTTGAAACGATGCGGATTTTAGTTTTGTCATCAAAACAAGTGCAGCAATGGGCAATAACATCGTCGGCTTCAACTTGATCTATACAAATTATTTGCAACGGCAAGCAGTCCAAATAATCCATCAACCTTCGCATTTGAAAAATTCGAGATTGATCTTCTTCGTCAACAGTCAATTCCAATCCCTCAATTCGTTTTGGTTTGCATTTGTTCGTTCTACCACTTTTATATTCTGGATAGATTTTCTTCCGACGTTGACTGCCACCTTTCCCGTCAAATACCAAAATACATCGAGTAGCATTAAACTCTCTAATATTTGAACCAACAGAACGCAAAAACCCAATAATACCACCAACCGGAACTCCATTGTCACTCAATGTAGGAACAGTCGTAAATATGCGAATAAATGTATTGAGCGAATCGATTATTAATACGCGATCATTTTTTGATTGTGGTCGATCACGTTTTATTGATTCAAATATAGAAAGTAAATGTTCGTTCATAGTTCGTTTTAATCTTCAACAACTGTTAAATCAATTCCAAAATCCGTAGTGGACTCGTTGTATTTCATGATAAACCCGGTGCAGATTTGCTGATAAAGTTGATCACGTAGTCCGGGAGTATTCAATACCAAATCTTTGAACTGTTTGGCCATAAATCGTTTGGTAATGACTTCACCAGTATCTTCATCCACAATATCATAAGTGTAATATGCTCCGCCCTGTTTCAAAAACCCCATGTCTTTTAACACCGAAAGCCACGAACCAAAATCATCTATTCCAGAATTAAAAAATATGTCATAAGTTACAGAACGAAGTGGCGGACCAAGACGATTTTTCACAACGATGGCTTGCGTTTTGATGCCAACCGTAGTATCAATTCCGTTGATGTCCCCTTTAATCTGACCGAGTTTTTTCAACTTAATCCGTACTGAACTATGAAACGGGATTGCTTTGCCCCCGGCGGTCGTATTATGATTTAACCTGCCATTTGCAAAATATGAATGATATTCGGCAATTTCAAAATCCACTACGTTGATTGGTTCATCTACCCGTTTAAAATCAGGATGATTTGATGCGAATATTTCATTAGTACCTTCAATAAATTTATGCGAACCAGTTACTTTAATCGCACCATCAGTATAGTGATGGTCACTAATTGGTTTTACAATAAATTTATTTATAGGAGCATATACCGAATTTCCCGATGAATCCAAGGTTGCGATTTCAATATTATAATTTGAAATATCTAATTCAATCGGATCTTCAAAATTGGTATATTGTAAAAGTTTTTCTGCAAATTCGTAAATAGTAAGTTCTTCTTCTATAATCATTTTTTTAAATTAATGTGTTTAGTTATAATCTGTTCACAACCATCCAATGATTCGTTAATATCAGATCCCCAAAAAATTAAAAAATCAAGCCCTGCGGATTCAAATAAGGATTTTTTATTATTATCATAATCCCATATCATAGTTGCAGTTTTTCCAGTATGGACGTAATCATCTGAGTTAAACATTTTCGGACTTGCGTGCCAAAAATCCCCATAACATTCTATAATAATGTTAAATTCCGGTAAGTAAAAATCTGGAATAAATGATTGCTTTTCAAGATGAAATAAACGTTCATATACCCATTTCACGTTTAATTTTTGTAAAATACTGCCAATTTGATATTCAATTGAGTTCATTTTGTATTCGCCACAAACATAATTTTTGTGCTTAAAACATGAAATCATTCGCATATATTTATCAATATCATTTAGTCGAACATCACTCCACATTTTTTTCACCGCAATTGATATTTTACGTTTTCGTTCTGGATGATTTGCAATATCCATATACTTTTGGCGAGATACTGGATCAGTCCACCGTTCACGTGATAATGCTGCAAGATTTATAAACATACCACTTTCGTGTCTTGATTTTATTTGAATATCTCTCCAAACTGGGTCTTTCCATAATTCACTGTTATGTTTGGCAGTAACGGGGACATGAATCTTGTTTCGCTCTACTAATTTTTGTTTAGTAATGATCCCTGCATCAGAAGCGTAATGTCGCTTCAACGATTTTGAAATTTTTTCAGAATACCGAATGTTATACGCGATTAATTCGTCAATCGTAGTTGCATCCAAAACAAAATTCGCAATATACCAATCCACTATTTTGTTTTTCGGAAATAATTTCTTTCGCTCGTCAAAAATTATTTTACCAAGTAACTCCCCAAAATAATGAATATAATATTCAATATTTGCCCCGGAGTATGGTTGTCGTTGGCTTTTCATTGGAACAGATTTACCAATTTTAAATTCTGGTTTTAGCAATAATTTAATTTGTGGAATTTCAGATTTCCAAAAAAACTTTACATCGTAATAATCTTTTAAATCAATCTTCATATAACCTCCTATTGTTTTCTATAAATATACTTGATACATAGAAAACAATAGGAGGCAACCGTCAAGTCACACTGTATATCGTATTTTTATTTTCGTAGTAAATGGATCAACACAATCCGTTTCCCCGAAACTGACTCCAAGTTTTGTCCTAATTTGATTAGTTAATACTAAACAAATTTTTTCTCGCGCAATTAAATTTGTTATCTTCCGCATTGCTTTGGATAAGATAATTGCTTTGGAAGTTGCCCACCCATCTTTGTCGTAGTCTGCTTCAAGTTCAGTTTTTGTCGTCGCGCCCATAATCGAGTCAACCACAATCGTAACAACTTTTTCCTTATTTCCCTTTCGCACCTTTTCAATGATTGATTCAATACTTTCAAAAATATCCTCAATCGTTTCCAAATTAATATACAACAATTTTGAAGTATCAACACCAATCGCTTGCAAATATTCACGGCTCACCGCGGCTTCTGTATCAAAATAGATTGCCAACCCACCTTTTTTCTGGGTACTTGCAAGTGCGTGAGCAGCAAGTAAACTTTTTCCCGAAGCAGTATCACCAAACACTTCAATAATACGTCCAACGGGTAGTCCGCCGTTTGGACGGTTACTGATCGCCAAATCTAACATCGTACTTCCAGTAGAAATCCAATCAACTACGCCGGACGAAACATTTGGATCATCCAGATAATGTGCTGCTTTGTCCGGGATGGAATCCTTGAAGCGTTTGTTAATCGCATCAAGGAGTTCCCCGGACAGCACATCAAGTCGATCAGAAACAGTTTCAACTATTTCTTCTCGCTTTTTTGCCATAATTAATTTTGGTTGAAAAGTTCATCAAACGCATCATCCACATCACTTTTCGTAGTGGTTGAAACATCGTTTGATTTTGCCGCAGGTGTAGGTTTGGAAGGCTCGGAAGTCGTTTCAGTACCGTTGAAATAGTTTTCCATGTGCGAAACAAGTTCATCGTAAGTTGGTTCCACATAGTATTCAAAAACGGGTTTCATTTCTCGGATTTGATTCAAAACCTCCTTATCAGTTGTTGCTGGTGTCGTTTTTGGCCGCGGCAACAAACTAATGCTTGGAAATGTCCCCTCTGCCTGTGCAGGAGTGAATTCAACTGTAATGTCGCGACCATCCTTCAAGTTTTCATATCCGGTGTAATCTGGATCGGTGGCCAACGTCAAAAAATCTTGATACGTGGTTTTGGAAAAGTCCCACCAACGCGGTCCTTTGTCTTCTTCGCCGCGAACCAAAACGGCTGCGAAATAACGATCCTTTGGTTCAATCTTCTTTGCAAGTTTCCATGATTCTGAGGTTCGATCTGAACGAAGTTTTTCAGCAAATTCCAAGACTGGGTCTGGATGACCAAATGTACATGGGGCAATCAAGGTTTTTTTGGCAAATTCGTAATAGAACTTTGCTTCAATAAACGGATCATCCGGGTCGGCGGGATTTGGCAATACTCTGACCGTGTACTTGACTGAATCTTTCGGCGATTTTGGATCTGGTTTTGGTTTCCATTTCCAAGTTGCTGTTCCGGTGCGTTGTTGGCTTTGTTTTAAGGCATCCAATTTTGCCTGGATTTTGTCCATGTTCATAATAAACAAGTGTTTGTTAAAAAGTTTAAAAAATAATTGTAAATGGTATAAGTAAAAAAACTTTGTTCACAATGATACGATAAAATTTTCAGAAAACCAAAACTTTTTTCATTTCGTGATAATTTTTTCCAGACGCAATTCTGTATGGAAGATCAAATTCTTTGAACACATTGGTGATTGATGTCAATAATTGACTTCCATCATTTTTATTGAAATCAAACAAAAAACTATCGTAAGTGTACAAAATAAGTTTTGTTTCACAACTTTCAAGCAACTGATTAATTTTTTGCAAAATTTGACTGTTAAATTCAGTTTCAAAGTTCTGCATTAAATAATTGAACAGTTTGTACATTGGTAAATCTGGAAGGTTTTTATTGGAAATTGGTCGATCAAACAAAAATGTTTTTAGTAAATTTAATTTGTATTTTAAAAACATTTCACGATTAAGTTGTTTCACTTTTTGAAAAAATTCAATATGTTCAAATTCTTTGTCAATTTTTCCATATAATTGTTTGAATACCAATCCCTTTATTTCTGATAAAGATTTATCTGGAAAGTATTTTTGTTGTAAATCCAAATACACATCTGATTGATCAAATTTATAATCAATTATCTTTGAAAGCAATTTGACGTGATATGACATTAAATCAATTTCAATCAATGTTCCCAAAGTTCCAAATCTGGAAACAAATCGGAGTCGCTCATCATTATCTTTATTGAGTGCGGCATAGTTGATTCCTGAAAAAACATTTGATGGTCTACCAGTTATCGTAAAAGGATTGTATTCACTATGTTCGTATTTTCCATTATCTGTGAATAAACCATTTTGTTCAATCTGAATAAATTCATTATACATTTTATCACATTCAATCAAAACATCTATCTGACGGAAAACTGAATACGATTTAATGAAATTGATTTTAATTTCTCGACACCATTCCAACCATACCATTATTGGTATGCAGGAATTAACATTTTTTATTTGATTGAATTTTTGATGGAACCAGAGTATGCGCGGGGAATAATCTTCATCATCAAGTTTGTTTTTATGTATCCAATTTACGAATCTTGCTTCATAAAATCGTTTGTACTGCGGTAAAAACTTTTTATGGTACACAAGTACGTTATCTCCAAAATCTTCGCTTAGAAACGATTCTGTGACGTTTTCTAAATCATTGTGATCAAGACCAATACAATATTCGTTACCAGTTTCAAATTCAAAAATATAAATGAATGAAAGTTTATTTTGAGTCCAATGTTTTTTATGATCGGACAAAACTGGTATTATTAATATGTTGCTTCTTGGAAGTGATTCTATATTTTTGTTAGTGAGTAATTTCATTTTTTACAAACGTACAAAATCTTTTCCAGAATTCAAAACTTTTTTTTATTTTTAAAAGTCTATACTATTTCTTATTCGGTGAAGTTAGCGAAAATTTCTGACATTTCCTAACTTTTTTGAATTAATGATTTGTTAATATCTCCAAAATTCAAGTGGGTTAGTTACATATATACCAATTCCGGGGAAAATTGCTTCACTTCGCTGCAAAATTGTTTGATTGTAATAATGGGCATCATTGACTGGAAGTTTGCCAATTTTCCACTCAATCAAAAGTTTGTTCCAAATCACTCCGTTTATTCCGGGATTGTTTCTGGTGTTCACTGAATTATATTGTTGACTGTCTATTTCCAGAATTGTGTTGTATGGGTTGTTTCTTTTTTGAACAAAAAACCGTTGGATTTTCCCTTTTTGATAGTCATCAAGGTTCGGGATTGGGTAATATAAAATTGGATTCAGATATTGGCTTGCATCAAGATCACGGATTTTATTGTACTTGATTGAATCTTCGGTTATGGTGAACCGTTTTACGAAAAGTTCCTGACTGTCGTCGGTTTGTCTGGATCCAGTAAATTTCTGACCAGTCGGAATGATGTAATATTCACCAATATAATCAGTTCCATCCGCAAGTACGAATTGGTTTCCAGCAGTATAATTTCCCGTAACTAACTGATGGAGATTGAAGTATGGTTTTTGTATTCTGGGCATTACATTCTTTTAAAAATTGATATTGCTGAAAATGGAATTGTATTCAATGTATAGCATCCTTCTTTATAATAATTCGGATCTTGATAAATTTTAAAATAGTTCATTATGTTTGACACATTGATTTTTAAAATAATTCCCTGATTGTTATCATGTTTTTGGATATTGTTTGGATTGCTCATAATTTTATGTCCAAATTTTTCGGCAGAATATGCTGAAAACGCGAGATATATTCTTTCAGGATGATTTGCTTGTTTTTCTTGGTTTTTTGGTACTAATCCATATTTCATTATCTTTGACCAATACATTTCTTTGGTAAAATGATACAAATATTTATGATCAATAGTACTAATTTCCAGATCAAATTTCGGTTCAAACAATAACATCACTTCGCCATATTTTTCAAAATGACTTGTTAAATTTGATCTTGTATATTTGACCTGATTGTTATCGTGATTTGTAAACGGATTTCTAATTTGCGAGCAATACCATCCTAAATTATTTGTTATTTTCCAAAGTTTGTCAATGTCGACATTGTGATTATTTACTTGAACAAAAAATCTGTTTTTGAACGATTCATTTTTTCCCACGATGACCACATCATATCCAGTTTTTTCAAGTACAGATATAGATTTATCAATTGGATGTGTTAATATCAGTCCTTCATTTAAAAGTTTCTGTTCGTTGTAGAACTTTTTGATTCTTGGGTCTGGTTTTCCGTACAATTCTTCATAAGTAAAAAACCCACCATATTTAGAACCCAATACGTCTTTTAATTTTAAAATTTTCATAGTCGACGTGATTTTATTGATGTTTAATAAGATTAAATCTTCCAAGTTCCCATCCATTTTGTAAAAACTTTTCAAGAAGTTCTGGTTTAATCATTTTAGTTTTTTGCAATTCTATATTTGAAACCCAAATAGTTCCCTTTACACTTACACTCAGTTGTTTTTTTCGCTCGGCAGTAAGTTTTTTACCACTATTTCCCAAACTTATTTTATGTTTGGTTTCATCAGTATGAGGTTTTCGTTTTTGACCAGTTTGCGTCAGCCGACGTTTTTGATTGGCTTCATCTGTTTGACGACTACCTTTTCGTGATTTACTAATATTTTCGCAATGTGTTTTTGAAAAAGTCCGTGATTTTCCTGTTCTACTATCGCTCATTTTTTTACAAGTTTCTTCGGACAACTTCACACCAAGCATTCCGAATCCATTTCCGCCTAATGCTAAATTATAGGTGTCCAATCGTTTTCTAAAATCATCATTCACCAATTCGGTTTCTTTGTCGATCATATCATTTATATTATCAAATACAAATAAAATGTCTTTTTGGAAATTGTTGATACCAAATTCTTTTATCGCGTTCTTCAATTCCCGACCTGAGCCGAAATAACTATCAGTTAACTTAGTAGTTACATGGCGACCAATATAAATCATTCCATTAATCGTGTTTGTTATTTTATATACAGTATAATATTTTATCATTCACAGTTGTATGTACGAAACATTGTTATAATAAGTAAGTATGCCATCTATTTTTGTGTTCCAGTCAGATTGCGACCAATTGTGGGTGACGCGAACGACCATGAAATATGACTTATAATCAGTCCTCCATTTTTTTGGAACTTGCGTACTTGAAATTGCATTCCCCGGAATGATTCCCCAAACACCGTCAATTTCAATTGAAATGCTCAATCCCGGATAATGAACGGTTTCGTTTATTTCGGTTTGTGGATTGTTTCGGTGCATCCTGCCCATGATTGATTTCAACGCATTGATATCTTGACCATCAAATTCATTTTTACCCAAATTTCCGGGAGATTTGATTAGTGCATCTTTATCAGTTTTTGCTTTGTTGTATTCCTTTTGCCGTTGTGCTTTTAAATCCGGTTTACAATTTCTAAGTGCAGATATTGCATCACCTTTTTTGGCTGAACCAACAAACATACTTGCTTTGTATTCCTGCGAACCGACGTTTGATTGAACCTCACAACTTCTGGTCGAGCCGTCGCCGTCAATTGGATCAAATACAATACATTGCAAACTATCGGTTAATCCATAATTTTGATCAACGACAATTAATTTATCATGTTCTTTTGGATGTTCAACTAATCTCAATGCTATTGCCCCACCAGTACACGAGGCGACTTGATCGGCGATTTTTTCAAAGAAATTTATTACGTTGATAACTTCGTCGCCCGTATCTTTCACATCGGTATTATCACTGTTTGCTTCGCGTTTTTGAGTCGCTTCGTTGAACGCTGCGACAATTACGTCACGATGCAACAAAATGTTTTCAAGTTTAACATCTTCCCCAGAAACGCATTTGACTGCTCCCAAGTTTTGACAGTCACCATCAAAGTCCTTTCCCTCGCCTTCGCTGTTTTTATAGTTTCCATCACCAAGCATCAACATATTTACCGGATCTCCGGAAGTTATTCCAGATGCAACCTTGCATTTTGAATATAATGGATGAAAATCAAGTTTAAGTTTGTTGAACTTGTCGCGTTGGTGTGCAACTCCGCAAGTTAGTGAACGCATTAATTGATCGTTGATAATCCGGTTCACAATATAACCAAGTGTCACAAAAACCTGATTGTTTGCTGATTCCACTTCGCTTTTACCAAATCCAATGCCTTTCATAATACCGCCAGCCCATGCACCAAATTTTTCCATCATATTTCGCAGATGATCACCAGTATATACCACGATTGCAGACGATTTGTTGTCGGATCCGGGATTATAATCAGTAAATGATGTTATGACTTCACCGTCTTTAAGTTCATCAATTGAATATTGTCCGTTTTTTTGAGCATCGGACGCAATTAATTGAGCAACTCCTTTGACTGGATGGATTTTGTTGTCAAGTCCTGTTTTATACTTTAATGGTCCGGATGATCCTGCTTGACCAGTCCCGCCAACGGCATTACATCCATTACAGACAACTATTTGCATATCAAGATTTTGAATTGCTACGGACGCGGAAACCGCAGTGAACGTACAAATCCAAAATCCCTCTTGCGTTGTATTAAATGAAAACGACGCAACTTTAAACCCTTTTAATGATGTTGTCGGCTGGTTTATTCCCCAACTTAGTTTATATCCGAATTTAATGTCAACATCATTACCAGGCATCAAGAAATATCGCTGGATTTTTTCAAATTCGGAAATTGTGTAACAACGGATTGATGCAGAAATATGACGCGCAAGTTTCCAGTCCCCACCATAATCCATTTGCACGGATTCCAAGTCGGCGACTGGTTTGATTTTACCACCAGTTTGTTTGTAAGTGTCGTCCCATGTTTCTTTATTATACGGCAACGTCATGCTTCCGCCGCCACCACAACTGTTATCAGTCCCAGTTATTGATATCCAGCACGGATTTCGTACTTGGGCAGACTTTCCGCCCAAAGTTTGTTGCTTGTCCAGTAAACCACGACGGGCTTGAAGTACTTGAAATACATTGCCTTCCGGATTTCTACGAAATAAACTTTCTGCCATTTAAAAGGGGGTCTTTGACAAATCAATATTGTCGGTTTTAAATATGTATGGGTCGCCGTCAATATAAATAGTGACATACTTCCCATCGGGATGAATCATCCCTTTTTGTATTTTCTTGCCCTTTAAGTCATCAAATGAAATTGATGTCATATCGCCAATTTCTCGCAGTGATTCTAAAATTTTTTTAAGTTTCATATTTTTTTAGTTGTTGTTGAACCCGCGCATGACGGTGTTCATTGTTCTTAAATTGTTCATTCCAAGATTGACTTCAACAGGTCGTCCGACCGCCGTTTCGGTCAACCGTATCAACTGCGAAAGTAACTGCTCAATCCGTTTTGTGTCAAAAGTTGATTGATCATCCACATCATCCGACGGACGGAACACATTTGTTTGCGGTTTTTCAGTATTTTTCTTACTTTCCGTAAATGGATTAATCTTAACGTCCTGCGCAACGCTTTCCTTTGTCGGAGGATTGATTTTAACGTCCTGTGCCGTACTCTTTTTTGTGGGAGGTAATGGACGTGCAGATTGTTGAGATAGTTGCTTAGAAGTTAAATCATCAAACGAATTTACGTTTTTTGAAATATCAACGGTAACGTCTTTTACTGGTTGGACTAATTTGTCCAACCCATCCACGTTGATTTCAGAAATCGCCTCGTTCAGGATTGTGAACGAGTCAACAAGTCCCAAAATCTTCGCAGTGACGATATCAAATTTATCAGCAAGACCAATAAATTCTTTGACATCTTCAAACACTCCACCAAACAGTTTGATTGGAGATGAAAGTACAGATGTGATAGTCATCATTCCCAAAGTTGCGTTCAAAGTAAACAACGCGCCGGACAATTTTAAAATATCCAATACTGAAATTGATGACAAATCAATCAATTGAGTTTTTAAATTAACCAATCCATCAACTTTTATATCACGAACATTGTCACTAATTGATTTTATTGCATAACCAAGCAATGCAAGCGAACCGGACAAAACTGCGACAGCAACGCTTCCAGCAATCAACAACGGAGAAACGGTTCCGAGTATTGCTCCAATCGCTCCAAGTCCAGACATAGCGACGATTGCCATTTTAATTCCGTCCCATTTTACGTCGTTGAACATTTTTAGGGCAATTGCTGTTGGTATAAGTGCCGCGCCAAGTGCAGCGATTCCCACCGCGCCAAGCAACATCAACGGCGTGATTGAACTTAATACACTACCAATCACTGCCAATCCCAAAATCGCAACGGTTGCTTTTGCAAGAGCAGACCAATCAACATCGTTGAACATTTTAAACGCATACGCAGCAGGAATCAACGCGACACCAATCGCGGCAATCCCAATCGCACCAATCAACATTTCAGCAGTTGCTTTACTCAATAGTTTTGCAGCAATAACCAGACCGCCCATTGCAACACCTGCTTTTCCAAGTGTTTCCCATTCAATATCGGCGAATTGTTTAATTGCTTTTCCAAAAACCCACAATGCACCAGAAACTATCAACAAACTTGCAGCACCCTTGATAGATGAAGTTGTAAATTGGTTCAATCCCTTTGCAATTGATGATAACAAATTTTGAATAATTTCTCCAATTCCCGCACCAATGCGTTTTGCAACATCCACGACAAAATCCACTATTTCAGTCAATATTGAACGCAAACTTCCCCAAACGGTTTTGATGATGTCGGATATTGCTTTAAATCCTTTGCTGAAAATATCTTTTACCTTATCAACCCATGAACTCATGTTTTCTGTTTTGGGCAATTCTGGTTTAACGGACTTCAATGGTTCTGTAACTTGATCCAATACTTTTTTACTATCAACAACTTTTTCAATTGGTGATACTATGTTTTTTGTTCTGTCAACTGCATCGTTCACCTTTTCGATCACATCAACATTTTTGGTAATACTGTCAGTAATTGTTTCTGTCTTTCCAAATATTTTTGGAAGCAAGTTTTTAACTTTCAATTTACCCAAGTTGTCTTCAATAGTTTGAGTAATTTTTCCAACAGATTTGTTTTGACTTGCCGAACTGAATACTTTTGAAAATGTTCCTTTTAAGTTTTCACCAAGTTTTCCAAATTTGAAATCTGAAACTACATTGAACATTTTTTCAAGATTTTGTTTCAACAAGTTTGAAATGAACGGTTTCGCAAATGCGCCAAATTCTTGAATCGCCCCAATTCCAGCGGTTTTAGTACCATCCATTGCGCTGATTCCTGCCAATCCCATATCCAGCATCCCATCTATCCATCCGTTTCCCGCAACTACTGCACCTGCGGCGGCTGCTTTGCTTATTTGTTTTGTAACCTCACTGCCTTTGTCCTTTTTCTTATCAGTTTTTACTGCATCTATTGTTTTCGCAGTTGGTTGTACTGCGGTTTCAATTCCCTTTTGCATTCTTTTGGAACGCTCACTGACCATCGTTTCAACTTTGTCCATTGTTTCTTTTGCGGACACTTCCATCGGTTTCATATTGATCGATGGAACGATTGTTGGGTTTGGAACAGTAAATCTTGGAATTTCCGGAGATTGAACTTTTGGTGTAACTGTAACGCTAATTGGGTCAATTTTCGGAATAATTGGTCGATTTACAGTTGGCGTGATTTCCAAATGTGGCGGAGTTATTTTTGGTAAAATCGGTTGTTTTACATTTGTTGGAATCTCAACAGTTGGTGGATTAATTTTCGGCACAATTGGCGATTTAACTTCTGACGGAATCTCAACAGTTGGTGGATTAATTTTTGGAATTTCAGGAGGCAACACCTTTGGTTTGATTTCATCAAGTTTCGACATATCAATCTTTGGTTCAATTGATAATGCTTTTTTCATAATATCGCCAGATTCTTTTGCAGAATTTCCAATTCCTTTAAACAACGATCCGAAAACAGATGACATTCCGGGAAGGAAACCAAATATCCATTTAAAACTACTGATCAAAAATGAAAATCCGCCAATAAACACTTTTGGTATCAACAAAGTTCCAAGTATTGCCCCGACGACTGTCATGGCTTTACCAATACCATCAGTCGCGGTTTTGATTCCCGACATTCCTCCAAACCACTCATCCAACAATGAAGTGACTATTTCAATTGCGTTTCCAATCCATTTGAACGGCAAAACCATTCCTTTCAAAATTGGCATCAACGCTTTCAAAATAACTCCGACAAATTTCAATCCAAATATGATAACATCAATAAACGGTGAAATTGCATCGATCAAGTCGGCAAAGATTTCAACTGCTGGTAGTAATGCAGCAGTAAATACACCTTTAATTTTGTCCCATGCAACTGCCAATCGATCAGTTGACTGCAATTGTTTTCTGCGATTTCTAATATCTTCAATTGACATTTTAGAAATGTCACCAATTCTATCCTGATTTTCTTGTAAAAATTTCCCTTCTTCTTCTGACATATTTGCCATTTTCTCGTGCATCAATACCGATTTGGACAAATCTTCAACACTCATCCCCATTGTTTTGGCAAGTTTCATTCGGGTAAAATAGTCCAACCGATTGTATTCCGCAGTCGTGCCAATATTGTTCATTATTTCACGGGTCATTCCTTCAATATCACCTGTTATTCCCAAATCAAATGCTTTACTAAAATCAATGGTTTTGTTTGACATTGCGTTCAGTTCGTACATATCTGTCATAAATCCTTCAATATCAAGCATCTGCTTTGCGATTTGTCCTGCCTGTTTCAGTGACATCCCCATCTTTCGTACTTCAATCGCTGCTCTTGCTGCTTTGTCGGGAACTCCTGCAAAATAAATACTAAGTTCTTCGGCAGCATCAATCATGTCTGATGATACAATTTGAGGTGACAATCCTGCCATTTCCGACATTAGTCCGACCGATTTTTGAAGTTCAACTGACAATTTGTCATCTGCGCCGAGGCGATTGAACAATTTGTGCATCTGAACTGCCTGTTCGTTTCCATATCCAAACGCTGCACCAAGATCGTTCAAGTTCATTACCAGTTCTTTTGACTGTTTAGTGGTCAAATTGAACACTTTCCCGTCAGAACCAATCATTGCCGCTTGAATTTCTGAAATGTCCTTCATCGTCATGAACTGGTTTTTCTGCGAAGTCAAGATACCAAGTTGTGTTTCAAGTAATTGTTTTGATTGCAAAAGCGAAAGTTTCATTTCACTTTGCATCTGTTTATACTTGTCAGTTATCATTTCAGTAAACTTGAACAAAGCAAAAGCACCAGCGACTAACAATGTAGTTGGTGTCAACGCCGAACGAATTGCCGGACCTAAATTTTCCATATATTTGGACATTGCCGCTGCTGGATCGCTGCCTTTTCCAAGTTCAGAAACAAAATCTTGAACTCCGCGTTTATGAGCGTCCAACAAATTCAAACTTACTTTATCCAATCCAAGTGCTGATCCTACACCTTTTGGAAGTACCATATTGATATAATCAAACCCATCGGCGATTTGCTGGACGATCTTTTCCGCGGCACCAAGTTTGTTGCTATATCGAAGCAACATATCATATTTGTTCTTTTCAAGTTCAATTCCAGATTTTAAGACATTCAAATCATCATTCCGAATTGCAACTTGTTCAAGTAATATTTTAGTACCCAAATCCATTGATCCGACCAACTGATTATATCTTGACATTTGTTCGTCAGTTCGATCAACACCGAGTTCCAATAATTTTACGACTTCTTTGAAACTGGACTGCAATTGTTCGCCAATATTTGAATTTTTTATGATATCATCAAGTTGCGATAAAACTTGTCCATATTCTTCTGTTCCTTTGTTTAGAATCCCGTTGACAGTTTTAATTTCGGCGGTATCAACATCATACTGGATAGATGGGTTGAATGACATGGCCGCCATTCGTCTTGCTAAATTGTTTTGAAGTTTCGTGTTTTTTGTAAAGAATTCATCAAGTGCTTCACTTCGGGCGGTTTTTTCTAATTGAATCCCATCAAGTGATGTTTTTATTTCTTCATCGAGTTTGTTTGAAATTGGATTGAATTTCAAATCAACATTGAACATATTTCCCGAAAGATTTGATGAAATTGCTTCAATATCAGATTTCAAATCATCAATTGTTCCAGTTATTTTTGCAATAGGTGCAGATACATCTGACATTAGTCCGGAAAAATCAAGTTTCCGTTTAACTATTTTTTGAAGCACGTCATCCGTATTTTGAAGTGCTGCACTCAATCCGCCAGTTTGAAGTTTATTGTCACGAATGACTTTGACAATTTGTTCATGCGAACCAAGTAATTGTTTTGAAATGTCTGCACTATCATCAAGTAAATCATATTGTTCACGTAATAGATCAATATAATCTTCCGCATTGTCAATCTTTTCAATATCAATCTTTTCAATTTGACGAAATTTTGATATTAAATCATCCACATCCTCTTTTGTTGCTTTGCGCTGTTTTGCCCATTTGGTTGCGTATTCGTCAGTCACTTCCAGTCCATCGCCGACGGCGACAATCAGCCGCTGAGCGTCCTCTTGATTTGTTGCAAATCCACTTTGCAACAATGCCATCGTTTTTAAAAGTTCACGGTTAACCGCAACTAATTCTTTTGATGCATCTTGCTGATTTCCAATTAAAAATGATAATTTTTCAATCATTTTTTTTATTTCAGCAACATCGTTGGAAGGCTGGTTGACTTTTGCCATTATTTTTTGCCTTTGCTTTCAGTCTTGTCTTTACATAGCGAAGATTCTGGATGCCTTTTGCAGAAATCAGGTAAGAGTTTTTCTAAAACATTGTTGTGATATCTTATTGAATCAACAGTTGCAATGATTGACGGATCTTCTTTCATTTCACGTTCAATCTGTTTCAATATTTTATTCAAACCAAGCGATGCAAAGGTTTTCGCCAATTCAGTAAATATGTTTCCCATGTCTATAAATATAAAAAAAGGGACTGAATTTTACTTCAATCCCTTTTGGTTTTGTTTTGACATCGATTCTTCTCGGAGTTTTAAAATATCCGAAAGTTTTTTGTAATAAAACGCTCGTAAATTCACTGGAAGTTCATATACGTCTCGAAATGTAAACCCACCCTGACCATGAAAAACCAAATCAAAAATTTGTTCATAAACGTTTTGATTATATTCGGGCATCAGGCCAAAAAAATCGTGCGTCGAAGGTAACGTCAGTGCGAAAGGTTTCGCCAGTGACCTCATCCACTGCATCGATTTCTAAGTCAACATTTGGTGTGATACTTGCGGCAAATTCCCTAAATGCTTTTGCATCGGATACGGGAAGCGACTCTACAAACGACTTAATGACTTGTGGTTCATTATTCCCGTCAACTGACAGTACCATCTGATTTAACATTAAAGTCAAACGTGGGTCACGTGAGCCAGCCACACGCGGTTTCTTTAAAATCGAGTCAATGTACTTGTCATCCCACACTGTCAACAGTTTGAAATCAACTAATGATTTCATTTTCGGCATAGTGAAAGAGAAACGGTTTTCACCTTCGTTGGTAACAACTTCTGAAGCAAGTTCTTTGTTTTGAAGTGTGCTTAAATCAATAAGAGTTTTTTGTTTGTTTCCTGACGGAGTCGTGACCGTGATTTCATAGTTTTCACCATAACCATATATTCTGGTCGCGATCATTATTGCGTTTTTGTCGCCAATCAATAACGTATCATAAACAAACTTCGGAGAAAGTATGATTGATTCCAATAATTTATCAATAACCACTCCCTGTTTGATGTACGACTCAGTCGTTAAGATGTCTTCCTCTTTTGTGGTCATGTACTTGATTTCAACCGTTCCCTGACTTAGTGGATTGGTTTTCGCGTACAATAAACCCTTTGATGGAAGTTCAACGATGTGAGTTGGAAATAATGATTTTTTGTTTTCTTCAACAATTTCTTGTTTGAATTTGTCCATGAATAAAATTTAAAATTTAAAAAAAGTTTTTAAGCGATTGGCCCTTGTGGTCCGTCAGGTGCAGGAGTTCCGGCATCTTGTTGGAACTGTGATGAATATTCTGCATAATCATACGCAATTGTAATTCTTGGTTGAACTACTTCGTCGGATCCCCAATCAAGTTCACCAAAATTAAGTGATGATAGAAACGCACCAATTAATTTCCATTTACCAATAACTACGTCAGTCGTCGGACTCATTAACAGTATTTGAATGTCCTTTTTATAAGTTTCTCCATATCGATCTTTCCCTGTTGAAATTTCTTGATGAAGTTTGTTCAAATAGTCCCAAAGTTCTTCGTAAGTTATGCCTTCATACGCATAGCAAGTAAATTCAACATCGTCCCATCGTGTTTTACCTTTGACTTTCAAATAAGTATTACCATATTCAACTGTGATTGGGTTGTTCTGAACGTTCGGCAACGATGCTGCTTTTCCGTATATCTTGATGTTCTCAAGATTGGAAAAGATAATTTGAAACCTGAATTGAAGGATCGGTGCGTATGTCTCCGGGCTTAGTCTTGCCATATCTATAAATATAAAGTTGAACTGTTTTTTCTAATTGTTAAAATTTAGTTAACATACTTGATAAGTATGAAATGACGTTTACCTTTGTGTCATTGTTTCACAGTTAAAAATTTTAGAAAATGACTATTACATCATTATCATACAACGACATCAAAAATTTACCAACCGTCGGTAGTACTTCGGCTCGACAGTTTGATGATCGAACAACTAATACCTATTACATTATAAACGGAAAATTGGTGGCGCGTGCTAACAATTATAGTTTATTTGGAACTGAACCACAATTCGGTGGTTTAATAATAAATAATGGTCGGGCATTATCACACAATAACGTCGATATTACTGACCGAGTGTTGGAAGATTTGAATAACTTTGAAATTTCAACAGGACTGCGTGAACTGTTTGAAATCTGAAACAAAAAAATTGCATTTGATTGGTAGATACAAAAAACGGCAACCCTCTCGTTTGAAGGTTGCCGTAAGTATTTTAGGTGTGTTTGTTTTCACGATTATGCGCGAAGTGCGAAACGCGCCTTGTCCTTGAAAAATCCAAGTAGAGCAGTAACAAAACCCACCAAAGTAGTAACTGCTGACCAAATCACATCAAGATTTTGAGTCAAATAATCAATTACACCAGTGAATTTGTTCAACCCAACAAGTCCAAGTACAAAACCAAGTGCGGTCAAAATGTGCCGAATGATTGATTTAGTTTGTTCATTCATTTTTTTGTTCCTTTAAACGATTGTTTGTAAATATTTGCAAGCCATCCGAGCCACTGCCTTTGGAGGAGTGCGGATGGATTTGGAAGTTTCCGCAATCCAACGATCGAGCAATTGTTCAAAGTTGGTTTTGTCTTCTTTCAATAATTCTTCTCGAATTATGCGTTTCAATAGTTGAAGTTTTTTTGTTTCCATGTGACCTTTTTTTTAATTTAACCTTCGATGGGAAAATTAGTACCCAACATTTTATTTATCATCGGGGCAATTTTTTTCCGTTCACGATGAAAGTTAGCATCTGTCAATGCTTCCAAATAAGCCAATGAAATCATGTGTCCATCCCATCCGCAAGCAGCGGCCAATTTCCGACCAGCAATACCGGCCTTTTCCTCATCTCCATCTGGATCTAATGGTATCGGTGACTCTTTCAATAATTCCTCACGGATAATTTTGCGAAGTAAACCAATCTTTGATTGTTCTTGTCCGACTGGCTTCGTCCGTGTTTTTGGTTTGTGTATCATATTGCCTTTTTACGAATATTCTGCGTAATCATACGCAATTGTTACGTCAACTTGAATAGCATCATCCGTTCCCCAATCCATCTCACCCCACTTAACACCACTGTAAAACGCCCCAATCAATTTCCAAGTTCCGACGGGGACACCAAGCGGATTTAGAATCATGATTTGAAGGTCATGTTTATAAGTTGGTGCGTACTGATCGGTGGCAGACGCAACTTGTTGATGTTGTTGAAGGTATTGCCAAAACTCACGAGCAGTAATCCCCTCAAATTGATAACATGACATTGTCAAATCATCCCATCTGGTTTTGCCTTTGACTTTGAAATATGCGTTAATATGTTCTATCGTGACTGGGTTTTGTTCAAATCCCGGTTGTTGCGAACTTCTTGCATAGAACACGGCTCCTGCCAATTTTGAAGTCGTCACCATGTATCTAAATTGTAGACTTGGGTGAAAGGCTTCTGGTACAACTACACGAGGCATTTATGCTCTCCTTTATTTTTTGTTTTCAATATAAATATTGTTCAATTTTTATTTGTCAGCATCTGCTGGAAACAGCGCACCAGTTGGCAATATAACAAAGTCAACGATGATGAATTCGGCGGTTTTTGCAGGTTTCAAATAAATTTGTGCGCGCATTTCATTCCGGTCAACAACATCTGGAGTATTGTTACGTTCGTCAATTATGATCTTGTAATCGTACAAACCTTGTTGATTTTTCACTCGACGGAAATATGGTTCAACCAATTCAATGAATTTAGCACGGGTTTCAACCGTGTTGTTTTCAAAGACCAAGTATTTTACCGTATATGCAACAAATCGTTTTGCATCAATCAACAACCGACGAACGTTAATCCGGTCAAGTGCTGAACGTTTTTTCTGCAATGTTTTTTGTCCCCAAACGCAAATCCCTTGTCGCGGGAAAGTAGCAATTGGATTGACTGATCGTTGGTACAAATTGTCGCGGTCGTTTTGAGTCATCAATCGTTCAGTTTGAACTGCCGTATCAAGTACGCCGCGATTCAAACCAGCAGGAGCGAACCAGGGATGTGCGACCAAATCGTTGAAACTGTAAACTGCGCTAACGACTGCCGAAGGCGGAAGCCAAACGTTTCTTCCCAAATCTGCATCAGGTACTTGAACCCACGGATAGTACATTGCTGCGTAGTTGGTGTTCCGTTGTTCTGCGGATTGTTGTGCCTGACCAACGGTTGATCCTTTGTAAGTTGGGTCAATGACATACATCATGTCGCCACGATCTTCGCACAAATTGATACCACGTGAAATAACCTGACTGTGAGCAGACAAATTGTCCATCAAACCAGGTGTAAGCAACAAGTTAACGTCAAACGCATCTTTGTTTGCCAAAATATCAAGAGCATCGTAATATGCTTGTTTTCCGTATGCCAAAGACGATGAACCAACGTTGAACCCTTGTGTATTTGAGTTCCAAATGTCCTCATACATTGCTCGTGGATGAGTTACGTTTCCTTCGTTTCCACCTGCAAACGTACCAGATACAATCGCCGGAAGTGAAGCACTCAAATCTGCTGAACGAATGGTTCCGGCAGATGTAAGATAATTTAGTGTATTTCGCACCGCTTCAATCCGAATGAACCGTGAACGGTTTGGATATGAACCAGAACGTTCCAAATAAGGCGCGCCACTTGAATCATACCGCAGTGTATTCGTCATATCACCAATTACTTTTGTAATATAGTTTGACGTATTCGGATCAAGTGTGATTTGTGAATACTGTTCAAGTACGATTTTTCGGTTTGATACGTCATCTCCCCGTCGGATGTACAAATCAAAAGTTCCACGTGATGGATCGGCGTTTGCAACTTCCCATCTCAAATTATAAGATGAACCTGAAACAAGCACGTTGCTTCCGCTTGCGTATTCATCTGAACTGTAACTGTAACCAGAACCTGAAACTGATGCTCCAAGTTGACCACTATTTGTAATGTCACCATCGGTCATTGCGACCATTTTGAATGACATACTGTTTGCACCAAATGATGCTGTTGAAGTTGCAATAAACGTAGCAAGACTTCCGCTTTGAATTACATACGAGTATGCAGGTTGATAGTTGCCGGCCAAAACTCGCGTGACTGTAATAACTGGTGCATATCGCAAGTATTCTTGAACACAATACGAAGTCAAATATTTATATTGACGTTCTACTGCACCTGAACCGGACGTGAACACGTCGCCAAACCATCTCAAATATTCTGAATAAGTTGAAACCGGTGTTGGAACAAGTGCTGGCCCGCGAACTGTTGGTCCAACTACGGCTGCACCTACTGCGGGAATTTCTTCTGGAAGGAAACTTAAATCAAATTCTCGCGTAAATACGCCAGGACTGATAAAGATATTCGATTGAGCCATTCATCTCCTTGTGAATTGTTGTTTACATATAAATATTTTTTAAAAAAAGCAAACCATTAATCTTCAAATGACTTCTTTTTCTTAAAAGTTGATTTAACCATTGGTGTTTCAATTGGAAGTTCTGGTTCAATTATTGGAACATCAACGATTACTTCCAATGTAGTCTCGATGATTGGTAGTTCAACTGGAACTACTTGTGGTGATGTCAATTTGATTTTCTTGTTGCGTTGTTGGTGCGGCGTTATGTTGCCCATATTGTTTTCCTTTTTAAATTTGTTTAAATTACCAACCCTCGTTTGGTGGTGTACTTGGAGGATCGTTTGACATAATCTTTTTAATAATTTTTATAAAACCTGGTAATAATTGCAAATCGATACCCATAACATTGGTCTTGTGTCCATTGGAATCCCAAACTTGAATTGACGCAATATCATCCAACTTATTTAATTGCGACTGGAAATATTGCAAGGATTGCTTGTGTTGAATATCATTGTTTGGATTTTCTTTCAGCAATTCTTCTTTGATAATTTTTCTAAGAATACTCATTTTTGAAGTCGTCATTGTCTTATTTTCCTTTTTAAATTTGTTGTATCCAAATCATTGGCAATCCTATCAGTTGTTGGCGGAAATGGTGCTTGCCAACTGTTTATATCATCAAACGGAACTTCATCCGTCGTTTCATTCAAAAAGTCCACCCGTTTGATCGAATATGCTTTTTGTATCGTTGATTGGTGGTATTCATATTCATTTCGCAAATGTCCGTCAACTTGAAGTGACATCGTGGTTTTGACCAACCTATCTTCTCCTGGAACATTTACATTGTCATGAGTAGTGGATTGAATGTTTGTTCTAAATTTGTGATAATCTCCCCAAACATGATCTGTTATCCCCATCAATCTCTGAACCAATTCGTTCATTTGCTCCACCAAATCCGTCCATATAATTAGTTCGTAATTTATCCTAACAAAGGTTGGGACGTCGACCATGTAATGCTCAACCGATTCTTTGGATAAATATTGACCTGCTACTCGGTCATATTGCATATTCATTGAACGATATGGAATCATTCTGTAAGTTGGGTTCCATGTGTTTGTGTCAACAATTGGCAATCTATCGTCGCTTGAAACATCAACTCTTCGCAGTACCATTATTGGGGCAAGAACCTTTTTATTCACGTCTCTCAAATAACCTTGACTTCGGATTTGCGCCCATTTTTCACCATTTGCGAATTGAACCGGAACTGAAATTGAACTTCCGTTTTCAACGACTTGCGGTTTAAGGTTTTCTTGTAGATGGAAAAAAATTGCATAATCGACATCATAAATCCCGATTTTTGGAACTTTGACATTATCATTATCACGGCGGATTTGAGACGATCTGTCAATGTCGCCTGTTGATGAACCTTGCTGATATGGTAATGTGTTTGGTTTCAATTTAATTTATCCCACTCCTAACTTCAACCAAGTGCAATCCACTTAATTTGGTTAAATGCGTCTGTGCTTTTATTGAAACATTATAACCAAACTGTCTATCGCGACCTTCGGTTGAAATTGGAAACGTTTGTTGATTTCTTCCGGCCCAATATTGCGCAGTGTGACAATTGTCAATTTCGTAATATCGTTCATCAAATTTGATAATATCACCTTCTTCCAACACCAATTCTTTGCAAACCAAATCATCCCGTAAAAACGCAAAAGTTACGATTTGAGTAAAATCAATACCAGTGTCAACATCATTTGCGGTAAAATCTTCTTTATTAATACTTGCAAAGAATCTGATTGGATGATAGTACGTTTTTTGTGATGATTCATTGTAAATATTGAGTTTCGTATCCGATAATGACAGTTTGTACACCTCAACTTCAATTGAAATATATTTGTGCATAATTTCTCGTGAAATTGATGCAATTAATTTAGCGTCATTGCCAGATGCAAATAGAGGCATTAAATCAACTTCTTTATGCTTTGAATGTTTGCTGACAAATCTCGACCATTGTATTTCAGTTCATAATATTCTGTTACGCCATTGCGAACAAAAACGTCCAGCAAAGTAACAAACTCGTCTTCGTCGCTTGCGCCATACCCGTTTGATGCAACTCGTTCAATATTTGAATGACGAAGTTCATCTTTGAACGCTTCGCTTGCTTTTTGGGCATCCCGGTTGCCAACTTCAACATAAAACTGAAAATCAATTGGACTGGATTCTGTCAGTTTTTGAATTTCTTCTTTAATAATTTTCCGCAATAAATCGATTTTCTTCATTTAGTCCCTTAATTTTTGGACGGTTGACTTGATCTTGTTAACAATAGTTTTATTGTCCAATTTCAAAAATGCGGCAACATTCTCAACCAATCGATCATCTATGTACACTGATCCATTTCGTTGCGTTAGGGCGCGGCTGGGATACGTTGATTGGAACGCTCGATGGATTTTATTCCACTTTGAAATTTCCGATTCAGTAAGTTTTACTGGAACTGTTTTATTGGTAGGTTGTGTGTGACCAAGCCTGTCCATTGTTTCCATTTTTCCGAATAGCCGTTCGTAGTTTTCTTTCAAGTTCATTTTATATCCTTTTTATTTTTTCTTTTCGGGGAAGGTCATCAAGTGGTTGATATTGTTGAAATGTACTATCAAAATGAACTTTCATCCGCGACGTATCACATTCAACAAACGTACCATCAATGATATATATCAAATAACAATATGGAACTTTTGACGTGATTGTTGTGGTAAAAGTACCGTTTTCATCTTGGTAAACTTCAATAGTTCCAAGCAAATCTTTTTCAATTGGTTTTGTTGATTGCGCGAATAGCAACATGAACAATACTGCAAGCAATTTCATTTTATACTCCGTCACTTAAATTAAAAAAAAGATTGAATTATATAAACTTATTAATAAGCGATATAATTCCAGATGTACTATTCATGATTATGATTAATTTATCATTATTTGGTAAATAATATCTATCGCGGTTTGATTTTGACTGAATCCAATTATTGTTAATTAAAAATTCATGAATTTCCGATAACTTTTCTTTTGTTGTGGACGACATATCCAGCGCGTTATGATTTCCGGGTTTTTCGGAATCTTAAATTTGCGACGGATTACATCCAGTATATCCTCGTTATCATACTCCTCTGTTATTATATCAGTTGCAAGTTCCCGGATTAATTTCCGTAAAACAGTAATGTTTTTTTGTTCAGTTATCATTTTTATACCTTTTTAAAATTATCTAATATAAATTTTTAATGGAACAAATTTTAACTGATTGTTCAAACTTGTTGCCTCTTGATTTTTTCGTTCCAATTGTGACTGTCGTGACATCTGGTCGAGAGTTTCTTTTAACTCTGTAATAAGTGCTTCTTTTTCAGATTGTCCCGCAGAAATCAAATCACTGCCGTTTAAAGTAACTTCTCCGTCCGGGATTGGAAGCGATGCATATTTTCCACGAATATAGCCCAGCGTCTCTTTTGAAACCGCAAGTGCATATTTTCGTATCCACTGTTTGCCCATCCCATTTACAAATCGATATGTGATATTGTAATACGGAATATTTGACAAATCACTTATTTTTCCAACATTGCCACTATTTAACGAACCATCACTTCCAATTGAACCTTGCTCGCTGTCAATCGTGTAATTAAAAAACAATTTATGATTAACGGTTGGAATTGGAAATATTCTTAATCGGTTGCCAGTCAACTGAAATGAATATGACGATTTACGAATTTGATCGTTGAACTCTATTGCTTGCACCCTGAGCACATCCGAATACAATGGTGTCAACAAATAGTTTCCAGTTGAAAAATTGTCCCATCCAAACTGTTCAAGTACTTGTTGAGTGCCAAGACCAGCAGGATCAGTATAACGTGCAATTGCAGGTGCAGCAGTGTGAAATATTTTTCGGATAGTAAAACTTCCCGTTGAAAAATCCCCATGCTCAACTGTTGAATCCGTTACCAAATTATAAATTTGTCGGCCAGTAATCAAATTAATTGAACCAGTATAATAGGACAAATTCCCACCAGCACCAACTTCCGTACCATACGCTTTACTCAAATTGAATATTTGACGCAAGTCGCTTGGAAGGTACGTCTGCGACAAATTTACGGACGACCCAGTCGATATTCCAAGTAAATTAAGAATATTATCACGGGCACCATAAGTGTTTATTTGGTTGCCGTATTCTGTAATTGCCTCTTCAAACGCAGCAAAGAAATGCTTGTCCTGTAATTCAACATCCGACAAAGGATAACCCAATCGTTTCCCGCACCAATCTGCAACGCTCTCCGCATCGCATTGGAAGATGGGATCGTTGTCATAAAATCCAAAAGGAGTGTCCCCTGGAAAAAATGATGCCGAACCCGGCCAGATTTGAATTAAAGTGTTGGACAAATTATTTTTTCCATTTTACAGTTGATGTTAAATCACCAGACGATAGGTCAGCCGTATATTCAATCAACGCCACTTCACCGTAACTTACCCCGCCAGTACAATCTAATACTATACCATATTTTTTGGATAATTGTTCGAGTGCGGAGGCGAATAACTCAAAGTTCCGTTGAAACTTTTTGAAATCTGCTGAATCATATCCGGTCGGTGATTCTTTCAGGATTTCTTCCCGAATTAGTTTTCTTAAAATACTGATTTTTTTTTTGTTCAGTTGTCATTTTATATCCTTTTTATTGTTTCGTCACCGAACTTGCTTTTTCTATTTCTTTTAATACTTTTTCAAGTAACTGTCCCACCACCATACAATGCTTTCCTTGATAGTTGCAAGCGAAAATACTGTCGCGGATTATAACGAGTTCGTCCAATGTTAGTTTATTCACCTTTCAGTTGTTTGTGAAGTTCTTGCAATTTATAGATTGCAACATAAAGTGTTTCTATTTTTGAAACTGGAAACGTTGTTTGTCCAAGTAATTGAAGTATCAACGTCAGTTCGTCCAATGTTAAATCAATGTTTGGTTTTAGAATTGGAGATTTATTTTTGAATCCAAGCATTTCTATTTAGTAGATTTAATAATAAAATCCATGTGTTTATTTAGCAAATGCTTTGCATCTGTTAAATTAGATTTCATAAGTTCATTGAAAATTTTATTAACAGTTGCAGGAGTGATATTTGATTCGTTTGATTGTACGGTATCAATCAAATCAGCAAATGTAATCGCGCCGAACAAATCATCTTTTGGTTGAATTTGATTGCCAAACATCTCCTCTTTGATTAATTTCCGCAGTAAATTTATTTTTTTAAACGACATCGTCGTATCTCCTTTTGAGGCTTTAAACATCATAATATCGTGAAAGTTTGTGTCCAATATTTTCATAACAGGCTTCCAATCGTTGTTGAAGCGTTCCAATTTCCCGCGAAGTCTGTTCAAATATTTTAAATGAAGTTTTTAGATCTTTCATGTCACGAGAAACGGTTGGTTTATCAAACCACTCGTCGGTTTCCTTTAATGTGAAAACTTCGGCCTCGGTGATCATTGAACCAAGTTCTTCGGAAATTTCAGCAAGGCGTTTTGAACGATAAATTTCACTTTTAAGATTGCCAAAATTCCGCACCTTTTCCATAAAAGCATTCCGCTCTTCTTTGGAATATTTTAATTCCTCGTTAAGCAAGTATCTTCTTAGTTTCATTGCTGTCCTTGTTTTGTTTGAATTTTGCCGAGTTCAATTGTTCCCGACGTTGTTTGGATGGTTTCACATAAGATTTTCGTTCGTTCAACTCTTTAATTGTTGACTTTCCGTTTGTTTTGAGTAACCGAAGTGCAAATGATAAGTCATGGTCAACGACTGTAATCGTATTGAGATAACCAGGAGTAATGCTTCTAAAATTTTTGTTTAAGTTCATTTGTTTTTAAGACTTTTTATTTCCTCGCGAATAATCGCCCGCAATTGACCGATTTTAGATTCGCGTTTATTATTTACCGAACGGTATCCTAAGAATTTTTCAAATTCATCGGGACTAAATTCAACACTTGGAAACTGACCGGAACGCAATTTATCGTTTATATCATAAATTTCAATTTCCCCACCATGACTCGCAGCCAACGCAAAATAATAGATTTTAGATAACTTGGATTTATCTAAAATCTTAATTGATCGACTGGGCAATCCATTCAATCCACGAAGTTCGCCGCCGGATAAATCAAATCTGATTAGCGCGGGTCGATCAGTTCGATGTCCGGTTTTATATATTTTAAATTCATCAATTCCGTTATCGACTAATATTTTAGATATTGCGTCGATATCAACTGGTTTTAATTCTGATTTTGGCATCTTATATTCTTTATGCGTAAATGAATATCTCTCCGCCAGAGATTTTAATGTTACCGTTTTTTTGATAATATGCTATGTCAGTTAATCCGCCATCAACATCAACTACTGCTGAAATATATGCCTCTGGTACTATCGCACTTGACGAATCCGGACTGAACGCCAAATTTGCTTGCAGTGCCCATCGGGTCGCTGAATCGTCCCATCCAAACAATGAACCCGAAAAGTTCGCTTCCGTTTGAACGACAATACCACCATCGCCGGTTGATGATCCAGAATTCAATAAAATGAATCGATCTTCAACACTGACGTTTGTTATATTCAAATTTACGGTTGTACCAAGTACAGTCAAATTTCCGGCAACAACTACATCTGAACCAAATGTTGAACCATTAACAGTCAACACGCTCGAACCAAACGTAAACGTTGAATCACTTGAAATTGTATCCGCGTCAGTATAAAATGCAACTCGTGTATTCGCACCAGCACCGTCAATAAGTGACGTTCCCCAAACACGAGCATCAACTGTTCGAGTTTGAAATGTACCACTTACATCCGAAATGATTACTGTATTGGTTGAACCTGCCGCAAGTGAAGTTGCGCGAACACCAGAACCCGTTATCTGTCCAAACGTAACATTTGCAGTTGAGCGCAAATCTTGCGGAGCGGATAGTATGACCGATGAAGTATTTGATGTTTCAGATACCGTGAAACCAAAACCGTGATTTGAGGCAGTATTGAATTTCAAAACATCCGTTGCGGTACCAAACGACATCATCGTTCCATCGTTGCCATATACCGTAAATGTTGAATCGGCCAACAATCCAGTCAATCCCGCTCCATTTCCAACAAACGAACCAGAAAACGAACCGGAATGAACTAATCCCCTTGCATCAGTCGTTCGGACGACTTGACCAGTTCCGTTTGAACCAACAGTTGTGTAAGTTGTTGAGTTTGATCCAACCAAAAAACCTGATGCAGACGCAGCCGTGAGCCCCGTACCTCCGTAAACTACCCCAAGTGCGTTGTCAAGTTGTAGCGTCGCAAGTTGTGCGGTTGACCCACTAATTATGACTTTTTGCCAAGTTGCCATTAATAATTACTCCATGTTGTTATATTCCAAAATAAAAATTACTTCCACTTTTTATTAATCCCCCAGAAATTGGGTTTGGAAGCATATTGTTGAATTCACTAATTATAAATATACCGTTAATAAACGAAGACGATACTGAACTACTGATGAATTTTATTGGAATATCGTTTATTTGAAATTCATCATTACCAATTTTAACCTTTTGAATTCCAGACTTGATAATGTAAAATGATTCACTTACATAAATATTTTTCCAAAGATAGTCTGAACTTCCCAAATTGAACGAACTCGACCAGGGCAGGATAGATGAACTGACAAACGCATTTATTGCCAAACTCGCCGACGTTGCGTACATACTACCGGACGTGATCACATAAAATGGCTCACCTGCGCCCGAAAATCCAGTTTCTCCCCTATCTCCCTTCTGACCCATCGGTCCTGGTTCAAGTACAGTAATTACTGCGTCATCACCAAACACCAACAGCGCGTTGTCCGATGAAGTCTTGACTTGAACTTCCGGTTCATATTGTTCAAATATAATGACTTTATCCGACACACATCTACCTCGTTATTTCGTTTTGAACTTTCACCTTTCCCCGCAATACTTCTACCACATACTCATTTACACCACTACCACTGTATATTTCCAAATCATAATAGCCTTCCGTCCAAGTAAACTGACTTGACGAATAGGCACTAATATAAATTCCAATTGAACCAGATGTTCTTGGCAATGTTACCGAACTGGACGCTGGAGTCAAATTCAGACCCGTGCCATCAACTCCAATTGATGATGAAAGATTGCAATAAACAGTACTTGAATTAAAATTTGGACGGATCTGCATCCTTGCTTCAAATGAAGACAAATCAAATGGGACAAGTGGTTCACCCGCTTTGTATTCAATGCGGCGAGAAAAGGTCTTACCCTGTTTTACAATAAACGTATAGGTATTAGACATCCGTTACGTTTTCATCTCCAAATTTTGATTTTAAATGGCTGTACGCTTGTGCGTAAATGTTTTCATCAGAAGACAAATCACAATCAAAATAAAATATGAAATGATCCAGTATCTGTGCTCGGTTGTCCCTTGCACCCTTGTCTCCCCATACAAAAATCGTTGCAATGTTTTCCAATCTGGTCATCCATGACAGTTTTTGATCTTCTGTTCCAGGAATGTTTTCAAAATATTCGTAATCAAGGTTCGCAGTTACTATTTTTTGAATTCGGAGATATGCGTTTTCAAAAAGTTGATCACTGTTTGATGGTTGGTATTGTTTTACTTCTAATGCCATTTATGAGTTTAATAATGTTAATAGTTCTTTTACAGCGGGATGTCGGTGATTTTCAATCAATTTAATGATTCCGACAGAATTTGATTGTCGCAATTTGTCTATCAATTTGATTGCAGATGGTGTTTGTTTTTTCAAATCAATTTGCTCATCGTCTCCGCAAAAAACCATGATTGAGTCTTTTCCGAGACGACCGATGCACATTTTCAGTTGCTCTTGCGTTAAATTTTGACAATTATGAACAACTAATTGCGATGTTGAAGTTTTGGACATTGAAACTACAAAATTATGATTATCAGAAACTTCAATATCATACACGTTTGATAACTTATCAATATATTCTTTTTTTGTGAACGGTTTAACTGTATAATTTGGAAAAGTTGATGTCCATTTATATGTGCCGACCAAATGCCGATATTCTGTGCATATTTTATAAGCCAATGACGGATGTATATATTGTGCAATATTTTTTGATAAAAAAGTAACAGATGATTTGGAAAGCGCAATTCTAAAATAATTCCTATTTTCTAATATTTTATTCTCTACGCCCATATCTAACAATTTTTCTGATAAAGCAATAGATAATTCTTTATTATATGCAAAACTCCACAATGTTCCACCATTACATTTTTTATAAATATGCCCATCGTCCATCCATGATATCGCGAGCGACTGCCATGTTATATTTTTTATAATATCAAGTTTATCCATCACATCTAAATTATCAATCATAAACGATGGCGATCTACCAATAATACCATCAGTTTGAGCATAACCATTTAATTTAACCTGCATACACTTTCCATTAAGTAAATTAAGTTTCCATTTACAATAATCTTCTTGTTGAATACCATGTGTATATAGTAATCTAAATACTTTATGCTTTAAATCTTGAGCGTGACCGTCGCCCATCAACGAACCGATAATTAAATTTTTCACATCATCATTATTAATATACAATGACGCTTTATTCGATTTTCCATAAAAAATTCCTATGTCACCTTCGTTTAAACTATCCGCTGTTTTATATCCGGATGTAGTTAATATTGGATGGTTTGGCGTACATCTAATAGAAAAATCTTTGAAAGATAATTTTAATAACTTTCTTTTTAATTGCTTTCCTACACTTAAAATTGGCTTGTATTCAAATATATCCAATAGTTCATTATACGACAATATGTTATATCGATTGCCATTCATAAATCCTTCATATATTTGACTAATAGTAAATATCCCATCATCAGTAAAAACTTTTACCCGTGCTGGGAAACATTCGTCCACTATACATATCGCGTCAGAAAATGTGCGACCGCGGAAATGCTGGAGTGATACTATTTCAATCTGTTGCTCTCGTTCCATTTCAAGCAATTTTTCTGGATAGTTGTAAACCTTCCTAAAATTGTCCTTGATTGGCACTAACCAGGGTTCAAGTTTGTCCTGAAATGTTCCGGGTAAAAACCCATTGTCTTCCGTTCCGACGGTTGGTCTTGTTACCACGATTTTGTTCACTGTCCGTTTAAAAAACAAATCCAATGCCACTATGCAAGCAGTTAGTGTTTTACCAGAACCTGCCTGACCATGTATGAATGTAAACGGATGTGATAAAATTAATTCTTTCGCTTTCTTTTGTTCATCATTTAATGACAAACTAAACTTGACATCACCTTTCGGCTTTCGCTTATCTACGTTTTCTATCTTCATATACAGTTTGTTACTATAAATATTTAATAGAAAACAAAAAACCCTTACCAATCATTTCGACTGATAAGGGACGCTAATTCCATTTTTTCAACCCTATTTTTTCAAACGATTTCTAATTTCATTCAACGTAGTTTCCTTGATCATTTTTCCGTTCAAAAACACCGTTTGCAAAAAACCATCATCTTCTTGTTCCACAGTTTGTTGGTCAAGTGCAATAAAATCTCCATCAATATTTTTAACAATTCGAATCAAACCCTTCAACGACTTTTTTGTGCCGTCGTCCGTTATTGGGTCTTTGAATATTTCACGGGCTTGCCCGTCGACTTGGCACCACGTTGATTTCATTGCAAAACCAAATGTGTCTCGTGTATTATATTGGTAAGTAAACGAACCAATACCAAACACGATATTGGTTGAACAAAATCCTTTCACCGCCAATCTTTTGCAAATTTGATCCGCCCGTTCCAATGTAATTGAATCACCGTAAATTGCACCAATGTGAGAATCAAGAACTTTGTACCCTTTTTCGTTGATTGTTCCACCAAAAGTATCCCAAAGAAGTTCAATCACGCCTTTGTATTCCGCATCAGTCATCGTACTTGGTATCGTACTTGGTATTGGTGTGAATCCAGTATCTTTCCATCCACAAATAATACCAACGGGATCGCCACTGTCCGGGCGAATAACTAATTTCCCATCTCTTACAAGGATTTTATCTTTCAGTTTTGGAAGATACTCAGTCAATACCCGAAAAAGATCCCAAGAATCGCTCACAATTGAAACCATACCAGATGGATAAATATCTTCAATAAACCGGCGAAAGGTTTCAAGTTCATCTTCTTGCCCAGATGCGCACATACATGAGTGTTCACTGGCCGGGATCGAACAGCCAATCAATTCTTTGTCCGAATTTCCCCCGTAATATCGTTCCAGTTCAACGATCGCCGGAATTGTGTCCGTTCCTACGAAACTGGTAAGATGTCCCATCCCCGACAACTTGGCAGCCTCTACACCAAACATTCCGCGCATTGAAAAGTCGTGACCTTGAAATTGAATGAAAGTTGGATCGCCGCCTGTTTTGTTGCACCAGTAATCCAGTAATTTTCGGTATTCGCGGGCGATTGTGGCCGATGTGGTTGCTCCCCACAATTCGGCGGACATCATTGTCTCAATGTAATTGGTCAACCAGAAAAACCTTTTGTCAGTATTAATCGCCGAAACTGCCGGACATCGCATCGGAACGAGTGAACCTTCTGGAAGTGATTTAATTCGCAATGGCAAATATCGCAAGTCCCAAAGTTCTTCGATGTGAGTGATGTCAACCGTATCCTTCCCCAAATAATTGTCCATCATCCGTTTGTACTCAATGCAAATATCAAGTTTTGGACGATGGAAAAAGTTTTTGTTGAAATCCTCAATCAGCCATTTCTTAATGAAATGTTGAAGACCGAAATGAACAATTTTATCTATTCCAGCGATTCTGGACTTGCGGGGTGTCCAATTGGAATAGACAAATTGAGTTTTCGGTGGATATTGTCGGATATGGCCGATTTTATATCCATCAGTATTTAACAATGAATTCATATTTAAAATATGTTTTTAATTTTGAAGTTTTCGTGCAATTCATTATCAATAAAATTCTTGAATGAATTTGTGGTGTAAATCATATCGACATTTTCAAGTTTTGTTCCCTTACTGAAAATACCATGTGTAACCATCAATGTAACAGTCGCTGCACCAAGTTCTTTCAATTGTTTCCCAAGTGTTTCAAATGTTCGACCACCGTCGCAAATATCGTCCATGATTACGCAATTCAGTCCGTTGACATCGCCGTGAAATTGGATTTCAGGAACACCGTCCGAAGTTCGGACTTTGTTTGCCGCAATAACAGGTATTTTCAATGCTTCCGCAAATTTGAACACTTTTTTGTATGCGCCAGCATCTGGCGAAATCAACGTTTTATCACTCCAAAACCCATCAGTAGATTCCCATCCAAACCCTGATAATGAAACAACCTTGATTCGATTCAAAAGTGCGGGTAGTACGTCGCTGTGCGGATCCATAATTGTAATCTCATCAAATTTACACGAATTCAAAACATCTGTGACCAATTTTAAATCAAAACTTTGATTGTCTTTGAATCGCCGATCACTTCGAGCTGCTAAAATGTACGGACAATAAAGTTTGACCTTAGCAACACCAAAATCACGCAATACAGAATTGAGTGCTACAATTTTAAACAAGTCTTGATAATTTGAAAATCGAGATTTGATTGTATAACAACCATCGGGATCAACAATTGGAATAGTTGCGGAAACTTGCGAATCTGGATAAGTGTCGATTTTGACTTCGCAGTTTGATTTGACTGGAATTGCTAAGTTAATTTCGTAATAATTCATTTATGATAAAATTCAAATGATGGTGAACAAACTGGTAAGATTCCTAAGTTTTTGCGAGTTTTCAATTTGAACAAAAAGTCATCCTTTGTCATGAAATCAACGTTCCCGTTATCTTCAAGTACTGGAACTTTATTTTTGATTTGGTCAATGCAGGTGACAACCAGTAACTTTTCACAATAACGGTCGTGATATGCAGCATCCGTTTCAACTGCATAATCAATATTCGGGAAATAAAACGGGGCGTATCTAAACTTTCCCTGAAATTCATTTGATACGTTGGTTTCGTTTTCAATGTTGATCAAATGTGATTTTACATCAACTTTCCCTTCGCCATTTAACGGTCCGTTTCCGTGCCGTGTTTGATAGCATCTGGTTATGTAATAAATTTTTGGGACTTCAAAGTCGTCATCAACCATTGGAGTAACCGAGTTCAATATTTCCCACACATTTTTTGACGTACAATGACTTCTGGTAACGTGCGGAAATATTCCGTGTTCCCTGTCCAACATAATGCCTTGCGCTCCCTCAAAAATCAAATGATCCGCAGTCGACAACACTGAACAATCTCGGATTTCAACCCGACTCAAATACAGTTTAACGTCTTTTAAAAACTGATTAATGTTGACATTAAAATTCCCGCCGGTTTGATCAAACAATCCGTGCATCGCCCACAGTTTTTCCCGCAATATCCATTCATATTTCAAATCCTTTGCGAAAATGCGATATGAATGGTCTAATGTTTCGTGACGGAAAACAGTTTTTCCAAAACCAACTCCACATGAACCATGTTGATTTGTTGATTCTTCGCTACGGTTTTGATCAACATCAAAAGGTGTCGTGATCATAGCGAGCGGATCAACATAGATTTTTGGGACGTGTTTTATTTTTGAAAGCAAAATGTCGTATTCCCGATTGAACCCAGATGGAAATACGGTGCAATACTTGCTTATGAATGTGTCCGACCCATTCAGAGTTCCGCTTCCAATGGAAGAAAAAACGTGACGGACACCATTGTGAACAACCGTATGTCCTGCTTGGTGTCCGCCATTGAAACGAACGACGATTGAATTGTCAACCAGACGAGCGAGCCAATTGACTGTTGAACCTTTTCCCTCGTCACCGTATTGGGTTCCGAGGACGATGGAAATTTTCATTTTTTAAAATTCAATTACTGGCGAAGTTGAAACCGACGTTGATGTGTTTAGATTAATCAACGCTGTTGATACTGACAATCCTGCTGAACCCAGTCCGGAAATTACAGTTGCTTTGTTTGCGCCTTCCATTACTGCAACCGTTGTGGCAATCAATTCGGCAATGTTGTCCGAGTGATCAAGTACCAAGAACCGTTCGCCCAACAATCCTTTCCACAGTGCGAACACTTGTGAATCATCCGGGTAACTTCCATCCTGAACATGGACGTGGAAGATGTGATAACGTTGCTGTGCTTCTTTCAAAAGTTGTGCAGCAGTTACGTCGTTGGCTTCGGTGTAGCCCATCAGCGACTTCAATTTATCCGCTGAGACTTCCAAATGCGTCCGCTCGTCGCCGACGGTGAATAAATAACCTTTTTTGCCGTGTTTTTCCCAACAATCGGTCACAGTATGACGGGCGGCAATCAACCATGCCAACAAATATGATTCTTCTTTTGTTCCGCCGCCGCCACCTTCAAGATATAGACCAGTCAACCACTTGTCCAATTCCAATGTACCCGATTCAAATTGTCCAATTTGAAGTGGGCATTTATCGGAATAATGGTCGCCGATGCCACCAAATAAGACGGAACAATCCGGGACTTTGTGTTCCAGCATTGTTTCAATCAATTTTCCAAGTTTGTTTTTGATCAAATTGATTGGAATATCCCGCATCGATCCGGTCAAATCCAGCCAAAATTGAATTGCCAATGAATTTGGATGTGCTGCACTGTCGCGGCATTCCCGAAGTTTCAACCCATTGGGCGACATCAACGGATCTGTTTTTGACGTATTTGTGAAAATTTTGTCAACTGGTTTTGTTTTGTAATCGTCAACAATTGACCGATACGCAGTGGAAGAATAACTTGAATAACCCATTTTTTATAATGTTAGTTTGTGAAATACTCTTGGAGATTTGTCCAAGAAAGTTTGATAATTCATGTACCCAGTATGGATAGTATCGTCATGTTGCAACAAGAATTCCAACAAATCATTGGAAATCTTACCGCGCAATGAATGACCAAATCCAGTTTTGTCGCCCAACAAAGTTACTGCCGTGTTTTTGCACATAAACAAGTCAATTTCCGGACAAGATTTTTTGGTCGTCCATATTTCATCCGGATACCAACCTTTGTACGGATGGTTTCCGATCGCCGACTTCATTTTGTCGTTAACTGAGATTTGATGGTAAAAACTGATTACCTGAATCCCGTGTTCTTCTGGGCAAATTAATACGCTATTTGGGTTGATACCGCAATGCGTAAATCCCCCATATATGTTCAACATGGAGGTAAATTCCAATAAGCGGTTCAAGAACCACTTGACGTGTTTTTCTTCCAGAACTAAGTCCTGTATCAGGTTAGATTGATGGCGAAGATACACTTTTAACGTCAAATCAGGCGACAGTTCCATTCGTTCTGGAAGGTAACGTTGGAACGTGGGGATCGTAGCGCAACAGTTCAATGCCCGTTGAAAGTTATCGTATGACAACTTTAATTTGTCCGGATCGCCAGTGAACGTCAACACGTTGTCTTTGAACGTGATTTTTGGACATATTTCGTCCGAAAATACAATCCCGGTTTCCAAGATGTCCCGAAACTTCAACAGGATTTCCAGTGCAGGTTTTGCCTGTGGGTCGGGATTGCGATCGGGATGCAAATGTTTTGCCCAATCGCGAAATTGGGTTTTCCAGTTGGACAAATCAAAAATGTCCGATGGTTTTGACGCAGCAAGAATGGTGGGAATATTCAAAATAACAAACTGATTATTGCCGCAACTGCAAGTATGAATCCAGCAATTGCGAAATTTTGGTCTTGATGATTAAGCGTAATCATTGCATCAATTGGCAGACTGGTATTGTCGCCAGATGCGATAAAGAAACAAATCATTGCACCAATTGCGAGTACGATTGAAATCATTTTTTTAAAAAATTATGACCGTCAGTACAACTAATGCAAGCCAGTCGATGATTGAAAAAATTATCCAAAAAGTCCGCCATTTGGCGATGGACGAATTCCACGTTGACGTGAAATCCGGTTCCAATTGTGTGGCATAAATGCCAGAAAACAATCCAAATAAAAACAACACTGACCAAATAATTTCCATATTTTTACAATTTAAAGGTTTCAAGTTCATTGAGACAAATAAATCTCGTTCCATTAATCACCACATCTTTACTTTGATGGTGATGTCCAAAAACCCAAAGTTCTGGTTGCCATTCTTCAAACATCCGTTGCAACAGTTGAGTAGTGTTGCTTTTATCAAGCCAACCGTATTTGAACAAATGTTCAATAACTGAATGTGGAGCATCATGCGATACGACAATTTTTGGTTTCAGTTCACAATATTTGTCAAACACGATCAATCCTTCACTATATGTCAACTGCTCATTAGCAAACCAACTAATTCCTTCAATTCGCAATGTTTGATCAATTGATTTTGCACCGCGAATCGTGAACAAATCAAAATCCGAAAAATATTCCCAATCTCCCGTCGAACCAACATGAGTGGTCAAATATGGACCATAATCGTGGTTTCCAGGATTGATGCGATGTTTCACAAAATCGACATTGTCGCTGTACCAATCCCATTCTTTTTTGAACCCAAAATCACCAACACAAATCGATTGATCACAACCATCAATTATTTTTTTGTATTCGTTCACCTTTCCGTGAACATCTCCAATTATAATCATAGTACAAAGGTAAAACAAAGATTTCAAGTATCCAAATTTCGATCGAGAAAATATTCCCGAATCGACATATTGTCCCAACTAATTTTTTTTGAAGATCTTGATGATGGAGAAAATGTTTGGTTTACAGCATCAATATAGAACGAATGTTCTCCCTGATAAAATGTCTCCCAAACATCATCTGGAAAAAACCGACGCATATTCAATTGTTCCAACGCAAGATTATCAAATGATAAACTTTGTTTTGAAAACAGTTTTGATACCCACCATCGCCAGGTTTTAAGGTTTTGTTCAACTTGATCACAATAATAATCAATACCGAACCCAAATCGTTTGTACCCAAGCACAAGTACTTTTTTGAACGGAGTTGATAAAACATCGTCAATCGTATCTATTCCCGTAATGACGTGCATTATAGTATTATCATAATCAACAATCCAATCGGGAACTTTAAACGGAAAATCTTTCCGATATGAAATGCCAAGACCATAAATTAGTTGATCTTGAACCAACTGTTTTAACAAATTTGACGTTGTCGGACTTTGACAGTGAAGTTGATTGACCGTCAGGTTGCAAATATAATCTTGGAATTTACACCAATTTAAAAAATTGATCAGTTCTGGGGTGATTTTGTTGCCGCCAATCGCAAGTTCAATTCCTTTTGGAAGTCCAATCATTTTTTCCATCAGGTCGTGATAATCACATTCGATTCCGTTGACAATAGCGGACTCATGACAAAAATCACAAATCGCTTTTCCCGTTTTTGGGTTTTTACCAAGCGAACAGGCAGTTGTCACCCGGATATCAAGGTTCAATGGATATTCCAATGATAATTCACCATTGTATTCAATGAACCTCGTACCATTGCGATCAATCGTTACTTTGGCGTTTCCGTTTTGGTATCGATACAATTTCATATTTGATCCATTTAACGAATTTTGAATTTAAATTTTCATCAATTTCTTTTCGTTCAAACTCACGCGCAAGCGTATATGTTTCAGACTGGGTTCCGCCAAATTTCCCGGCAATGCGGAGCATCTCCACCCACAGTCCGTCTTTTATTACTGAAAACTCGCCGGATCGAATTGTACTATGATATGAAAATCGATATGTACTCAATCTATCGCGAGCAATTTGAGCATAAATGCTCATATCATCATCAAAATTGTCATTATCATCTACATAAACACTATCCATCAGCGAATGGAGCGCATCCGATAGTTGTTCACTGGTAGGTGATTGTAGAAATTTTGTCGTCTTGTTCAATCCGTCAATTTTCAATTCAAATTTATATTGCGGCACGATTTTCGTGCCATCTTTGTATTCTTCAACATCGTAAAACGTGGGATCTGCGGTACTGTTATCATTGCCCAAAAATACCCATGAATTCTTGTTAAACAAAAAATTCCGCAAATCGACTTTGTTTCGCGGGACATGACCAACAGATTCGTGATCAATATAAGAATACTCCCCAAAAGCAAATTCAACTGTTTCACAGCCAGTTTGCTCTTGGATGACTTCTCGCAACATTTCCAAATTCGCTTCTGAATTTTGAAAATCAGTCGCGGCATACGATGCTTTTGTTTCAACATCGTTGAATTTTATCCATTCCCACCCAAATTCGCCTCCGTTGATGGTCACTACGCCAAATTGATCCGGCAACATTGTATCAAAGACAAATTGCTTATCATCACCCGCGAGCGAGATTGAATGGCATGATGACGAGTTTGTTTCAAAAGTGTTTTTTCTAATTTTTTTCATTTTTCAATAAATTTTTAACGATTTTATGTCCATGCAATGTCAGATTTTATCAAATATTGAAAATCGTAGTTGTTGATCAACGCAACATAATCTTTGTATTGTTGTTCAATGACATTTGCTCCGACTGAGCGTTCTCGCAACAAATCACGAGCAATTGCCACTTCTTCATGAACATCAAATATTTGGTATGAAATCTTGGAAACATGACCGACCACACCAGCAATAATAGATTTCAAGTATTTTGCTTTCAAATTGGTCGCATCATAAATGACGCTGTATCCGGACATGATCAAATGTTCAATACTCAAAGTCACCATTTCCGTAATGACGACTTCAAGTTTTTGATCAACAACTCCCTTATTCTGCCAAGCATACCGAAAATCATCACGAGAGACTATGCACCAATTATCGTTCTTTGAGACAAAGTCTTTCGCCCAAGTGGACTTCTCGCTGGCAGAAATTCCGATCAATATTTTTAATTCTGTATTTTTCACGTTACAAAGATAATATAATGAAGATCATATTTCAAAACTATTTCCAAAAAATCTTTCGGTCAATAATTTTTTAACTAAAATGTTTGGCTGAACGCGTGGGTTCAACTTCAAAAATTCTAAATAAGGAATCTGGAAATAATCGACCAGTACCGAACCAACTGCACCTGAACGACATTTGCCCATTGTGCAGTGTATAACAAAACCTTTCTTTGATTCATTTAGTTTGACAAATTTATATATTTTATCTGCCATAAAATCGTTGAAATAAACAATGCGGTCGCCATTCAACAATTCATACCCATAATCTTCTTCAACATCGTCAAACCAAAGGTTCAGTACATTTTCCGAATCTGGAAATATTGGCGAATCCACGTTTGGATTATGGATTGAAATAAATGCCACTTTGTCCGTGTATTCAACGTGTTGAAATTCAGAACGTGCGAGGACAAGTATTTTCATGGAATGTTTAATATTGTTTTGATGTACTCGTTTATCGATTCGAGCATTTTGATTTTCAAATCAACGTCGGCACCAGCCAAAATAATAAGTTCGTTGCGATGGTCAATGTGTTGAAGCAATTGAATAATGTGTCGCAATTCCATGATATGTGTCGTGGAAAGTAAATGTCTGGCTTGACCGTTTGATGACTGATTATTATTCATATCATTCATAATTTAATTGTTGCTAAATCATAAATCCCTGCATCAAGTGACCCGTGAATGACTTGACACTGTTGACCATTTCCACAGCCATAGTACACATTCAATTGCGCGGCTACCCACCAAATCCCCGGCCATGACGGCGATGGGGTATCATACCCGTCATATTTGATGTTCGGTGTTGCACAAACGTACTGCGAGGATTTACAAAATTCACAATTAGGTAAATCCGAATCATATTGGTTGATTCCAATTTTGGAATAACCAAGTAGACGGCACATTCGCAAAAATGCGTGAGTTTTATAATTCATACTTTAATATTTTATGAAGTTTGGGATGTCCATCAAATCAGATGGCAAAAAACCGTGCATACCTGCCGATTTACCAAGTACGGTCAACGTCAATTCAAGTTTTTTGTTGAACTCTTGATGTTCCGCAACGTTTGAAATTGCTTTCGCCGCAGCACGTGCTTCAAAATAATCATTGAAAATATCCATGATAACGAATTTATTTGTGAAACAATGCGACAAAGGTAAAACGGATATTTGGTTAATCCAAATTTATTTTGAAATATTTTTTTACTGAATGCGAACCCATCCAGAACCACTGTAAAACTTGAATTCAAAGCGGTCTGCAATGGCTGCGGCAGTGGGGAGTGTTCCGACAGTACTGTTCCCGTTACCAGAAATAGTCAATACCGTCACCGCATTCGTAAACGTCAATTGTGAAAGATAACCATTAACCGGCGTGGCCGGCAAGTTGAATGTGAACACGGCCTGAGTGCCGCCCTGTTTGATTAAATTATCAGCGATGGTAGATGATAATGTTTGAGGGGGAATTATCGAAGTGATCGTATTGAACAGCAGTTCGTCACTCACCGACGAACTTACGATTCCCGTCGGAACATTTGAAAGCGATGTGAAACTTATCTGCGACGAACCCGAAATCAACGTGGGACGATTGTAAGTCTGCAAAAAGTCGACTTGCAAACTGGAAGATAAGAACCCACTTGATGAAGTCACAAACCCGGCGGAAGATGAAAGTAAACCACTTGGAACGTTGGCGATTGAACCGAAACTTATTTGACTTGACCCCGAAATCAATGTTGGTCTATTGTAAGTCTGGAGGAAATCAACTTGAAGGCTTGAACTGAACAAGCCAGTCGGAACACCTGAAATTGATGAATATGTTATTTGATTGCTGGAACTTATAAATCCATTTGAAGATGACAAAATACCCGATGGAATTCCCGTCACAGAACCGTATGAGATTTGATTTGAGGCACTAACTAAGCCTGATGGTACATTTGTTATGGAAAGAAAAGAAACTTGCGCAGAAGACGATATAAACGATGGTTGGTTCTGTATTGAATTGTAATTTACTTGCGCAGAAGATGACATTAGATTTGATGGGAACGTGACTTGGTTCGAACTACTCAACAATCCACTTGGGAGATATGATATGACTTGGTTTGAAGACGATACAACTCCAGATGGTAATGCTCCGGCACTGAATTCAGAAATATGCTTTTCTAAAAGATTTCCGTCCGTAGACCAGACGGCAACATAACCCGACTCGGTCTTTGATTGAAACGACGATGTTTTAACGCCAAGACCATATCCCCATAGATTCATTGATCCCGAATTTTGGTATGTGACTACGTCCTGCTGTTGCCATGTTGTAATTCTGTTCCGAGCGGCCATTGATGGTGTCCTTTTTAGTTATAAATATTAAAATTTTAATAAAAACTCCCGTTTCACATTTGTTTTTTTATTGAAATGCGATGTATTTGATTGAATGTAATATTCTTCACAATCAGTTCCAAATTCTTCCCTAAGATTATTTGGAATATTCAACAGCAAATTCGGTAATTTGATTACAATCGACAAAAATTGATTTTTCCAATCTTCATAATTTTTATATAAAACTTGATTTGAATAAATTTCCGCGTCAAAATAAGGAATTGAAGTAAATGTCAAATCAACATCCTTTAAAATTGAAATGTCAAAATCTTCTATCTTACAATTAAATAATTTTACATTTTCAAAATTCTTAGACAATTCAACCAATTCATTAAAAGTTTCTATATTTGGTTCTACCCCAATATAAGTTCCATTTGGATATTTTGATTTGAATCCAAGCAATCTCCCACCAAAACCTGCACAAGGGTCAAATACTGTTGGTGATCGCATTTCTCCTAAAAAATGATGATAAATGTTTCCGGCGAGCACGGGTTTAAAAAATGAAATAGTATGCCGAATTGCTGAAATTCCTCTCACCATTTGATGCAAACTCAAATCAAATATTTCATTTGAATCATTTAATCCGATACGATATGAAATTATCTTTTTCATTAACTTATCATCCTGCCAAACTTCACATGGAGATTTATTTCCAAGATATGATGACTTCCAATATGAATTAAATCTTGATTTTAAATATGATACGCCAATATTGCTGGAATTGTTGTTAAAAGTCATATCGACTGGTAAATGTTTTGATCTTGAAATTTTGTTCACAACCTCACTCAAAACTTCGGCCGATTCGATTATTGGAAATGTTGGTTGGAATTCCTTGATGAATCTCAAAATATTATTTACATATTTTTGAAGTTTACTTTTACCATTTTTTTCAATAAACTTTGTAAAATATTCTTTGGTCATGAATTTTGTTTTATAACCAAAAGAAAAGTCTTGGATATATTTTAATCGGAGTATATCATCAAATGTAACCGAAACAAGATTTTTCAAATCCTCAACTCTAACCCGCAATAATTGAAATTCGTTGTTTTGGTCAACAATTAGGGTCTTGCGATAATCATTTACTATTGATGTAATTTGAATAATGGACATTCCGATTAAACTTTCAGCATGAAATATATTACCATCGATTTCTATTAAATTATTTTCATGTTTCAAATCAAATTCATATCCATGATATATAAACTGCTCACATCCCAATTCCGTTTTAAGTCGCGTATGTATTTTTGTCTCATTTAAATTGTGTTTGTTTCTCCACACACGATTATTGAATTCACATTCATATCCGTATCGTTCCAATTTGGTTGCCCGCATTTTATCCAAATTCTGATAGTTTTCATCTCCGTATCGTTCAAGTTTTGTTTTCTTTACTTGGGCTTTTCCTGCGTCAGTTGCGGTAAACGAATGTGCGCCGTATTTCGCAATATTCGTTTCAATTATTTTTTGGGTGTTTTGATATTTTTCATCCCCATATCTTTCCAACCGGGTTTTTTTATTTTTAGGCACATTGTTATATGTAGCACTTCCATAGCGATCTTTCTTTGTCTTGGCGATATTGTCAATAAACGCTTGACATTTCATCGGATTATCTACTCCATATTTTTCTAATAAGGTAGTTCGCAATGTTTTTTTAATTTGAGCCTTTGTCTCAGTAGTATGAAGTTTGTGTGGCCAATGATTTCTGGTATATTCATCATAAAAGACTGGGTTTTTATGCGAATAAAATTTAAGTTTTGTGCCGCAGCCACATTTGCAGGTCGGACTCAAATCATCATAATAATGTAGTATATAATTTTCGTATTTTTGAAAATCGTGTACTTTTTGAATATGCTTGATCAAATCACGTTGGACTTTGAATCCAACGTTGCAAATTTTACATTGTAAATCTATCATATCTTTTTTTATTTACCACAATATACGAAGGTTAGTGCATACATTCCAGCAGTTTCAAAATATTAACTGTATATTAACAATAAAAAACGGGTTTGAATGGAATAACCCAAACAAACCCGTTCGTTTTTGTGCTACTTTAAAATAAATTAAAGAGTATTCAATCCTTCGACGTAGATCTTTCCATAAAATTCTGGGCGGAGCATCTTTTTAGAATATCTTGTCATTACTCCTTTTCTGGGGGTGAAGTTATCTGGATCGAGAACAAGCGGAGTCATCATCAACGGAATGTAAGGTGCATAAACCGCCCCACTTTCCAAATATTGACTTCCACGATAACCCATCAGCATTACATTCTCCTTCATGTAAGGATTCTTGTAAACTTGGAATCGATTGTTAATTTGTCCAATCTTCTGCACTCCCATTGCAAACTTGACTTGATTTCCATCAGTGTCCGCAGCATATCCAGGAATTGATTCCAAAACAGTTGCGACCAACGGTGAACAAACCAAGAAGTTAGCACCTCCGCGAACAGTTGCTTGGTGGATACGGTTGGACATTTTTTGAATTTTTGTACCAATCGTTTGGAACCAAGTTCCCTGAGTGTATGCTGTCAAGTTCTGTGTAATCGGTTGGAACGATGAACCGTTGTACTCATAACCAATACGGGTTGACCAGTAATCGGTTGTTTGTGCTTCGGAAATCAACATATCCAACAATTCCAAATCAATCTCTTGTGAAATGTACTCACCAAGTATTGAAGTCAATTCTGCTTCCGCGTCAATGTTCTGATATGCGTTCAAGTCTTGTGCGAATTCTGGAGTCCATTTTGCTTTCAACTTTCGTGTTTTGGCAACAATGGCTTCTGATCGCAATTCAAGACTCAATTCTGGAATATCAATTGGAGTATCAATTCCCGAACCTGCTTGGGTTTTACCAGCCTCAAAATCACCACGAGTGGTATCAGTAGGTTGTTTGTGGTAATTAACTACCAAACGAGTAGCAGCAGCGAACGTTGAACCAGAAACAATAAATGAAACCGTTCCAGCAGATCGATTGTACTTTGTAAATTCTTGATAAACATCGTTTACAACTGAACCTACGCTGTTGCTGATCGTGTATGCACGAACTCCAAGCGGATCAAATCCAGAAATCGATGATGTTGAGAATGTTACTTTTGCAAGTGAACTTCCGCCAACGATCAATGAACTTGAAAATTCACTGTTGAAGTTGTAATCGGTCGCGGCGACTGACCCAGTTATGAATTCTGTTGACGAAACCGCCGCTGCAACTGCAAGTGCGCTTGAACTCACGTCGTTGATTGTGTAACCAAATCGACCAGGACCGTACAAACCTTCTGTCGGCGTTCCCCATCCATAAGATGCGGCCGTTCCTTTGTTGCTATCACTTACACCAAACAAAGAGTCATTTTGTGAATCTTTACCAGCAGCAGTGTTAAAACCAGGTTGACCAGTCGTGTACTTAAAGTCCAACCAGAAGACAAGGCCCGAAGGCAAGTTCATTGGTTGTGTTGTCAAGAAATCTTTTGTGCTAATTTCTGCGAAAATCCGTCGAACCAACGGGAGCGCAATACCTGCCCATTCTTCAGAACCTTGAACAGTTCCGGTTTGGTTCGCTTCTGTAACAAGTTGGCGGGCTTGGTTTTCAAGCAATTGCGCCATGTTGCCTTTGTTTACTCCAACCAGACCTTCCAAAAGTCCAGTTCGTTCCCATTTACGGGTCAAAATTTGTGCCTGTTTCCGCTGATTAATATATGCGTCTTTCGGCATTAAGGATTTCAAATCCATTAAGTCATGTCCTCCATGATTTTTTTTAATTAATCGTTGAACGGCTTCAATCCTGCCAGTTGTTGCCAACGTGGTACAAAATTAAAGTCCGGTTTTGATTGTGCTTTTACAACTGTGGTTGACTTGCTTGCAAATCCCTCAACCATTCGGGCTTTCTTTGCCTGAACAGATGCAGGTTTTGTTGAAGTCTTGTTCAACGACTCGCATACTGTGGTATAAACCAATTTTACTTCGCGGATCGTATTTGCACGGTCCAGTGAGTTGATAATTCGTTCACGTTGTGATTCGTTGAGTGAATATTGTTTTTGAATTTTTGTGTTGTACATCAACTTCGCGTTCAAAAGATTCACTTCGTTCAAAACGGTTTTCAGTTTTGTTACGACCGAATACGCTTCACTTAGTTTCTTTTTCAATTGCTTGTTTTCTGCACGAACTCGGCGGCTTTCCAGTGCAGGTGCTGGTGGTTGCTCTTCTTCTGGTTCTTCGTCTTCAATCCCGTCCAAAAACGATTCCAATATTTCATCATCGGACATTTCGTCTTCTTCTTGGATTGGATCTGACCAATCTTCTTCTCCACCTTCTTCCAGTGAAAAATCTTCTTCCTCACCTTCAAGTTCACGAATAAGTGATTCAAGTTCCAGATCATCTTCACCTTCCCCTTCAACTGGGTCTTCCCCTTCTGCTCCCATGTCCCCCAAAATGTCACCAGCGAGTTCTTCATCACCTGCTCCCATGTCCATTTCTGGTTCTACTTCTGCTCCGAAGTCATCTCCCACTGGTTCGTCGTTCAATGCCATGTCTTCGTCAGCATCGTCACCTACGTTAATGTCAATGTCAAACTCTGCGTCGTCGTCCAGTTCATCACCTTCTTCTTCTGCCAATTTTGAACTCACCATTCGTTGAAGTGTTGGTTGAAATGTTTCTTCAAGTGCGGCACGAGCGTTCGCCAGTGCTGTTTTTTTGACTGCACGGGCATCGGCCAGTGCTTCCTGCAATAATTTACTTGCCATCTTACAAATATTCCCTATTTGATTTGTAACTGTCTAAGGTTATTGATTGAACCTTAATATGAATTGTTTTTTTGTTTTATGAATCAAAGGCTATTGATTGAACCTTTATAGTTTCAATATAAATATTATTTAAAGAGTAGAAACCTTAATAATTTTATCAACGAAGGCGTTTCAACTGTTTTCGCCGGGAACGAACTGACTCGTATATGTTAATAGCGGTATAATTTCCATGATCGGATACTCTCCATACTGTCGGATTCCAATTATTTTTTTCCATCCATTGCTTTAACACATCAACCGCGTCGTCATATTCTTCAAACTTACCTAAAAACTTTTTATTGATTGATACATTATAACCAGTAGATGGCGAGTCGTCAATAAACCCATCATAATCATCTGGCTGACTATCATCTTCATAATCTTCGCCATCATCTTCATCTTCGTATTCGTCTTCATCAAACTCCCGAAGTTTAGTTCGACGGATTTCTTCACGGATAATTGTCCGCAATCTTGAAATTGGTGTAATCTTTTTCATATTTGTTTCCTTCATATTAATTCTGTTTTTTTGAAAATCTTTTTCAATTTTTAATTTCAAATCCTTAAACGACATAGAACGAAGTTCCGCGTCCCAATATTGTCCGGATGCAAAATACTGAACACCTGGACGATAATTGTCTTTATCTACATCTATTAAATAAAGTATCTTATTTGTTTTGACATCGCGGACGTAATACTGATTGTCGTACTTGCCTTTTTCAAACTTTAATTTAAACATTGAGTACTTATCCTTATTGATTTTTAAGACAGCAAACACCTGACAACTCGCATATCAAGTCTGAAATCAACTGATTTGCTTTTTGGTATTTTGATTCAGTAATCATATTTGTTTTTGAACCTTTTGATTCGCTGACTGGGTACATATATGCTTGATGTGTACTTGGGTCTGAAACAAAGTCCCAACAAAGTAATTCAAAGTCATCCAGTACTTCAACAAACTCACCATCTTCACCTTCATTTATACTTTGTACTGAACCCATTCCCCGACTTGAAATACCGACAGTGCAACCAGCACTAATAATTTCTTTCAAAATCCTTCCGCATGGCGTATCAAATATTTCAACTTTGCCCATCATGTCGTTTCCCTGCCACCACAATTCAGTAAAATGATGCGAAACGTTTTTCATATTGACTACATTCGCGTCGGCGTGATCCAACTCACCGAAGGCACTTTTCCCTTCAATTTTTTGTTGATATTTGTTCAATTCTCGTTCAAGTACACGACGAGGATATACCCGACCATTTTGATTTGGAACGTCAGCACGTTGAACGACTCCAGAAACAATCATTCTACCGTTCAAAGTGTTGAATGATTCTATTAATTTCTGTTTTGGAACTTGAATTGTTGATATGTGATCTATTAGTAATTGTTTCATAGTTTATTATGTCGGATGTTGAGGCAAGTCTGGAGTGTTTATTAACCAAGATTCGATATCTTCCCAATCTTGAAACGGTTTTCGTTCATGTCGATCGACGAGTTTTTCATACAGTGTTTCCCATCGATTTGGAGATAGCCAAAAAATAGATTTAACTGACTTCAACGCCGTATTTCGTTGAGTTTGCGATATAAGACGATCGAGTTGATCATAATCAACTATTTCTTTCAAACTTTAAAAGTTTGAAACTTTTTTGATTTCCTCTCGGATGATAGACCGTAGTCTTGAAATGTTTTTGTTCATGTATTTATTTCCCGTATTTTAGTTGAAAGTTTTAATAATCGTTCATCTATTTTTTGAAAGTTTTTCAATGTGCCTTTCCAAAACACCGATTGATCCGCACCACTTTCAAGTTTTAACTTTGATGCGTGAGTTATCATTTGGTCGACCTCGCGCAATTTGCGGTTTATTTCAATTATGCTGGTGTTTATCTTTTGTCTGGTAGTTCTGCTGCTATCATCCTTAAAGTCCCCGTAGGAAGCCTCTGAGACGATTTTAGCAATACTTCTGTCTATTGCTTCCCATGTTTTGAGAAACTTGTCAGTATGTTGAACTTTTTTGACATAACTTTTTGATGCCATTGAATTTGTTTCCTCTTTTTCATCGCCAAACGCAAACGGAGTTTTTGGTTGACCAAGTCCGCCATCAAGATTGGAAGTGACGTTTTCTTCTTCCAGTGCTTCTTCAAAATCAAATTGACTTTCGTCCATTGATTCTATTATTGATTTTAAGGTTTGATTCAAATTAATCCCATCCATTCGGATACATACGGTTTAAATACGATTTGAAGGTATCGTGGTTTATTTGAAACTTATTAATTATAAGTGTCAAATTCCTGTCACGGGCTTTGGCATTCAATGATACAAGACCTTGTATAGCATCTCCAATCCTATAATAAATATCCTTGTACTGAGACGAGGTATTGCCAAGTTCTTCCTTGATTATCTTTCTAAGAAGATTGATTTTCGTTTGTTCAGTTGTCATTTTTTATATCCTTTTTATTGTTGTCTTTCCCTGAACATTTCTTCAATGTCCGAACTGTTCAGCGGGTACGGAACTCGCATTCTAATTCCCGGAGGAATTCTTAAAGTCCCGGCATGAAGATTGTTTGATTTTGCAATTATTACCCAATATCTTGGGTCACCATAATACCGATTTGCAATTAAGTCCAGTCGGTCATGTTTTTTTGAAATGAAATATATGTCCGAAGTTCGACGCGGGAACTTTGGATAAAATATTGTGGCATAACGAAGTTTTTCTTGGCTTGCCACTATCTTTTCAACAAATTCATCGTATCGTTGCATTTTTTAAAAAATCGATTTGCGTTTTGAAATTTTTGATAACATATCAATATATGGTTTACATAACATTATATATTTATCTTCGTGGCGTTATGGTGATCGATTAAACCATCCAAAATACCACTGGCAATATCTATCTTATCCCAGAAATCGGTGTCATGAATTTTATTAAAATATTTGTCATGTAGCGAATCTAATATTCTGAGAATCTGCTTAGCAGCAAACACATCAAAATCTGACGGGTTATCTTCTTTCAAAAGTTCTTCTCGGATTAATTTTCTTAAAATACTGATTTTTTTTTTTGTTCAGTTGTCATTTGTATCCTTTTTGTGTTTCAAATTTATTGGATTTATTTGATTGGGCTATCAGTAATGCATGGCGTTTGAAACCTTTCTCTATCAATAGATTCATTGCATCGGCATCGCGGACATCTTTGACCAACACCAGTTGACGAACGGATGATGTATCATAAAAATATGCGCCACTATACCCAGATGGGATTTTTAAGCGGGCGATCGTAAAATCAATAAATTGATTTTCAGTTAGAAATTCTTCTTTGATTAACTTCTGGATGATTTGTCTTGCATTAATTTTTGTCATTTTAATTTCTTTTATGTTTTTATTCTTCAAGCATATCGCCATAAAAATGCAATTTATTTGGACGATGACGAAAACGCTGTACGAATTTTATGAAATCGTAAGATGTAACTGGTTTAAATGTATAATCCTTGTTCACATTATTTGCATCAGAACCAATTGGTGGGAGTGTGCAAAACTCACGAATATTTGGGAATGATTTTATATAATTCACTACTTCGTCGGCATCCGTCGGACTGCCTCGTCGCAGTAAATCCATTATTTTTATTTTATCTATAGTAACTCCATTTTCGGAAAGACGCGTCCGACGGATTTCTTCTTTGATGATTTTTCTAAGAAGGTTGATTTTCTTTTGTTCAGTGATCATTTTAATTCCTCTATCAATTGATAATATTTTAACATTGCCGACAATTGATCGTCAGTGATCTGCTTTGCCGATGAAATACCTTGTGATAAATCTATAACCTCATTTAGTTTTATTTTCAAGACCTTATCGTCAATCTCGTCAATGCTTTGTTGAAGTTTTTTTCCAATCCATGAAATTTCCTTAACAACATAATCTTTGAAATCAGATTTTTCAACATCCTCATTGATGTATTTAGTTAACAAACGTTTTTGTCGGTCAGAAAGTGTACGGTATTTTGAATTGAATTTTTCAACAATAATTTTGAACGCAATTTGCTGTTCATCTCGATCAACTTCTTGTAACAACTCAAATTCACTGTCCACTACATTCGTTGGCTTGTCACTTAAATATTGAAGTATTATGTTACGATTTTCAAGATAATCAGTAGGATTTTCCGTACCATTATGCTCAAATAATTTGTAAATACTGGCCAATAAACGATAATTTCCAACTCGTGAGCCGAAAAATTCTTCAAGTTTGTATTTTGATTTTATTTCTCGAATTAGATTGAATTTTTCAACGGACAACTTATCATTCGCAATTTGTCCACGAGAATCCTTCGTCAGCGAGACAACATCAATACCATCGCTGGACTTGACAGTCAACGTATGATACAGTTGAAGTTCTTTCAGTAAAAGTGATTCCTTACCAAAATGTTTTCGGATTATTTTGATTGCGGTTTGTGGAAGTGACGGGTTGAGCGTTTCGTGCGTCAAGTTTCGGCACAAAATCTCAAACAAAATTCCCGTATTTTTAACCTTATTGTGCTTTAATTTTTTCATCACAGTAATATAATTATACTTCACCATTAAGGATATTGTCTTCGTCCAGCATCGCCTCTGACAATATTTGTCGTTTTTTGTCTAAAAATTTATCAAGACCGATTTTCAACTTAGAAAAACTTTCCATTGGGGCTTTGATTTGGGCATCAAGTTGTTTTTTTCCAACTGGATCTCTACCCATATTTGGATCTCGTTTTGTTTCAAACGAACCAAACTTTTCTGGCTGACCTTCATTGAATTCACGTTCATCCGGCGAGTATAATCGCTTAGTATCTTCTGCATTAAATACATCAAACTTTGAAGCGACTTGCATGGACGCGATATCATGTGGAGTCCCAAATGTCCGGCCAGATGTTTTTGGATCGTTGCCCTCACTTTTAATTTGTTCAAGTCGAAACGCTTGTTTCAAATCTTCAACAATTCGATCCTGTTCGGCAGTCCATTCAGTTTCTGACAATCCAAAAATAACCTCATAAATGTATTTGTTTGAAAATAAGTTGTGTTCTTTAATATTTGCAATTAAATTGATTTTTTCGTTCAACAAATCAATCTTTTGGCGTTCATAAATTATTGACGGACTGGTTAATTCAAGTTCAAAATTCAACAGGTCGTCGCTCTTGAGTCCCTGCGAATGCAAATGCACGAACGCTATTTTATAAAGTTCAGAAACTATTATTTTTTGAACACGTTCAATCGTCCGGGCGAATCTCACATCAATTGAGGACAAGTTGGCTTTTCCATCGCCACCTTCGCCAAACCCAATAAAAGATTTTGGAATTTTAAGTGCGGCGAGCATTTTGTCCTTCACATATTCAACATCTTGAATTTGTCCTTCGTTACTCAATCCCGCCAAAGTTTCAATCGTAGTGCCGGATTCGCCACCGCGAACTGGTAAAAAGTAGTCTTCCAGGCTATTTTCAACATTGTAGCGAAGATTATAATCACCTGTCTGCGGGTCAATGTATGGAATTTTCTTCATTTCACTGGTGATTTGTTCAATATACGCATCTACTTCTTCTGGGGCTATGTTCCCGACATCTATTTTAAACAGCCGTCGTTCTGGTGCTCGCATAATACGATTTAACATCATACTATCCTCGACCAGACAATTATGTGCAATTACGCCGTCCACTATAAAATTATGGTTAACATTGTCCACTTCTATATCATAAACATCATCGTTTCCAATATTTTCAATTGATAATATTTTTTGATATTTTATATTATCTGCAATATTTGTTTTGTGTGTTGTTTTTAAATTAAAAGTAAATGAATAACAATCATTTACTTTATATATTTTTTCAGAATTTCCCCATCGCTTTCCAATTGAATTATGACGAGTGGACATCAAACTACTACATTCCAATCCTATCTGTTGTGCCAACACATTCATATCAGTCAGCATTTTTTTATTGATTCCACTAACTACAAATCGCGTATTATCTTTTTTATGTGATACATCACATCCATCAGCGTCGGCAAATCCCAATAAAAATTCAAGTATATACTCAGCATTTAACGAATATATCCACGTAGGAACGATTTTATTTGAAGTCCCGGTTATAAATCCGAGTTGTTTGAGTAATAAAGTAAAATATTTATTATTAATTTGACAATACGCTTTACTCTGTCCTTCATGTATAACCGTATATTTAGTTTTGATGGTATCCAAAAAATCTAAATATTTATTGCTCTTGTCCAGCCGATCTCCCATAGAAAATACGACACTATTTTTATCTATCCAACCGTCGCCGAGCATAAATCCAAAAAACCTAACGAACATTTTGAAATTATCAATCAACAATTGCTCATTAATAATTTCAACTTTTCCAGATTTTATATATTTTTTTAATTTTGTGACATCCACTCCAAATGTTTCACAGAATAGTATAGCATCATTATATTTTATTTTATGATTTTGGCCTTTTAATTTATAGTACGAAATATTTCCTATATATTTACGAGAGTAATCTGCAAAAGTAGTACCATGCTTATGTTTTAAATGCAATTCATTTAATCGCTTAAATTCGCAATTACAAATTAGGCATTTCGTATCAAACTTGTTTTTTATATTTTCAACAAAAAAATCATCATTAAAATTCGCATAAACATCACAATCTAATTTCAACGATGGAATGTTTGTTTTTGATTTTTGATCAACAATATCTGAAATGATAATGTAATCGTCAGTAGATAACTCTGAGATTTTTTTATATACTTTATCTCGTGTCAAATATAAATGCTCAGCAGAACCATAAAATATCCGATTAGTCAAACGGATTTTATAAACATCCTTATTGCCACTAAGTATTTTATTTTTTACAATCGTCTCGACTGGAATGTTTGAAGTCAAATTAACCGAATATACAATATCTCCAACATTTATATGTTGAATTTCGCGATATCCGGTATTTGTCCATATTCTGGAATATCCCGGTAAGCATAATTTTTTGTATTCTTTCCGTGCAGGTTCGATTATTGCGCGGCCGTATGGAAGAAAATTTGAGTCCGTTATCAACCTAAAATGAGCAATTTCAAATTGTTCAAACAGCGTATTTGTTCCAATAAACCCACCATCTCCCTCGTACCTAAAAACTACTTTGTTTGGATCGTCATCCGAACCATCTTCTCTAACCAACAATGACGGATGAATTGGGATAACGTTGACCACTCCATGTTTTTCAACAATTTGTAAATATAAGAAATAATCCCCATATTTGCAAGCACTGCGAACCCATGACCAAAGATTGAATTCAATATTCAATACATCGTAGAACAAATTATGCAATATTTTTCGGAGCGTATCATCTTCTGTTTTAATGACCAACAGTTGCCCTTCTACGGATGCTGTACATGACTCATCACTGTAAACATCGAGTGCGCTTGCAATTATCGCATCGGTGTCCATTAACTCATAGTCAATGTACATCTGCTTTCGCATCGCCTCAACTTCAAAATTCGTAAATCCCGAACCATAACCGGACAACGTACTAAAATTGCGTCCGTTGCGCCATTTGTTCCGATAGTTGAATGGATTGCTTGCACCAGTCGATGATTGCGTCTTGTTGACATCAAATACTTTCAACCTATCGCCCGGCACGCGGGTGATGATTATGTTTCTACTAAAAAGCCGTCTAAGTGCGTCTCTAAATGTCATAATTCTTTTATTAAATTACTGTTTCATAGATTGAAGTATGAACTCTATAGATTGTATATAATCCGAAATATTTTCAGATGTCAACGAATTCGATTTCAAAAATGACTGGGTCACTTTAATAATATGTTCCATTTTTTTGCGTGATTTGACTATATCATCGTCATTTACTTCTTTCAGGATTTCTTCCCGGATTAATTTTCTCAAGAGATTAAGTTTACTTGTCATTTTATAACTCCTTTAATGATTCAACAATAATTTGTTTTGCTTTTGCGTCAACTTCTTTGAACAACTCGATAAACCGTTGTGACATTGCCAATTTTAATTCATCAAAATGTTTTTGAAGTTCACTGTTTACTTCCTGCCCGCTCTTTGCATCGTTTTGGTCTTGCGCCATTGGAATTGCGGAAACAAGTGACTGTATCCGTTTTGGTGAGTTGACGGACATTGTTTTCTTTTGGCCACCGCCATAAATGGGGATTTCAATGACAAGTTTGCCATCTTTTCCGGGTTCTATTTTAATAGAATCGCCATTAAAGCCACCATTCAAATAAGTCATTTCATACTTGAACTGGTTTTCATTTTGCTTTAATTGGTCTTTGGTATCATTTACGTTTTGTTCCATTATTCAAATCTCACGTTTGTTATGCCCGCGTTCTGGAAAATAACTAATGTGAAATTAGCCCCAGATTCGGTTACACTAAATGTTATCACGATATGAATCGCGTTTTCCGAATTCGCGCCAATACCTGGGACATCTGCTCGTTCACGGACATCAATTTTGTGATTGACTATGTACGGCAACCAAAATGCGGATTGTCGTCGTATTTCAAATTCAAGTTCAGTCCTAAGTACATCAGTATTTTGCTCAAATAAATATAATTGTATCCCAATACCGAAATCAGGCTGCATATATCGCTCGCCTTTTCTGGTAAGAAGCAAGTTGATATAATTGGAAACGGCTTGTTCTTCTGTGGTGGTTGACATATTAAAAATACCACCATTGGCACTGTTGGTGCGTCCGTCCATTGGAAGTTTTATTCCAAGCGTTCCGATTCTATCTTCATCTTCTGGATAATATTTTATTTGAGACATGGTTTCACTGTTTTTTCAACTTCAACAATTCTTCTCGAATAATCTTTCTCAACAAATTTAGTTGCTTTGACTCATGAACGACCAATTCAAAATTCCCATGTGATGTATGATCAGATTGTTTCAACAACACCGTATTACCACTGTCAAGTTCAACTTCGTAATATGATGTACCTTTTGGGTGCTTCTTAATAATTTTTCCGGGAACTATTTTTCGACCATTGTGGTCAGTAGTTAATACGCGAGTTCCAGATGATAATTGATCCATATAGATTCCTATTTTTTATAATAACCAAGTTAAAGATTCTTTGTTCTTACCAACTTGATGTTTCCATTGACTTGGAGTAGTTGCAGTTGGTTTATAAACCGATTTATGAGTTTTTTGAAGTGTTTGTCGAATCAAATTCATTCCATGTTGTCGCATTCTCAACGCAGTATCACGAATGTACATCCCCATTGCAAAAGCAATAACCAAATCATCATTGTACCCACTTGCGGCTTCTGGCTTTCCGTTTATCCATTTAAAAACGTACAATTCATTGATCAACCGCTTTGATTTGATTCGCACATCCTTATCTCTTAAATATGATTCCATTTTGGAAATCAACACTGGTCGTACTTTCGTCGTAATGGTGAATCCCGGTACCATGTCCTCTTTTCCGACCATATCGTACTGTTTTCTAATATGAATGTTATCATCCATATATGGATCATTTTTGTACGAATAAAACAGATTCTTGTATCCTCGGTCAAGTGCAACCTGAATCGTTGACCAACCAATGTTTTTGTTGTCAATTACCAACAGCGCATTGTTGTATTCAGTGGCAATTGCTACCAGCATATTTCCATAAGTTTGGGTATCAATCAAACCTTTGTACTCCGCAACCTGTTCCATACTCTCAACGTCGAGAACGTGAAATGCCGAATAATCTTCACCGTCACCTCTCGCCACATCTCCGAGAATCATGTAACTTCGTTGATAATTTGGATACGCCCAAATCCATAAATCTCCACCAATTCCACGTCGCTCGATCGGATCTTCTGTTAAATTATCATAATATTGAAGTAAATCCGATTCAATTACAGTATGTCCCGATGTCAGAAATTCACAATCAGTTTCTTGAGCCGCTTGACGTTCGCCCAATAGCGAAGTTTGCTGATCCCGCCATATCTGATCGCGCTCCGGATGCAGATCCCATTTTAATTTAATCGTGTTAAACGGTTCCAACCCGTCTTCAATTCCGCCTTCTTCTGCTTTTGACCAAATTTGATGAAACAGATTTCCAACGCCGTTCGGACTGGATAATAATATCGCGTTCCCACCAGTCGCCAAAGTCATTTGTGAAGCAGTCCAGATCTCGTGCGCCCTTTCGACCCATGCGCATTCGTCAATTATCAACAAACTGCAAGCAGAAGAGCGTCCCGACGACGTTGAACTTGAAACCGCTTTAATCGTTGATCCGTTCTTAAAAGTAACAGAAAGTTTGTTGTCCTCTAAACATTCTTGCCGCAACCAAACTGGAAGGTTTTGATGCATCACTTTTACTTTTTGCACCAAGTTTGCGGCAACATCTTGAGTCGTGGCAATAACCAAAACATTGAAGTCGGATTTAAAAAGCATTTGATGCAAGCCAAACCCGGCGGTCAAGGTTGAAATTCCCATTTGACGGGACTTCAAAATTATGTTGAAGCGATGTTTCTTTAAATCGGAAAGTACATCTTCTTGGAACGGATATAAATTGAAAGGGATTTTGCCTTTAATCGGGTGCTGGATTAAAGCATACTTTTTGAAAAAATGGACAGGATCAATTGCACATCGTTTGTACTCCTGTTTAATTATTTCTCGTAGATCTTGCTTAGGTTGTGGCAAACTGCATCATCCTCAAATATTTTAGTTTATCGATCGTCACGCGATCCTAAATTATGTGATGTAATGAACGAATCTACGGTTTTTTTAAGCAACTCCGCTTCTCGATCGTTTTTATAATAACCAGCATAATTCAGTACATCATGCAATGCAAGTTGTAAACGTTTTTTATATTGTGGCGGAATATCCGCCGATAATTCCTCACGGATTATTTTCCGCAATAGGTTCATTTTAGACATTTAGTTTCTCCATTGTTTTGTTTTTAAAATCATTGTATTGATTATCAATTTGCTCACACATCCATACCGGATTGGTGTTTTCCCACGTTTCAACCCGACCATCGGCGTTTTCCACAAAATCAATATTATGTAACGCATTCTTTAAAATATCAACTTCTATGTCAGATTGCTTAAAAAAGGATTCGGCGTTTGCTTTCATCTTGTTGATTGCATAATCTTTGAATCCACCAGTCATTTTCAGTTTTGTCTCATTTGAAATGACGCAATCTTCACACATCCCCATCAGTTTTTTGAACTTTTGGTCAATCCTCGTGGGAACTTTGCAAGTACAAGTTTCCTTTGGACAATTTGGGAATGAATAAAGAAAATCCCTTGCCTCCTGAACTGCACCAGATAAGTTCTTAAACGACTTTATCCTATATCCCTCCTTCTGCTCCCATTCTATTTCGGTGCCGTTAGAATTGATTTCAGTCCATTTCTCGCCTACTTCGCGTTTTTTGTTTCGCTCAGTTGATGCGTTGACATCTGAAAACCCATAAGTTTTGTTCGTTTGAAGTCGGTGTTCGCCCATCAAAAATTCTTTGACGGCTTTGACATTTTTTAATTTACTGTCGTTCACGAGATGTTAAATTGTTTTGATTTGAAATGAATGAAACAAGTTTTTCTTCGGGTATTCCGACCATTCCGGCGAACTTAACTACCGCTTTATATTTGTCGGTTGGTCTCCGAATTGAATTTGCCAATGTCGTAAATTTTGGAGATTTTTGAATTAAATCAAAAAACCGAAGCAAGTTGCCAGTGGCTTCTGGATTGAAATCTTCTTCTGTTTCTTTGATTTGACTATACAATTCTTTAAGTTTCATAACTATAATTATTTTTTGTATTTGAAATAACCTAAAACCTGATTCAACGGTCCAAATGATCCCGTTATCTTGTACAGATTACCTTCAAATGTAAACACAAAACCTTCCATTTTTGGGAATTTGTTCAAATTAACTGACTCCAAAACATCAATACCGTTCCAAAATTTTGTGTTGTCAAGTGACGGAAGCGAACTTGAATTGTATATGCGAGACAAATTGGTTTGAATCGATTCAAAATTCAATCGCTGCATTGCCGGCGAGATCACAGAATTCGTAACTAAATCAATCATTTTGGAAGTCAACAATAAAAATATATTTTTAAAATAACTAAATTCAGATTCGGTCAAATCTCCAATTGTTGTTAGTTTTGATAAATTGTAAATTTTTAAAAACCGATAAAACTGTGAATCGAGTTCGGCGAGTGTATCATCCGTATTGTTAATTTTTAATGATTCTGAACATATTACGAAATCCAAATTAATCTTGTTTTTAATTGGGTACTTGATACCATCAGATGACATCATATTATGAATGACCAATTTTAAAGTATATGCGTATCTAAATACGTTTGGGTGACTTGGATGCAAAATTTCAATGTTCAACCAAATTCCATCAAAGTTAGGCAATACTGGACATTTGGTATTTAACAGTTTCAATACATCAGTAAACAGTTGAACCTTAATTGGTTTATCAGAAAACTCCTGGGCGACTCGATCAACAGTCAACGGACTTAACGTTGGTTGACCCTTCTTATCTGACATTACCCACTGACCATTTTGATTCATCACGGTCATACTCTGACCATCAAACTTTTCAGTTGTGATAATCTTTCCCAATACAATATCGGTCAACATCTTGTGAATCTGATCAACCGTCAACGATTTATTTTCATACGGATGATCAATATGATTATCAGGTTTTAATATTTCCGATAATGGTTCTAAAATATCAAGTTTTGTATCAACAGACTTAAATTTTTGAACCATTAATTTAAACAAATCCGTATCATACCATCCCATAATTTGATAAAATCCTTCTACGCCAGCATCTGGAAGTATGCTTCTTAATATCGTCCCACTAATTTCATGACCATTCAAAGTAAAATTGGGCAAGACATACGCATATCCATTTTTATCAAAAGATGATAATTTAATATTGTTGGTATATGGTTTAAAATATGATTTACCAGATGTTATTATTCGATCCGAATCCTTTTCCCCAATCGCAAAGACGGCGGTTGTTTTTGTTGGGTCATACTTGCTCAACAATTCAGTACATTTGTAAGGACTTGAAACCTGAACAATTCTATTAACTGCGATTCCGTGTTTTTGAATAATCAATGACTTTTCATTAAAATTCAACGGACTATTGTCTCGGTTGGTAACATTAGACGTGCATATATAAACATTTGATTTCCCAAATTTTCCGCACAAATGTTTATATGCTTGAAAATGATGCGGACCAAATGGCTGGAATCGTCCAGAATAGATTACGACAAGATTATATTGCTGCATATTCACTCATTTGAATTTGAACGTCCATTGTTGAATAAAACGACCAGTCTGCGCTGGACGTGTTAATGAACGAATAATTGTAATTCATTGTATAACTGTTTGAACCAGTCGTTGGTGTGTGTATGTTGAACCAATGATCCAAATCCGTCATGTTTGGCGGCACATATCCAAAATTGTTGACTGCATTCTGTCCGTGAATTGGACCGGATGAGGTATAAGGTGTAAAAAACTGCAATTGACCATTGTTTACTTTGGCCGAACCGATGGCGCGGGTCTGCATTATTCCGCCCCACACATAAGAATTTGAACCAGCAACGGCAGAACCGCTGCCAGATGTAAACGGGTCGGCAATAGTACCAATTGTCTGTTGTCGAACTTCAATGTTCACCCCCACCAACGAAGTACTTGCTGTATAAGCAGTCGATCCATTTTCTTGATACAATAATGGAAGTGAAATATATTTGATGGCCGGCGTCGAAGTAAATGCGGGAACAGTCGTATAATCACTGTAAATTTTGTGAATCGTTCTGGATGTCAAGCGGCTTACTTCATTTATTTTTTTGTGCTGAATTTCAGTGTTTTGGGAAATTATCGTTGAATGTCCGGATGAACCAGTTGTATGATACATTTGATCAACGTGAGTAAAAAACTGACTTCCAGTTGCACCAATGATGAATCGATGGTCTTTTACATTAATCTCATCTCGTTCAATAAAATTATGATCAGATCCAGTAAAAATCAATCCCTTAATTTCAGTAACGCCATTTGCCACTAAACCACTGTTACCCAAATATGAAAATCTAAACGTATATTCTGCATTCTTTTCAATTTGTGGCATAGGTATTAAAAACGATGCAAAATTTGGAGTTGAATACTGCTCAACTTTTGGAAACAATTTAATATTATTGATATACCAATCCCCGCTCCTGACCGCGAAATTTACGGACGCAGTTGCAGTCAATGTTGAATTAAAAGAAAATTCAGCAACGCCAATATTTTTGTTGGCGACAATACCAATACAATTTCCATAATTCGTTAACAAATTCACATGAGGCTTGGCAATAATGTCCAACGGTAAAACCGAACCTGAAATATACACATCAAGTTGCGGCAAACTCGCAATAATTGGATTTTGAATAAACTTATAATCAAATTGCAAAGTATAATCAACATTTTTTCGCAAAACGGGACGATATGAATTTGCAATTGAAATAACACCATAATCAATATCGGGCAGCAAGTTGGGTTTGGTTTCAGTAACATATATCCCATTACTACTTGTCGGAGATAGTTCCATTATCGACTGACCAACTTGCGAATAAGTAAAATAGTTCGTCGCGTCATCGTATGTTATTATTTCTCCAAATTCCTTGTAACCAAGATGTTTTCCAGTGGAAATCAGTACAGATTCATCGATTAATATGTTGGAATTTTCAATCTCAAATTTCCCCATATCAACATACGAACCATTAAAACTATTGTTTGAAGTATATTCAACCTTTAAAGTTGTTACGTTGCCTGTTTTTGGTCGCAAGTTGGATATTTCAATGTCCAAATAACTTTTTGAACCAGAATCAATTGCCCACCCAACTTTTGAAAAATAAGTAAAATAATAATTTGGATTACTGACAAACGATGTTACGAGATTGAGTGACGAATCGAACAATGAAAACGGCGGATAAACTTTTGCTCTATACTGATCAATGGTATGAACAATTGAACAAGTGTAACTTTGCGTATCAACGACATTGTAAAACTCAAACGTACCATTATCAATCAAACCGTTGTCATCGTAAAAAAACGGTTCATCCATGTAAATCACGTCATAATCAAAATGTTCGTATTTTTGTTCAGGAGAATTTGTACCAACATTGTTTGTTATGATCGTGTTCTGTGCTGCAAAAGAAGTTTTACTGTCAAACACCACGTCAGTGACTCTGGATTCATACGGAACAATGTTTGTTGACTTTAAATTGGCAAACGTCCCAATACTTTTGTCCGTGCGGCGAGATGCGTTTTGTATATAAATTGGCTTGCGGGTTTCAGTAACGACTATTGTTGGTAAAACATCATAAATTGGTTTTATATTTACCTCAACATTCGTTACATCAACAATAGTTTTCCACAAGACCGTTGACGGTTCTATGATTCTGATCGGATCTGACAATTTATTGATCACGCCAGAAATATAGATTGTCGCTTTACCAAGTGCAGTTTCTGGTGTTATAAATACTGTTATTTGTCTATTACCAGAATCAACAATGTTGCTAATTTCATAATAAACCGGATTTCCAGCATAGTCTTCAATGTCAATCAACAATCGCGAGTTTTTGACAAAATTTTTCGTCGGGTTAATTGAAAACACATTTTTTCCCAATCCCAATGAACTGGGCAACGATACTCGGAAATAATTTCTGCTCACGTTGTCAGTGTCAACGTATTCAAATCCGTTCGTTTGTAGCGTATCCTTTAAACCATAAAATGTTGTATTTTTGTTTATGACCATATTTTTGAAAACCCATTGTATTTTTCAATATCAATAATCTTATCTGGCAAATCTCGCATCGATTCTATATGCGAGATTATCAATAAGTATTCATAACGATTCCGCAAAATATCAAAAAACTTTCCAAGCATTTGCAAGTTCTGCAAATCAAGTACGCCAAATCCCTCATCAATTGCCAAAAATGTTGGTCGGGGCAATGATGTGATTTCAGTCAACGCCGTTCTAAACGCACAAGACAACATGAACCGTTCCATTCCAGATGTCAATTCAACTGGCCACGAATCGCCATCTCCGTATTGAATTTGAGCAATAACATATTTGTCATCTGTTGATTCTATCTTGACCGTAAAATTAACAATATCTGCCAAAATAGTATTGACTTCGTACTCAATCAACGGCAAAACTTTTTCAAGTATCAAATACGGAACAGCATCGCGAGCGATTGACTGTAAATACAATTCGTTAATTTTAATTTCACTTAATATTTTATTGTATCTTTCAATCTTATCGGATAAAACAGATATTTCTTTTTCATTGAAAAGTATTTTTGATTGAATCGTAGAACAGTTGAATTCTAAATTTTTCCGAACTTCTTGCAATTTACGTCGTTCATTTTCCAATCTGTTTATTTCATATTTAGCAATGTCGTTAATTTCAATTTTAGATTGGTTCAATACGAATTTTCGTTTCAAATCTTCCCACTTATCCAAATCCTTCTGCGTTGTTTCCAACTTAGATTCCAACAATTCGATATCACGAAGTTCGGACATTTTATTTTGAACAATAATTCTGAATGAATGATATGCAATATTGTTTTGTTTAATCGTTTCTATTTTAGATTCAATATTTATTAATTCCAATTTATTGATATTCAAACGCGACAATAAACCCGGCAAAATTGATTGACTTTCAGTGGCGTTTTTTACAAATGGGTTCTTAATACAGTATTCACAATCTGGATCGTATTCGTGACCATTCAACAATTCAATCTGATGATTATGCGAAGTTATAGAATGTTGTAAATCACGATTGATTTGCTTCAAACTATTATATTTCTGAACTAAATCAGTATCAGATTTTAATACTGGTTCGTCAATCGACTCCAATGACTTATCAATTCCAACAAGATTTAATCGCAACAGATCAATGTCGCCCTGAATGGTTTTAAATTTTGATGCAAATGTTATCAAATTGGTTTCAATTGTTTTTAAATTGTAGTCAATTGACGCATCAATTGTTTGAATTTTTAAACTATTGTCTTTAATGTTTTGCGAACATTGTTCAATTTTCAAATCGGTAGCAACCAATTCATCTGAAATTGAAATCGCGTCTTTTCTAAGTTTATCGGTCGTTCTGGACAACAAAGACCTGTTGTTAAACAAATCTTGTGAGTCCAAATCACGGCACGTCAATTGTAACAATTTAACGTCATCCTTCGCCAAACGATATAGTTCGTCGTATATCGTAATATCCAGAAATTTGTATAGCAAATCCTTTCTCTCTTTCTGGGTTCGATCTACGAACGATTGGTTGTCATATTGACTGCTTAATGCGGTCATTATGAAATCATCATACTGACCAACATATTCTCGGATAATTTTATTTGTGCTGTCGCGATCAATTCCATTCAGCAATGTCCGACCATCTTTATCTATTATCCAAAAATTAACATCGACTCTAACTGCGCCTTTGTCGTTCTTTTTTCCAATTCGTTCTATTTCATAATGACTACCGTTATGTTCAAATTCAAATTTACATTTAAAATCAGTGCGTTTATTATTGAGTATATGCACACCTTTACTCGTTCGGGTAGTTTTATCGTACAGCGCAAAACACAATATATCAAACAATGCTGATTTACCTTGCGCATTAGGACCAAAAACACCATAAACACCACTAAAATTTGAAAAATCAACGCGATTATCGTCTCCGTAAGAAAACATATTTGAGAACTCTAATTTTTTTGGAGTCCAAACAATGTTTTTGTTGCCGTATTTATCGACAATTTTCAAATTATATTGCCGATTCAACTCAAAAACTTTATTCAAGTCGTCATCAGAGACACTCGTTGTCGTGTCGAGATATTCGCCAATACATTCATTTTGGTACATCACATCGCGAGAATTTCCAATTGACTGCGAATGTCCAAATTTATTTGAAGATGTTTTTATTTTTTGTTTTGACAGTTCAACGATTTGATATTCTTTTGAAAATTCATCTATTATTTGATTAATTCGTTCAACTGACGTATTCTCATATTTTACACGAAGGCGTACTTTTTTAGAAATGTTGGCGGGCATCCAAAATCGCCCGTCTTCAACTCGAAGTGTATGATAACAATAGTCATTTTCAATTTGTTCAAATTCTGATCGTTTAGTTTTTACATTCCAAACTAATACTCCGTGACCGGATACATCTTCCCCAAAAGATTGTTGAACTAAACTACCGGGATACGCAATCGTCTGACCATAATTCAAATATTGATATTGGTGAATATCACCCAATAATGCCAAATCAAACCCATCAAACATTCCAACATCCACATGACGAGTACCAATTTCATAACCAGTATCTGTCACCGCGCCATTGACAGCAGCATGACATAAGGCGATTTTATATTTTGATCTGATTGATTTTGCAAGTGTCCATTCGCTTGAATTCACAAATTGTGAAAACACTGAAAATTTAACATCAGGATAATTTGGAAGCGAATATACTCCGTTATCCCTCCAATAAAATAAATTTGAATGGTTCAACGCTTTTACAATCGGCGACAACGCATCGAGACGATTTAAATTATTCAGGGTCGCATCGTGATTACCACATATTACAATGGTAGGACAACGTTGTGCGCATTGAAAAAGCAAATCAGAAACCATTTCTATAAGTTCGGGGGACATTTCGTTTTTATTGTGAACGATGTCGCCGCCTAAAAATATAACAGAATCTGAATCCTTGTTCTTGTCAATAAATTGATACAACCGATTAAACACTTGCTGATATTCAGCATGACGTTTGTACAGTCTCAAATGTATGTCACTAATATGGAAAATCTTACTTATTAAAGTCATTCACAAAAGTTTCGTAATCTAATAATGCAAAGTCGCCATCAAAACCAACAGGGAACATTAATTTTAAAACATCATCATGATTCACGATGGCAATGCATCCGTAACCTTCGCAGATTATAGGCTTTACATGATTGGTCTTTAATTTGTTAAACTCCTCTATAATAGAAAAATCTCCATCAAATCCAATATCAGACTGTTTACAGTATTCAACACTAAATTCCGCCATGATTTTTTAATGATTTTTTAAATGTTTTTCGGAGTTTGTCCTCAAACTCGCCAGTCGCATCATCCATCAAATTGGATTGGATTTCAGACGTGGTAAGTCCGATACTAAAACTATCGTTGACATCGTCGAGTTTCGTATCGACAATCGGTGTCGATTCAACTATTTTCGGTAAAAGGATATTATCTGTGACAACAATTGGTCGATTGTCCATCACAAGATCATCTACCCAACGCGAAGCAGTTACTAATTCAAAAAACTTTTTCAATTCGTGCGGGATGCGTTTATATTCATAATGTTCAACAACATCACCTTTTGTGAACCGTTTCCAACTTCTCGTGCATTTGTACTTTTGCATAATTCTTACCTTTTAGTTTTTGTTTAAATTTAAAATCAAATATTTGGGATTCAGTGATTATTTCAGCCGAATCTATATATTTCCACGTTTCATCATGACCTAAACTTGACGGGTCTTCGTTTTCTGGAAGAGCGACCTTCCAAATTTTTATACCGTTTTTTACAAAAAATTCTGCTGTTTTATATATGTCGTCCAACGCATCGCCATCCAAACAAATATAAATATCAGTAATCCCATTTTCAAGTATCTTGCATTTAAGGCCATCGGATATTGACTTTCCGTACAATGGGACAACATTTCGCTTAACCACGATTGCATCAAGTTTGGATTCAACCAATACTAAATTGGATTGCCAATCAATTAATAAATCATCACCAATCAAATGCTTTTTTGATACAGCGGGAGTTAAAAACTTGCACTCAACATGATTGTGAAACGTCCTTCCCGAAAAATAAGTAAGTTGTCCTGTTTCATCGTAATTCGGAAATATCAACATACCATCATATCGGCCGTCTTGACAATAGCCAATGCTGTGCTTCACTATGTCGCGCAGCGTAACATTTCTACTCAATAAATATTTAAGTGCTTTTCTAAATAAAGGAGATTCCCATTTTACCCAAAGTGGCCGATATTCTTTTGGTAATGAAATGGTGGTAAAACGATTGGTCTGTTTTTTATTTGTTGAATGTGTCCAATATGTTTTACTGCGTGATATTTGATCTGAATTGCAATTTATTTTCCTAAGCAAACCAGAAATTGAACGGCCTTTTGATTTGCAAACCCAACAATTCCAATATCCATATTCAATTGAAATCCCAAGTTTGGGTTTCCGATGCCGACAGAACGGACAATAAAATTCAACGTTGTCATGTCCGGAAAATTTATACAGACCAAGTACACTGGTCAAAAACGCCAACTTTTCATTTCTAATGTTACTCATCTATGACAAAGATAAGTAAAATATCTGAGAAAACCAAATTTATTTTAAATGGACATCATTCCTCAACTTCTTCGATTTTTATAATCTCGTCCACCTCATACTCGCGTTCAACAATTCGTATCGCAGCAGACTCCGTCCGCGCATCAACAAAAATAGTTTCTTTATTCCCGTCGAGCGTCCGAAATGTTATTTTAAATTGCTTATTATACATTTCTTCACGAATCTTTCTAATAATTGATTTCAATTTCATAATTACCTTTTTATTTGCGTTCTAAGCGACTTTATTTTTAAAATGATAGTGGTGTTACTTTCCCCTTAAAAAACTTGGTGTTGGCGATATGGTTATTATAAGAAGGGATAAATAACACATCTTTTTTTATCTGAAAATATGTTTCATAAAAAGATATGTCGGTCTTTGTTTGACAAAATAATAATATCTCTCGCTGGAAATTATCCGCGCCTAATATCTTGATATCATTTTTCAAATCAATGCTACTGCCCCAATATGTTTTCCAATCGGTTTCCTTTATATCTCGCTTAAACTTTTTTCGTTTGTTTTCCGGCAAAAGTTTTTCTTTATTTGTCAGAACCTTTTTTCGATTAGAGGTCAGCATCTTACGACCAACATACGTCCGATTATCAATTTTATTTGTTATTTGATAAATAAATCCAATACTGTTTTCAGGTATTTCAAAGTTGTTTGTTTTGTTGTATATCCACATTTTTATTTTGTTTAAGCGTCCCATCGCGCAATAATATTCAAATCAACGTCATCTCGCATAGCAAGTGGCTGGTTTAATTTTGCAACTGCCATCAATTCGCCAGTATCATTGTAATATCCGATTGATGTTGCATACGGATAAAGACTTCCAGTCACCATATCGTCTATCAATAAATCTGTTGCATAGTTTTGTCTGGCGGATGGGTTTTGGCTGAGGTTAAAGTCGCCTTTCTTTATTCTTGAAAGTATTTCATATTGATAGATTGTATGTGTTCCGCGATATTGCATATACCATTGAGCATCAAACAATCGATGAAGTTTACTAAATACATTTGGAGCAGTCGGTGCAAACGTATAGGCTGGGTCTTTCGGATGCACGTTATTTATTACAACTATTCCGGTTTTATAAAATATATTACCAACGCATACAGTATCACGAGGATTTTCATGAACTATCAGACCTATTTGAAATTCTGATAATGCTTTGTTATAAAATCTAACATCTTCTATATCTCCTCTAAAATAATCATTCATTTGAGTACCCGCCGAACCAATACAGACATCATGCTTATTTGATATAGTTCCGGCAAAGGTTGCAGTAGATACGGGATTATTAAGATACAATAATGTGTACAAACTCCCAGACCTGGTTGCAGATATCCAAGTATTATCTCCGGGCGTGCCGGCCGAACTACTTAAATGAACAGTAGTTATTCCGTCAGATGCCTTAAAATTATGTGTATAATTGCTTCCAGTAACCGTATAATATAACCAATATGGATATATAGGAGTCGCATTATTTATAGTCTTATTATATTCCCTACCCACCTCACTATTAAAAATTTGATTGTTAGTATGCGTAGATGTACCAATCCCATAGATATCAGATGTAATAACGCTTTTCTTATCAACAAGAGTCTCAATATGATATGAACTATCATGATTGATATTTTGATTAATTCGCAACTTGACCATTATTGTAAAATCCCCATTCGGGAAATTAAAATCATCAATATTCTTTAACCATATTCCACTGCCAGTAGAATATCCGAAAAACATTGTGGTTTCATGTGATTGATCACTTTCACAAAATATAATATTCTTTCCTATTCCATATCCACTGGATATCTCATGACTTGTATATGGAACTAATATTTCAGACACCATTCTATAAGATTCATCAACAGCAGAGGCTTCAGGTGTTTCCAATGTACCAGCACGATTGGTCATCCATTTTGAACCTATTTGAGTATAAATTCTATTTGGATTAATCCGTAATAATTTATTATCTATACCATAAGAATAGATACTTGCCGAGAATGCCAAGTGATGCTGCGGAATATATAAATTACCATATCCATCATCTGAAATATGAAATATGTTTGAATCAACTGAACAAGTCAACTGAAAACTTCCCGGTTTGATTTTCTCACCCATATCATGATATGGAATAGAAATAATACTGGCGGAATGATTTAGGAATTTGTATGTCCAGTTTGGACTGGTGTGTTCAAGTGATGCGTATGCGTCATAAGGATAACGATAGTATTGGGCATCTATCCAATTCCAAATTACGCTTTTGTACGAACCATCAAAACTGTTCGTCGCGTAATTTGATGTTTGATTTGTACCAATTGGAACTTTTTTTGAGTTGTAATGCGCATCCCATATCATGTACCCACTTGAACTGTCCTGAACTTGGGTATATTCAATATAATGTTTCTTGTGAACCTGAAAGGGACGCAAGGTGAAGTCCTGCTTCAAGATCGGAGAAAAAACGTGTGGGATCATTTATGCTATCATTTGTTCAAGTTTGTTTAAATTTGCATCAATCTTTTTTCCCTGAGATTGAAATTTCGGAAGCAGGGATTTCAAATAATTCCCGATTTTCAAAAAGAAATCACCAATCTTGCTTTCACGAATGATTGATTCTGTTTTTGAAAACGCAAGTCCTGGTTTTACGCGGGTGAATTTTTGAGTAATTTTAAGTTCGTTTAAAATCTTAAACTGAACGTCTTGATTGACTTGTGTCATAGCGAAATCCAGTGCTTTCTCATAACTAAACGTTTCCCGTTCTGCTACATCTCGCTGTATTGTCATTATAACATTTTTTGTTCGCGCCAATCTATCGCCATCTTTTTTCATTTCCTCAAACAATCCCCAAATATCATTCATTACTCCGCCAACTTGTTTTTCAAGACCCGAAATGTTAAGTTGTTTTTTCAATGCCTCCATCTGAGCAAGTCCCGCCGACAGTTGTTCTTGCAGTTTCGCTAAATCTTCAATTGCTTTTTCTATTTTTGGATCAGTAATATCTCGTTCATGAAGATTTTCAATTTCTTCGCGAATTAATTTCCGCAACAATGATTCTTTTTTTGGCATCATTTTTTGTATCCTTATCTTCATTATACCTCGTCCGTTGACTGTGGGCAAACCAAATTCATCCGAGCCTATTTCTTTCACGGTGATTTTTTTGTTTTTAAACCTTCCGGCAAGAATCACGTCGCCGATTTCAAGTGGAATGGTTATCATTTTTTTTATTTTCCGAATTTTCTTGTGCCATGTACACCTTTATTTAAAAACCCGGACTTTTTGCCGGAAGTTGATGACTTTCCAGGATCTTCACTATATAAATACGATATTCGGACATCTAAATATCCATGCTTATCGGGGGTCAATCGTGATTCAGAGGTTTTTATAGTTGCCAAATCATAATGATTGCGGGATTCTGCGGGTTTAAACTTAATAAATTGTACTTCTACCGATCCTATTGACAATCCTTTATACCAATACCACACAGTATCGCCTTCGTTGATATTTTTTAATTGTGATTTGGTCATCTCGACTATTACGTTCCGAATGACGTTCCGTAATTTTAAAATATTGTTCATTTTTTAATACTTTATCTTTACATTGAAAAGTGCTTCCGTCGTGTAACTTTTCATCACAGTATGACTTAATTTCCCAACTGCGAGACATTCTCTATTTGAATTGTACATTCCGACTGACGTGATGTAGACTTTGTGATTCAATTGAAAATCACTGATTATTTGCCCAAGACTTCCAGTTTGATATGTCGGATTATTGGTAAAATTGTAATCAAAGTTTTTTACCCGAACAAAGTATTGTTCCAAATATTCATATTTGATTTTTCTTGCTTGAAATCCAAGATAATCACCACTATCATCCGTATAAAGTGCCGAACCTGACATTGATTTTAACAGTTTATCGGAATTGTAACCAGCAATGTCAGAACCAGTAACTGTCAGAAACGATGCTGAAACATCAAGTGCATCGGCATCCAATAAAATCACTCCCAACCGCGGAAATGACAATCCGTAAACTCGTGGATTTGTTGAATTGTATGTACCCGTCTCTAAATTACCTGAAACAATGTAATGGTATTCTCCACCATTATTTACACGATGAGTTCGTTCGTCGTTCAAATCAGAATAATGATACGACATTGCATTTGAATTCAACAAACTGTAATTCAATCGACTGTCGTCGATTAACCTGATTATATTGCCAGCAGCACCCAATTTTACATTTGAACCAGTATGTGCATTTCTATTACCATTTCCAGTTAAAAATTGAGAACCTGAAAGTTGGTGTAAATTGAGTTCAACATGACCTTCATCTAATCTATCTCCCATCCGTTCACGATTGACATTGATAACATAGAAATGATACATTTCTTTTTCACCCATCGTAAACCGTTCAGTTCCCGGATTCAAACAAAGACTTCTGTATTGACCATAAATTGCGTTTGTTTGAGTCAATCGATCATATCCACCAGAATCCTTGCTTCCACTTCCGCCATCATGACCATACACAATATCAAAATGTGGTTCTGCGCCACAACTATCGCAAATTGTTTGGTAAACTGTTCTATTATATGACGATGTTGGCTGTGCGGAACAAGTGTGATAAGTAAGCATATTACCAATTACACTTCCGCTCGGATCAAGCCAAATTCCAGAAGTTGTCTTAATCCGCCGTATTGGAAGTTTGTCTGCGTTATCAATCAGCGTATAAACTTTTCCAGATGACATCTGTTCTGGACAATTTATACCGTAAGTTGCACATTCATCAACTGGAATTGGATCTCCTGGCGGCCCATCCGGCGGGATTTCTGGACAAGTTTCCCAAATCGACATCGTTAACCATTGTTGCGTAACCGCATCCCATGAAACCCAAGTCGTTCCCGATTGATTTATTCCATAATTTAATGGAATAAGTTGTGATGGATTCGCAGGATTTGGATACATCGCTGTTGACTGAATATTTCCAGGTAACAACAAAAATTCCGCTTTGGTTATTGAATAACCATAACTCGGAATGTATATTCGTTCAGGTAAAGGAGTCTGTTCGTTTACCTTTAATTTCCACCACCGTTTATTGCAGTTGTTGAAAACATATTTCTCTTCGGGATTTGCGCCTTCGTTGCCAAGAAATGGCGATGTAGGCGTTCCAGCAGGTGGAATGTTTGGATTACTCAACAAATTTTGCTGATAACGAATATAGTCCGCTTCGGATAAATTCGTTGGTGTAACATTGCCAATTCCAAAATTTTTAACTTCTCCAAACATTGTTTTAAATTACTCCATTAAACGAACATACTATTCAATAAAATCAAGCCTGCCCAAACCCATTCCAATTTTACCTTAACAAGTGCTTCGCTTGCAAAGTTCTTTTTGATTGCGCGGCTTGTTTTTGCGACCGCAATCAAATCCTTAGCATCGTTATACAGACCAACAGTTGTTAGATAAACTTGCGGATCCCCAATAAAAGTTGGTTCCGCTAAATCACCTTCACTTCCAGTTACGAAAGTTGGATTGTTGCTGAAATTGTATTCTTGATTTTTAACCCGAACAAAAAAGTGCGTTGATTTTACTTTTTCAGAACTTCTACCCTGAAACCCCAAATAATCTCCGCTATCGTCAGTGTATTTGGCTGATCCAGAAATCGATAATGCAAGTTTCCAAGCATTGTCTCCCGGAATTTCAGAACCAGTAACAGTCAGGAACGAACAGGATTGGTCAAGTGTATTCCCGTTCAACACCATAACGCCTAATCTGCGATATAACGAACCATAAACGTGTGGAGCACTACTATTGTAAACTCCATCTTCAAGTGTACCAGAAACGATTTGGTAAACTTCTCCGGCGTTTGTGACCGTTGCTGAATTAATGCGACTGTCATCAATCAACCGAATAATTTTTCTGGTCGGGAGGATTTTTACGTTTGAACCAGTATGGGCGTTAACTGGATTTCCACTTGCCATAAATCCGGAACCCGACAGTGCATGAAGATTAAGTTCAATATTTCCCTCGTCAAGTGCTTCACGCATTCTTGCTCGCGCAACATTGATCACATAAATATTGTCAGTTGCAGTTCCACCAATTACAAACCGTTCAATTTCAGGATCAAGACATAATTGTTTGTATTGTCCATAAATTGCTCGTGACGGAGTGTCGTTGATTTGGCCGCCTTCGTCTGCCGAACCACTTCCCTGCTTATGTCCCCATGCAACCGCGAATTGAACTTGACTTCCACAATCACTGCTGGCAGAATTGTATATTTCATAATAATATCGCGTACTTGTTGATGTCTGAGCGGAACTGGTGTAAAAGGTCAACAAATTACCAACATTTCCAGACCACAATGCTCTCGTAATTGTTTCTTGCTGATTTGGAACAATGTCACCATTTTCAAACCGCGTAAATATTCGCCCCGAACCAAGATTGGCGGGCGGAAGTGGTAGCGGATTGTTCGGAATCGTTGGCATTGGATTGTATGGTAACGTTGGTGGTGGATACAATGGTCCACCAGTTTGGGGCGGATTATCAATATTGTTGTTCAAATTGCCACCAGTATAAGTGACGTTATGAACCGTATTGTTTTCATCAACAATAACAAATGCGCCGTTGTTTGCTGAAAATCCGGGAACACCAATTCCGGGCATCGTCTGCTTAATCGTAGGTGTTAAATTCTCAACGATTGACGGATCATTTGAAATCGGGGTGACTGCATACCCGCCCTCGACCAGTTTTCCAATCTGAGACGAATCAACTTTTGGAACTGCGGCTGCTTGGTTCGCCTTGTTTATTGAAAAATTTGATGCATTACTTGAAAACATTTTCTGTATAACCTTTTATGGTAATGAAATTGGGCTTTGTCCGGTCAACGGAACGTTTGGAGTAGTGTTTGTGGTCACTTTTCTAACAGTAACCGTCATTACAGTACGTCCACCAGTCTCGTTTCCAATGATCGTCAACGTGGCAGATTTACTTGCCAATTGCAACATATTAGCAACAATCTTAATTGACTTGCCAGCGATCGTAACTGATTGTCCAGATTCGTTCTGTGACAATGGAGGAGCAATTATGTTTCCACCGCCAGCATATTGTTGACCCGGAGCAATTTGATCAACGTACATACTGCAAACATCTGAATCTGAAAGCACAAACGTATAACCAAACGTCGTGTTTCCTTCTGTGTAGTTGATGGTCTGCGGTGTAATGATCAGCGATTGTCCCGGATTTAACGTGACTGTTGATTGTGGAACTGAAATGACTGGAATACGAACTGTTTTTCGCGGCAGCGTTACCAGTTTATATTTCATATTCTGCGTTTCGTCCGGCACTGCTTCGGTTATGGGCAGGTTTTCAATAACTACTCCATAATATTGCGTTCCGAGTGGGTGATCGCTGTTCCACAACGAATAATCAATTTCATCGTCCGCTAATGCGAAGTGGGTGATGTTGAATTCGTTTCGCCCGCGAGCCAAAAGTTCACGGCCTCTTTTAGTCAATCATTTTGTTATCTCAAAGGCTTTTTATCCCTTGATTCTATCAGTTTTATTCCTGATAGTTCGGCGTACATTTTCAACCAATTCATAACTTTGGTTGTTGGGCACTCTTGGAAGGATTATATTTATTCACCTTCTACGCTCTACACTATTTTATTGCCTTTCGCGATCAATAAAATTAACACGGTATTCGCATTTCAGCCTTCACCGTTTTTGCCCAATTATTTACCCGTTAATTACTTAATGGGGCGACATTTGACTATCGCATCCACAACTATGCCACTTGAAGTGATATATGCCATTTTTGTTTTAAACCTTTTTAATTGTTAATATTTTAATTTGGGAAAAATATATTTTCAATATCATTATAATATTCTTCCATCTGAATTAATTCATGTTTTTTATAGTTTTTACGACATCTATAACGAATAATATCACAGTTCAACAATTCTTTTATTCTATGATGTTTGACTATATGTTCGTTTTTAAGTTTCCCATTTTTAAACTTTTGGTGTTCGTCAATTTCTATCCATAAATTTAAACGCTTACAATAACCATCCGCATAATAAAAACACTTATTTTCAACATCGTGTATTTTAAATTCCCCAAACTCACTTTCAGCGTGAACAAAAGTTGTATTGAATTTTTCACGCAGTTTAGTATCTATAAATACAATGGTTTCTTTGTTATAACCCGGTTTGAATTTATATTCGTAACCAAGTTCGACCATGCGTTTTTTATTTGATTCGGAAACTTTGCGGTATTGTTCACGTTTTTCTCGCGGACTTCGTTTGTTTATATTATCCTTCATAAGTGATATTATATCATTTCGTTTGTCATCCGAATAAGCAGCCCATCGAGTTTTATGTATATCACTTAACAATTGACGTTTTTCTTCCGGAGTTTTGTTCCCGTATGTATCCTTTAATCGTATCCGTCGGTTTTTTTCTTCATAAGTAAACCTACAATCAGGACATTTTAAAGGTTCGTTTCGTTTTTTATTTTTAATATTTGCTTGCGCAAACGAACCGATTGATGTATATATCAAAAAATTATCACAACCTCCACATTTTATCTTCCAATCATCCGGGTTTCTGGAATAAATTCGTTTTTCGCTAATCTGTCCTTTATGCGATTCAATATTTTTTGTCGCATATTGTTTAACTCGATCATCTGTTTCTTTAGTTAAGCCTTTGTTCCAAGGAATTCTTTGTTTTTGTTCCGTCATTAAGCCATTTTACTATAAATATTATTCTACCCTTAAATTTCCAATGATACCATCGTCATAATAAAGTGCTTGCGAATTGTTGATCGTAATTGTTATAACCGGACCACCATCAATCGTATCTGACGAATCGATATTAATTCCAGCACCAGTTAATTTTGAGCCAACAAATCGTCCCTTATTTCTTTGACCACATTCATCAATTTGATAACCAGCACAATCCAAACTTCGTGAATAATACATCCCATACGATTTTGAAACTGCGGTGTACCATTTTTTCAAATAAGGAGTTGAAAATTGTCCGCTTGCACTATAATGATAAATGACTTTTTTATAACAGCAATCAATCGGCATTTGTTGATAAATTGACATCGTTGGACATTGACTTCCAGAATATCTTGTTGGAATTACGTCAAGTACACCACACAATCCAGTCCTAATTGAACCAGTATCTGGATGATGCGGAGCAGTGATACAAACTTCTGGTGGAAATGGAATCGATCCAGTTAAGTATTGGTATTCATAGTTGACTTCTTCAAATGTTTCAATTGATCCGGTTTTGTACAGATATTCATATTGGACATCATAAAAATCACTTGCACTTGTTTCCAAATATTGATACTGCATACTGGACGTGATGAAGTCCGTATTGATAGTATCTTCATAAAATGGTTCAGTTACGACTGGTCGCTTTGCCAAAACTATCTTGTTTCTGTGTAGATTGTCATCTTCAACCAACACCCCTGGAATATAATCTGCTCTGGCAGGAACTAATTGTCTGATTTGTTCAAAAAACGAATAATCATAAACACTAAAAATGCGAATGAACGCATTTAAATCAACCCGTTGTTGATACTTTTGAAAATATTGTTCACTGTATCTACGAAGTTCAGAATATTCGGTTTCCCATTCGTATTCAGGATCGCCTATGTAATCATCAAGTTCATAATATCCAGCATGATTGCTTATTTCATTGTTGACTTGATCCGTCGGACTAAATACGATTGCCAATCGGTTCGTATCAAACGTTGAACCATCAAACGAGCCGACCGAAACTTTTTTCTGGTTGTTCAACGTTCCCATCAACACACTGTCTTCCAATCGGATTTTTTCACTGTGCAATGTGTTTCCGCCAATTGTCGGCGCGAAAACATACGTCGTTTCCGAATGCGGTAAATATTGATCCGATTGGCTACTGGTATTAAACCCTATAAAAGATGCAGTAGTAAATGCACTTGCTTTTTGGTTCGGATGACTTGAACTTACAAAATTATAAGTTGAGTGATCATATTTTTGGGTATCCAAACCAAGTGGAAAATATCGATGCAACGTATAAAAACTTCCCGTATCTGTATCATCATGATAACTTGCCGGGTTTAAAACGTGTTCATGAAAAATATCAGTTCGGTACGTTGTAAAATATTCTTTGTACCCCTGCATATTTCCAATAAATCGTTGAGTATCACGAGTATTTCCACCAGACCAAAACGAAGGATGTCCCCCTAAACATATCTTATATCGATTAGTGTTATTATTGGTGTTGTTTTCGTTTGCGCCGAATCGATTCCGGGAATTGTCAACAGAACTGGTGAAATAAAAACTTGATGTGTGAACAATTCGTCCATATAAATTATCAGATGCTCTTGCAACATCAATATTCAATCTAAACCCACCAGTCGCTTCTGAACTTAAACCCAAAAATGGCACATCATTCCACAATCGAACCGTCCAAAAATCATTGTCGTACAACGGAAGATACGAACTGCTAACCGACAATACATACGATGATCCCGATGTTTCAACCATGCTGTATCGCAAATATCCATAAGAATAACTTCCCGAATATTTTGTATTGGCGTTACCAGTCGTGTGAGCATTTGAGTGAACCAATTCCAATTGACAATACGATGTAGATACATCAAGTATGCTCCACAACGACATTGATACGCTGGACGAATAATTGGTCTGAAACCTAAATTCAAGTGTGTCTGGTACTCGGTGATTTCCTCCCCAAGATCCAGATCCGACAGGAAGTGGTAATCGCATAAATTCAATGTACTGCGATCCACTAAAATGAAGTTTGTATGAAAACTTGTCCTCAACCAAACTTGGTCGATAACCATCTAAACTCTGGCCGCCATATTCTTTGATTGAAATCAACGTTTGCGGAATGCCATAGATTGACATCATCGCCTTAACTGAACGCTGAGTCCCCTTCGTTTTTAAAAGATATGGCAGGTTGTTGACGATTCGTCGCCAGATCTGTTGGGTTTGATTTTCATGCGATATGTTGGTAAAACTACCAGTCCCAGATAATAGTTGACCAGACTCATTTGTACCAAGTTTGTATTTCCATAAATCAGAAAGTTGTCTGGTGTTTTGTAACTGCCAACCAAAACTCTTTCCAATATAATAACTTAAATCGTTACTGAACCCTCTATGCGGACTTTCATCTCGTTCGTGAATTTTGGTCAATGCTTTTACATATCCGTACATCACGTCAAAATGCTGTCCGACCATATCGACAAACGTAACAAAGTCATCGTTGCCCGGATCCATAACCAAATGTTCTGGAACGGCATAATATAATCTGTTTACATTGTCTTCATCATAAGCAGATGCAGAATAAATTAACGTGTCGTACCAAGTTTCAACAATGCTTGCTGATAATGGATGGTTGACCCAGCGGCTTCCAGAAATATATTTTGGATACGGTTTTAAACTTCCGCTTAAATCGTGAGTAAAAATACTGGACGTTGATTCATAGTACATCCAGCGTTCCCACGGATCAAAAGTGGATGTGATTCCGTCAATTCGTTTTTGAGTCTGATCGATTGCACCACTTACATAATATGTATTGACTGCTGATGATGAACCGAGTGCAGCAACGCTTCCATTGTATTCTTCAAGTTTTGATATTTTGTAATGGAAATTTCTTGCGCGTTCTTCCGCACTTGAATAAAATATAAAGTTTTCAAACGCAGTAAAATCAATATTTAATCGTACACCAGAACCAGACAATGAATTTTCAATTATCTGCTGAGTGGTCGGCAAATCACTATCTAACAAGTCTTCCCAATTCTTAAACGACGTCGCATTGCTTGTGAACGCAGTAGTATCCAAATAAAAATTCGGACCACGCATGATATTGGTTTGACCAAGACTTAGCGGATTGGTTAATACGACGGTATCAATATACGGATCAACAACTTCAAATCCGAACCAAGCAGTATTGCGTTCAACTACATCATCAAATAATGGTTGATAAAGTTTTACATAAAATATGGATTCGTTGGTTGGTTCAAATCTGATGTTGGTTATTTTTTGAATCTTATTATATCCAAAATTAACAACCAAACCATTTAAAATATCATTTTGAATTAAACCATTTACATAAGTTTTGAACTGGTTTATTTCAGAAATATACTTTTTATCAACTGTAAACTTTAATTCCGTTCGATCCGGAGAGATTTCATGCAGGATGACTTTTTGTTGATCGAAACTTCCCCAAACCTGTTGAAATAAGTTTAGCGCAACTATATAACTACCACGTTGAATATTTGCGTCCCGAAATACTTTTGACATATCAAAAAGCAAACTCTTTGTTTGATCGTGATAAGTCGCGTATCCTGCATTATGATTTCCAAGTATGTAATCGCCATAAAACGAATATATATGAACTTCGCTGATTTGATTGTTCAGTAAGTTCACATCATTGGGAATCAATTGGATTTCATCGAGTATGGACAAATCCACGTCGGTATAGAGTTGACCGTACTGTGGGTCGTTCAACTTTAAAATTGTTTCCTGATTGATAAATCGTAATAGGCTCATTTGAAACTATAATTCTTTTCGGAATGTTTTACTGCCAATCCTTTTGCAACAAAACTATCCCAAAGTGCAATACCGTCCGATGAAAGTTCATGTACTATTTCACCATTTGATAATTTTCTTGGTTGTGTAGAACGCAATGGTTTTTTTGTTTTTTGTTTTGATTCGGTGTTCATCAGAATATAAAATTCTGTCGCAATTCCAGTCCGTTTCAATTCGTTCGGGATTAAAACATTTCTGACAATATAGCCGTCCTTACTTTTTAAAACCGCGAACATTTCCGGACGTTTGCGTTGAACATGAACATCTTTTTCAATATCATATACCGAAAAACTACCTTCGGATGTTTTAAAATCTTTGATTTTATGGAACATCGGATGCGCTTCGAGCAACATTTTGTTCAATATATGTCGTAATTTCATTTAATGCCTTTTCATGTATTTCCCAATTGAGCCAACTGCAAGTCCAGTTGCGCCTTTGTTTGTTGTGCTGCTGCTTGATCTGCTTGCGCTTGCGCAATAGCAGCATTAGCAGCAGCAGCATCCGCAACAGATTTTGCTTGTGCGGCAGCGGCACTTGCCGCGCTTGCAGCCGCCTGCGCTTTAACGGCATCTATTTGAGTTTGAGCAGCAGCCTTCGCATCATTTGCAATTCCTTGACCAGATTTTGCGTTGTTCGATAATTGATTCAGTTTTTCCAAAGTACTTTGATCTTCAAACTCTGGTTTCCATGAACTTGATTTATCTGGAACAAATCCTGCTTTTGTTATGTCCTGACATTGTTTTTCGGTCAGTACCCGAACCGATAAAAGTGTTTGACTTCGTTCGGCCAACATGACTTCCAATGTTTTGTAATTTGGAATTTGTTTGGCCGTGTTCTCACTGTCCATCACATAATAAGTATATTGATTGGCAGGTTTGGGCAAACTGTTTGAAGTAGTGCATCGGAATATCTGACCATCTGGCAATGAAAACAAATCTGGCGGGATGATTGGTTCTGGAACGAAATATTCAAAATCATTACCAACGTAATCACGAATTGATAAATCCGAAACGTGGATTTTCATCGGAATAAAGTTGAGATAAACTTTATCCTTATCGGTAGGCAAAATATAAGAACCAGCACTGTTTCTACTTGACAATTGATAGTTTTGATTATCAATTACGGCTTGCGGCATATAATCAATAGTCTGTCCTTCTTTCGGAATGACGGTTTCTACCAGTTTAGCATTACTGCTATATCTGTCAAGATATTTTATATTGTTTATGGTCAATTGCATTATGTCAAAAAATCCTTAGCGGCGCGAACGGCGGCATCGTAAGTTTTATATCGTTGAAAGTCATCATTGGTTAACGGTTCGCCGTTGTCAACGATGAATGACCAATATTCATTTTTGTCTCCGCCAAGTGCAAGTGCTCCCCACATTTTAGCGGGAATGATTGAAAAGAATATAACCAATTCACCTTCAATTATTTTTGAAGTTAAATTATGTACCGTTGTGGACGGCGATGTCCAAGTTGGATTATATTTTTTAAAAACTGCGAGCAATCGCTCGGTATTAACTTCAGTTAAAATTTTTTTAAGTTTCATATTTTAATATTTTAATAAATTTAGACACAAAAATATTGAGTCTCAATCACAACTTCAAACATTTTCAACGATTTATTTTAAAAATAAAATTTTCATCAACATACCTGACAATTCCATCATCAAATTCACTTTTAAAAACCAGTTTGTAATATCGTTCAGGCATCAATGAATAGCAGTCCATTTTAATATACGCACCATTTACGTCGCAGTTGACCTTCGTTCCCGGATTGTGGAATGGGACAAAAACTTCATCAGTTACATTGTCCATTATTTGAAAATAAGTATTTGAAGGTGGACGTTTTGTGGTAAGATAATTACTGCTCGTCACGTATGTTTGGACTGGATAACGTTCTCGCACTCCAACTTTTATTTTTGAAACTTCATTTTCATTGAATGAATCTTTTAAGTTTTTTAAATACAATACAAAATCATCGTCTGAAACTTGATTGATTGAACCAGTTCCCGAATGATCAATTGCATTCCAAAACACTTCAAGTCTTGGGACGTAAATCGTATGAGTATCTTTACTGAAAAACTTTATTGAACCAAGAATTGAATTGGATTTTTCATCGGTTTCTGAAAACTTTAAAATTAACCCATCATTTGTAATTGAACCAATCAACCAACTTCTGACAATTGATGTCACGTCCATGCGAACGTCCGGTTCTTGATAGTTAAACGATTGAGTCGCGAAACTTGATGTGAACCAGTTTCCACCACCAACTTCATTTGAATATGATGCAGTAACGGTTGAAGCCAAACTCGACGTTGGCCAAACTATTGCGCTCAATTTACCCGAACGATATTTCCAACTTGCACCATTTGTGATTTCAGGTTCGTTGTTGTAAAATCCAGTCCCGTTTTCCCACGAACCTGAAATTGGATGTGCATACAAAGTATATTGAATTGGAAGTTCAGTTGCTTCTGTTGCACGGATGTTCAAATAATACGATGCTGACAAATAAGTTTGATTGTTCATTAAATCGATCAAATCAAACTTCATCAGTATTCGTGAATTGTATGTCCCCTCATAGGTTTGATACGTTCCATCTTCCTCCACAGTATAAAGGGATGGCGCGCCCATTGACGCTTTGGTCAATTCAATCACCGCATCTGTTCCCACATTTTTATATGGAAAACGTTCGTAAATGGTTGTATCGGAAATTGGAAATAATATTTTGTACATAATTTAATTTTACATTTATCAAATTTCAGCAACTCTGACCTTCAAATCTCTCTTCGGAAATCTAACTTCAAATATCGTCGGATCAACGGACGGATATAAAATTCCATTCCGAATTGCCACATCACAGTCATAAACATTTCCTTGGTATCCCTGGTTGCGATTTACCAAGTTGTTAAATTTGATTGAAACAACCGTTTGAACACCTTCCACCCTATCAATTTCAGTTGAAATCTTTGAAATGATTATCGGTTCGTTTATTCCCATTTTATCATTATCAAATAGTTCAATTAACCTGTTCACACATTTCAACAAAACTTCGTTTGAATTTTGATCCGGATAAGTTATGATTTCAACATCAATACCAATATTAACAATGTACGGGTCTTTGATATTGATAGCATCAGTCATTAATCTATATTGTTTGAAATATTGACGCAAATTTTCTTTCATTGCTTCGTTGCAAGTTACGAAATTTTTATTGATATCATAACTTAAAACGTACAAATTCAATGCGTACGGATTTGGTAACCGCTCTTCATTCCACCGACCAAATTGGGTGTCTTGTTCAACATATGCTTTTGCAATTGCCCCGTATTTTGACGGCATTGTATAGCACCTTAAAATATAGTCTTCACGTGACACTGCTCGATTCTGCGCAGAAAAGTTCGCCATTGCTTCTTGTCGGACAACATCAAGTGGTCGTCGGTTCGCTCCACCAAACGCAGCGCGGGGATTGTTGACTACCAACGAATCTTTTACTGTGGTCAACACCGCATCGTTTACATTCAATTCAAACGGTTCAACAACATTTGATGAAACTATCTGGGTGATTGTATTTGCATTGACATTATCGGATTGACCAGTACTCGTAGCATAAGTTATGGTCAGTATCGTGTTTTGCGGAACCAACCCATAAGTCCGAGTATAAAGAAAATTCATCGGGTCAATCGACAGGTCAGTTACTCGTTCAAAGTAATTCAACCCAAGACCAACGTTCATCGGGTTCGGAACGATGTCTTCATCTGCTTCTGTACTTAATCCCGAACCAAATTGAATTTCTAAATTATTGTCTTTTCTAACACGAGTCACATATCTGTACTCAGTGCGTTTGTACGCAAGTATGTACGGAACTGAACTTCGGTAATTTGCCAATAATGGATCATTGTATGGAATATTTCTAATTGAAATTGGGATGCTGTCCTGCGCCAAATATGGAACTTCGTACCAAGTATTTCGTTCACTGTCAGATACTGAAATTATTTCAGTTACTGAATCATTTTCAATGACAATTTTATCGTAAGGTTTTGGATCATTGAATGCAAAAGTTTCTATATTCACTTTTCCAGAACTTGCTTTCACGTTCTTTTTCAACAAATAATATTCAATTTCTCCATCATTTGCGACTGAATATACTGAAATAGTGGTTGGATCAAACGAACTACTGAATCTGAAATCTATCGCATCAAGTGTTCGGAAATATGTTGGATTTGCATCATCAGTTGATACTTGCATATTTGGTTCAACGTACAATGCGTATCTAAAATCGGGTGCAGCATTGTTCCCTTCGCCAATTGCTGGAACTAATTGAAACACTTCCAAATCAACGCTTGCGGGAACAACCGTCTTGACTTTGTAACCAAGACTTTGTGCCAAATTATATAGGTTGATACGTTCATCTACCGTATAAATGAACGACTCGGCTAATTGTACGTCACTATAAAAGTTGGTCACGTCGGAAACATACGCAGCAAGTTCAATAAAATTCATCGCGGGGGATGACTCATTGAAATCACTCAGCGTGTTCGGAAAATAATTTTTTGTATAATTAATCAATTCCGTCCGCATTTGAGCGAAGTCTTTATTCGTGTACCGTATGTTTCGTTTAATCTTATTTGCCATTAATTTCCTTAAATAAAATACCTGCTTTTGTTTGCGTTTGGACGTATTCCAACTGGGTCAGCCAATATTTTAATACTTAAATTCACATCAGTATATAACGGCATCTCTTGTACCCACGGAGTATCACCATTCCAGTTGTATGTAAGATTTGTTATTATTCCATAACCTTTGACCAAATTACCAATCTGAAATAAAATATGCGGGGCATTATATCCATAACCTGACTGATATATGGGCATCGTACATTTTCCAAGTTTCGCCAAGTTATTGTAATTGTCCTCATGTTCTTGTTGGTTCAACGCAATTACCATAAAATTGATATTATAATTGCGACTGTATGAACCATAAAACACTTTTGGGTCTGCACGCCCCATATCAAAATATTCGTTCCAAGATGGCGAGGACGAATCATCTATTGAAGTTATGTGTGCTTCAAATTTAAGTTTCCATTCGGATTCTGATAACGGACCTTGCCCAGGATCATGTCTCCAAAAGTAAAAATGCTCTCGCTTTAAATCAGAACGAGGTCTTGCCATGTTATCCTATACTATTTAACCAACTTAAATCCTCATCGTCACCAACAGACTTAGTCACTTTAACCGGAGTATTGTCAAGTTTTTTAACTAATGCACTGTAATCACGATTCATAATATCCATTACACCACGAACCTTTGAATTGTTTTCATTAATTGGCATACCGTTTATATCAGCAGTAACAATGTTTTTTTGCTGTGGAATATCCATATCATCAAATTCATCATCATAACCCAACGGCATATCAGATTGAAGTGGTTGTGTTGATGACAGCAGTTCATTCAAAAAACTGTTATTTGAATATTTTACTTGCGGGTTTGTTTTGGGTCTATATTGTCCAATAAAATTCTTTGTTATACTGGTTTCTGTTGCATTATTCTTGATTGGTTGAGTACTGGTAACAACTGGTTTAGATGTTGGCTTAGAACGCAACTCAGACAGTATTTCCGTCTTCATGTTTTGAACTGCCCGTTGAACTTCTTCGCGGATTATTTTTTTGATATATGTTTCAAGTTGTTGCTTTGTCATTTTATATAATTATTTTCAACAATACTTAGGTTACCATTGGCAATCATTCTTTTAAATTCCGATTCTCGAATATCAAGTGATATAAATGTTTGATGTTTTGACTGATAATAAACACTATTAACATTATCATACACAGATATGTTTCTTCCGCGTTTTGGTGGCCTGGACTTTAATTCAACTTTATTAGTTTTACCTACACATTGTTTACAATTCGCTTTTTTTCTTTCCGGCGAATATGGTTTAATTTTATAGTAAATTTTTTCATTGCAACATGGACAATATCTAAAATATCTATTTTCATCAGTTGGGATGTCTACAACAAATATTCCATCTGGTAATGGTATATTCGCATATCTCAATTTCCCGGCTACTGATAGTTTTTGACGAGTTTCCAATGATGGCTTTTTACCATAACAAGGATTATTTATACCCTTTCTATTTGCCGATTTTAAAGTATCACTTCGTTTCTGTTTTGATTCCGCCGTAATAATTTGTATTGCGCGTTTTTCTCTAATTTTTTGTTTTGTTTCTTCTGTATGTTTTTTACCATAAAACGGGTTATTTTTCCCTACAAATTTTCCGGACATTCGTTCACTTGCGCGTTTTCTATGTTCTACGGTATATACCCTATGTTTATTAACTATTTTTAAATGCTCAATGTTAACTTCGTATGATTCTACCCACTTTCTGATTAGTAAAGTTGAACTGATATTTCCAGAAAAGTAGTGACTTGCAGTTGGAAAGCACATTGCTAATGTAGTATGCGCTGTTATATGATCATCACATGATAATTTAATAATGTTTTCCGAAGTATTATTTCCTCCCATAAACTTGGGAATAATATGATGTTTATGATATATTGAATCAGACATTTCGGGCTTACTGCGACAGTCATTTATAAAATCAATATATTCAGTTATATCATAATTTTTATAAGTCATTGTTTCTTTTAAGGAGTTTTAAACTTTTGAAAATCGCCAGTTTGTAATTTAAGATACTGAGATAAATTTGTTGAAATTGATGTCGGACCCGCGGCGGTGCTATATTGCGCCTTTCCGCTTGCCAAATCCACGTCAAGTTTCAACCAATCCTTTAAAAAGTCCATCAAATCATCCAAATCAACTTTGTACTTATCGGATTGAAACAAAACTTTCTTTCCAGTTATAATTACTTTTTCTTTTCCAATAACAAACGCTTTATCCTTTGTCGCGTTTATCACTACTCTACCACTGTTAACTATAACTTGCGAGGTTGTTTTATACGAACCAAGTTGTTTTGCATCAGTATTCTTACTAAACCCGGCCTTCAACTTTTGAATCATTTGGGTAGTCGTCATGTAAACACTACTCTCATCAGATTCAATATCTTCAATCGTGTACTTATTGGTTGACTGATTATTGAGTGTAGCCGAATTTACCGTATTACTTGTTCCGCCAGTTGGCTTCTTGACTCTGGTAATGATTATAGGATCGGTGTTCGCTCCGCCTTTCCAGTTTGGTTTTTTGTCGTAAATCGACATATCACCTTCAACCGTTGAACCAAATCGAATACTCTGCCCAAACCTTCCCTCAAATAAATCATCACCTTCAAATGGTTGAATGTTATCAGTACGTTTTGGTTTTTTTGGAAAAGTATAACCAGGTTCTTCCTTGTCGGATTTGCGTTCACCGGCACTTCCACCTTGAAGTCCTTTTCGTTTCCATAATTTCGGAAACTGGTGGAGAACGAGATCGTCGGTGGAATTAAGAACTGTCAAATATAAGTAGCCGGTCTGCTTTAATCCCGACGTTGTCCAATCATTTACTGGAGCATTTATCAAAATGCACTGCTCGCCAATAAGTGGATGACGTTTTACGAAGTTGGCGGGGCGCGCCCAAATGTTGCGAATTTGCCCCAAGTTTGACTGATGACTACCAATACGAAACTGCATAGATCCGAGCGGCAACGGATTTCCATCGTCGTCCTTTTGATTTGGTTTGTAACACTCTCTACTTTCAACACACTCGGCCACGAACATTATATAGGTACTCCATTATGATGTTTATACAAAAAAACCCAATCTTTATACGCAGGAGATTGAGATTTTAATCGATGTGTAATTGATGGGATGGAAACACCAAAATGCTTCGCAGCGTCTGTTAAACTATTATATATAATACCATCAACAGTAAATCGCACCCTAACTTTTGTTTTGGTCATGTTTTTTACAACATCGTCACTTAATTTTTTTCCGTAGTTGGGATTGACAATTTGCCCAGTAACATATTTATCTTTCAAAGATACTGAGATTTTATGTTTAACTTCATCAGTACGAACTTTGCCGAATAGATAGTGTTTTTCACCTTTTAGAGAATCGGACATTTTTTTCTTCGTTTCTTCCGAGACGGATTGTCGGGTCGTCCAATGATTTGCACCACTTACTTTTTCAGATGTTTGTCTAATAGAATCGTTTGTTTCTTTTGTTTGTCCCTTACTCCAATGTGTTTCGGTTAGAAATCTACGTTTACCGGATTCACTTAAAAGTTTTTTAGATTCAGCAGAATGATGTTTCCCATAAAAATAGTTTTTTTCGCCGGATCGCGATAGACTCATTCTATATCTAACTTCATCCGATGCAGTAAATTCATTTTCGCCACCAGTTCTCAAGTTATAACACATTTTATTTTCAACCAAGTCCATCGTAACTATCAATTTTTCATGATCACTTGCTTCTCTCCGTGTTGCGTAATCAGCAATGATTTCTTTTTTAAAATTTTCTTTACCATATTTACGAACTGATTTTCGCAGATATGTTCCACCACCAAAATATCCATCGTTTATCCGATCAGTCGAATGAATCCCGTAGTAAAACTTACCATTCAACAAATTGGTTATCTTGTAAAAATAGTTATGCGTTCGTTCTATCATCGATTTGGTCCAGGTTCGCCTTGAACATATTTTTTTGCCTCTTCAAGTAACAATCGCTTATCATCATCTGATAACAACAATTCAACTGAACCATCGTCATCGCCTTTCCGTTTGTTTCCCCGACCAATAATTGCAGCAAGTTTTAACAATTGTTCATCGTTTTTCACACCAACACCTTGCATATCAACCAACGTTGGCATCAATATAACTGCATCGTTCAACGTTTTGATTAATTCGGACAAGTTATCAAACGTGTCATTGAACTTTTGTCGCTTGTCGACTGAATTTTGATATATTTCACGGTACAAATCTTCCAGCGTGAAATCTTTGTTCCCAATCTTGAACAATTTCATTTCAATCCTTTGTCAAAAAATATTTCCATTTGCGGGTTCCCGAATTTTGATATTCAACAAACATCTCCCGCTGCAATGGTTTTAAAACATTAAGCACATCAGTAATATCCTGTGTCTTAACATCACATTGCTCGCGCACCATCATATAGAGTGCTTTTTTATTATAATTATCAATTGCTCGACAGTTTTTGATAATATTGAACAGTGATTCGGATATCTTCGCATCTTTCTTTCGATCAAATAACAAACTTGAATTTTCTATTCCCCACAAAGACCATTTGTGGCAAAAATCTTCAAGTTCATCCTGTCGGTCGGACAGTGATAGTTCGCCAGTTATGTCTCGCTCCAAATCAACATGGTCAAGCCCAACATTTCGTTTGTCGCGCATTAACTTGTTTCGATACGCAAGTACCCAATTAATGACAATGCGGTTGAAATATGAAAATGCTTTACCACGATCTTCGGTATAACCACCAAGCCTGACGTACAGATAAGTTATGATTGTATGCTTGATCGTCGTGTACGAATCATCATCGTACTCATAAAATTTCATATTATGAATAACGTTTTCAATCAGTTTACTCAACGCCGGATAAATTGTTGATGTAAACAGTGCATCATCTCGCGTCTGATTGAATTCAATTATACCTTGTTCAACTTCACGCCCAAAGTATTCATTTGTTCCCGGTTTCCTCATTAGTATTTATTTTCTTTAAGTTTTCAATTACCGTATCAATTGATTGTTGCATGATTTTAAAAGCGAATCCAACTTCGTCATCGGAACTAAACGACCCCCGTTTGTCAACGCGATCCATTTCGGATTTGGCGTTCAACAACAGACGAAGTATTATTTGATACAATTTTATTGCATCGTCTTCAATTTTGTTGTTCTGAACAATGTCTTCAAGTTGACGATTCTGTGACCAAAGATTGAAACCGATAAATATTGATATCGCCAAACAAATTGATAATGCTATTAATGCTATTATTGTTGCAATCATTTATTTTTCCCAAACAAAGTTTTAAATCGATCAAGTGCGACCGGATCGGTAGTTGATAATGCTTTTGATTTTGGGTTTGTTGTGGGTTTGTTTGATGTCGCGGTTTCTCCGTAAAAAGTAAATTTTTCAGGTGAACTGATTGCCCAACGTTCAAACTCAAATCTGGCTGCTTTCATGTCTGCGAAATGAAGCATCAATGCTATGTTTGTTCGCATTTTTGATCCAAGTTGAGATGACATATAATAAGATTTATTTGCATCATCGTACAGTCCGTCGTGAATTCGAATTGCAAATTGTTCTTGCCATGAACATTTTACTCCGTAATGCTGCAATAAAAACAATGAAGTATCTTGAATTAAAGCGAAAGGAGTTGGTTCGGCGACAGTATAAATCTTTCCCTGGTTTTCTCGATGCCATTTTGAATCATTCGGAACGTACATTTCATGATCGGGCAATCCATATTTTCCAAGATCATGATGGGCAGCAGCGAACAAAAGTTCTTCCAATGTAAAATTGTCAACTTTCAATCCAGACGATTTCCAGTGTTTGTATTCCCGTTCCGAAAAATCCATAACACGAAGGACGTGTTCAACGTAACCGCCAGGAATTGCGTTGTGGTAATGCTCAATTGACGATGCTGGCATGGTCACCATTCGATCTTCCATTGCATCGTACATTGCGTTTAGTTCGTTGGTACGAGTTTTAAATGTTTCAGAAATTAAATTTCTAAATCGTTTCCAATTTTGACCAATTTCAGTTGATGTGAGTTCAAACATTTTATTTTTTTTTAAAATTTAACAATATTATCAAATCCAAGCAAATCAAGTTCAATAACATCCAATTCACTTCCGGTGGGAAGTTTGGCGTACTCATCCTTTAAACGTTGGAGATATCGGATTTTGATTTCCGGAGATTTTAAATGTCGAAGTGGATAAATTATTTCATGATGGTTCATTACCAATATTGAATGTTCATGAATTTGCACGTTTTGAAACGACTCAAACAAAGCCAAAAACCGAAGCGTAAAATATCCACGATAAATAATTGTAACTTGGTACGGAAGTGATATTAAATAATCAAAAAATTGTTCCCAATCATTGTTCATCAAAGTCCGTCCGCCAACAAAGTAAATTTTTATTGGTACATCAGTCGATACTGTACCAATAGATGTTTGAACATTTGATATCAATTCAAACAACGTGCTTGAATGCGACACATCAATTTTAACAGTAATCAATTCTGAATTGGGAGTTTGTTCGTCGTACATAAATTAATTTTCAACTTCCCAATGATGAATCTGGGAGATAGTCATCATCTTTTTTTGAGTGGGATTCAAACTTTTTTTTTATTTAAACTTTTATCCAAATGGTTGACAATATCCGAAGTTAGGTTATTATCTATAATTTTTCGTTTTTTGGTCTTTTTCAATGGTGGTTCAACAATTTCTGGAACGATGATTGGTTCTGGTTTAGGTTTTCTAACATACTTTCGTTTGACTTTTATTGGCGTTGGTTCCGAAATGATAGGAACAATTGGATTGATTTGTTCAATTACTGGAATGTGATTGAGTAATTTTAATCCGACGATCATCATTATCAACGCCAATGGATCAAATACAAAAACCAACAATAATAAGAACCAGTTAACGATTTCATTCATCGGGACGTTTGTTAATTTTGACAAATATTTTAATGGACCAAGTTCTGAGACAACATCTGATGATTGCTCAATCTGGATTTTGGTTATTTGTAAATTATTAATACTATCACTTCTAATCTGAGCAAGTTCTGAAAGTTTATCACGTCTGGAAATTGCATCATTCAATTGATTTTCAACAGATTTTTTACTGGATGAATAAATATTCGTAATAACCTTTCCAGTATTTTTATCAATTGATTGAACCTGATTATCAGTTGACAATGATTTTCTTAAATTTTCAATTGATCCGTTGATCGAAGTTAATTCATTCTGATATTCAGTTTTCTGATCACTGAAAAGTTTAATTTTATTGTCAACGATTGAAATTCGATTGTTCAACAAATTATCTTTGTTTTCTGTTTGTTGATATGCATCTGACAAATAACCGTATATACCTGCACTGGTAATCAACATTAAAACAATAACCGAAAACAACAAATAACCTCTAAACAAATTATTCAAAACAGTCCAGTATAAGTGAAGTATAGCAGCAATGGCTATCTTTGCCAGTCCCAAACATCCAGCCATTATCATTACTTGAATGCTTGCACCACTGAACAATTTTCCAATTCCATATATCGAATAATATTCTGCACTTATTGATAATAATAATGCAGTAATTAACAGTATTAATGGTAAATGTTTTTTTAATCTCATTTTAGAAATTGAATAGTATTTCTTTTTTTATGAAGTTAGCGAAAATTTCTGACATTTCCTAATCTTTTAACAAATTTTTTGAAAAAATAACATAAATATAACAAAAAAGCACTGCGTTATCAATGCAGTGCTTAGGAAAATAAAAATCAAACATCAAAAAAAAAATCAATTCATGCAAATCGGTAAGTCAATCAAAGTTAAATTTTGATAATAATAATGATGTTTTAAGTCTTTTCGGATTTTATATTCCGCATATCCAACCTTTTGAAGTATGAAACCTTGCAAAATCATTTTATCAATGTGATGGAAAATTTCATTTTCTGAATTTGATACAATTATTACCAACCCGCGGTCAAAATATTCGGCAGACAATACCAACTCACCAGTTTCTCCAACAAATTGAACCAAAGAATCGCAGTCAAACAGTCCAGTAGTGTGTGCGAAAAACTCTTCAAGAGACCGCTCAATATCATAATTGTATTCAACTAAGAAATTAAACAGTAAAATTTTGTCATAATTTGACGTATGTTGAACGATGTCGTTTAAATCAAATTGTTGTGTTTCCACGATAGATTGATTTTTAAGTTCCAAACCGATATTTTTGCATGAACACTTGTCGGGAGTCTTGCAATGTTTCTATTAAATGATCCACCTCCCCAATTGAACATTTAATTTTTTTTCCGGCAATCAAGAGTTCGCCCATAATTGTTTTCATTTGGAGTCGCTCAACTTGTTGCTTTGTAACTGGATGCACATCGAAATCAATTGTATCAAAGTTTTCCCCCATGTGCGCTGTTCGTTTTTGATCGTAACCAATTGATTGGTTAACCATAGTCTGAATGTTTATAAGTTAAGTAATAGAATATACTGTCAACTTATAAATATTTTCCATTTTTGAATAATCTAAAACGAACGGGACGGTTTTTAACATATCAACTCGACTGAACAGTTCTTCAAGCGGAAATCCCTGCATATTTTCTTCTTCATCTATGCGATTTAGTATGAATACTGCTGCGATGTTTGTATGTGACATTGCTCGTTCAAATATTTTGTTCAGATAATCCCATTTGTCCAGATCATTTTTCATGTTGAGCGACCCAATACAAAATGTGTAATCAACTGTCGGAGCATCCAATTCTAAATAATCTCCCAGATAATTTTTGAAATGATCATCAGTCGTCCGTTTGTTTCCAGCAGTAACCAAACTGGTCATCAACTCAAATCCAATATAATCAACTGCTTGATTAATTTTTTGAAAATGTCGATAGAAATCACCACGACCAGAACCGATATCGCATACATTTTGAGCAGTCAATATTCCCTCGATAGCCCAATTGTAAATATTGTCCTGAACTACGGTATTTGGATATCCAACTATTTCGGGATCATATAATATATAATCTGGAAATTCGAACTCAACACGAGATTCAACTGTCGGTGTAACGATTGGGTCAGAGACCACTTCTGGATTTAATAAACTTTCTAATGTCATTTGTTTTGAATTTTTTCTGATAAATTAATGTCAACGTATGTTGGTAACAACGTGTCAGTTTCAATTTTTTCAAGTAAACTGCCTCGCTCCGTTTTTACATTGTAATATTGAATGCCTTTTCTCCTCCACGTTCGGAGAACAGTTGCAAATTCATTTCGTCGGTTATTATGCAATATTACTTTTGAGTTTTTTTTAAATATCATGTCAATTTTCTTATAGTGATAGTATCATGTCAACCATTTCAGATTGTGGGAATATGTCCCATTTATCATAGCCACCATATTTATTTTTTGGAGAAACGTTGGTATGTGAAAACAAACCATTTAATCTCCCAGAAGATATTTCTGGGTCATATTCAAATGCGAAATTTACGTCCTTATTTCGTTTGAGGCGAGACTTTAACCCTTCGGTTACATCAACACCCGTCCGAGACGCAAGTTCGCTTAGAAGCCATTTTACGGCGGAAATTTGCGATGCCGTATATTTATGAAAATATTGAAACCCACGAAATGGGTTGACAAGTTTCGCAACATCCGAAGTTGGTACAGATTGTCCAGTATAAGTCAAATATTTCCCATTTGATTTGGTTAGATATCCAAAATTGCAAAGTTCGATTCCAATACTGTTCCGATGTAAATCAGTATTGCCAATACCAAGATGCCACGCATAACCAGTTGTCGGGAATGCTTGGACAATATCACCATCGTATTGAGTGTCACCAGTTTTAAAATTCGTCCCACCAATTACAAATGCAGTTCCGATTTTTCCACGAGTGTCCTTTGCCCACGTATCAACTACTTGATACGGATTGTTCCATCCAGCAGTGTGGTGTAAAAATATTGCTCTTGGTTTTGAGCCAACGAAATATTCTGACTTGGGAAGGTTGTATTGTCGGATTAACGATATTGAATATAAATCCGAATCAATCTTTCCGTCCGAATCATCTTGCAATAACTTTTCTTTGGTTAAGTTGTCGATAATACCAGTGACTGGTATGTTGGTTTTTAATTGAAAATTCCGTACTGCTGCTTCCGTGAATTCATCGTAGATACCAGTTTCGGGAATGTTTAATTGTTTTTGAATGGTTTTGATCATTATATGTATTCCAATGGATCGAATGTATTTTCTAAATGGGGATCTCGACTAATTATGAATTTTCCACGATATGGATGTTTGTATGTGAACGCGGCGTGCATTGTCGTTGGAAGGATTTTAAAATGCTTTGCTGCAAGTCCAATGCTGTCAAATGTGCGCAACAATTCGCCAGTCGTTGCATACACATATACCTTCTGCTTCAATTCAGATCGCTTGTGGCGCGTTCCCAATAGAGTTATTTGGTGGCCTTTATATGTCGGATACATTGTCAACTGTCCGGGTTGACATTTCAAATGTCTTGCAGCAGAACACAATGAATCAAATTCTAATGTTTGATTATCTTTGACTAATTTAATCCCAATTTTTTCGCGTTTCATAAATTTTAATTATGGCAAAGTTTGAAATAAAGTTCCTGACCAGACAGATGTTACACCAGGAACAACTGACGAAACATAAATTCCTTGTAATGTCATAATATGAATTTTAAAACAAGTTATCATGGCAGTCAACATTATATTAAAATTCATATTTTGCACAACTGGAATACCAGTCCATACGCCGGGTGATGTTATTGTAACTGTTCCGAGCGGCCCCAATATCACCAACCCCCCGAAATATGACTGCACCATTGGTCCGATTTGATTCAAAATATGGATTTCACTATGCGATGCTAAATTTGCATTACATCTTGCCAAAAATTGCCCGTACAGAATAGGTTTTTTGGGTGCGTTGTTTCGCAATTGTCCTGCGCCAGTCATCGTATCAAAATGCAGTGACATCGTTTGATGGTACGCATCGGTAATCGTCCGTGCGAACTGCTCAACCGAAACGTGTTGCTGACCAGTCAAGACCATACATTTTGTGCGAAACAATGACCAACTCACTCTGCGTAACTTTCAACTTTTAAATCAATATTAGTAGAAATTGTTTCGTTCAATATTTTTTTATCACGAAGCAACGCTCCTTGACTAAGTTCACAACCAGTTACCTGTGAATCATACACTCGACAATAATCTCGCAAAGTTGATTTTGTAACTTGCGAATTTCCAGAAATGTACGAACCGCCGTGCAATTTACTATTTCTAACGTGGCCTGATGCCGACAATGAAATCGCGGCGGCATTGAACATATCAGTTTCAATTACCAATCCGTTTTTAACCGTCGCTCGATCTGCAATTACACAACCATCCACGACTGTATCGTTTCCAGTAACAAGTGCATAACCACCAATTGTGCTGTTTTTAATTTGCGATTTCCCACAAACAATTGCTTTGTCACGAATCGCACTATCATTGGTAATTACCGCAGTATCAAATACTTTTGCTTCGTTGTAAATCCAAGACTTGTCATCGCCGTCCAAATTTGATTCAGATTCAACGTATCCACCAACTTGACCGTCTTTCACATTACCAAAGTCACGCATTGCTATAATACGGTACAACCTGACCATTTTATAAATGACGGTTGGGTGTTTTAATGTAATGTAATCGTTTTTTAAAATTTGAAATTTCATAGTTTTTGTTTAATATTCAACATTTTTGTTCAGTTTCCAGAACTGTTTTACTTCTTTTTCAATATTTTTCTTTTTGTGTTTTCCCAACACAAAATCAATTGGCACATCGCCAAATGGAATCGTCTTGCGACCATTCCAATTTATGCTTTGATCGTCCCGTTCTTCACTTTCCAAATGAACGGCAATTACTTCTGGAATCAATGCGCGTTCGCTGCGTTCCCATGTTTGAGAAAATTGAAGATCGGTTCGAGCAGCAGACAAATGCTTGTTTGGATAGTACTTGAACTTTGTTCGATGGAACAGTTGAAAAAATCCAAGCGGAATATACCCATCTTCTTTGTATTGAATGAACCTCGCCCCAACTGGAAAAAAGTCCATGTGCTGATATACCCAACCTTCGTGAATAGGTTTTTGGTTGCTAAAAAATTGTTTGAACGATTCATAATTTGGGCACATCATCCGATCAATTCCGTACAAAAAACTTTCATTCAATGGAGAACATGAGATGGCAGCACGAAACGTCGCTGGTAACCAAATGTCCGCGTCCATGTGCAGTATCCAATCAAGGTTTTTTGTCCCAAGTGCATCAAATCCCGCATTGATCCCGTTTGCTTTGTTAAATGATGCGCCATTTTCATAAAACGAATCAGTCACAACGCACTTGACGTTGTTGAATTCACAAACGGCTTGCGTATAGTAATCTTTTGAAGATGTTACCACAACGATTTGTTCAAACAATGGTTTATTTTGGGGAAGCGTGTACGACAAAAAATCCCCGTAATTTACACATACTATAACTGCGGAAATCTTCATTTTTTTGATGACCTCGTGTTTTAGTATAAATATATTACTGGGATATTTTTAATCCCAATCATCATCAAAATCATCTACGTCACCAACGGGGACGGCGACTGGGTTTTGATATGTTTTCAACAATGATTTATTGTGTTTTTCCAAAATCTTCCGTTTCGGATACCAAATTTGGAAAGTGTGTTGGGATTCGATTGCTTCAATATCATCCGGATCGATGTCCAGATCGTTGACGATGTGAGATATTACAGTATCAACCGATACATTGATTTGAGATTTAGTATTATAATTAATGACTTCACCATCAGTTAACAGTACTAAAAACTTCCGATTAAGTAAAAAACTTGCCATGCGATAATTTTTTATTGAAATTGACAAATGTGGTTGGCTGCTTTACAGGCAATTTGTTGTTCAAGTTTCAACAAAATGTTCTTGTAACCAAGACCTGTCGCCCAACCAGTTGTTGACGGGATTAAGGGAGTGGACAATGTTTTCTTAATATTGTTATAATCAAATTCCAACACAATATCTTCACGTTGGAATATCTTGTTTTCAATTAAATATTCGGCGGTTTCAATAGCGAACCTTGCTTCTTGCCATAGTTTTGTGAACAAATCTGGCTTGCCATCGCCGGATTTATAATTGTTCAATGTGTCTTTTTTGTAAACGAAATGTGCGCCCGTTGGTCCATATCGGAAAACAACGCAAGTAATGTAAATCAACTTGTCGGCAATGCGAACTGAATCACATCCAATGTGAACGCGAAGGGTTGGATTGATTTTTCGTTCAAGACAGTATGGAATCAAATCCACAATTGTCTTATTCAATACCGTTTTAAATTTCATAATAAAAAAGATCAGTGTTTATTGTAAGGTACACTGATCAGAAACCTTGACCCTCAAAATTGCTCTTTAATACATTCCCAACATATCGTTGATCGTGCCATTGAAACCATTGCTTACCGCGCCGAATTTCCATTCACCTTGATGGCGATACAATTCGCCGAAAACGACACCCTGGAATGTGCTGTAATCCTCGCCCAAATCGTATTTGAGCAATTCAACATTCGTTGCTTTGTCATACACGCGGACAAATGCGTTCCTGACGGCTCCGAAGTTCTGGTTGCGCGTTGCGGCTTCGTAAATGTTCACGGCGATGATCAATTTTTCCACGTTTGCGGGAACCTCGGTCAACTTCACGATGATTGTTTCATCGTCACCATCGCCGACGCCAGTCAAGTTATCGCCACTATGGGCGAGTGAACCACCAAGTACGGTTTTGTTTCCGTAATAACAGGTGTCATTGGGCAATGCCTTGTTTGCGGAATCAAGTGGTACGATGAACGCATCGAGGTCTTGTGCCGGGCCATTGCCTCGATTCAAATCCCAACCTAAGCCAACGCCAATCGTTGAAAGTCCGGGATTAGATTTGGTCAAATCAACTTTCGCGCCTTTTTGCAAATTTAAACTCATGTTTTTGAAAAATTTAATTTTGTTTAAAAAAATTTATGATTGTGTATTCGCATTAACGAATTCTTTTTTCTGAATAAAAATCGGTAAGAACAGTGACATCGTAATAATACTAAAAATCATGTCCGCAAATTCGCCGTGCATAAAATCAAGCCAATGCAATCCTATCAACGAAACAATTCCGGTCAATCCAAGTTTCAATCCAATTAAGAAAATTACAATATATGCCCGATTTTCCAAGTATGGATATTTTTCCATCAGCGTTGACATCTTTTGGGTCACAAATCGCATTGTCAATATCGCCAAGAAAACCGCCGCGATGATGACGTACAAATTTTGGGTCATCGCACTGACGGCGAAAATGTTGTCAAGTGAAAATACAAAATCAAGTACTTCAACTTCAATTACGACCAACCAAAACAACGGCAAGACAATTCCCGTTGCCTTCAATGCTTTTTCCAACCAGCCGAAATCTCCTTCTTCGGTACTGTCTTTTTGAGGAGTAAAATGTTTGTAAGCAAGGCGACACAAATAAAAACCACCAAGCAATTTCCCAAAGTTTCCAAAATCTGGATTGTTCAAAAGCCATGTAACAAAAAACAGTGACAATCCACGAAACAAGTATGCTCCCCAAATCCCGTAACGAAGTGCTTTGCCTCGCTGTTCTGGCGGAAGTCGGTTGACACAAATGGCGAGTACGGCCGCGTTGTCCACAGAAAGAACACTTTCCAGAATAAAAATTGTTAAAAACAATAAAATTAATGAGACCATTTTTTAATTAGTGATTTTAAGTATAATAAATTTTGTTCGTATTCGGGTATTTGGTGATAATTATTTCCGATCGCCAAATGGTACATCGTATCCAAAAATCTGAATGATTGATAATCCAAAAACGATGAACATTGTACGTGATCACTGTTCAAGATATACTTGATTGTGCGCGTGTTGTACGCAAAATCATCATCCCGAATAATCCGATTGATGTCCAATAGGGAGTTCACATACGCAAAATTCAAATAATTTTCAATTGTCGGGTCAATCGAATTATTCGTCAACTGAGCAAAGTACAAGAAATGACAATCATTTGGAACATTTTGTGCAGTCAACATTCGTTCAATCATTCGCTCATGACTTCCAGTAATCTTGATGTCGTCCATGAATACCAAGAGTTTATCATCAATTTGACCACAATCAATATAGAACTTATCATTACCAATCATGTTCATCCGTTGTTCGGCGGACATTGCGCCATAATCTTCCCGATACGTTGTATTTCGATTAACCTTTCCAGTTTCAACAACGGGACGACCTGCGTCAATAAGATGATCGTTCAAATATCGGATAAAATAATCGGTGAGTGCCGAAGTTGCGGTCGGAATGAAATTATATGGTGATGGATACACCACAATTTTCTGATCAGATGGAAAATGAGATAAAACTATTTCCCAATAATCAATGGCAAGTTTCCGTGCGAATTTTCGGGCTACTATTTTTGATCCAAATTTGAATTTTGAATAATCCACTGGATCAAATGGGATGACATCTGCGCTTGAAATATCAAATGCTGCAAATGTAACGTGATTTTTCATTCAAACTTAATTGTGTGTTTTGAATACATTTCCAACAAAAACTCTATTTGTTCAGTTGGAATTGATTTTCCCCTATACAAATAGGGAGTTCCAATACAGATTATTTGGTTGTTATATTTCGTCCTAACTACCAGTTCGTCATTGTTATATCGGATATACAACACGATTTTGTCAAAACATTCCGCTTCCCAAATTTGGGGATCTGAATTAGTTTGGATTAATGTTGTTCGCTTGACTTTGAATTCTGGCGGTTTGACTTGGCGTTTGTCACGCTCGATCAAGTCCAAAGTTAGTGAAGATGTCATCATAATTTGGAGTTTTTGGAGTGAACAACAATGATTTCAATCCGAATTTAGTTGCACCAGCAATGTCTGCATCATAACTGTCGCCGACATGAAGGATTTCTTCGGGGCAAACTCCCGCGCCGGAGATTAGTTTATTAAAAATTCTCGCGTGTGGCTTGCATCCGCCAATTTCATCCGAAAACACCGCGAAACTAAATTGTTTGAACATATCAACTCGGTCAAGCAATTGTCGCATAATATTGCCACCCAAATTTCCAGTATTGGATGTCAATGACAAACCAATTCCAGTCGATTGTAATTTCAACAATTTTTCCCGGATTGATTCGTCAATGACGATTGGCAAATGAAATTTCGCCAACGCATCAACTTGATTGAAATGTTCAACAAGCAATTCGTCAGATTCGATTCCAAGTTTGCTCATTATCATCAGCAGTCGCTGACGCGGAGTGAACAATACATCGTCGGCGATTTCAATTCTGTCGCAGTAATGACCAACATCTTTGACAATCGTATGAATTTCATTAATTCTTAAATTGTTCGGGGAGATTTGCTGGAAATATTTTGCGCGTTCCTCATGAAAAAACGGGTTTGATCTGAGTAGCGTGTTCCAAATATCAAACGAGACGTGCTTAATTTTCATTTGCAGGATAGTTTGTGGTGTGAAGCAGATACGAAAGTACCAGCAAACATCCCCATCCTTCTGGTTGACCACCAGTTGTTGCCAATAAATAAATCGCACCACATAACGCAAGCAGCGATGCTAAGTTCGCAACGATAAAATAAATGGATTTTGACATTAGAACCAAACAGTTATGAGTGAAGCAGGTGGGATGAATACGCCAATGGCGTGAACGATTTCGTCTTTATATGGAGCGGTGAAATCGCATTGGGTGAGTTTATAAATATTAAACGACCACGTAAAAATCATGGCAAGAACAAGTAGACAATAACCACTTGCGAAGGATTTTCCTAAAACTGTTAATCTTTTTGACATTGAATTTTTGATTTTTGAAAATAAAAAAAACATTCCCGGTAGTAAATTTCTAATTGTGATCAACAATACCCGTCATAGGGCTATCCATCTAAAACCAGAAATGAACGTTTTTGTACGGACACCCAGATTCGAACTGGGAATATCTCTTGTTTTTGAAACAAGCGGTTTGCCGTTTTCCTATGTCCGCATTGGTAGGGTTGAGGATTTTTACCCCGCTGATTGCTCTCGTACCACGACCCGACCTGACATGGCAGCATTTTCAAAAGTTGAAGACTTAGCGGTCACTTTTTATCTTATCAATCCAGCAGTTTTGCACTGCCGGACAAACTCTGGAAATTCAGTCATCATCCGCGAATACAATTCATCATCACTGATTGAATCCAAATCATTTGCCTGAAAGAAGTCTGCGTTATCACGGACACGGCCGGGCAAATCGTCCAGTTTTTGTAAAAATGTAAATCGTTCGTTCCCAATCCCAACAAACTGAAAGAAAATCGGATATTGTGAACATTCGCGTAATGATTCTTCCGTAGCGGATTTGTCATCGTTTTGTCCGTCAGTAACGTAGATGACATAAACTGGGTTTTGTTGTGGTGTATTTGGACGTTTCATTGTTCCGCCCATACCAAGCACCCCGCCGGTTTTAACTTGTTTACCAACAACAACGTCCATCAACAAATTGATTGGAGGAGCGTAATTTGTCGCGCCCCATTGATAGGACTTGACCACATCAGCAACAATGTTGCCAATTGTTGCGCGAGTGATTGGAGTGTGCATGAATGCTTCATGATGAAACACAATTAGGTCGACGGATTGATCGTCATCAAAACCAAGACCAATTGGAAGGACACGATCCAATAAACGTTGAACGAATCCGTTCTGATAACGGGTTTGCATTGACCCGGACTTATCCAGTACCAATACGACGGTCGCTTTCTGTCCATCAAGTCCAATGGTTTTTTTAAGGTCAAGGACGACCTGCTTTCTTAAATCTAACTGATTCATTTTTAATAATTTGATTTTTGTACCGAAGATGAGATTCGAACTCATACAGAATAGAATCGTTTAAAAATCCCGGTTGTGCCAATTTCCCTTATCCACTTCGGCATCCTAAACAGGAAAAATTATCCCATTTTGGTTTTAATCCAAACAAAGATTTCGTCGCCAAATTTGTTGCCAACGATGAATCCAAGTACAAATACAATGAGTAACATGATAGAAAATTTTAATAAAAGTTTGTGACCATGATCGGATTCGAACCGATACTGTTGAATTTCTAAAATTCATGCCTCCTTCCAATTGGGCTACACGGCCATAATATCAATACAATTTGAATTCTTTGTATTTTTCATAAAATGCAAGTCTTCCAATTTCTTGAATTTCTTCCACATATTCCCAAACATCGTCAATCAAATCTTCGTGACCATTCATGTAGTCACAATATTTTAGCGTTTCATAATCATATCTTTTATGATTTGACCACGTTGCAATCCACAACATTTCTTCTTGTGTCATTTTCAATTATTAATTAATCCATCGGGTTCAACCAAACCATTCAATTTGGTGAGTTCAAATTCAAGATAATCAACTTTATTTTGTAATTTATTGTGCGAAGTAGTCAACGTATTTATTTTTTCCGTCAACTTGATTATCGCATTTGAAAGTTTATCAATTGTCGATGAATTTAAAATCGATACGTCTTCGAATTTCATTTTTATTTTGTTTTAGTGTGGCGTACCGGGATTCGAACCCGGACTGACAGAATCACAGTCTGTTATGCTACCATTAACAATATAGCCACCATGTAAAAAAACCCACTTTTCTTTTTTAGACAAATATTCTAACCAACTGAATTAATCAACCTTTCGGTTAATATCGGACTCGAACCGATGACCATTTGTTTGTATCAAAATTATTGTAAGTGGATTAAAATCTTTATTCAATCACTTCTTCCCTTAAATATTGACAAATTACTTCCACAACAATCAGAACTTTGTCGCGCCTATTCCATGGTGACCGTTGCGATATTGAACCTTTGCAAGTAGACTTCGTATTGAATTTCCTTGCTTTGGTGACATCATCTGTCCATCCGACCGATGATTTATTGCCCGACTGGTACAATCCGGTTTTGGTGTTCTTAATTACGTAAAATGCGAAGTTCATAAAAAAAGTTTTGGCCAGAAAACAGGAATCGAACCTATGACGCGATCTCCAAAAGATAGTTTTAATGGATTGTAAGTGACATTCGCCACTTAAATTTACGCGTGTTACCACTACACCATTTCCGGCATATATTATTCAGCAATAGTCGTCCAATAAATCGAACGATGCTTTTATCAACCCGCAAAATATAAAAAGCAATACAATACGTCCGTACCATGAATTGAATATTTCCCAATGATATGGATTCAAATCATAAGCAATGAACGATCCAATTAACCAAAAAATGATAAATGGCACCAACATCACAAAAATTGCAGTTATTATTCGCATCTTTTATTTTTTTGTTCTCCCGGTTGTAATCGAAACAACATCAACCGAGTCAAAGTCGGTTATACTAAGCCTTTGTACTACGAGAGAATTTGATTTAATTTCCAAAAATAGTGAATTCTTTTATTGATGGAAATACTTGGTACATCGCATCAAATGTATAAGATTCATACGATGAATAGGTGCCATCAAATCTAACATAAATGTCGTGATTTTCAAAATACCAAACAGCAACCGTTGATTCGTCGTTAATCATGCCACCATCATTGTTGATTCCAATCAATTGTCCAGATAAAAACCCAACGGGGATTTTCTGAACTTTTTCGAAATACGATTCAACCGTCCGCAAATCATCAAAATCTCCGCTCAAAAAATCTTCGGCAGTAATTTTACTTGACCGACGATCAAATACCTCTTCCAATAACAGTTTAAGTTCTGGGTATGTCAATCTTTTGTCCATAATCTTCTTTAAAATTTGTAAAATAAAACCAATTGTTAACGATATAAACGGTCATCCACAATGGCGCAAGTCTTTGAACCAAGCCTTCCAACATTTGAAGATATGACCAATATTTATTCTTCGACTTTCCCGGCAATATCCATCTTTCAAGTGCCAACGTTTCTGCTTCTTCAATAACCACTCGTTGCCGGACGTGTTCAGTAACGGTTTTGAACTTTTCGGGACAAACATAAACCGTCGTCTGATCCGGTTCTTGTAAAAATTTGAACGCTGGAAAGTCATAAAATGCAACCGATTCGTGCAATTGATCATGAATATTTTCCCGACTCACTGCATCATCAAAAAAGTCTTCACTTTCTTTTTCAAAATCTGCCCTCCAAACATCTCCGAACTTTTCTTTCCAAAATTCGTGCAATTCATAAAACAATGGTTCTATGATTTTGCATTTTTGTTCTGAAAGCAAATATAAATCATAAAACGTTTTTTTCTTGTGAACTTTGTCCCAAGGAACATGGGATGCTTTCAATGTGAAAAAAATATCCGATGACGAATAAACTTTACTTGAAAGTTCTCGCCAAAGTGCTGGAATCACGTGAATTTCAACTTTTGTCGTTCCAAACTTTTCTTTGAAGTATTCCTTAACCGCCTTCTCGTCGTCTGGTTTGCGTTCTAACAGAACATCCCAATCGGAAGTAGGTTTTATCCTACTTTGAAATTTGGGTTCATTAGGGAACAAACCAGCCATTAATCGTGAACCAATTATGAAATATTCCATTTTGATTTTTTGTAAGATTATTGGACTCGAACCAATCAACCGCTTCCGCAGTGAGCGACCCGCTCAATCTTTTTTTCATCCCAAAAACATTGGATCATACCAATTTGCAAATTGTAGCAGATGATGGAATCGAACCACCCTTTTCGGTATGTAAAACCGACGCGACGAGCCGATGCGCTAATCTGCCAAAAACAAAAAGACCAATACGCAAGATTTTACTTGCACGCCCGTTGACATGGGCTTGTGATTCCTTTGGCGCGTATGGTGTGCTATCTCAACACACACTTCCTTTCAGAAACCCGATTTTCAGGACGGGCGCGTCTATATTCCGCCACATACGCTATCACAAATAGTTGGCTCAACCCAACTTTGCGTCTAATTCCGCCAGTATTGGTCTGTCGGAGTCCAAATAATGTGGGATTGGACTCCTAAGCATTTTTATCTCGCAAGTCCAATCTTATTCACCCCATGCACATTTATAGGGAAGGGGATGGACTTTTTGCCTTATTCGTATGCTTCGCGGAAGGATAAGGAATCGAACCTTAATCGGAATTTCACCGATCGATCTGTTTTCAAGACAGTCTTCATCAGCACAGATGAATTAACCTTCCAAAACTTTATATCTTTTTCGCAGATTTTAGTTTTTCATAAAATTGTTGCGTGTATTCGTCCGAATCGCAGTTCATTGGCCAGTCGTCTGACATTCCAAGTATGTACTTCAAATAGCAATCAACTATTTCCTCTCGCTCATACGTATCAAACCCACGATCCGTTAACCCGGAAATCAATGACGGTTTAATTCTCAATAACTGTTCAATTTCAAGTTCAGTTACTTCAATACCAAACGGAGTAAAATATGTCGACAAATCGTCGATTGCAGCAGTTACCTGTTTGTCAGGTATATTGAGTATGATTTTCATAAAAATATTTTGTGCGCCCGGTAGGATTCGAACCTACGATGGAGAATGAATCTCTTCTGATCAAAAGTCAGATACTCTCGTCCTGGCTGAGCGACGGGCGCGATTTATGTAGGATAAACTGGACTCGAACCAGCAACCTCGCGTTCCCAAAACGCGGAATCTACCATTTGATATACTATCCTATTTAAAAAAATCCACTTTATTTTTTGTCAAATTACAAGTTTGATGCCTAACCATTTGGCTAAATTTACATCACTGGAAATTATTGGATTCGAACCAATATGTTTGATTGTATTGTAAGTGGATTATTCTTGTTGTAAAGATAAAATTAGTTTTTAATATATCCTAATCTTTTCTTAAATATTTAATTTCGGTTACTTCTTTCGGTTCGACTTCAAACATATCTGAATATTCTGAACCATTATGTGATGCATACCAACCATCAAATTGAATGTACAAATTATGGTCGATGAAACGGTACACTGTCCAATATTCATCGCCTTTTCCTTCTCCGCCGAAGTGTTCAACCTCTTCAAATTTTCCCAACATAGTTAGTGCTTCGCGCTCTGCTTCGGTTTCAGCGTATTCTACGGTCGGTTCGTCTTCGTGGAAAAATTGGTCTGTCCAATCAAATTCTCCAATAATTCTCTTGATTTGTTCAAATGTCATAATCGTTATTTTTTGTTTAAAATTTTTTGAGCCAAGTATCGGCATCGAACCGATAAGAACGCTTTACAAGAGCGTCGTTTTGCCAATTAGAACTAACTCGGCTTTTAAAAAAATCCACTTAATTGATTGTATTTATGGGATTTGAACCCATGCCTGAAATTTGCTTAAAATTTTGCCCTACCTCTGGGCGAAAATACGTTAAGGTATTGTAAGTGGACTAAGTTCTTACTTCGGATTTGAAAGTTTCGTCGCCTCGACGATCAATTTAGTTGATTTCAACAATCCTTGATCTCTAACAACTCTTGCAACTTGCCGATTAATGCCACACCATTTCGCAAGCGCATTCAATGAAAACGGAGTTCCTTCTTTTGTCAGTGTTTTTGCAACCGATCTGAAAACTTTGTACCCTTCTGGGTTTGCTTTACCTGTCATTTTTATAATGTTTTTAATTTTGGTGGCGAGACCGGGATTCGAACCCGGAACTGGACTTGACCATTCTGCGGATTATGAAACCGCGATGTTACCATTTACACTATCTCGCTAATTTTATTTTGTATATTCAAAAATTCTTGGAATAATATAAATTGCGCTTCTACAAACAATTTATTGAACTTTGAATTATCATCAATAATGTATGGAGTGTAACCACATTTAATTATTTCCTTTATTTTGATTTTATCTCTATTTTTTACTTGCTCAACTGAATGTTTTTTGGTTATCTTCTCACGATGCCAAATCCCGTTCCACAAAACCGCTATTTTTAAATCAGTTAATATAACGTCCGCATCCCACCCATTAAAAATACGTTCGTTTGTAATCACTTTATATTTTTCGGCGCAAAGTTCTGAAAAATAAATTTCATTTTTACTTCGTCTGGATTTTGATTGTTTGCTGGCCGAATTGCGACCACCCATACTAAATGAACAATGTTGACATCTTGATACTTTATTTGGAGTAGCAAAATATTCAAAACATTCTATACAAGGTCGCACGGTAATTACATTTCCAAAACTCGGATGTGGTCCAGGCGAAATTTTGTATATTGTTGGTTGTTTGATTTTAGTTTTTAATGTATTTCGCAACGTTGCTATTTGCTTTTGTCGAGAATCATCTGAGCGAAATTGATTATTATATGTCGCTGAACAGTTTTTATTACAAAAGTTATTTGCTTTTTTGTCGTAAGATATTATGGTTCTACACTGCACACAATATTTCGGACTCAATTCATATTGGTTCACATTAGTTTGTCGCTTCATTTCATTATAAGCAATCAAATTTGATGGTTTCAAAGAATTTCTATGTTTGGCGTTGCAAGAAAGTGAACAAAATTTCGTTTGGGTTAAATTTTCACATTCTAATCTAAGACATTTCCGCATAAAGCAAAATAAATAAATTTGTTTTCAGCACCCCCGGAGCGATTCGAACGCTCAACCTGATTTTTGGAGAATCATCAGTTACCAATTACTACACGGAGATAAATTGTTGGCAGTTGCTACGGGTAACGATCCCGCCGATATTCCGTGTGACAGACGGACGACCACTCCATGCAGTCCCAGCAACTATAAAAATCAATCCAAAGGGTTCGTTCTGTTGTTCCAACGTATCCACATTATTCTGGTTGATTAGGTCAAAACAACATCGTCGGACAGTCTTTGTAACAAATGAATTGATTAGTGGAGAATATGATAATCGAAATCATCTGATGTCCAGTTTGCAAAACTGGTGAACACCCAAAGCATTCCCATTCCCCAAATATTGTACTGGATTGCTTGGGGATTCTTACCCCAGATTTTTGGAAACTCCGACCATCCTTCTGAGTAAATCTACTTTCTCACCAAAAGAAATTTGCAACTTTCTAATGATGATTTTGTGGGGAGTCTGGAGTTGAACCAGATTAGATTTCATGTCAATTGAAATTTATAACCTTTTGAATGTATTATAAGTGAACTTTTCCACTTATTTTCTTCTTCCCCGAAATTGGATTAAAATTGAAATTTCCGACGACGTTTTGAAGTTAACTTCTTGTAAAACCGTCTTGGATGTTTGTCACGTGTTTTGGACAAAAACTTCCCAAATTTTGAAAAATTTAATTGCATGATTTGTCTGAAGTTTTTTAAGACTTTTTATTTGAAAAACTATTACGCCCACAACCTATCTGCTTAATGGTCATCGGGACTGACTACCCGAAACTCGTGACTATCAATCATCGCGGCGTTATTCTTCAAGCCTCACTCGGTTTAACCATACCGACAATGGTTTATAATATAAGGTGACAGATGTGGGAATCGAACCCTATCACATTGCAAGCATTTTCGGATATCGCGAGTACCAAAATGCTCGTTGCATCTTTGCAATATTTTACTTAACCTACTGGTAGCGGATTTATCGTCCGCTTGGACTGCCAAATGTCCATATCTGTCATGTAAAAAAACATCAATCCGCAAAAAACCGTGAGCGTCGCCCTTGGAAATCGGATGGGATAAAAACAAAATCACGACGCAGAGTCCGTGTGCCTTCCCGGTGGGCGATAGTTGTTTCCTACTAACCCGTATAACAACTCGGACTGATGTTTGAGTTCTCGGTCGGATTCGAACCGACTTGTTAGGATTTGCAGTCCTACGCACTTACCAAATCTGCCACAAGAACTTGTTAGTCTGTCTATTTCCAGATGCCACCCCATCTATTGCTGCTCCGAACGGGTACGGAAAATTGTTTTTTAGTATTTTAAATTCATTCGGGAAAATACTTGTTTCCCTAAATTTCCAGTCGGCGAAAGTAAACCTTCAAATATAAACGGAACATTTGGTTTTTTGCGCATTTGTGAAAACGCTTGTCCGATTTTATTCAAAGATATTGAAGATGCAATATTGTCCATTTGCCCAGACTTGAACAACAGCGAAATCCCTTCCGAAGTTTTTATCAATACTGCATCTTGATTGTATTTTTTTGCAATGTTAGTGCAAAATTCAATAAAATCAACTTCGGACATTTCAGCCGGCTTAATAAACAATATGGAATCTTCCACACTATCGGTCAATGACGCTGGATCGGCAGTTTCATAATCAGTCGCGTCAGGTGCTTCTTGCCAATGACCAATCAAGTTATATCCGCCCATTTTTTTGACGTTCAATGATGCTGCCAATTCACGATTCAATAATATGTTCTGTTTTTTGGTATTTGAACTTCGCCATGCAGTGGCTATACAAAACATATTATTATTGACTTTGGACAATAACCGTGACAAATTTGCCTCGTTTATTTGTCCAATGTACAGTTCGTCCAAAATATTTTTCAGTTTCATATTATTAACGATTTAAAGATTTAAAAAACGAAGTGATTGTCAGAATACCTAAGCCGTTGGTTCAACACTTGTTTCGGCTGCGAATTTCAGTCCATCGGTCCGGTCGACCTTCACCTATATTTCTACCTACTTAGCATTGGCGGAATTTTGTGTGTCCGCAACTGACAATCATTCTTCATTCCGGGCTGTTGGTGTTGGATTCGAACCAACGTGGGATAAATTATCCGATGCGTTAACAGCGCATTGTCGTCGCCACTTGACTAACCAACAGTATTAAAAAGAAGTCACTTAATTTCAATTTACAAATTTGATTTTAAGTATTGTAAGTGACTTAACATTTTTCGCCGATCACGAAAACATTCCAAAAATTCATCTTATCGGCATAGCCGCCACGCCGCTATAACGAGCACGATAAAGATTTTTAGGCGGAGCAGCATATCGGGATCAAACCGATTCTCGTTCTGGGTGGAAGCCAGATGCACCATCATTTATGCGTATGCTGCGATTAAAAAAATAAGTTGATAATAGAGGCTGTGGTACTATCCTGATGGCGTTCTATACACTGTAATCCCAGAAACCACTTCGTCGCTCAGTAAACGGTAGTTTTCCGCATACTACCAACTTATTTGTGCCTACGGTTAGATTCGAACTAACTCCGTTTCATTATTATGTGACGATTTTACAGACCGTCGGTATTCCACCATCATACCCGCGTAGGCAAATTTTTAAAAAAATATGGACAACCAACCGTCAATTTGTACTTCACTGACCAAATCTGATCCACCCACGTTCGGATGACGATTCGTTAAATCTGTCCATATTTTAACGTTGTACTCCCGAACGGATTCGAACCGTCATCGTCCGATAGAAAGTCGGACATCCTCAACCATTAGACGACGGGAGCATAAAATTTAAAGACACAACGGAATTCCGTTTTTGTTTTCCAAACGAATGAATCCACCATGTTGCAGTGCAGTCCGACCACAAATTCTGGCATCACGCAAAACTTTAAAAGTTTCATGCTTGATTTTGCCAGTGATTTCTTTGTATGTTAAAAGATACATAACACAAATTGTTTTAGTTGCGATCGCCGGGTACGATCCGGAACCTAAGATCATGAGTCTTATGTGTTACCAATTACACCACCTCGCAATTTCCCGTTTAGATTTTTCCGACGATGTCTAAAACAAACGGTTGAAACAAAAACCTCATTGTGGTAACAACGGGTTACGATCCCATCTCTCTGGTTTTTCAGACCAGCGCATCAACCGACGTATTGCTTTGTTACCAAAAACATATTTTTTTACTGAAAATATTCAAAAACAGGTTCTTCCAGTCATAAACCCTGACTGCTTCTTTCAAGCCGACAATTCACAGTCGACGATTTTTTTGCTCGCGAACACGTTTTGTCGTTTCGCAATTAGTGAAAATGTGACGTTGTTCGCGAGCAATAAAATCTTCACGCTCGGAATAATCTTTTTTAGTGCCAAAAGGTTTCATATTTCAAACGTTTTAATTTCGTTACAAAGATAAACTCAAAAAATCAGTTGTGCAAGTATTTGATCAACTTTATTTTTCAGTCCACACTTCCTTTTTGTGTCGGTACAAAGATAAAAACTATTTTTCAGATAACCAAATTTATTTTAAAAAATAATTTTTGTAATCAACTTCATCTTCAATATATCGCTCTCGTCAAAATATCGCGCCGAGTTATTTGGAAAAAATGGCAGCGGAAGACATCTCCAACCATTGTGCATTTTTGGACAACAGACCAACCAAAGTTGTTCCCTAACATCTCGCCAAACCTCATAAGGATTCATATCTTTGTAATATCTCCTTTTATAATCTTTCCAGTTTGTATGTCACGAAAATAATAAACATACACTCCAGACTGAAAATCATTTAATGAAATTGGTTGATTAGTTTTTATAAATTGTCTAAATACTAATCCCCCCCATCTGTTAAACAGATACAATTCATATTGAAAATCAAATCCTGAATATATTCCAAATTGATCACGTGTTATATTTGGAATAAACCAACCTTTACAAAACGATTTTACAAATACTGGAATAGTAAACGAATTGCGACAAAATCGATTATTCGTTTCGATAAAATACAAACCAGTCGGAACAATCGTATCGTATTTTGGATCTGTAAAGTGTATTTGACCATCGGATTTATCTTCACAACTTGGCAGTTCAACAGATTTTAAATATATCTGCTTATCTACAAATTTATGATACAAATCATTGCAATCGACTGTTTCATTATAGTTTCGATGATCTGAATCACATACATAATGCGTAATGGTATCAACTTTTATTGCGTCATTCGATGCGATATTTGATATACACGTCACAAATGCAGTAGCCGCAGAAACGTTACCATGTAATCGCAATATAAATTTACAATCACGAGAATTCGTAACCCAAATTCTAATTGACGATTCATAATGATTTCCATTAAAAAAATCGATTGGGCAATTTGACGAATTTGATTGTAAAATTTCCAGTTGACCATTTTCAATTGAAACTTCCCAAAAGCCGACATTGACAAACTGTCCAATAAAAAATCCATTTTCTATCCCATCGACAATTACGATTATCGAATCTGGAATAGTAAATGCAATAAAATCTATTCGTGCAATTTTAGAATATTCCAGATCAAAAGTATCATTTTCTATATGATCACCAGATGCAGAAATATAACTATAATATTCACAATTGAATTGCGAATATCCAAAAACTGGAAATAATAATATCAATAACCATGTTTTCATAATCTGCGGAAGATGTTGGATTCGAACCAACGTGTCGGGATTTCACCGACAAATGTTTAGCAAACATTCGCAATTGTCCATCTCTGCCAATCTTCCGTAAACAAAAAAGCCACCGCCCAAAACAAATTGAACAGTGGCTGCTTTCTCACAACTCAAATTCAATTTTTATTTTATTCCAAAAACGATGCCAAACTTGAAAGTTTCGGATCATCATCTGATTCTGTCTCTTTACTCACCGGCGAAAACAACATATTCCCCATATCTTCAAATTTCAATCCCAACCATACATTTTCTTGTTCATCAAGTCCGGCCAATGCTTGTGGTTGCTTGTTCAACACAAAATTCAAAAATATTGCCCATCGCAAAGTTTGATTTCCGTTCGGATCATTGTCTTCGGTTATGTCGGCCAACCAAGACAGTTGATCTTTACAAAATAATTGGGCATCATATTCAAGATTGACGTGTGGAGGGAATTCGTCAACCAAAGATGCTTTTGCGTCAATTTGCGGCGCGGATAAATTCTTGAACAATTTAAGTGCATTCATATACACATAAATATAATTCAAAAATTAATTTCCCAAATTATAATGTCTGAGTCATACCGTCAACAATCAACAATGGTTTTGAATTTTTTACAATAATATCTTTGAATTCGTTGATCAAATCATCATCAATTGCGATTTAATGATATTGTATATGGTGCCGAAGAAGTTTTGGTATCATATACAATATCATTAAATCGCAATCTAAAAAATATTTTTTATTACGATTCATTTCAAAACTTTATTTAAAAACCATTCAGGAAAATCTTGTTCAAGTTCAAGCCGAAACAATAAACCAGCCGTCAAATCTTCTTTCCACATTTTTATAAAAGCATCCATCCAATGTTTACCAATTACAAATCCATTGAATTTTCCATCTACTTTATCGGTCAATGAAAGTTTAGGATTTCCAGTTGACTCGTAGTTGAACATATCAGTTGCTGATCGTTCTGAAAAATCGTAACAATCTTCTTTTGGGCAGAACCTTTTGTATATTTCTGCCATTTTGAGCCATTTGTTGGTCATATTAAAGCACCAAATGAACAATTAGAAATATAATCAAAATACTTCCCCAAAATATCGGTACAAAAATATTCCGCATTTTATTATACGCAACATTTAATTGCGCTTGAGTATATTTTTCATCTTGAAACCATGCTCGCTTACCTATCTCACTGGATACGGCGATACTAAATAACCAGACAAATGTTAATAATGCAATACAAATTTTCACTTTTTTAATTTTTTAATGATGATCGCCATTTCCGGCAATAAATTTTCTATCCTTCAATAAATCAATTACGTCGATCAATTTGTACGGAAACAAATTATTTCCATCCATACCAACATCCATTTGACGACCGTTTCCAAACCGCAAATCCCCAACATGATGCTGATGACCATGTAATTGATATGAACCTCGTCGAATATGATTCCAAGACACAATTGGATAATGGAACAAACAAAATTGAAGTTTTCCGATTTCCAGTTCTAAATAATCAAACATATTGACACATCCCGTTCGATTCATTTCCTCAATATATTTGTGAACGTGCTGATCATGATTACCTTTAATGATATACAGATGTCGGGCGGTCAACCGATGATAAAATGTCATCACTTTGTCTTCTCCACCAAACGACCAATCGCCGAGATGAATCAATATTCCGTCACTTGGAACGGTTTGGTTGATATTGTCAACAATCTTATAGTTCATATCTTCCAAAGTCGGGAAATCCCTGACCGGAAGTGTACTACCGACATCTGAATATTTGGACAAATCCCATCCGGTAGTTCCCTTGCAAAGATTTTTGTGAGAATAATGACTGTCTGACGTGATCCATATTTTATCTAAATATTTTGCGTCAATTTTCATATTTCAAGTTTTGGGTAAACAAAAGCATATACCAAATCATTTCCCGGATATAAACTGTAATCATCGTACACCGTATGCACATACCAAGCATAGCACGGATATTTGATGGGATTATTTACCATATCGTCTGGCTTCACATGGTCGACAAATTTCTCCCAATGAGTTTTGTCTTCAAAATAAATCCAATCATCAACTGGTTCAATGTTCATTTTTTCGAGTCGTAGTTTAAGTTAATAATTTTGAAACTAAAATCGTTCCCGACAACGACAACTCCCTCAAACATATCACCATTTGAAAGTCTATTCAATGTTTGATAATGTTCCGGTTCAATTCCTGTAAACACTGCGTTTTCTTTGAAAATCGGAACTATTGGTAAATTCAATTCATTACAAACATTACGATAATAATGCGATTCAGTCGGGCCAAAATATCGTTGATTGTCAATGTCCCAACAACTAAAAAACATCACATCGACTGGAAGTTTGGAATGGGGATTGTTTGTGTTTCCTTGAATTCCAATTCCGTATTGCTCGCCGCGTAAAGCAATATTCACTCCATGTTTTTCACAATATAATTTCAATTTGTTTTCTAAATCATGTTTTCTGAAATTCCGGGTAAAATGATTGTCACAATCAAGTTTGTATTCCATTGTTCGGCCACAAACTCCTACTTGTCCATCTTTATAATACGCAGAAAATGACTGACCGTCCGCTTTAAGGCTAATGTCAACTATTTCGCCATAATATTTTGACATATCAAGATTTTGCCATCTTTCTTCGTCTGTGCGAGAAATCCCAAACGGCAATCCACCTTTGGCATTCAACTCTTGTGGTTGTGGTGCTTCATATTTGCGAATTCCCAAATCAGCAGTTACGTCAACTCCTTCTTCTGGAAGAGCAAGTTCAATAAAATATCGTTCTTCTGAAAGGATTTTCAGATCTTCTACAATTCCAAACGACATTTCACCCCGAAGTTTGATCGCCTTTACACGATTGGATTTAGATCGATATACTTGTGACCATTCAACATCTGGAAGAACGGTGTCCGGTTGGATAAGGACGCAGTAATCCCCAACGTTCCATTTTCCTTTTGGAACGATGCAACGATAGCCGAGAACTTTAACAAATTCAAGATTGTCAGCGTTTGGATGAGGAAATACTTCTTTGATTTTTTCTATTGTTGCGAGTTTCATTCTAAATTTTTGAGTTCTTCAAAATAGGTTGGGTCAGGTTCGGTACTGCGGAGGAAAACCAATATATAATCATCCCTATCCAAATTGGAAATTTTCAAGTACTTACCTTTTCCTTCCCAATATAACAAAGGAACGATTGTTCCAATTGGCCAACCAAAATAGTTGTCGATCAATTTATACGTTTTCATTTTTTAGTTTTTAATAATTGTCTGATGACATATTCACAAGCGACATCCATTGTATCAAAATATTTGACACCAACTGTCGATTTTGACCATTCAACTTTGATACCGCCGAACATGGTATCAAATAATACTCGTTCAATGGTGACCCCCAACGGAAGTCCATCTGGAAATGATCGACTTAAAATTTCCTTCTCTATCCGCGCAACATCGGCACGTTTTTCAAAAATATTCATTGGTGGAAAATTTTGATTGTGAAACAATGCCACAAAGGTAAACGCTATTTTTGAATTGTCAAATTTATTTTTTCAGAATGAGCGTTTTGCAAAAAGTTCCAAATGGCAAACAAACCATAAGAAACAGTTCCCAATATTCCCGCTTCCCAACAAACTTCAAGTCCGGGTTGAAACTTCCACATCCAGTTCAGTATCGTATAAATAAAATACGAATATCCACCAAACATTGGCATGAACAGCGGGAGCATTGTGACAGATGTTTTTTCTGCAATTGTCATTTTATAATTTTTTAAATTTTGGTTTAATTCTGCGCCAAATATAATCAACATGATCTTTTCCGTCAATCATATATTTGACAACTGATTTATAAGGATTGATCAACAATCGATCAATTCGTTCTACAATCAATCTTCGATCAAAAAGAATTGGTGAAAAGAATTGAAAATATTTTGATGACATTTCAACAATTTCATTAAATTGATTACTCAATTCATTTTCATATTTCCGAATATCATCAAACGTTTCGTCTGGAACGTCTGTCAGCAATTCCGATACTTTATGACCTTGCCGTAAAGCCTCCCAGATCCCCGTGGTTGAAAGATTTGTCATTTGACGATGCAAGGTAACATAATCTTGGAACTTTACCTTACAACGCGAACCATTGTCAAATAGGACAACAAATCCTTCCGAGTTTTTCCAGTTCAAATGCTGAATATTTTTCCAATCAAGTCCATTATATTGTTTCGCCACCGATAGGTTCATCAATTGTACCGAATGACAATTTGGCGACCATTCGTGTCCAATATTTCTGCGATCAAATATTGCAGTCAAAACTAAATCTGACTCTGAATATTTGACAACAATTTGCTCAAATCCGATCAATTCAAAAATATATGTCCAATCTGGATTACTGTGCCAGTTAAATTTCATATTCAATTCGAGAATTCGCCGTGCTTCAATCGCGTATGTACTTGTGAATGATCCACGACTGTTGACAACCAATTGTCCCTTGTAAAAAAACGCGGCGATGTACTGACCGTCTAATTTCTCAAAAATTTCAAATCGATCCGATGGAACGTGACGCTGCTCGCCGATGTTGAAGAATTTTGGAAACCCGCATGAAACGATGTTTCCATCGATGTCCGTAACAAGTCCGCGAGTGTTGATGGTCACTTCGTCCCAAAGACGTTCGTATTCCGTTTTACGAGAATAGTTCCAGATAATCAACGGAAGGGTTGGGTGAGTTTGGGAATTCACCAATCCATCACTTTCGTATTTTCGTAATGTCTCGATCATTTTTCAATATTGTCTCAATAATTTTTAACTGGTGGATTATCAAAATTCCGATATAGCACAGCGTTGCTATGATTCCAGAACCATATATAGGTTGATAATCAGAATCATACATCCATAACAATACAGATATAAGAAAATATCCAGCAGATATAAAAAACGTAATGATCAGTCCAGTCAAATTAATGATTGTTTGCAAAAATCCCGCCGTTGATGAATTTTATAAAAACATCAAATGCCATGCCAAACACATAAACGGCGACTGGCAGAAGTATCAACAACGATATGGTTCGCTCGATATTGAGCGGAGTGTCGACAAGTGGTCGGCACGTTTCATTGTCATGCGTCCAACCAGTTGATGTCTGAAACATTTGACTGTCGATGCCTTGCAACTGACACGTTTCGCAAGTCACGATTTGATCTGGTTGTCCGCATCCAGCGAACATGACGAACAGCAATAAATAAAATAAATTTTTCATTTTTTTATGAGTTTGAAGGTGAAGATGATTTTCGCAATTCAAGGTTAAATCCGTCAAGTTCTGGGAAATCTGAACGGGTTTGATACCAAGTTGAATGTCCGTCATTCTTGGCTAAGTCCCATGCTTCGTTGATCGTGTCACAAGCACCAACGAATGTTCCGGTTTCCCGACGGGAGATGCGATTTGGGTTCATTCTAAAAACTTTAATTTTCATTTTGATAAAATGTTTTAATTATGAACAATGTGATTTCTTTGGCAAAGAATGCAACGAATCCCCCAACGACAAAAACCAAAACATCTGGATATTGCCAGCGATTGTGAGTTTCGGCACAAATGATTGCTCCAATCATGTTAAGCGTACCGACAATCCAGATTATAAAAAAAATGAGATTTTTCATATATTTTTTCCGTTAATTCTGCGTTGACTAATAAATTCCCGTTTTCCCTGACAAAACTTGGAATATTGAGTCTCGCCCAACAATTGTTTCAATTTTAAAGGAGAAATAAATCCATCGATTTTGAAAATCACGTCTTGTTGATATTTCCATTTCAACAATAAACATCCCAACCCTTTGAAAAAGTATTGTTCAACTCCTGGAACTATTACTTTTGGTACAACCAAATCTATTTTGTACACTACGTTTCGCAACGGCTTTTTGTTGCGAGTAATTCCCCGATTTGCATGAACTTTACTCATTTTCAAAAACTATTGGTAAAATTTTAGTTATTTGTTGCAATTCGGTCAAATCAATATCATCGCTATATGTTCGGGATTTTTCAATCCGGGTTACTTTGTACATTTTTTGTACATTGCTTCCGAACCAAAGCAAGTTTCCGACATAAACCAATGCGTATGGTTTTCCGGATGATGATGTCAAGTTTTGAGTTGGGCTTGGTTTCATCGGTAATAAATTATTTGGTTTCCCATTCCGGGATTTTCAGAAATCGCACATACTCTACGCCACTTGTCGTAATAAATTGTCCATTCTGCACCAGATGTACTGATGACCGTATTGGTTTTGTTATACGTTACATCCTCTTGTGTGAACGCATCTTGAACTTCAAACCGAGAACCTGTTCGGTACACCACACCATCTTCAATCCGGATGGTGAAGGCAAATTTGGTATCACCAATGGATTCAGTTGTTTGGCTGGTTGATTTGAAAACCAGTTGACCAAACATGGGGAAACCAATCATGATCAATAAAATAGTCAACAATGATTTCTTAACCCAATCAACAATTATGATTAAGAAAGGAATAGCAACTATAAGTCCAATTCCCAATTTAACGTCTGAATCAAACATCTTCGGAATATTATTATTTTGCATACAATAAAGTTTGCGCGTTCTTTTTCACCATTTCGGATGGCAATCCACAACGCATATCAAAAGGCGTAGTTAACAAATGCGTCCCATTTACGGTCGGAACTTCCAGTAATATTTTATCGCCAACAGGCAATGCTTTGTTTATTTTCTTGCGAACATCGTCTAAATCAAGGCCACAGTCAAAGTCATAATCAATTATCCAAATCTTATCAATTTGTGGGTTCTTGGCAGCACATGATTTATACAGTGCATCAAGTCCCACATACGATTCTTCTGCAATTTTGTTCACAAGTTCCTTCAACATAATCATTGCAGCACCTTTGAACAATTTCGCCGATGGATTGATGTAACATCGAGCATTTTCCCGTTCACAAACATCATTCCATTCTGGAATGTTTTCGTCAAATTCTGACAACGATTTAACAAAAACGTGTCGAATAACCTTGCAACCGTTGACATCGTGACCATCCTTTCTCCGTAACATCAATTGAACGTGAAAATATGAGTCGTCACGTTGTTGCAAAAATTGGCGAATGATATCAAAGTTGTTGATCATGAAATTTATTGGTTTTGAACGCAACGCCAAGTCCGTACAGTCCACCGAAAACATGAACTGGGGATTGATGATATAGTCCAGACGCAACCAACAGGCAACCAGTGATGAACATAAATCTTTTCATTAGTATTGCGTTCCCCACACATCGCCAAATTGATTTGAGTACAGTGGGTATTTGATAAAATCAAGAAACGGATATTGTTCATGCTCAGCATCTGGAATATTGATGACGTGAGCAAATTGCCATGCCGCCTTAGTAGGGCGCGGCCATTTATCCAATCGCCAGAAATCCCGCAAGATTTTTCTGCCAAGCGACGTACCAATGTAAAATCGTAATTTTTTCATAACGATAAATGTTTAAATATATATTTTACGCCAACTTTTGTGACGCGCAAGCCGCGGGCTTCTTCTGCCTCGATTGCGCTGTTACAAAGCAGCAGTTCTTCTGGCTCCGAAGAAAATCTCGACCATACCCATACAAGGGAGCAATCTCCCTCACATTTTTTGCAATGTCCGTTACAGTTCATTTTTAAAAAATTTGAATTTTAAAAGACGATAGTGTGATGAACAACATCGTGAGCAACAGCGAGATGACAATCAACGCAATTGCGACTTTTCTATTTTTGTTCATGAATTCAAATTTTGCCAATGCTCGAAGTCGTTGTCCGACTCCCAAGTTCTGGTTGGTTTAAGAATAAAGTATGCAGCAACGACTGCAATTACGATGAGTAACAATAAAAGTTTCATTTTTTTATGAATTTGATTGTTTGACACCAACGGTTTTGCCTATGGACGTACACGCGAACAAACGAATCAAAGTTGTTCCGTAATGCGTATGTCGCTGCCTTCTTGTCAGTGCGGAAGTATTTTATTTCTCCGTTTGGGAATTGATAGTGGATTATTCTCATTCGATTGGATTGCAGTGGTTGGACAACGTAGCAACCAAATGATCGTATTCGTCAGAAGTTGCTTCGTCCAAAACTTTGGTAATTTCCTCTTCTGACCAACCTTCTCGTTCGGCTTTTTGTTGAAATTTCACCAACAAGAAGAATGCGTTTTCGTCAAGTCCGACGAGTTGGAGGTTAATGGTTTTTGGCATGGAACCGGGCATCGACAGCAACGGATCAATTATTTCTGTTTTTGTCATAAAATCTGGAAGTACCATTAGTTATAAGATTTATAAGTGTAAAACAATGCCACAAAGTTAAACGACTTGTTTCAATTCCGCAAGTTCCAGTTCAAGTTTTTTTATTTTATGTTTCAGTGACCGAATTACCTTGCAAGCGGCAAAGTCATTGATCCATTTTGGGTCACCAAGAAATGCCATCACCGTTGATTCGGTGCGGTTCAAATCGTACAACATCCCATCAGTTTCTTGTTCAATAAATTGATTAAGGTTGACAACGTGCAAACCGTCAACCATTGACAGTACGATGTTGCCGTTGAGGTTTTCGGCGAAGACCAAATCCTTTAATACCCGAACCTGAAAGTTAAGCAAGTGATCATGCTCGATCAAATAATCACGCAATGTCCGGGTTGACGTATGTTCACGTCTTGTTCCAAAGTTCAAAGCAAGTCCATCAACTTGTTTGGACTTGTCCAAGAAGTCATCGACTGATTCGATGCTGTTTGGTTCTGCAAGTTGCAGTTCAAACATTCGATACAAATCCTCAATTGACTCGACGTTTCCCCAAACTGGGTTGGATTCGTACCAGAATACTGGAAATAAATTCATTTTATTAAATTTTTTAATTTAAACCAATCTTCAAATTCAATTTTGATCCATTCAACCATTTCTAAAATCTGACCGTAGTTGACCGATTTTGAAACGTTCCATTTATCCACGAACGTTCCTTCTGGAAATTTCGCAAGTTCAATAGTGCAAATCGGATTCAATGTTAATCCCTGAACCCATTTCACCGCGCAAATCGCGTCACTGTTGCGATGCTCGTACACCACAATGTTCAAGTTTTCAAAAGTAGTCGGATGTAGCAACGAGAACAAGTAACCAGACTCCCGACCGTTGAACCAGTGGTTCACCTTGATTTCCGCTGCGTACTCTTTCCGGTCGCTATCCCATGAGGATTCAATTTGAAAGTGTCGCATCAACGCAAGTACGGCTTGGGCTTGATGGTTGACACCATCGTTCATGTAATTTTGAAGGAGAATCATGAGTAAAGATTTTAATTGTGAAACAATGGTACAAAGATAAACGATGTTTCTGAACTATCAAGTAAAATACTTGATTTTTGGAAAAATATTTTCTTCAACAGTAATTTCAGAAACGATGTCCTTCCACGTAGAACGAAGTTCAATCCTGGTCGTGATTGGTTTCAAATTGAAAAGTTCAATCCGGATACAACGAAGTATCTGGAACAAACCATTTGCTTCAATTTCAACTGTAACGTACTGACCAACAATGTGAGACCAGTACGTCAAAATAACTTTGTATATTTTCATAATCAGTTTACTTCTACTTTTTCCCCCTCCCATATAAAATGGGAAAGATTGGTTTGAGGCTTGCCGTCCAAAATTGGTGTGCAATCTACAAACTCCGGGTCTTGAATATTTGGCGGCTGCAATTCCAAATACACGTTCTCTTTCTGGTTTTTAAGGATTTCGTAGTCCAACATTGCTGTTGACGCACTTGACACATAAAGTCTTCCATTGAATTTGAACTGTGTGCCAGTAACCAAAAGACCGAGTTTTATGTACATAATTTTTATATTAAAAGGATGAATAGAAATCGATTAGTGGGATCAAAAAAATGAGTGCACATCGAGAGAGGGTATTAGGCCGTCACAGAAGCCGTTTTTCGTCGGTAAAACACCCTTAATTAGGGGGTGTACTACCCCTCCCTATACCCCCTCTTATTTGCCTTCTAAACGATTCATTTCATTGTTCGCAGTATGATACGAGACATAACAAGATGTTCGATTAGAATTGAAATGATTAAACTGAAAAACAAAATGATTATGGTCTTGATCTCAACTCACATTCCAAACGATACAACTCGTCGAGTCTGGATTGATTGGGATTGCGCTTTTGGAGTTCAACAAGGATCAACGTAACGACTTCTGTATGTGTCATTGGAAATTTTATTTGATTGTAAAACAATGATACAAAGGTAAATCCTCTGGATCATTTAATCAACTAAATCCATAAAAAATTTCACATTGTTTTCCAGACTTCATACTGTTGCAATGCAAGTAACGTATATTTTTTTGGGTTTTTAACGATTTCCCTCCATTCGTCCCGGATTCGAATCGCGCCCGCGTCGTAAGTTTTGTGTTCACCCAATGCAACAACGTACTTGAATCCTCTTATATCAGTCGGGATTAAAATACTTGCAATATGCTGCGTAGATGAAAGTTGTACCGATTGGAATTTGACCTTTGAAAAGTTGAGTACCATCTTTACCAAATTTATTTGTGTGAAACAATAGTACAAAGATAAACCTACTGGATTAATAATCCAAACTTTATGATAAAAAAAATTCCAGAAAGAATTGAAGTTGATTTTCAATCAGTCTGGAATAGTATGACTCTTTTTAAAAAATTCAATTTTTGCCGGAATAATTCATATAGAAGTCCTCTTATTCAATACTAACTTCCAGTATGACTTCTTTACTGCCGTATTCCGTTTTTTATCTTTATTTCTGGAGTATTTTTAAAAAATGGTGTTCTTTGTATTGATTTCGTTCGTTCCTTACTTCAATCTCGTTTGTTTCTTTCTTTTATCGATCCAATCTTCTTTTTAATTTCTTTATCTTATCTTCAAACCTTTTCTTTATTCCAGTCTTCGTTAATCAATCTCTTCTTTAACGATCCAATCTTTTTATTCCAGTCTCTTACTTACTTAGTCTATCTTTGTCTTTATTTTAAAAAAGAATATTGAATTATAGAAGAATAATTTATTTATCGAGAAGTTACACGTTTTTTTTGACATTTCCAAATTTATGTCAAGCATTTAGTACACCATTAACTAAACATTAACTAAAAAGTCCCGAACTACCATGTAATCCGGGACTTTTCTTATTATTTCAGTGATGAATTTCAATCCGCCATTTCATATTCAACTTCTTCAATTCCGCTTGCGGCCATGATGAGTTCGTAGACCATTTGGTTCAGTTCCAAGTCCTGCACAACCGATTTCACCGTCTTTGCAGTCCGTTTCATCGGACCAACTTTGAAGCCGCCCTTCATGATTTTTTCCTGAATCCGGTTCAATACGCGCCATGCATCATTCCCTTCATCCTGCGGTCTGCAAGCCTCAACCAAAATCGCAACATCTTCTTTGCTGAATCTTTTCAGGAACCGATATTCGCAAGCAGCCGCAGCGAGTTCCAAAATGGTGTCGTCGTCAAGGATGGTTGCTTCCAGTTGACGTTGAACTTTGAACCACTTCGGCAAATGTCTTGCAAATTCTTTCATCAATTCCATCGCAGCATCTTCTTCGCTGCCTTGATGCCGGATTTTGAAATCGCCCAAATCTTTCGTTTTTACAATCATTCCGTTGGTACAAACGAGCCGGAACACTCCCATCATGACTTCCAGTTGAGAACTTCCGTCGTTGGAGTTGACGATGACCAGTTCTGGGTACAAAGTTTCGCCGCCGACAGTAATGAACGGTTTGATGGTTTTGATGCGGATTAATTGTTTTCCGCGTCCAATCTCTCCCTTGCGGGATTTTTTCATCTTAATGCTACGGAGTTCAAAGTACGGCTTGCCGCCGACAGTGATTGCGAGGATTGCATCGCAAAGTTTTTTGGTGTTGAAGTTCTTGTAACGACCGCCCATCGGCTTGGTGGGGGAGTTGAAATTGACGTTTGCGAGTGATAATGAATTTGACATTTTTTAAAAATTTATTTGATGAACGTTTACTTTTTAATTACGGTACAAAGTTAAGCGTTAAAAGTGAAACGTCAAGTAAATCCCGAAAAATCTTTTAAAAAACGCTTTTTATTCCCTTCAAGCAGTTTTCTTTTGAAGGTATCCACCTCAAATTTGAAATATTGGCAATGTCCTCTACCGGAATCCCGTTATGAAATCCATACCAGATGCTTATTTTATGATCGATGACAAAATGGTCATACGAATATAGTTGATGGTGACGAGTAACTTTTGGTTTATCACTGTTTTCCAATAAATGTACTGGCTGCAATTTTGTTAGTTGTCTTGCTTTATTACGGTATTGTAACCACATTTGCCTACGCTGCGCCGCTGCTTTGTAATGTTGGTTATTACGATTGGTTTTATTAATAATTCATCCGAATTTATTAAATCGATAAGATGCCCCAATGTAGATTTAAGTGCGTCAAGTTGTTCGGCATTTAACGCGTTATATAAATGTGGACGGATTCGGTAATATTTGATTGTATCGAATTGTTCATTTGTCATGTATGTAATTATCCACCGAATAAAAAATGGTTCTATCAGGATAAACCCAATAGAACCATTAAAATTCAAATTAAAAATCCAGGGGATTATGCGACAATTCGGTGTCCGCCATTGGAAACTGCGTATGAAACGAGGTCTTGAATCGTTTTGGTCAGTTCAATGTCCTTCCAGACACTGGTGATTGATTTCGCAGGTTGTCCCATTGCACCAAACTTGGGAATGTTACCGAAGAATAGGTTTCCCAAGTACTTGGTCACTTCCCAAGCAGTGTGGGATTTCATTTGCTGTACGATTGGTTGAACATCTTTCAAATCAAATTGTTTGCCAAAACGAATTTGAAGTCCAGAGGTGATAACATCTTCAACCATATCCTCGTCCAGTTCAATTTCGGTTAGTTCTTGCTGACCCTTCATAAATTTTGGGATGGCCTCAACATATTTCTTCACCAGTTCAATCGCAGTCTTTTCGTCAATCGTCTGGTGTCCGATTGAAAACGGTGTCGTCGGGATCAATACGGATTCATTCATTCCTTCCGACAGTGCACACAAAAACAATTTGAGTTTGGAAGTACCATCATTACTGTTCAGGATAATCAATTCGGGATAAACTGCAATCCGGTCTTTTCCGTAATACGCACGATTCATCTTCAATTTAATGAGATGCGCTCCTTTGCCTTCATATTTGGACTTTCGGGTTTTGACATCCCGAAGTTCAAATAAAGGTTTTCCGGTTTTGCGAGTCATCAACAACAATTCCGTCACAATGTTCTTCGTATTGAAGTTTTCGTAACGGAATCCACGATGTACAGTCGGATTTTCGTAATTGATTTGATCGATTTTTTCGATCAAAGATTTGGCGACAGTGTTGTCGCGGGGAGAGGTTGACATAAGTAAAATCAGTTTTGGTAAAAAAATATTGTGATTAAAAATTATGCCGCAAAGTTAAATGCAAGTTTTCTTTGAAACCAAGACATTTAACAAATTTTTAACTGATTTTATTTTGGAAAACGACGATATTATTGTTATTTCCGCACGTTTTTTTGCTTCCGCTTCTCGGATGCGAGTAATACTGTTGTTATTATCACCAAATTCCCGTGACATTTTGTCAGGTATTCCTGCCATCTCTAATCGTCATCCATCTCCACAACCATCCTCCATCGCATCATCAGTGTTTTCATCACCATCCTTCCCCATTACATCCGTTTTTATCATTTCCATGTCCTTCACCCTTTGACGTGTTTCGTTCATTAGTGCATCGAACTCGTTGGTTGGCATCACTTCTTTTGCAACATCTATGAATGTTTGGGCGAAATGCCTGGATTTAATCTGGTGTTCTTTACGTTTAATGTCCGCTAAATATTTCCGAGTGTCCGTTTCCAGTATGTTGATATATGTCAGGGCTGTACGGATGGACTTGTTCTGGCTTAGTGGTTTACCGTTCATCGTGGGAGTGTTTTCCAGTTGTGTCTTCATACTGAGTTTAACCGATATTATTTCAGTGTGCCAATTGGTCAAAGTTTCAATGTCTTGACAGGATTGAACGTCTTTGATGTTTATTGTCTTCCCGTTGCTCAATTTGAATCTTGGGAGTTTGGATTTTTGAAAAGTCTCTTCTTCCATTTATGTAAAACAGATAAAGTATCCTGCTGCCAGGATTACGATTAAGAATATGGTTCCTAAGCAACATAGTCCACCAAAGTGGGTTGCTTCAAAATCGTCGTCGTACATTTTTAGTAGATTTATTTTAGTAAGTGGGATGAACCTTTGCGCCCGCAAGGTTTTATTTTTTCCAAAAGGCTTCGTGATCTTCCTTTGACAGTTCCCAAATACTGTCAATCGTGACTGTGTCAGGAATAGCCTCTGGACAATGTCGGTATAATAAGTCGCATAATTCCGAAAAACTGGGATATCGCAAAAAAACTGCACCTAAATTGGTTCCCGATGAACCATTGCTGATGTTGTAAGTTGCCTTAAATGTAATGTATCTCATTTTTTTATTATTTGTTGAACCTTGACGTTTGCAAGATTTTAATCAATCAGAAACTTTGGTGTGGAGTCACCAGTTCAATTCTCTCGGACTTTTCTTGATTGTCTTGAAGCAACGTCGTTAACTGTGAGTAAGTTGCTTAGAACGGGTTTGGTGCGGTTTTAGATCTCGTCCTGCGAATAAGTCCGTTCTCGAAATTTCAACACACAATAATTGCCGTCTTTTCCGCCGTTGATTTGTTTCATTTGAACATCCCACCCGGACGCGTTCGCATCTCGTACAATTTCCTTTTCCCATGCAAACCAATCATTTGGTACCGTAAAATCCCGAATACCAGATGAATTTGAAAGCATTTTTGAAATTTCGGTGTCAATACTGGGCGGCAAGGTTCTAACGGAGTGCTTTCTTGCTTGATCCGGAGTGATCATTTGTTGTGAGATTTTATTGTGAAGTGATAGACTGGATAATACATTAATCCAATCGCAATTTTTAACAAAAATCCAAAAGCCAGCGCGTCCCATTGTCCCCTAAAAGCAATGGCAAAAAATACAAAACTATCAATCGCTTCCGATATAAACATTGAGATTATATATTTGTATCGGGGCAACAATAGTATCATCGCCGAACAACTTAACGCAAAAGCAAAAAACGATCCAACCATGATTCCTGCACTCTTGTTGCTTACAACGTTCAATGCAGTATTAAATTCGGAATCAATCCCGACTACATTCGTCACTATGTACAAAAAAGCATTAATCAGTATTAAACTGATAAAAGTTTTCCGTACAATCGCAAATCGATCACCATCTGGTGGCGTGTTTGTTTGCAGTTTTAAGGCGACGAGCAACAATACTGTTGAATAAAACACGTTTCCAATATTTGTCGTGTATCCACAAATGTCAATCAGTTTCCCACCAGTGATTGATATCAAGATCATGAACAATACGATCAGATCTCCCAATGGGCGTTCAGATTTTACAAAATAATAATAAAATCCAATAGCCGACAAACAAGTCAACGCCAATGCAAACAACTGCAATATTATCATGATTCTTTTTCTCCATCCTCATCCGACTCTTTTTCTGGAAGATGAGTTCCCAGCAATATTTTTAATTTAAAAAAAATGAATTTGACGGCATCCCCGCCCATATACCCACCAACTCCGGCAAATACTCCCTTCATGTTCTGAGATAAACCGAGTCCCTCGGCCATACTAAGAAACAGTATCCCAGAAAATCCAGACAGTACAAGTTGCGCAATGAAAATACGCCACGAAAACTTTTCAGTTTCAATGTACACCTGAGCGTACTTCGCCAGTCCACCCAACATAGAAATCATGATTGACCAGAATTTTTCTGAAATTCCATCAAACCACATAAGCAATCCCTACCCTTTTGTTTTTTTGTAAAAAAATGTGTAATCAACACCAATCTTGAACAAGAATCCATTGTAAGGTAGTACTGTCATTATCGGCTGAACGTTGAATGTCCATCTGTTGTGTCCGACAAATCCGATCAAATAGACTGAATGTGAAAATTTTGGTCGTTCAGAAATAATTGGGGTGATTGTTTGCATCCCACCGTTCAGACCAATCCATTGTTGGGAAAACGATGTCGTGATTGACATCGTCATTGCAACAAACAAAGTGATAATAATTCTTGGTTTTAACATAATACTATAAATATTAAGTCAAAACCTAAATTTATTTGTTTTATAGTTTAATGATAACCAAACCATCAATGTCAACACGATAGTCAGTAACAACAAACCTAAATTTGAATTTGATGGTCGATATGATGTGCAGAAAACTGTAATTCCGAATAATATTGAAATCAATAGCCGCATGATTATTTTTTACTAAACTTTTGACAAAACACTCCAAATCTTAGTATCATGAAACCAAAACCCAACAACAACAATTTTAAGTTATTCATCGATTGACATTTTTAATGGAATTTGACGAAGTGAATGTATATGACGTTCCATCATCCGTCATGTTTTTTGGACCAACCATTCCACCAGTGGACGGTTCATCTCTTGGCAGGAAATCAATGTCATCCAAGATTTGATTTCTGTTTGATGATTCGTCGTTTAAGCGACTCTTTATCAACAACCAGTAGTAAGCCATTGTTTCTTTGAAAGTCGCGTCAAATGCCAAATTAAAGGCATACACGCTGATTCCCCAAAAATAGAGAACCATGAACCAAGACTCGGTGGAAACTGACAGCACTATGCAAAGTAGCATCAGAGCAATCAATATTATGGTTTCAACCCAAAATCGAATATGTTTCATTTTGTTGTTGGTTTTGACTCATCATTGACAAACAGACCATTCTTTGGGTCTGCCCACAATTCACTTGAACCTGATGATGGTGATGTGATTTCAATCCATGCAGATTGGCGGACGATTCGCTGAATTGGTTTGCGTCCATCGATTGCAATAGTTAAAATTGACTTTTCTTTCATGATGTTTTCCCTATGTTTTTTATTTTGTTGTATTGATTGAACGAAATTCCCGCGTTTGGATTGTTCGTCACAACTTTGAAAATTTCGTTCAATCCATTTCCGATTGATTCAAATTTGTTCAACCAACCCAAAAGATTGGTTTCATTGGCAATTTCAATTTTCCCGTAGTTTTTGATATTGTTAGTGGCTGTGGTTTTCCCCATTTCCGAAAAAGCGATTAATTTGATTTGTATTATTGTTGATGGTTGCTCGGCTTATCCACGCACAAGCATGAATAACCAATATTATTCCAAATCCACCCAATAAGATGTATGGATTGAGAAATGCCCAAGAAAATCCCAACGTGCCGGCGGCTATGAACAAAGTTAAGCAGGATGAGCCGCGATTGGTTTCTTCAATCCGATGATGGGCATCGTAGTTGATTTGTGTGAGTTTGGCTTTAAGTCCCATTTTTTACAAGAAATTTTAAATGTGAAATGTAGGGAATAAGGGAATCGAACCCCTATATCATCGTCCGAAGCGACGCATTCTGTCCATTGAACTAATTCCCCAAAAACGGTCGGCTTTGAAATTAGGTACCGACCTGCCGCCTGTATTGCGGACCTACCAATCCGTGACCCTTGCCAGTCCGATGGTTGATGCCGTGCTGGTGCAGTTCAGGCATCCGCTTTCTTTACGCCAGTTCCAGTTCCAATTCCGCGATGCGTTCTGCGGGCGTTTTTGCTTCTTTCTTCAATTCGGCAAGTTCTCGGACTTTTTTCGCCCGGTCTTTTTCGGTATCTGCTTTTTCGGCCAAAAAATGTCGATAGCCGATAGTCAAATCGATGAATTCAACCCAAGTTTGCAGCCGTTCTCGCTCGGCAGCGGTCTTGGAGTCAGCGGACCAACGATCGACTTTGGCGTATTCGTCGGCTGATTTCTGGGTCATCGTGAGCATGGCTTTCAAAGAATTGAGTGATGTCTGGTTCAACACCTCAAATGGGTTCAATGTTGCTGCGCCGAGTTTGGTGAAGATCGCTTCCCCGGCGAAGCAAAGGTGCAAGAACAGTGCTTGCAACCGGGCGAAATTTTCTGATGTGAATTTCATAAAAAAATTATTGGTTTGGTGAAAAAATTAATGTCGAATGATTGTATCAATTGTGACTGAGATTTCATACGGGTTGCGAAATACCAATGTGCGCCCGTCTCGAAGAAATTGAACCGATGAATCTCGTATGATCAATCGGTTGTACGTCGCTGTGACGGACGAATCAATTTCAATTGTTGCCAAATTTGATATCACGACATCGTTGGAATAATTTTTTTGTACATATATGCCAAGCCCGATACCAAATATCCAACCGAAGAAAAACCCAAAGAAATTTTTCATCTTTTTTTATTTTTAATGTTACAAAGATAAAAACAATTTTGGAACAAACAAAAAAAGCGGGACAAATTTTTAAATTATTTTGCCCCACCATATTGTTCACCAAATAAAACTCAAATTACATTGTCCCGAACCATTTGGTAACGGTTCGATTCAAATAACGACTTTAACGGTAAGTACGTGTCAATCACATCCAAATCAGTAATTTTCGTAAAGATTTGGTTGATTATGCTTGGGTTCCATCCCATAACATGGATCACGTTCGGAATGTTTGCGAACTTGTTTGAGTTGCTTGTTCCCGTCGACACGTCCCAAATGACAATCACTCCGTCCCATCCGTAATCCGCAAGGATTCGTTTCATTTCAAGCAACGAAGCACTCGCAGATGAGTTTTGGTTGAAGTCACCGTCCGAAACAATGCAAAAGACTGGATATCTTTGCAACTGTTCGATCCGGTTGTTCTTCGTTACTACGTCACCATTTTCAATCCAGTTTTTGATGACTTTTGAAACTTGACCAACGTCAGTTCCTCCCATGTGCCCACGTGTCAAGTGGATCATGTTCTGGAAATTGTGTTGGAACGTCTTGGTTCGATCACACAAATCCACCCGACGTGAAACACCAGTCATGAACTTGTTCTGTTTGACATCTGCGACTCCATTTCCAACCAAAATATCCGCGGTCGTTCCAAAGCGAACTAACAAGTCATCAACTTCATTTGAAGGGTTTTTCAACATCAACAATGTGACCAAGAACGCTGAAACTGCATCTGCCGAAGTCCGTTTGCCGTTTTTCAAGTAAATGTTATTCGAGTTCATCGATCCAGAACAGTCAACGATTCCAAACACTGGTACATCAAACTTGATTTTGTCCAAAACTGACTGGATCAAAATGTCCAATTCAGTTTGGTTTTTGTCTCCGGACAAAATTGATTCAATCGCATCAAACAATGTCGTTCCACCAGTGTTGACTTTGGCTTCTTTTTTCACAGTGGCCAAACGTTCAACATCTTTTTCGTTTGCCAAACCTTGACGGTGCTTTTCAGTCAAGTCGCGCAATTCTTGTTGTGCAGTGGCTTTGGTCTTTTCCCATTCCAAGAACCAAAGACCGAAGTCCTTGTCGCCGTGAATTGAGTGCCATTTCCCCTTCAATCCGTTTTCTTTGTCAAGCAATCTTCGACGAACGCGGTATCTTGCGCCACTTGGAAGTGATTCCAAGAATGTGAAGAACCCAACTTTGTCAATCAGTTGGATTTGCGTAGTTGAAAACAAAACCGATTCAAGATCGCCATTGAATTTTTGTTTCCAGTCTTTCAATCCATGAAACGATGGGAACGGTTTCATTGAATATGACCAACCCATTGCTTCGGAAAGCAATTGGTATAATTTCACTTTTTGCGATTGAACTGCTTTTGTCGCGTCTTGCAATTCCCGTTGCCCTTTCAGTTCACCCGTTGTCCGATCGCGTTTTTGCCGTGCGCTGGTTCGCGGATTTGAAAGGAACTTTGCAATGATCTTCGACTCAACTGGATTTGCATCCGACTTGCGGATCAATGTCGCCAAGTATTCGGCGATGATTGTCAGATCAACGTTCGCCAACGGATTGACCGTTTGTTTGATCGTTTTTTTACCAGGTTCGGTTTGAACGCGGACACCGATCACGTTGTCCAACGACGTGAACTGACGGACAACGTCGCCCGTCACAAATCGTTCGTACTGTTTTGGAGAATTGACGCGCAGCCATTCCATTGACCAACCAAATGCTTCACGGTTGCCCGATCCGCCTTGATCAACCTTCGCCTGTTTGAAGGCATTGTGTTGTCGGTTTGGAATGTCCCCCATCGCGAACACGATGGTGAAGAATAACTGCTTGTCCGTCGCTGTTGAACATTCTCGCCAAGCCGAAGTCATTGTGGAGAACCACGACGACTTGTTCAGTGATGGCTTTTGTGAGTCCTGATACATAGCAAACAACGACTGCTTGCCATAGAACGGATTTTCACTTTTTGCACTTTGCATTTTTGATTGCAAGTTCATTTTTAAAAATTTAGTAAGTGAAAAAATTGAAGTTACTTGTTCAATTTTCAGGTGTTGAGCCAGACTTGTTTTAGAAGTATTGTAAGTAACTTAATGGTGTGGCGACCGGGATTCGAACCGCGGATCACGTCCTTGATGATGGAATTTTAAAATGTATTGTAAGTGGACGTTTCCACTTTAATTTACGTGTGCTACCGTTACACCATCGCCACGAATGATTGGATTAAACGAAATTCCAAAGATTTTGATACCGCGGAACGATCAATTGCAATATAAAACAAATTACAATTGAAATGATCGTTTCGATCATGATTGAAACTCCAATTGGTTGGATTATCAATAGATTGATCAAAAATACAACCAAAAACAATTCAGCGATTCTTTTCATTTTTAAAAATACGTTGATTTGTATTCCCGGATCGAATCGAACGATCACGATTCGCTTAGAACGCGGAGAGCCTAACCATTAACCGACGGGAACATAAAAAATCAGGTTGGAATCGCCCTTAAAGCGACCTGACACTACTCGATTGTCGTCAATCACCCAAGTCAATCTATTTTTGCGAAACTGACAAACCTCAATCGGTACTTGTCCCGATAAGCATATCATACTCGATAAACGAACCAGATTCGTATGGCGACGGATTTGTGGGTCTGGAAGGGATTGAACCTCCGACTCCCTGATTATGAGTCAGGCACTCTGACCAACTGAGTTACAAACCCAAAAAATCAATACTGGCATGGAATGTTATAAAATTTGTCGGTAAAATGCTTTGCCCACTTCTTCTGAAAATCGAGTTGCATTGAACGCGGAATTTCCATACTGACGGCTTACCTATCCACTCTGCTTGTGACCAGTATTGATTATATCTTTATCCTCTTTTGTACTTCACTCGCCAGTATGCCGGAGTATATTTCCGACCTGACAATCCGCGAAATCCCAATTTGTTATCACTTGCGAACTTTGCTGCAAGATTAATTCTAATTGTCAAGTCTGGATTGGTTCTGCCTGTCAGTGACAACGCCCATGCCCAACCTTTTGCCGCACAAACTTCTTGCAAAAAAGTTCCGTCCAACAAATATACGTCCGCGATTTGACGATCGTAACTGTATTTGACCACCCTGAACGGAACAGTGTCCAGCCAAATCCATTTATTCAAAATCAACGAACGTAACGAATCGCGGCTTTGTTCAGAATACGGTTGATTTTTACTGCACCAAAGATTGTTCGCTCGTTCGGGAGCATCAATTGACGCGAACCGAATCTTCCGAATGGTTGAATCTGGCATCATTGCACGACATCCGTCGCCGTCAAATACTGCGACGACAAAGACTTTCGTCAATCCAGTGGTGTCAAATGGTGTTTGTGAAAACGATTGAGTGGCGAACATTAAGAACGCCAAAAACAGAAAATTTTTCATCATAATTTTGTTTTGGTTGTTAAAAAATTGTTTGTCAATTGATATGAAAATTAAAAAATTATATTACAGATGTGTTTTTACACCAAATGCTCTAAGGCAAAGTTTTGAACCCACGCCCGATTATTGTGCTTATTAGGACGTTTGATGTTCTAACCTATCTATGCCCGTGGTTATACGCCGACTTCTACACAAACGCCGGACGTTTATCCCCAAATACGGTTTTCACGTATCCATTGGATTTCCACTCGCAACTCTTTAAACGATGGCTACTTCCAAGCCTACGTCTCCATAATATAAAAATGCCACCTGTTCTTTGCACTTGATACGGAATTTTACGTTACGGACGTGATACGAATCAAATGAATGTTCATATTCGTTACCATCTACACAACGGGCGACATAATTTCATATAGGTAACTTTCCTACATCACACCAGTTAAATTCTGGAAAACTTGCCGACGCATCCGACTCGTTTTAATCAGGTGGCGACTTAAAACGGTTTTTGCGCGGTTGTCTCGTCGGGACTTGAACCCAAATTACCAAATTATCAGTCTGGCGTGATAACCATTCTACTACGAGACAAAATATATTGCGTCAACCGTCCCAACGAAATGGTGACATTGGCATCGCAAAATCGGGATTTCACTGTCAGAACATTAGTTCCGCCATCTTCAAGCAATCCGATAAAATCTGCCCGATGCTTGATTTTTGATGGCAGCGCAATAATTTCGTTCGCGTTAGTTGCAAGTATAATCATTTGTTCGCATATTGTCGGAACAAGTCCAGTTTAATAAACTCCGATGGGTCGTTCCAGTTTTGAACGTCGATTAGTGACGACCAATGTTTTTTGAACAAATTGTGACGTTTGGACTTGGTCAAGTTATTCCACCAAATTTGGACTTTATCTTCAATATTCATTTTTTAAATTTTTGATAATAATTTACTCAAAAAGTGTCCGAAGTTTCCACCCAATCGTATCATACGATATGATCGACGCAATGTTGATTTCGCGCACCCGTACCGGATGCGAATAATGCCGGGTTACATCTAACGACGACAGTTGCGCCGGTGATGGATTTGTGTTTCTGTAATCAACCGTATCAGTTTTAATTGTTGATATTGGTTGACCAGACGCATATTCGACGATCACAGTATGATCATACTCCGTAATTCGGTTGATGCATCCGGACAGAACAATAATTGATGCGAACATTAAAAATTTCATCATCTTGGTATAATTTTAATAAAAAATCCCGTTTGTGTTAACTCGATACAAAGATAAGACAAACGGGATCATATTTCCAAACAATTTCCGAAATTTATTTTTTGTTCATAAAGTTGATTCCTCTATGCACCAAAAATCGTCCGAAATTGATGGATCAAGTACATAAATGTACGGCATCCAAAACTTGCCTTTCAATCCCCAATCCTCACCCCAACTGTTTTGTATTAAAAAACATTTTTTGCGAGAGTGCCATCCGATGAGTGTGACCGCATGACCGCCTAAATGTTCACCTTTCGGTTTTGGCATCTTTCCGGTTGTTTTATCCCACGTCCCGTACACAAAATTCTCATACACACTGAATCCAAATGAAACAGTCGCACCTGAATACAAAGTTTGTTGAATTGCCGACTTGGTCTGCTCTACCCTTGCATATTTTATTGCTTTATGCAATTTAGCGTTTTCGTAAGATTCAACTGGCGGGACGGTTGTAAATTTATGTTCAAGATATGGCCAAAACTTTTCTTCGCTTACTCCATCTTTGTTGAATGACTTGAACACGTCACGAATATATGCGCCACTGTCCTCATCTTCCCATCCATTCATTTTGCGAATGTTGTAATACGCAAACAATCTGGACAATTTCAAGTCATTTACACCTTTGCCATTTTCCAAAAGTTCGTACAAATATGCAGCACATCCGCTATTTGCAACACAACTTCCTATATTTCCCTGATCATAAACAGGTATTTGATACGGAAGTTCAAAATTTGATGGCAATTTCTTACCAGTAACTTTAAAACGGCGAACCGACGCTATGTCCCGTTCATCCTTTGGATCTTTTTTCCATCCAAGTTTAAACATTTTATCCCCTTTGATCTAATAGTATGTACTTTCCAGTTTGAGTGGTTATGGTGTAACCAGCATCAATGTATTTCTGCAACTCAATTAAATTGTTTGTTCGCATTGAACTAAGTATCTTTTCACCATATTTTTTATCAGTTGCGAACCCACCACGTCTAAGTGCATCCGGTTCTTCTTCGATTGTTTTGGCTATTCTTGCTTTTTTGTATCGGGGCAAGTTGATAGTTTTTTTGTACTTTGACCATCCTTCCCACATATAATCAAGTTTAACATATCTGTCGTTTGGACCATCATCGTATAGTTGAATGCAATGTTTTGTTTCTGATCCAGTTTGTCCTCGTTTGGTCAAACCTTTGATGTTGGATTTTTTGCAGTCGCGTTTTGTACATTTGACGTTTGAAAGATTTTTTGTCCTTGCGCAAAACTTGCTTTTTCCCCAACGACTCTCCAAACCTTTTTGAGCAATAATTGTTGCTGCTGATAAGCCAGTTTCATTTTGAATTTGTACCGCTCTGGATAAAACTTCGTTTTTGTCTAAAAACCCAAGAACGTCTTTGTTCTTAATTATCTCGGTGATCGCAATAATCTTATCGTCCGACCTGACATCGGATGTGGTGAGTTCTTTGCTACCGACGATCGAATGTTCAATTGGTCTTGATGATTGTTTGACATGGTCGCTACTTGAATTGACCAGCATAAAAATTCCCGAAAACGCAACGTATAGATGCTTGCTAATGTACATAGTATTTCCTTTCAGTTTGTTTTGATAATACCAGTAATTAGTTTTTATTAGTATATTATTAAGATACTAACATCTATATTAACATTTCGTTAACTAATCACACAATAACTGCGAAGATTTTAATGTAGATTCAATAGTCTTGACAGACCACTTTGAAAATGTTTCCGAATCAATCATCATTTCCACCAAGTCCTTCCGGTTGAAATTTTCTGGCAAACTCGTCCAAAAGTCCGTCGGCGGAAGTTTGTGGCGGATCACTTTCGTTTGTTCCATTTTCGGGATGAACACGCGAATCATCATATTTTAAAATGTTTAGTATGGTTTGTTTTTTTTGTTTCAACATTGATAGTTGGGTTTGCAATTCGCAAATCGCAAATTCGGCAATTCCAAGTTCCTCGTATATGTTCAATATTCGTGATATTTAATTGATACTGAATAACGTTTCGTTCCAAACCGAGGAGCAATAGTCAACATATAACAGTTATAACAAAGTATTTCAAGATTGTCAAGACTATGATTACTTTGGTTTCCATCCTTCCATGCAAGTATCAATGGAACTTGATAATCGGTTATTCGTCGTTCGCAAAATCCACAAAGTTCGCATTTCTCCTCTTTATATCCTTCTGTGAACAGCCGACCTTTCAATCTGCGAATGTTATAATTCGGATGTTTTCCATCCAAAATTTCGTTCATGTTCGTCAATCGAGTTCCTGAACCGCGATGGAGTTTCCAGTTGTTGAACTTTTTTAATTGATTGAAATGTTTGTCCCACAACGTTTTGCCCGATTCTAAATCAGTATAGAGTACGGCGTATTTTTTGTACGTCGTGACTGTAACGCCTAAAAATCTCGCAGCAGATGCGTTGCTGTCACTGTTTGCCATTGCGTACAAAATTTCACGTTCAGTAAGCATCATTCCTGCCATTTTTCAAATTTCGTTTCTATTAGTGACAAAATATAAATTATTTGTGCGGACATAAAACCGTTGAGTAACAATACTTCTGGGATTGGCGCGAACCAAAAATATGAAACGATTATTCCCGACCAAAACCCCGTGCAAAACATACAATTGATCAGTTCTGACAACAATGGTACATTAGATGCTAAATTTCGTATTGGTTTGAATAGTATGGATTCGACGATGGTTGATGTAATTCCCCAACAAACAATCGCCCAAAATATGTACGTCATTTTATTAAATATGGAACGTTGTTCAATGTCAATTTTAGACTTGTTTTTTGGACGACTTCACTTGTTGCATCCATTATCAGACACTTGTCACGCACACTTGCAAAATTGACTGCCGATTGAGATTGAATTGGTGTCAAACCAACAAATTGTTCAAGTTTCTTGGCAATATCAATTTTGTAATCTACGTCAGTTTTTTGCGATTCGTTAAAAAGCAAATACAATTTCAGTTTCCGTTCTTTGCAACAGGGCATTTAATTGGTTTGTTAAGTTTGTTAAGCACTCGTTTAGATTCCCAATAATTGCGTATGCAATTGACCCACCAATTATAACATATCCAATGCAGTCATTATTTGTCGATCGTCTTCGTTGTTTTATTGTTATTTTCATAGTTTCTTCTTACTTTTTTTAACAATTCAATATCTTCATACCGACTATGATCGACCAAATACTTGTCCAAGTTTACAAACGTCCGATCCGCAATATCGGTCGGGATTTTCAATGTTTGTATGAATTTTATCGTACTTGCCAATAAAAATTCTTTATAATCGGTTTCTATGTCGTTTTTCATTTTCTTTTAAAATATAGCGACCAATCATATAAGGATCGTAGTGAGATTTTTGAGGAGTTTTCTCAGGTTCTTCCTCACTTTCTGGCTCTTCTTCTGATGCGGGTTCATCCAATCCACCACCTCCAATATCTGGAGATTCTTCTCCACTTTCAGGTTCTGTTGCGGGTTTATCCCCACCATCATCGGCTGGTTTATCAGTCATAATTGTTTGCAGGATGTCAAGCGTAATTTCTCGATGTCCAATTTTGATTGATTCGATATCACGATAATCTATGTAATTATCTTGACCATGTTCATCATATCCAACTGCGGTTATATCATCGTCCAAATCAGATTGAGTTGGAATTGAATACCAATTTCCATCATACAATACCGATAGTTTTATTTTTTGGTCAACGTATTGACTTAAATATTCATTGTCAAAAAAGTACATCAAATTGCCTTCGTTTTCTATTAAATATATTTGAATTTACAATTGGAAATCTTATCAATGAATTGTTCAACCGTGTAGTGACGTTTTGTTGATGAAATTATACGAATTTTGTCAAGTTGAGTTGGATATTTTTTGATAAGCAATTCAAGTTTTTTAAATCCAATATTTGCTTCAAATGTGGGATCCGGATGACCAACGTGGTCTCTAATATACTTAAAACTTGAAACAATTGAACCAAGTTGACGATCCTCTTTTATGCAATCTTCTTCGGTATCATTACCGTACAAAATGTAAAACGCGATTGGACGAATATCATGATTCATTTCAACTTGTTCATTAAATTTTTAAGTGCAGTAAGATTTGTACTTGTAATATTAATTTTACCACCAGATGTCCATCGAGTAATAATTGCTTTTAACACCGTTAATATATCCGGTATATGTTCGTATGATGCGATTTTTGTTTGTTGAACGACGGTATCATGAACAGTTATATTGCTCGTCAATTTATCAATGAGCAGACTATTGGCAGTCACATCAATAATAAAATTCAATTCAATTTTTATTTTTTTCATCCTATAAAAACGTAACTATGCTCACCAGAAGTCACGCTTCCGGTTGGCGCGGCGAAATTAATTGTATGAGTTCCACTATTTGCAGTCAGCATATTTGAAATCCCAAACTCTGGTTTGTAACAAACTGCATAAATATTTCTGAAATTGTCATGCCATAAAAACGACCCAGATTTATTCATTGACGATGTTTGACTTAAACAAAGTTTGTTAATGGGCGATTCGTAACTTCCTGAGAGATAAAAATATACATCATAAATCGACGATGTATAATTGCAGTTTATTAAAGAACATGAAATTGGATAATTGCCGTTGGACATCGCAATATAATCATAAACACTGAACGCTGCGTTTGCGGCAACTGCTTGTCCAACAAACGATGTAATCGATTTGGAAACAAAATAATTTAACTTTGGATCAACTTCCTTAGTTGTTATAAATCTTTTGGTTATACATGACAATTCAAGTGGCGTTTCTACAATTCCAAGTTCTTGATCGCCGGCAGTTGTTAAATTTGCGTTGAACGATGCCGATCCTAAACTACCAGTGTAATTGAATATGACCGTACTAATATTGGCTCGTCCCCCATTCCATGTATGAATTCTTGAAATTGAACTTAAATAATACGACGAGGAAACATCACTATGTATATTGTTAGTATTATTAATATACACTGCAACATAAACTTGTGCAATCGTATATGAGTGTGTGTGACTAAGATATATTGTTTTATTATGGTTTCCTATGCCAATATTATCACTTTCATAATTAACAATTCCAATATGTTCAGGGACATTAAATGTCGCATTATTGGAATTTTGGATATATTGAAATGAAAATTTATTTTGACCACGTGATATTGAATAATTGTCATTCCATGTTGAACTACTATCAAATAATATTGAATGTATAAACGGTCCTGATTCAATCGACCCAGCAGTAATAGTATATATTCTATGCGAAGTCGGAGGAAATTGATACGTCAACGTGATCGATGCGGCGAGATTTAAATAACCAAGAAGCGCACTTTGTCGTAATACAGGATTTGATTCATTTATAAACCAATCAACTGAATAATGATGTCGGGATGCCAATGCGCCCGGAGAAACATTAAAAAGTTCGTTTGTCAACGAACCTGCTTGGTTCGCCCCAACAAGCAAACTATTCAATATTCGACTTGATCCCACATTATAGGTATAAGTAGTATATAATATGGGAGTTGCTGTAACAAATCTACTTGCGCGACTTGATTGCGCTTTTAGTGAATGAGTGGTAGCCGTATCAAGTGTTCCAGAAACATTATAAATATCGTATGAATAGACACTGGTGTTTAACGAACTTGAAAATTGACATCGCGGAACTAAACTTCCAGAATCTAATTGCAATGACATAATCGCTTCGACTGCGTTGGATGCCGCGTCTTTTGAATGTATTTCAAAAAATAAATCTTTGTATTGTTTTGAAGTTTCCGG